>Ga0123330_1000190_pt1 | contig 70376 bp, 49 predicted proteins | sample BioC13SIPDNA_2_FD_89704 | JGI IMG/M metagenome (GOLD analysis project Ga0123330, IMG submission 89704) | Anaerobic biogas reactor microbial communites from Washington, USA - Biogas_R2_A C13 SIP DNA | ecosystem: Engineered > Bioreactor > Anaerobic > Unclassified | place: Washington, USA... | reverse complement strand
CTCCACCCCCGCACAACTTCTCAGCCGCCGCCTCCCAAGGCCCCCTAACTGACCGCCTCCGCCACGCACCCGTTGCAAACGACACAGGGTAGCGGAAAATAAGGTTAAACGATTCTGCCGCAACGGTTTCGGTTCCCTGCATCGGCCCGAAGTGACGCTGTTCAACCAGGCGCGAGGCAAAAAACAGGCGGACCGGCGGATTCATTCCACCAACGTGGCCACTCCAAACTGATCGGGCGACCACGCCGGTTCCAGCCCTCCGCCCCAGGTCATCCGAGCGGCCGGCTCTCTGCTGCCGTCGTTGTCGATCAGCATGGCCGACAGGCCGAATCGGGTTCCCAGCGTTGGCGAAAGGCCCAGTTCCGAGAGCGGGATTCGCAGTTCATAAGTGCAGGTGCCGTCTTCGGTGTGCACCGCCATATCATAGATCGACGAGTCGCGGAACAAGTGACCGGCCTGGCGGCCACCACTGTGATCGGCTGGACGGAACAGGGTATGTTTGCCGCTGCCGCCACCCGGGACCGCGGCCGAGAGATAGTAGGCGAAGGCCTGGGAGGGGCTGCCGCCGCGGGCCGGCTGGAGGCCCAGGATCATGCAGTCGCCGCGCACGAGTTGGTCGCCCGACGGCGTGACGGCCGTGAAGGACTGGTGAACGTCGTCGCGGACCCGTACGGCCACGTAGAGATTCGACGCATCCCACATCAGGTAGCCGATGCCGCTCAGGTTGTCCGGCGTCCACCGGTAACCGTCCGCTGTGCCGGCGAGTTGGTTTCGCCCGATCAATGGTATGGGACAGCGAGTCACCCAGTCGTCGATCCGGCCGTCAATGGTGGGCGGTGTCGCGGTCCGGTGGGCCTCGGCCACGTAGTCGGTGCCGTCGTAGAGGGTGACGCGGACATTGTCGATCGTCGCCCAGCCCGAGCCCCTTGCGAGCGGTGTGATGCTGAGTTGGACGGCGCCTTCGGGCATTTGTTTGCGGCAGGTGAACATCTGCCAGTACGGGTTGTTGTCGCCGCAGCGGACCACCTGCGTGTCGTAAAGCCGGATCTCGCTGCCGTCGGCCAGTTGCTGCGTCATGTTGGAGCCGCAACCCATGTTCTCGTTGCGGACCCAGAAGGTGTAGAGGTAGGTGTGGCCGCCGCGCACGGGGATCGAGCGGCTGACGTAGGTGTAGTCGTGGGAGTCCTGGAACCGGATGACCCGCTGGCCCAAGCCCTCGCCAAGCCCCGCGGCTTCGGCCCAGAACCGAGTCTTGCCGTCGACCCGCCATCCTTCAGGCCCCGCGCCTTTCGAGTCGGGCGTCTCGAAGTCGCCGTTGGCGATCAGGTTTCCCAGCGTCTCGGGCGAGATCACCGAGATCACGGCCGGCTTTTCCACGGCCGGGAGGTTCTTGGCGTCGAACCGGAAGGTAAGGGTCGTCGTGTAGTCGGCGGGCGGGACGGTTGCGGGAACGGTCAGTGCGACCCGTCCGGTCAGATCGGAACCGGGCGGAAGGGTGAAGCCTTGCGGCTCCTGTTTCGGCCACCCTTCCGGCAGTTGGATCTCCACGCGTCCGGTGATCTGCTTCTCAAAGGGATTCCGCAGCCTCACCGGTAGTTCCAACTCCTGGCCGAGCAGGGCGGTTGAGCGCGGCGTGACCCGGCGAGCCGCCGCCACACCGGCCGAGGTGCCTGAGCCCACCTGGGCGACCTGGATTTCGGGAATGACGTAGGCCGCCAGGCTGTCGAGGTTGGCGCCTTCGATGAAGACCGGCAGTCCGGCAAGCCGCAGTTCCGCCACGCCGCCCATGCACGTCACCGTCTGTTCGTTGCCCTGATAGTCGGTGAGCAGAATCGACGAGGAGCCGGTGTGCAGGCCGATGGTCTCGCCGTCGCTTTCGTAGGTCGAAGCGACAAGCACCGCCTTGCCGTCTCGTTCGAACAGATGGAACAGCCCGCCTTCGCCCAGCATGAACGTTCCCAGCGGTTTTGCGTCGAACATCTTGCTGGCGAACACAGCCAGGGTGGCGGCGACGGGGCGGGGGCTGAGATCGTCGAGGAGGTAGTCCCACGAACCGGTTGCCGAGCCGCGTCCGCCGAAGAAGATGATCTTCTCACAGCCGGCGGCCAGTTCGTCGGTCCATTGACGCAGGACCCAGTCGGCCTGGTTCGTGCCTTGGAGTTCTTCCAAGGGTGGAACGCCCCAGGCATTGCGGGCCCGGCCCGACTCGTCCTCCCACACGGCCACGTGCTTGAGGCCGGCGGCGTCGAGGTCGGCCCGGGCTTCGGCCACCCCGCTACCGTTCTGATAGTGGACGGGCAGGACGTCGATGTACTGCCCGACGCCCGCCTTGAGCATGTCGAGCCGGAAGCTCCGCGGGTAGAGTCCGCCGGCGAGGATCGTCACGAGATTCGGATCGATCTGCTTGGCGGTCTCCGCACCGATACGGCACATGGAGAGGTAGGTCTTCACCGGATCGTCGCAACCGCCGGGCGTGATCTCGTTGAGCCACTCCCAACCGATGAATTTTCCTTTCAACTGTTTGGTCGCAGTGGCCACGAAATCTCGCCACACGTCTTCGCGGAAGTCGAAGGCCCGATAGCTGATCGGCGTCACCTTGCCCGGCTGGGCGAAGGCGGGCGGATCGTAGATGCAAAGCCACACGTCAACGCCGTGCTTCTTGGCCGCGTCGAGTTCCTCCGCCAGGGCGTCGAGCTTGAACACGCCCGGGCCGGGATGGTGGCGGTACCAGTTGGTGAACCGCCGGCAGGTCGTCAGCCCGAGCCGCCGGGCGATTGCCCAGACCTCCTCGGGCGGCGGCTCCATGTGGTTCGTCATCCCGAACCGGGTCGGCTGGCCCTGAGTGATTGCCTGGAGGTCGGGAATCCGGGCGAAGGTCGTGTGCCGCTTCTCCCAACCGGGAACGTCCAACTCGATGAGGAACACGCCCCGCCCCGCCACCTTCGGCTCGACCGCGACGAGCTGCCCGTCCTGCTCGGCCGTGAATTCGATCCGGCCTTCGTCGACCTTGGCGCCCGCCGTGTCGTGGACCTGGTACCTCAGGGTCTTTTTCTCACCCGGCGCCGTCAGGTTCTTCAAACGAATCGCCAATCGGACGGGCTCGTCGTAGGTGAAGAGGTGCCCCGGCTGGTCGGTCTCGATTTCGAAGAAGCCGCGTTTGCGAATGAACTCGTTTTCCGCCCGGACGCTCCACGGCCAGTCTTTGCCCTGGGCGTCGCGGAAGTTGGCGATGAGCAGGAGGCGGTTGTATGTTTTGACGAGGTCCAGGTCCTGGGGCACGGTGAAGGTAAACACGTGGCGGCCCGGTCCCGGCTCTTTCAGTTCCACCCGGCCGCTCAAACCACGATAGCCGACGTGCCCCCGTTTGGTCGTGTACTTGCCGTCGGGCGAATCGATCCACGGGCCGGTTCCCCAGATCGAGAGGGTGGTGGCGCTCGAGTGTTCGGAGGGGTCGAGGTAGTAGTCGACGGGCACCTCCCACTGATCGCCGGAGACAAGTTGTTTGCCGCCCGCCGAGGCATCGACGTAGATCCAGCTCTTGTTGTACTGCACGTCGACCTGCGGCGTGCGTCCCGCGACGGTCACCGGATCGCTCGAAGTTGTTTCAACGGCCTTGGTGTGGTCGTCGTCGGCATTGCCGGTGAAGTAGACGAGGGCGTAGACCGATTGAAGTCCCGCGGCGTCGCGAACGGGCATGTCGTAAACGGTTTCGTCGCCCGATTTCAGCTTGCGCGGCTTGCCGCCCCACTTCATCATGCCATGGCTCTGGTCCTTCAGATCGCAGGAGAGATAGACGTCGCCCTCGACGTTCGTCAGCTTGATCCGCACCTGGACCGTCTCACCCACGGCCGCCTGCTTGGGAACGGTGATCTCGCACCAGTCGGTCTTCTTGAGTTGCTGGGCCGAAGCAGTGCCAAGAGGAACCGATGCGGCTGTTAAGAACAACACTAGATGAAACGCGGATTGGACATGCCCCATGATGATCTCTCCGTTGACTTACTTGTCCAGAAACTTGCGGAAGAACTCCGCCAGCCGCGGGTCCTCCCAGAGTTCGGGCACAACCTCGTGCCCCTTGCCGGGCACGACGACCAGTTCGATCGAACCGCCCAACTCGCGGTACCGCGACGCCAGCAGCCCGCTGTTATCCGCCAATGGTACCACCAGGTCGTGGTCGCCGTGAATATGGTAGAGCGGTACTTTGCTGTCGGCCAAGGGTTTGAGGCGGTCGACCGGGTTGTGGCGGCCGAGTTCCTGCTTGATCTGGTCGGGCGTGAGCCCGTAGGCTGGGGCGGCTCGCTCGAGTCGGGGATAGCTATTGAGATTGCAGACGGGATAGATGGCCCCGATGCAGCGGACGGCCTGGGGATGCTCGGCCGCCCAGTTGTAGTGCATCAGGCCGCCGCGGCTGACGGGGAACAGCATGGCCTTCGGCTCCAATCCCAGCTTGTCGACCAGCAGCTTGTGAAACGCGGTGAACGTTTCCCGTCCCGCCGGGCTGCCGAACGACTCGCCGACGTCGACGCCGGCGAAGTAGCAGCCCGCCTCCAGGAGCGGCTTGACGACCTGGGCGTGCCGCGCCCCGGGCAAGGTCCAGCCACCGTCTGATTTGGCGAGGGTGGGAGCGTACCAGATCCAAGGCTTGGAGCCGTCGGCCCGCGGCTTTGGCGGCTTGACGAGAAACGCCTTGTGGCCATCCACAGTGAACTCGGCGGTCTGGCCGCCGAAATCGTCGGAGTAGGCGAAGGTGAGGTCGTCGAGGGAAGTGGGGTTGGGCGGATCGGCTGCGAAGGTGGCGGGTGCAGCAATTGCCACGAAGAGCAGGGCCAGGGAAGACAGGGATCGATTCATGGTACGGCTCCGAAAGATGGTTGGTTTGTCACGTGGTTCTGCCAGAGTAGCGGGCGGTGAGGCGGATTTCCACGAATGAGACGCGGATCGGGAGAGGAAGGAACACTCATCGTCACGAATCGCCACTGATCGGAAGGGGGAGAGGCGGAGTGGAGGAGGGGGGGATTTGGGTGTCGGATGTCGATCGCAAGGGGTGCATGCGACATGTCAGGTAAAGTATTGCGGATCATGGGTTTACGATGGTGACTGGGGGCGAATTTTGAGTTTGCCCTGCCTAAGTGGGGGTTTGGGGTGAAGTATCTAGCGCGGGACAGGGGAGGCATGGATATGGTTCTGGTGCGGGTTGATAACCTTGATCGCAAGGCGGCCAACTGCTGTCACATCTTCGTAACCCGACGCGTAAGCGAGGGGCGATGTTGTCCCGCCTCGCTTACGCGTCGGGTGTTGCTCCGCCTCGCTTACGCGTCGGGTGTTGCCCGCGCCTCGCTTACGCGTCGGGTGTTGCTCCGCGCCTCGCTTACGCGTCGGGTGTTGCCCGCGCCTCGCTTACGCGTCGGGTGTTGTCCCGCCTCGCTTACGCGTCGGGTGTTGTCCCGCTCCTCGCTTACGCGTCGGGTGTTGTCCCGCTCCTCGCTTACGCGTCGGGTTACGATCAAGGCCCCGGCTGAGCGATGGGTGCATGCGGTTAGTATACATATATTCAGTACTCCGTCAAGTCGTTTTTTGAACACTTGGCGACTTTTCTTGGGGGGGTGGGGGCGAGCCCAAGTTGCCGAACACTGTCTCCACCGACACAAAGCCGGTGGGGGAGCGGCTCCCATCTTGCCGCGTCGTTGCAGGTTCTTCCCGAGAATCGGTGGGCCTCGTCGAACTATCCACCCACGGCCGCCATCTTCCGCTCATTGAGCAATCCGGCAAGGGCATCCGCGGTGAAGCCATAGGTATCGGGGAGCATACCCACCTTGAAACCCGCAAGTCGCTTCTGCCGCAGCTTCGCTTTGTATGCAGGAGAATACGTGAACGCGACGTGGTCTCTTCCCAAGAGACGCTTGGGATAGAACTCAGTGACGTCGGACCATTCCAGAGTCACTGTCGAGAATCGCCAATAGCGGATCGCAATTCCGACCGCAGAAATCTCAATCGAAGTGAATCCCAGCATGATCTGCTGGTAGACGCTGATTGCGAGCATCGGGCAGACTAATGCCAGGAGAAGCCAGCGCAAGAAGATCGACGGACTCGGGAGTAACACGGCCAGAACGGCATAGGAGAGCGCAATGAGCATTCCGATTGCAGGGGCCGTCCTCAGGCGTCGGCTTGCGTAGACAAGCGTTTGGTCATCCGTCATGCTACTGCCTCCCCTTTGCGTTTCAGGTCATTTCCCATTCCTGAGAGCGCCGGGATGAGTGGCGGATCATGGAAGCTCTGTGGGGCCTCGTTCGTTCCGAAATCAATAGATGCTCTCCATCCGCCACGCATCCAGCGATTTCAACTCAGCATCCTGGCCCTGGGCACGGAGCGAGACGCCCAGGCTGTCCTCGCGGCCCGGATAGACGCGGACGGCGACGCACTGCTTGCCGTTGACGAACACTTCGACGACGCTCTTGTCGATGAAGATCCGCAGAGCGAGCGGTTCGTTCGGAGCGATGGCGACCGGGGCCGACTCGGGAGGACGCGAGGTCGCGTCCGGCAGGATCGAGGAACGGCTCATGTCGAGGGTGATGACGCTCGGCCGCACCCCGGAAACGCTGCGGTCGCGATAGCCGCGCTCTTTGTAGAACAGGATCCGCGTGGTTTCTTCCCCATTGGGTGAGCGGAGCACATTCAGCTCGATCGTGGGCGCTCCCTTGGGATCGATGACCGCGGCGATCTCCATGGCGTTGCCCGCGACGCCCTCAAGCACGATATCCTCGTTCGCCGGCAGCGTCGTCGGGTCGACGTGAACGTGATCGGTGCGAAGCGACTGGAGGTTGCCGGCCGGTTCGATGCCCAGTGAGTTTGCGTCGATGAGCGTCAGTCGCCGGGGCAGGGTCATGATCTGGTTCCAGCCCGGGGTCGGCTTGCCGGGGTTCATGTTGAAGATGGCGATCACACCGCCCTGACCGTCGGGGCAGGCCGAGGGGGCGTGGACGCCGCAGGGACCGTAGGCGCCGAAGTTGAAGTCGCCGCCGGCGGTTGCGACCAGCTTGTCGCGCTGGGTATCGTAGTCGCCCAGTAGGTACTTGCCACCGCTCATGTGACTGAAGTGGAGGAGGATGTGGCGGTCGCCGATGGGCCAGAAATAGGGGCAGGCGCCGTCGTCGCCCACCAGCGAGAAGCGATCATCCTCGACAAAGGGATGCAGGTACTCCCAGTGAGCCAGATCCGCGGATCGGAACAGGAAGAAGTTGGCTCGAACCGGCCGGCCGCCCGGACCGGGCAAGGTGCCGCCGGAAAGGGCGTAGTACGTGCCGTCCTTCTTCCAGATGCACGGATCGAACACGCGGTAGGGGAGCGGCGACCCGTCGGCGCTCTTGATGGGGATGACCGCCTGGCCGGTCACCTTCTCCCAGTTCAGCAACAAGGGATCGCTGGAAACGGCCACCATGTTGCCGACGCTCGTGCCGTGATACATGGCGATCACGCGATTGTCTTCGACGAGCGTTGCGCCCGAGTAGCACTTGTCTTCCGGGTTGGGATAGATGGCCAGGGGCAGGTCGCGCCAGTGGATCAGGTCGTCACTGACGGCATGGCCCCAATGCTGGCGCGGGTCTTCCGGCGGATAGGCCTGGTAGAACAGGTGCCAGCGTCCCTGCCAGAAGCACAGCCCGTTGGGATCGTTCAAGTTGCCTTCGGGATTCACGTAGTGGTAGATGGGCCGGTAGGGATCCTCGGCCATCGCCTGCCGCGACTGGGCGAGACGCAGCATATAGGGGTTGTCTTTGAGTTGCGCCTCCTGTTCCTCGAGCGTGTCGGCGAAAGTGTACTGAGGGACGAGCGAGGTTCGATCCAGCGTCACACCCCTGAGGAAGGCGGGATCGGCGGATTTCCGGGGCTCGTCGGACTGGAAGATGTGATCGACGTTGATGTGTCCCCAACCGCCCGAGTAATTGTCGACGATCTCGATCGTCGCCGTCTTGCCCAGGAGATCCGCCACGTCCCAGCCGTACCAATCGAGCACCTCTTCGCCTTGCTCGTTCTTGACGGCCGGTCCGACGGTCGAGCGGACGACCTTTCCGTCGACGAGGAGATTGATGCAGGTATCGTCCTCGTGACTCCCCGCCCCGATGAGGAAGTTGATGTGGGGGCGCTGGATGGTGAAGGGGGGCGAGGTCAGTTTGCCGGTCGGCAGGTCTCCGCCGAGATAGGAGTTGACGAGCCCCTCGCCCCAATGGCCGGTCACGCGGTTGCGGGGTTCGACGTTGGCGACGGCGGGGCGGTTGCCGAAGGCTTCGCCCTGGACGGTCCAACCGCCGTAGTCTTCACCTTCAAAGTCGGCGATCAAGATGTCGCGATCAGAGAGGGGCTTGTGATCGGCGGCGGTGGCCGTTGCGGCCAGAGGCAGGATGCAGAGGAAAGCAAGCAATAATATCAGAGCATTATGTCTCATGGGTGGGACTTTCCGTTGCAGTTTCGCGTGGGTTTCCTCGACTCAGTAGTCCAAGAATGACACAACGCCCACCGAGATGCAACCAGTGGGTGACACTTGCCGAGTGTCACTATTGCAGCTTCATCGGCGTGCCATGTGCAAACCACCGTCGAATTCAGCCTGCCAGGTCACTGCGGGCAGCTCGTTGACCGTATCAACCCCGGCAAGAAACAGCCTCTTGCCGCGCAAAGAGTGTGGCAATTCGGTGACTGGTTGATACAATTCAAGCTGTCCGCACGCCGCAAGAGGTCACAGCAGATGAAACAGCAAATAACGACCGACCCCGTCCTTGACGAAATCCATCAGACACGTCGGGAGATCGCCGCTCGATTCGACGGCGACTTCACTGCCATGCTCGACGACGCCCGTCGGCGTCAGGAAGCGTCGGGGCGTCCGATCTGGAAACCGAAACGCGACGAGCAGGGCGGTGAAATGGACGGGTAGTTGTCTGCCATATTGACGTCATCACCCTCCGTGTCATCGTTTGGGTGCAAAGCTCTGCAGCCCCCAGTGTACCCTCACAGATTCGTAGCTCACAATTGATGGAGAAACTGCCTGCAAGCGAGTTTCAAGCAGACATGAAGAAGCTAGCGTGGATCACTCTCGGCGTCGTACTCGCGGGCCTGCTCCTGCCCCCTCTGATCGCTCCCGTCTTCTTTCCCTGGTCTCCCATCAATTGCTGGGATGAGGAAATCAACATCAAAACCGGGCAGGCTCGCTACACTCGAAGCCTGTGGTTCGTTACCGTTTCGACACGTGTGGAAGACACCCCCCTGTCGGAAGCGATTCGGGGGGAGATCGTCGACGTTTCCGACATCGAGCCCTGGCACCGCGTGAACACGTTCTCCCCCGGCATCCATTATTCGCCGCATTACCGTTTCCATGCAGCACTCCATCAGGCCAAACAACTCGACGTCGCATTCCAGATACTCGACGTTGGTCCCGAAGACAGACAGGCCGTCGCGAAAGAAGTCCTCCGCCTTTGGCAAGTCGACGGGAACTACAGCGGTGCCGAACGTCTGGTTCACGAACTCATGGAAAAAGGGACCACGACGCGATGAGGCGCGATGTCGTAGCACCAAATGGCCTTGCATGGTTCCCGGAAGAATTCCCGCGATCCTTTTCCCGTCATTCCCGCGAAGGCGGGAATGACGGATGGGAGGGTGCGAATGACACAAGGGACCGTTATCCCGGAACCACGTTTCCAGGAATCACGCAAGGCCATTTGGACCTCACCCAAACAGCAACCATCCCAAATCGCACCCCCAGTGGGTGACTCTTGCCGAGTGTCACTATCGCAGCTTCAACGGCGTGCCATGTGCAAACCACCGTCGAATTCAGCCTGCCAGGCCGCTGCGGGCGATCAAAATGGACTTGCGTAATTCCCGGAGACATGATTCCGAGATAGTCGTTCTCCGCGTCATTCCCGCGCAGGCGGGAATCCAGTGCCGTTTGCCGAGTGTCTGGATTCCCGCCTGCGCGGGAATGACGGCCAAAGGCCCCCGGGAATTCCTCCGGGAATCACGCAAGGTCATTTAGTGACCGTATCATCTCCGGGAAGAAACGCCCTGCTGCAACGAAAAGAGCTGTGGCAATTCGGCAACTGCCTGATACAATGCGAGCTGTCCGCACACCGCAAGAGGTCGCAGCAGATGAAACAGCCACTGACGCCGACATCTCCACGGCACCGGCTATTCAACGCGTTCGGTGTATTGCTGTTGACGATTATTGCCGCACTGTTGATGGAACTGCCGATGTTCGACCCTCGGCACCTTTGGACGGGAGCTGTGTTGGCAGTTTTGTGGTCTGTTGGACTACTTGCCTGGGGGCTGCGGGCGACCCGCTCGCATCGATCACAATTCCGTATTTCGACGATCCTTATCCTCATGACGTTTTGCGCACTGGGGTTCGCGAATATCTTGATTCCCATAGTCGCAGTCCTTGTCGCAATGATTGCCGACCTGGGCGTCGCAAGAACAAACCCTCGACGAGCGGATTACCTCTGGCGCTCAGTACAGTGCCTCGCCGGAATAACCGGATTGGCCCATGCAGGCCGAATGGTATACCATACCTTTCTGGGATGACGAAGACACCGAGAAACACAGCGGAAGTAACAACTGTTCAGGGGATCACAACTATGAAGACATCACATCCGTCTCGACGTCAATTCCTCCGCTCGGCCGCCGCTCTGGTGGCTGTGCCTGCCCTCGATGTGACCTCGGTTCACGGCAAGGAAAAGACCGACCCGGCCGCATGGATCGAAAGCCTGGAAGACCCGGTGCGAAAGCAGTTCCCCGGCAAGCCCGATCTGGATGCGATCCTCGGGCTGTTCCCCCGCACCACCAGCCAGCCGGCCTTCGATCCGGAAGAGATCGCCGCCAAGGCCGCGAAACTGCAAACGCGGCCCACGATCGATACGGGCCATCCGTTTCTCGATCTCTCCGTCCGCACGGCCCTGGCCCATGTCGACGCCACCTTCCAGGGCGACCATCCCAAGTACGGCGTGAAGAGCTACGCGGAAACGCGGCACGACGGCTTCCCCCCCACCATCATCGCCACGATCGACGCCCTGTCGGCCTGGGGACTCAACCAGCGTGCGGCGGTCCTGTTTCGCTACTGGCTGATGAACTTCGTCCGCGACGACGGAACGATCAACTACTACGGCCCTTCGATTAGCGAATACGGCCAGTTGCTCCACACGGCCCACCTGCTCGAAGAACGAGCCGGCGCCGACGGCTGGTGGCAGGATGGGCTGCGCCCCCTCGACCGCATCGCCGAACTGCTGCTCGCCCTCCGCGCCGACGCGGGCGCAGGCGGACTGATCGCCGGCGTCCCCGAGGCCGACACCCGCGAGCAGGTCTCCAAGTACTTCCACAACAACGGCTGGGTCGTGAAGGGATTGCAGTCCTGGGCCTCACTCTGCCGGCGCCGAGAGGCGGCCTCCACCACAAAGCCCGAAGTCGTCGCGCGAATCGCCGGAGAGTTGAAAGACGACACGCTGCGGGCCGTGAAGGCAACCTGGCCCGCCGATCCGAACGATTGGTGGCTTTCCCCCCGCGTCGAAACGACCGAAAGGCCCTCGCGGGCGACTGGGACCCGCGATGCTTCCTACACAAACTACCGCTACTGGCCCGAACTGCTGTCGAGCGGCATTCTCCCTGCCGAACTGGCCCGTCGCGTCGTCCAATCGCGGCTTACCATGGGCGGACAGTTCTGCGGCATGACCCGATTTGAAGACCATCTCGACGACTGGCCGTTGATCGAGTATCTGAACGGCCTGTGGGCCCTGGGACGCACCAACGACTTCCTCCTCAGCCTCTACGGCCACGTCGCCTACCATCAGGCCGAAGGGCACCTGACGGCCTACGAGCAAGTGACCTTCCCGCCCGGCAAGAAGAGAGCCGACTACTGCCTGCCCTGCCAGTTGGTAACCGCCCGGGCCGCGAGACGGATCAACCGAACGGCAGCCCCCGTCGGCTGACCGGATTACTCATGGGTGGCACGCTGCCTATCCCAGCGGAGACACCCACCGAAGATGGCGGAACCGCCCGAAGTCCGCATCGCAGGATGCGAGAACTGCCCCATGTGTTATCGCAAGTGCGGCCACGTGCGCATCGGTCGTCAAGTTCCCCGCAGTCGCACACTCATCGAGAAGCTCTCTCAGTATCCGCCAATGCTCGTCCGTTTCACGCACGATGCAAACGTTCGGATGATTCAACCATTCCTCCATCTGCTCGATCGCTTGGCTCGAACTGAGCGGATTGGTAAATACGCGAGGGTTGGTCGATACGCGAAGAAACCCCAGGATGACGATCCACGGAAGTCCCACCGGCTCGTCGCCGGCAAGAACCGCCTCCCACCACGAACGGATCAACTCGTGCCGAGGCGACTGCTGATTGACGGCGTAGAGCAGGATGTTCAGATCGACCAGCTTCATTTTCGCCGTGCCAGCTTCTCGCAGATCTCGTCGTCTTCCAGCGATGCCGCCACGGCAAGGGCCTTATCGAGGTTGACCTTGGGCTCACCCATTGGATAGGTCTTCTGCCGGAACGACACCGGTTGCCTCTCCCCGCGACGCATTTCCCTGACTCCGTGGCGGAGAACGCGATTCATGAGCTTGGCCAGAGACGTACCTTCCCGGTGCGCCTGCTCTTTCAACTCCATCAATAGATCGTCGTCAATTGCTACGGTGGTTCTCATGTTGACATCATAGCATCATTATGAGTGATGTCAAGATGCGAATTCTCATCCACCCCCCAGCGGGAACGTGGCACGTGTGGAGATCACGAGGGCTCATTGCTTGACGCCGTCCCAGATGCTCGCTATGTCAGATTCGCGGCGAATCGCGTCCGCGTCGATCCAGGGCATCGGTTGCAGTGGGAACATCATTGTCCGGTGAAGGAGACGATCGTGCGGTTCCGACCGACGTACGCCGCTTGGATCATCGTGGCAGTGGCAACTGGAGGCATCCTCTGGCCGTGCATGCTTGGCCTTGCGATCCTCGACGATCGGAGTTCCTACTTCACCTCAAGCATCCGCTCCAGCGCCTTGAGCGCATCGGCCGCCGTCTCGTCGTCTACCTGAACCACGTTGACCGGTCTGCCTGCGGCCAGCTTCTCCAGCGACCAGCACAGGTGCGGCAGGTCGATCCGGTACATGGTCGCGCACATGCAGACTGTCGACGAGAGAAAGTGAATCTCCTGCTCGGGATGATCCTGCTTGAGCCGGTTGACCAGGTGAAGCTCGGTGCCGACGGCCCACTTCGTCCCCGGCGGCGCCGCTTCGACCGCCTTGATGATCGCGCCCGTCGAACCGATCTCGTCGGCCAGGTCGACCACCGCCTGCATGCACTCCGGGTGGACCATGATCTTGATCCCCGGATAGCGCTCCCTGAACCCCTCGACGTGCTGCGGCAGGAACATCTGGTGAACGCTGCAGTGGCCCTTCCACAGAATCACCCGGCTCGATCGGATCGCGTCTTCACTGCTTCCGCCCAACTCTTCCACGTGGGGATCCCAGACCGGCATCTCCTCGATGGGCACGCCCATCCGCAGGGCCGTATTCCGTCCCAGGTGCTGATCGGGGAAGAACAGCACGCGCCGCCGACGGGCGAACGACCACTCGAGCACCGGCCGGGCGTTGGCCGAGGTGCACACGATCCCGCCGTGCCGTCCGCAAAAGGCCTTCAGCGACGCCGCCGAGTTCACATAGGTCACCGGCATCACGTCGTCGACGTCGATCACCTCCGCAAGCTGCTCCCAGCAGTCTTCGACCTGCTCGATCTCGGCCATGTCGGCCATCGAGCAGCCGGCCGCCAAGTCGGGCAGCACGACGGGGACCCGCTCGCCGCCCCGCTCGGCCAGCCGCTGGGGCCGGTTCGCCAGGACGTCGGCCGTCTCGGCCATGAAGTGCACGCCGCAGAACACGATCGCCCGGCACTCGGTATTCGAGGCCGCCAGTTCGCTCAGCTTGTAGCTGTCGCCCCGCAGATCCGAAAGGGCGATGACCGCGTCCTGCTGATAATGGTGACCCAGAATGAGCAGTTTCGACCCCATCTGGCGGCGGATTCTCTGGATCCGCTCGGTGAGAACCTCGTCCTCAAGCGACTCGTAAGCGAGCAATTCGGCCGATTCGGCAAGCGCGATCTCGGAAACCTGACTCATGAGAAAGCCTCAGCGGCAAAAGGAGGGCCTGGCGTGCTCCCCAATTATACCGCCCGCAGGCCGCTGGAGACAGGGCGTGGTGTAGGTGCCGCGCCGCCGCACGGCTCCTGACCCGCCGAACCGAAGACTACTTCGCCGCTCGTTTCTTCTTCGCCACCTTCTTCACGACCTTCTTCACGACCTTCTTGACGACCTTCTTCACGACCTTCTTCTTCCTCGGAGATTTCGTGCTTTTCGCCTGTTTCGCAGGTCGTTTGCCTCCCGGCCCCGCTTTTCGCTTTCCCGCGGCTTTCGTTCCCGCCGTTTCCTGCTCGGCTCCGTCGACCTCGATCCCAAAGACATCCGACAGACTGCCGGCATCCAACCGCCGCGATTTCCCGCCCCGCGTCGCACTCGACACGGCCTGCTCCGCGTCGGCCTCGATCAACTCCTCGTGGTTCACGCCCCGCAACTCGAACAGCAACTCCGGCTTCTCGTCGAGCCGTGCCCCCACCCCGTAGAGCACCGCGGCCACGTGCTTGCACATGATCGCCCAGTCGGGGCAGTCGCATTCGAACGAGATCTCGCTCGGCAGCGGAAACAGCCCCTCGCTGCGATCGGTTACGACCGACATCACGTGGTCGGAGAGCCGGCCCTGGAGCAATTCGAGCAGCGAGCCGATCTGGCCGGCGCAACGCTGCTTGACCGCCTGCCATTTCTTCGGAGCCAAGGGCTTGATGCGGACGGAGATATCGTAGATCTCCGAACCGGAAACCTTGGCGTCGACCTTGCCGCGGCTGATCGCCAGGTGGCAGACCGACCCGTTTCGCACGTACGTCCTGCCGCGCGGCAAACGATTCTCGAAATCGCTGAACGATTCGAGATGATCGCACCACGCCTCGCCCCAGAACGTCTTGGCGATCTTGCGGCCCTCGATTTCGACCGGTTGAATGTTCGTTCCCTTCTTCCTTAGCGAGGCCATCTCCCGCCGCGCCTGGGCGCGCCGCTGGGCAACCGAAACGTAGGGACGCCATTCTCCGTACCATGCCATGGCTGATCTCCTTCTTTCTCCCTAGGCCGTCGCCCGGTTCACGTCGAGCGACACCAATTCAATGAGTTGCGAATCCGTCATTTCCGTCAGCAGCTTCTCCGCGCCGCCTTCGAGAAGACTGCTCGCCAGTTCCGTCTTCTCTTCAATCAAGGCGTCGATCTTCTCTTCGACCGTCCCCCGGCAGACGAACTTGTGGACGAGCACGTTACGCTTCTGGCCGATCCGGAACGCCCGGTCGGTCGCCTGATTCTCGACGGCCGGATTCCACCAGCGATCGAAGTGGATCACGTGCGACGCCGCCGTCAGATTCAGCCCCGTGCCGCCCGCCTTGAGCGACAGCACCAGGAACGGAGGCCCGCCGTCCTGCTGAAACTGGTCGACCAGCTTCTTCCGCTTGCCCACCGCCGTGCCGCCGTGAAGGACCAGACCCGCTCGGCCGAACTGGGCGGCCAGGAACCCCGCCAAGGGGTCGGTGATCTCGCGAAACTGGGTAAAAACCAGCACCTTCTCCTGGCGCTGGGCAATCTCCTCGCAGATCTCGGCCAGGCGCTGAAACTTGCCGCTTTCCGCCGCGTCGAAGCTCACTTCGCCAAGCAGATGGCTGGGATGGTTGCAGAGCTGCTTCAGCCGCATCGGATAGGCCAGCACCAACCCCCGCCGCTGCATCCCGTCCAGATTCTCGAGGGCACGGGCCATCTCCTCGACCAGCTTGGCGTACAGGGCGGCCTGCCGCTTGCTCAGCGAGCAGAATGCACGCACTTCGGTCTTTTCCGGCAGGTCGCTGATGATCCGCTTGTCGGTCTTCAGCCGGCGGAGGATGTAGGGTTGCACCAGGTCGCGCAACGGGGCGTAACGCCCGCTCTCGCGCTCATTCAGTCGCTTGACGAAGTCCTTGAATTTCTTCTGCGAACCGAGCAGGCCGGGGCAGAGAAAATCGAACAGCGACCAGAGATCCGACAACCGGTTCTCCACCGGCGTCCCCGTCAGAGCGATCTTCGTGCCCGCCTTGAGACGCTTGACCGTCTTGGTTTGTTGTGCCGTGGGATTCTTGATCGCCTGGGCCTCGTCGAGCACGACCATCCGCCAGTCGACGTCGAGCAACCACGCTTGTCGCGACAGCATTCCGTAGGTGGTCAGCACCACGTCAGTATCCGCAAGCGCCCGGGCCGGATTCCCGGCGATCGCCTCGATCTGCTCCTTGGCCGTCTCCGAGGGATGAATGAATAGCGCCCGCAGCGAGGGGGCAAATCGGGCGATCTCCGCCCGCCAGTTCCCCAGCAGCGACGCCGGCAGGACAAGCAGCGACGGCTGTTGTTTGGCCCCTTTGGACCTATCGGCCGCAAGCAGGGCCAGAACCTGAATCGTCTTTCCCAGACCCATGTCGTCGGCCAGGCACGCCCCCAGGCCCAACTGTGACATGAACCGCAGCCACGCGGCGCCCGTCTCCTGGTAAGGCCGCAAGGTCGCCTTCAGCCCGCTCCCCACGCTCGCCGGCGCGAGGTTCTCCGGGTGCCGAACGTCCGCCAGGATATCCCCGAGCCACTTGCCGGCCTGGACGAAGGACCACTCGCGCTCGAGATCGCCGCTCTTGCCGTCGTCGGGGGCGTCCAGATTCGCCCCTGCCAGCAGCCGCATCCCGTCGACGAACGAGATGCCGCCGTCGGCGGCTGCGGCCTCGACCTTCTGCCAGTGCTCCAGGGCCTCGGCCAGCTTTTCGCGATCCACCTCGACCCATTGACCGCGCAACAACACGAGCCCTTCTTCCGACTTCATGAGATTCTGCCACTCGGCCTGGGTCAGCTTCTGATCGCCCAAGGCCAGGTCGACTTGGAAGTCCAGCATGCTGCCGGCGTCGAAACGCTTCTGCTTCTTCTCGCCCACGGTCACGCTCACTCGCGGCCGGGGCCGCTTCTTCCACCAGTCGGGCAAGCGGACGAGAACGCCGCACTCGTCGAGCAGCGGCATCTCCGACAAAAAGCGGTAGGCTTGCCGCGGCGTCCAGGCCAGCGGCTGATAGAGGTCGCCCGACTCGACCAACTCCCGCACGAACTGGCTCCTCTGCGAAGCCTCATGGACCGGCGACAGAAGCCTGATCAGAGTCTTCTTGTCTTTCGCCCCGGCGTATTCGCGGAGCGCCCGGCTCAACGGCTGGTACTGCACCTTGGCGCTTCGAGTGACGCTCGGAGCATAAGTCGCCAGAAAGGCGAACGGGTACTCGGGGTCCGCCCGATTCTCGGCCAGATGGAAACAGACTCGCCCGACCTGGTGCCACAGCGGCGCCCGTTCCCGCAGAAACGCCGACAATCCCTGCCCGGCCGATTTGATCTGCTCGCGCACCCACTGGTCGAGATCCTGCCAGATCGCCAGGAGCGTCTCCTCGGCCAGATACTCGGCCCCCTGCATCGGCGGGGCCGCTCGCAGGGTCTCTGCGAGCCGCGACGAGTCGGGCGGAGAAATCGCTTCGACTGCAACCGTGCTCCCCTCCGGAACATGGCACAATTCCGTCAGGTAGGCAGCGGCGAACTCTCTCCAGAAAGCCAGGGCCGGCGTGAGCCCCTCGTGATGCCGAGCAGCCAAATGAAACAGGCCCGCCGCCTGACCGGCGGCAAATGCTTTCGAGAGCGCTCGCGCGTCCGCCGTATCGAGGGGCATGCCCCCCAGTGCGGCATCGTCCACGCCCTGCTCGGTCAAATACAGCCGCCCCGACGGTGTAAGCACAACATCAAGGCTCATGACGTTCGTATCCGTACCTGCTCACCGGCCGTTCCTCCTCGTTTCTGCGTCAAATAGCCCCCAGTATGAGGACGAATTCGCCCTTCGACAAGGGAGGAATACTCGTTACCCAGGTAGGTGCCGCGCCGCCGCACGGCTCCTGAATTGCCGGGCGCCACGCTGCATCAGGGAACCGTGCGGCGGCGCGGCGTCCACATTTCCCGCGTTTGCTACCAGCCGGCCGGAGGGAAGGTTACAATGACCTCTTGACCGTCGCGGATGGGCGTCGGCCCTTGCTCTGAGAGAGATGAGGGCGTCCTTCAGTCTCCAGCCTCCAGTCTGTCACCTGCGAATGTCCGGCGTTAGCATCACCTGTTTTGCCGCCTCTTACGGCGTCGTCCTGCTCCTCGAACTCAGCCGCCTGCTGTTCCGGAGCGGAATCCGCGGGGCGCTCATGCTCGGCTTCGCCGCGGCGGGACTCCTGGCCCACACGATCTACCTGGCCGAACGGGCCGCCTCCGCATCGGGGTATCCGCTTTCCAGCGAGCAGGATTGGTACGTCGTGGCGGCCTGGATCCTGGCGGCCTTCTACCTCTACCTGACCGCCTATCATCGCGACAACGCCTTCGGCGTCTTCCTCCTCCCCCTGGTGTTGGCGTTAGTGGCCGCGGCAGTCTGGCTGGCCGACCCGGCCCCCTTCGAACGCCGGCCGGCACTCTTCGCCTGGGGCGTCGTCCACGGCACTTCGCTCATGCTGGCAACCGTGGCGATCCTCGTCGGCTTCGCGGCCGGCCTGATGTACCTCGCCCAGGATTACCGGCTCAAACGCAAGCTCCCCCCGCCTCGCGGGTTGCGATTGCCCAGTCTCGAGTGGCTGCAGAAACTCAACAACCGCGCCGTCGGACTCGCCATGCTGCTGCTGGGCATCGGCATCCTGGCCGGGATCGTGCTGAACATGATTTACACGCAGAGCGGCGGCAGCCCGCTCGACTGGACCGATCCCGTCATCCTGGCCACCCTTCTGATGTTCTGCTGGCTGGTCCTCTCGGGCGGCGTCAGCGCTTTCTACCGGCCGTCGCGCGAGGGCCGCCGGGTGGCCTACTTGACCGTGCTCAGCTTCGTCTTTCTGATCTGCCTCCTGGCCATCGGCTTCTTCTTCGACACGGAGCACCGCAAGCTGAAAGTCGAACACGAAGCGGTTCCCCCAGCCATGCACTCAGGGGGAATGTCGCGATGACGCTGCTCGTCGTGGGCGTGAGCCATCACGATACGCCGTTGGCGATCCGCGAACGCCTTGCCTTCAGCAACGGCCAGGCCCGGGCGGCCCTGGCCGGGTGGCGAGATCGGTTCTTCGGCTGCGAGATCGTTCTCCTCTCGACCTGCAATCGCACCGAGCTCTACGCGGCAAGCGAAAGCGATTCGGAACCCGGCGCGGAAGCGATTATCGAGTTCCTGGCCGGCTGCCACGGCCTTGCCCGCGAAGAGGTTGCCGAGCACCTGTTCTGCCTTGAGGGAGAAGACGCGGTTCGGCACCTGTTCACCGTGGCCGCCAGCCTCGACAGCATGGTCGTCGGTGAAGCCCAGATCCTCTCGCAGGTGAAGCAGGCCTACCAATTGGCTACCGAGGAGCGGGCGACGGGCCCGTTGACCCACGCGGCATTCCAGGCCGCCATCAAGGCGGCGCGGCGAGTCGCCGGCGAGACGACGGTCCACCATCGCCGGGTGAGCATTCCCAGCGTGGCGGTGGCAGACTTCGCCGGGCAGATCTTCGAACGCTTCGAAGACAAGTCGACCCTCGTCATCGGCGCCGGCGAGATGGCCGAGGAGACCATTCGCTATCTTCGCGATAAGGGGGTCCGCGACATTGCGGTCGTCAATCGCAGCGCCAATCGGGCCGCCGAACTTGCCGACCGCTGGCAGGGCCGTGCGATTTCCTGGGAAGACCTCGACGCGGCCATGGTCGAGGCCGACCTGGTCATCAGCACGACCGGCGCCGACGAACCGGTCATCGCTTTCGATCGCTTCATCGGCATCGAGGCCGCACGGGAGCAGCGTCCGTTGTTCATTCTCGATCTGGCCGTTCCCCGCGATTTCGACCCCGAGATTGCCGGGCGGCCCGACGTCTACCTCTACTCGATCGACGATCTGAGCGCCGCCTGCGAGCGGAACCGAAAGGCTCGCGACAAACAACTCCCGGCCGCGGAGAAGATTATCGAGCAGGAAACGGCCCGGTTCATGGCCGATCTGCACCATCGGGCCATGGGGCCCATCATTCGGCGCCTGCGTCAGGGCTGGCAAAAGCCCAAGGAGGAGGAACTCCAGCGCCTCTTCAACAAGCTCCCCGACCTGGACGCGCACCAGCAGGAGGAAATTCGCCAAGCCTTCGAACGCCTGGTCAACAAGCTGCTCCATCCGCCCCTGGAGTCGCTCCGCGACGAGTCGCGCCACGGCATTCCCAGCGCTCTAATGGACGCGATCTCGCGACTGTTCCAACTGAAAGACTGACGGCCCCCGGCACTTGCTTCATCCGTCAACGTAGGACGAGTTGGACGACGCTCTCGTCACTCCCAATCCTCGTCTTCCTCTTCTTCTTCTTCCTCGTCGTCATCCTCCCACTCGTCATCCTCGTCGTCGTCCCACTCTTCGTCTTCCCATTCCTCGTCGTCTTCGACCTCTTCCCACTCGCTGTCTTCGAAGCCGTCGTCGTCGTCTTCTTCCTCGTCGATCTCCTCGTCGGAGTCTTCTTCGGAATCCTCGAAGTCGTCTTCATCTTCTTCGTAGTCGTCGTCGTCCTCGTCCTCGTAGTCATCGTCCTCGTCGTCGTCGAAGGAGGATTCGTCTTCGAACTCCGCTTGCACAATCTGCTCTGGCTCCAGCGGCAGAGACAACTCTTCGCCGGGATGCGCGATTACCTGTCCTTCGATCTCGATTCTCACCGTGGACTCCTCTTCCGTCAAACGGGACTCATCAGATTGGGCCGACACAGCTTGTCGGCCCTCAGTACGCAGGGGACCGTCTCCTGAGATGTCAGACATCTCCTCAATCGCTAGTTCTGTCTCAACAGGCGGCAACTCGTCAAGGTGTCGCAAGCCGAAAACCTGCAAAAAACGCCTCGTCGTTCCGTACAGGAACGGTCGTCCCAATTCCTCGGAACGCCCGGCGATTCGCACCAAATCACGTTCCATCAATTGTCGCAGCAGTTCTCCACATTGCACGCCGCGTATTGCTTCGATCTCGGCCCGAAGAACCGGCTGCCGATACGCCACGACCGCCAGGGTCTCCATTGCGGGGGCCGACAGGCGAACTTCCACGGTCGGCCCGTGAAGGCGGTGCAAGTACGACGCAAACTGTGGCCGGGAAACAAGTTGGAAGCCTCCCGCCACCTCCACCGCCCGGACAGCACAACCCTCCTCATCATACAGTCGATTCAGCTTCCGAATCAGTGTACGCGTCTCCGTTCCGTCCGCCAAGTCGGCCAGTTCAGCCAGCTTGCGGGTTCCAAACGGCTCCCGGGCCAGGAACAGCACGGCCTCAAGCCGTGCCAGGCGCTCCGTGCGGGCCGTCGGCCCGTCGCCGATGGGGGTGTCCAGGTCGGGCTGGACGGCTAGCGACCAAGCCGGGATCGGCGGAACCGAGCAGCGGGCCAGAGGCGTCCGATAGTGCCAGGCCGTGCTGCCAAGCCGCTCCGGCAAACTCATTCCAACACGGTTCATCGGCACCACGTGCCCTCAAGGATTACCACAAAATCGAGGGGCCCCCAAGGATGGGAGTCGGCATGACATTTGCCCTCTTTGGCGGAGAAACGAGTTCCGCCAACGCCCTCCCGTTCACCGAGAATAGGGGCCGTGTGGCGACGCCGTTGCTGCCCCCCCGGTACTTGGATACCGGCTCGGCACGGCCTGGGTGGGCGGCGAGGGCTCCCAGGGCGTACTCTCGCGTTGCCAAGCCTCCACATCGGCCAGCACCCGTGTCATGGCTGCCAAAGGTTGCGAATCCGTTGCCTCAAAGTGCTTCGTGAAATTGGAATTGTTCGCCACGGCAATCCGGCAATGAAAGCGGTAGCATTCTCCTTGATTGCCCCAGTTCTCCAGTAGATAGTAATCCGCGCCCAGATCCCGCAGTCTCTTCTCGATGAAGCGAAACTGATCGAGCGTGTCGGGCCTGCCGATCGTCTGGTTGGTCGGCGCAGACAGAGCCGGGTTCGGAGTGCCTAGAGGCGGCTCGCCGTAACCGGCAGTTCCACCCCCGAGGCCGGTACCGCCCGGTTGTTGCGGAATCTGCGCCGGCGGATTGCTCGGGGGATACGCCGGTGAATCGTAATTGGCCAGGACAGCATCCGGGCTCTGTGCCGGCTGCCCGATCGCTCCCCCCTGGATCGAAGGAGGTACCCCAGGAATGCCTTGAGGCACCGTTGGCGCGGAGAACTGGTTCTGAGACGGAGGTCCGGACGCGTTCCAGGGCGGATTGGCGGAAGGGCCGGCCTGCCCGAAGCCGGATTGTGGAACACCGGGGATGGAAGCGACCCCGGCCTCTTGGGGAAACTGAATGATGGGTTCGCGCGAACCTTCGGCGGGCGGAACGAAGGGTGGGGCCTCGTCCAGGTCCGCACGAGTCTCGGTCTTGGCAACGGTTCCCCCCAACCACTCGATCACGTATTCCCGCAAGGGAAAAGGCAGTTCCGTCACCCGCAGCGCCAGCGCCGGGAGTCCGATGAGACAGACCAGCATGACCAGGGCGCGCAGGGTCGTGACGAACGAAGAGGGTTGCGGGGCGGGAGCGTGTCGCATTCGTGCATCATCCATGTTGTCGGCGATCTCCGAGAATCAAGCCGGGCCACGGAGACCCGCTTCCCCAACGGGGTCCGTGGATTCTCGATGAGCGGCCTACCGGGCAGACGGGCGTTTCTTCTGCCGGCCGCAGTGCTTCCATGCAAGCAAGCGCCTCATAATAAACGGCCCGACGCCCGGCCGACAATGCCAGTTGCTGCGCGCGTCAGATTCACATTCCCTATCTTGTGCAGATCGCCACGTCATTCCCGCGCAGGCGGGAATCGAACCGCTCGACACCATCCGCTGAGGAGCCGGCTCAGCACAGCCCCCCGAGCATGGCGGCCGCTGCCAGGGCGGCCGAGTGGAACAACAAGTTGCCGAACCGCCACAGCTCCCACACCAGGGCTGCGAGAAACAGGGCACCGCTGGCATTCTCGCCGACCGCCCGCCAGGCGATCGTTCGCCCGCTGATTCGCCGGGCTGAAGATCGTCCTTCCAGTCTCCCGATTGCAGGCACACACTCCGCAGAAAGAATAGCGCTCGACATGGCCGTGACCCCCTCTTACGGGTTTCTCGTGTCCTCTCCAGGGATAACAGCGAGATTGGCGGCCGAATATCACGCGGGGATCGAATCACTCCAACGCCGGCCCCGCAATCCTTTCCCCCCGCTGCTGCCGTGCCTGGTCTTCCGGATCGAACGTCCCATAAAAGAGCGCGTTGGCGTCCATCCACGTGATCAGCCGTTCGTATTCCTCGGCGGAAAGCTCCACGTCTTCGTGCCCCTTCAGGAGGAGCGGCATCAGGCTGCTGGCCCGGGCGCCGAACTGGTCGGGATGGGTCAGCGGCTCGTGGTTCGCCTGGGGAGTCCCCTGCCATGACGAAAACGGCACGAGGCGGACCAACGCGTTGTACGACCGCGAGAAATCGCCCTCGGGCGTGCCGGTCAGGTCAATCTTCCCCTCCGTCTTCTCGCCCCCGTGACAGGCCACGCAGTGCTTGTCGAGAAGCGGCTGAACCAGGATCGGGAAGCTGAAGGGCTTCGAGCCGTCCGGACCGGGCATGATCGACGAGGGCTCTCGCAGGACGGCCAGGCTTGCCGCGTTGACGGCCGGGGCCGTCGTGCGGTGCTCGTGGCAGCCGACGCAACTGGTCTGCTCGCCCGGTTGCAGATAGGTCAGGCTGCGCATGGTCTGAATCGCCATCCCCCGCTCGTCCAAGGCCTGGAACGACAGCGGAATGCCGGCCGGGGCCTCGAAGTAGGCCGAACCGTCCGCTTCCACCGGCACCGTACCCAGCACCTGCTTGCCGGGCGAGGCGTTGGCCAGGCCCACGCGGGGCGTGTTCGCATGGGGCGTCGTCTTGGGCAGAACCTGAACGATGCGAAGGGCCTTGACCACGTCGCGCGAGTCCGACAATGCCGGCCAACTCGCGTACACATCCTGGAGCAAGAACGTGCCCGTCCCCGACGAGTTGTCGGCAAGCATCGACGGCAGAGCGGGCGGGATGTGACGGGGCCGCAAAGGCATCGGCCAGAGACTGCCGACTGCCGCGTCGCGATAAAGAAGTTCCTTGTTGCCGAACCGGTCGACCAGATAGAGGCCGAACATGTTGGGCCGGTTGGCAAACGGTTCGCCGATCAGCGGTTCGTAACTGTAGGCGGCCAGGAAGAAGTCTTCCGAGAGCGGATAGGGCGTCCGGTAGCAGTGGCCGGGCCAACGTTTTTGCTCGACGGGAACTTCGGGCGGCGTGGTGACGCCCGTGGCATTGTACCAGCGTTCCACGCGGGCTTCGCTTTCGGGGAACAGGGCGTCGGGCGTGAGTCGCGTGATCGGTTCCAGGCCGTCGATCCCCTGCGTCACGTCCAGCAGGATGATCGAGCCGGCCGTCATCGCGTGATGGGCCGCGGCGGTGGCCATCACCCGGTTCGATCCGGGAATCGGCCGGGCTTCCCACACGCCGACCGGATTGAGCGTGTTGTTTCCGTAGAACGCCCGCACGTCGCTGCCGTCGGGGCGAGCCGACCACAGTTGCTGATAGTGAACCGCGTGGCGATCGACGTAGTCCCAGCGGGTGTAAATGACCCGCCCGTCGTGCATCACGGCCGGGTCCCATTCGTGGGTCTCGTGAAAGGAGATCACGCGGATGTTCGAGCCGTCGGCGTCGGCGGTCGCCATCGTGTAGACGTGGCAGGGTCCGCGTCCGCAGCGGTGAAAGCCCCCGCGCCTGGTCGAGATGAACAGGATTTTGCCGTTGGGCAGGTAACGGGGGGCGAAATCGTCGACCTCGCCGTCGGTCAGTTGCCGCAGGTTCGAGCCGTCGGCCGACATCTCGTAGAGGTGGTAGAACTGATCCATGTTGGCCAGCCATTCGGTGGCGTTCGGATCGGTTTCGCAGTGGGAGAAGAGAATCCGCTTGCCGTCCCAGGAGACGTCGAGGTGCATGGGGCTCCCCATGGGCAGCCCATGATCGAGCTGCCGGGCCTCCATCGACCCACCCGGCGCGTCGAGCACGAAGATGCCGCCTCCAGGCCGCGCCCGGCGGCCGGCATATTGGGTCAACTGATGGCTGAAACCGGCGGGCACACGTTTGACGAACGCCAGCGGGCCCACGTCGGCCAGTGGATTGGCCAAGGCGATCTCGCGGCGGAGTCGGTGGGTCTTCAGCCAAAGATGTTCCCAGGCCGATTCGCTGGTCGTAGTGTCCCCCGACATCTGCTTGAATTGATCGCGAGCGGCGTCCCAGGCGGCCGCCAACTCGTCTAGTGCCGTTCCCGTCGAGGTGAGTCGTTCAATCAGCCGATCGCCGCGATCGAGCGTGGCCTGGACGGCTTCCTGCCACGTGCGACTCTCGCGTTCGGTGCCGATGCCGTCCTGCATCCGCCAGTCCCACTCGATCAACTCCTCCTCGACCGACGCCCGCATGTTCGGCAGCACCGGAGGCGGAATCGTCTCGGCGGCGGGTGGATAGGTCACGGCAACGGGCAACTCGGTGCCGTCGAGAACGTAGCGCAAATTGCTCCAGCGGACGGCCGTCTCCTCGGTGGCGCCGCGAGTCGTCAGAACGATCTCGGCGTCTTCTTTCACCGGGATCGGCTCGCTTGCGAGTGTCGCGGTCTCGCCTCCCTTCAGCCGGCGTGTCGACTGTTTCCCGCCCAGTGCCAGTTCGACCTCTGCTGCGCCCGATCGCGGCAGGCGGACGTCGACTGCGATGCGCAGGGGCTCAGCCTGGCTCTTGACCGGGATGGTCCAGCGGACCTGTTCGCCTTCATCCAGGCAGACCGTCCACGCCCGGGCCGGTTCCAGCACGGCCACTTGCGGCCCCGTTTCTCCCGCGATCAACGAAAAGCCGCCGGCCGCCGCACTTCGCGGTGGCGCCGGTTCTTCTCCAAAGGTGACGACGCTCTGCCCGAATCGCGGCATCCGTCCGTCGCGTTCCAGCCGTGCCTCGGCCCAGTCGGCCATATCGCAGCCGATACCGTCGCCGGCGTCGCTGGCGATCAGTCGCAGTTCTCTCGCACCGGTCAGGGGAATATCGACAGGCCGGGCCGGATCGCTGTCGGACATGGGGCCGGTCTCGAACTTCACTTCACCGTCGACCGTGACCCGAAACACAACGCTCCCCTTGCCGCCACCCTGCCACTGAACGCCCACCAAGGTTTGGAATCGCGTGTAGAGCCCGCGAAGATCGACGGCAATCTCGCCGTTGGCGTGGTGGCCCAGCCCTCGCTCAAACTTCTGCTGGCCAATCTGTAGCGGGGAGCCGACGCCGCCGGTCTTGGCGGTGGCACAGTCGAAGCCAAAATCGCCCCAACCCTGGCGGATCTCCAGGGCCAATCCGGTGCTGCGATCGCTGAGGTAGTCAACCTCTTGGGCGGCGAGTGCTTGAAGCGTCACGATCAAGACAAGAACAACGAACGTCGCGATGCAGCGTTGAGTTGGCATGGCTATCCCTTCTCGCACAGCTACTGTTCGCTTTGCGAACAGAGCACTCCTTCGCGGACCAAACAGCGATTCACCTAACCATGCCTAGTATCCCACCCCCAGCAGCGGGATGCAAGTCAGTGGACACCGGCTCGGACTGGAACTACAGTCAGAGTCTGCCGGTAGGCCCCGCCTCAACCAACCCTGCCACAGCCTCCCCCGGTGCTGATGAAAAAGGGGACAGGCACCGCAACTGATCGTGTGCGGTCTGCAGCGAGGACACAAGGTGTTGCGGAGCCAGTCCCCTTTTTCGTCAGCCCACCATCTCCACGTCCATATCGTCATGAAGAAGCACTTCTCGGCTATCAGCGTCGCGGCCACGGCCATTGCTGCGTTTTCCCTCACGAACGTCTCTGACGCCCAAGTCGCCATCGACACGGCCTTTGGCCCCGGACAGGCGATCCAAACGTCGGCCCCCGATCGAATCACCGGCTCGCTTCCGTCCGGCTGGCGCGACAACTCGGAATGGGCGAAGGTCTGGGTCGACTATCGTCCCGGCGAAGACCAGGCTCGCCCTTTCACCCGCGTGTCCACCTCCCGAATCGACGAGGGCTGGACTCAACTCAATCATTCTCTTCCTGCAATCCGCGGCGAGACCTACGTGCGGCTGGAACTGACGGCCCGGTCTCTGGACGACAAGATGCTCCGCGTCAGTCTGCGTGAGGCCGGGATCCCCTACACGTCGTACTGGGAAACCACCGCCAAGCTCGGGGCCGAATGGAAATCGCTGCGCTACGAATTTCGCCGGGGAAAGATCGATCGCCCAATCGGCCTCTACTTGTCGTCGGAAGGCACCGGAACCTTCGACCTTGCCGCGGTCAAATTGACCTGCTTCACCCGCGACGAACTGATCGCCGAACTGAAACGGCGGGCGCAGGAGACCGGCAGCAAGAACCTGCTGCGTCTGAGCAGGTTCCCGTTGGGGATGCAGATGGGCTGGTCGCTGGGGCGCGACTACTCCGACGCTGACGAGGTCGTCATCGACAGCAATCCCGATTACCTGGGACCGTCCACCTTCCCGTCTCTCCACGTGCAGGGAACCAGGGGCGTCGATTTCTACACCACGCCCTTCGGCATTCCCAATGCGTTCGGCAAACACCTCGCCCGCGTGCTGCTGAAAGGCCAGGGGCAGGTTGCGGTCCGGGTCATCTGCGACGGGCGATCCCTCGCGACACGACAGGCGGCCCTCACCGACACGTGGCAGCGGATCGAGATTCCCTTCGAACCGGGGCTGCTGGCCGACTGCTATTCGATCCGGTTCGAATCGGCCCAGCCCTGCGACTTCCACCTCGACGCCATGCAGGTTGTCCCCGCCGACCAGGCCGCAGATTCGCCGCTGGAGTTCGCCGGCCAGATGCCCTACGAAGTCGCCCTCCAGGTTCCCGCGAGCGATGCTTCGGCGGCGCGGATTCAGTTCGACGACGAACCGGCCGAGATGGACTACTGCGTCACCGCCAACGAGCCGGTTCGCGACGCCCGGTTGTGCGCCAAGGTGTTCAACGCTTACGGCGAGTCGCGCGATCTGCCTCGTGCGGAGGTGAAGGACCGCACGGTCTACGGGCGTTTCGCCGACTTCATGCACGGCTTCGACAAGCCCTTCGGACCCCACCGCGTGGAGGTCTGGGTTGAGGACGCCACGGGAAAACGGATCAGCACGTTCAACGAAATGTTGGTCTACCGGCTGCCGCGTCCCAAGTATTGGGGTAAGGACGCGCCGAATTCGGCCTTCGGCGTGCACACCAATTCGACGACCCGCCACTGCATCATGCTCAAGGCGATCGGGGCCAATTGGACCCGGCTGCATGACGCCGGACTCGACTACATCGGCTGGTATCACCTCGAACCCAGAAAAGGCCAGTGGCAGTTCCGCGACGAACCGATCCACCGCTACCGAAAACATCACGTCATGATCCTGGGCGAACTGGGAACCGCCCCGCCGTGGGCGTCGCACCATCCGGGCTATGACGTGAACGGCTATTTCGACCGTTTCTATCAGCCGCGTGATCTGAACGACTACGCCAACTACGTCCGCACCGTGGCCGAGCGCTACCGAGGCGTGATTCATGCGTGGGACGTGTGGAACGAGCCGTGGATCACGGCTTGGTGGGGCGTGGGCTACGACAAGAATCAAGGCAGCGACCGGGAAGGCTACCTCCGCTCGCCGACGGCTCAGAAGGATTTTGCCGAGCTGATGAAGACGGCCTATTCAAACGTCAAGGCGGTCGATCCGGCTACCATTGTGTTGGGAATCAATACGACGACCGGCGGGGGCGGCAGTTCCTTCACAGGCGACGAGTGGACCCGCGGAGTCGTCGATGCCGGGGGGATGCAGAGTCTGGATGCGATCGCCTATCACCACTACACGGGCGCGTTCAACCTGCATCCGGAAGACGACGTCGAGCGGGGCTACCAGACGGCGGTCGGCTACGTGGCCGACAAGAGCGGCGGCCAGGTGCCGGTGCCGGTATGGATGACCGAAGGCCAGAACGCGAGAATGCTGGCCCTGGCGGACATGTACCACCACACCCTGCCGAATCCGCCGCAGGACAGCGACCCGTTCCTGGCGGGCGACCGGCAGGTGCGTTTTCTGGCCTCGCTCCGGGCGAGGGGAGTGGCGAAGGCCTTCTTGTATACCATGCACGGGCACGGCTATTTCGACGACGGCGGCCAGTGGCGGGCAATCACCACCGGCGAAGGTTTCCTGCACACGCAAGGCGCAGCGATCGCGGCCCTGGCCGGGCAGATCGAGGATCACCATTTCACCCGCCGTGTGAAAGCGACCGAAGGCGTCTGGGCCTACCTGTTCCAGGCCGACGACGGTTCGCGTGCAGTGGCCCTGCTGGCGCCGGAGGAATCGCACGGAGAATACCTGCTGCCGGCCGGCGCCCTGGATCTCTTCGGAAACTCTGTTCCGGCAGGCACGCCCATCGGCAAGACCGTTTGCTACCTGCCGCTCCCGGCGGGGGCCACCGGGCTGTGAGGCGAGTCAAGTCGGTATGGGTGCAACGCGACTCTCGGAATGGTAGAATCGGCAGCGGTTCGGTTTTCTGGTCACGGGAGATACGCCATGGACTCTACACAACCGCGTGCAACGCGAAGAAGTTTTCTGCAGGCCGCGACGGCCGGAGCGGGGCTCGGTGTTCTGGCTCATACCGTCGGCGCCAATGCGGCTGCGGAGGAACGCCCTGCTGCGGACCAGGCGTCGCGTCTGCCCCGCGAGGTCTGGGTGGCAAGCATCACCCAGGACGGCATGCATACGGCAAACTACGAGCAGATGATTAGGGCCATGCTTGCCCGGATGGAAAGCGTGGTGCCCTTCCAGCCCGACATCGTCTGCCTGCCGGAGGTTTTTCCGTTCGTCAATCTCGACACCGACCGGCCACCCCTCGAAGAGGTCGCCGAAGAACCAATCGGGGCGATTTGCTCGCCCTTCGCCGAGTTTGCCCGGAAGAACCGCTGTTACGTGGTTTGCTCCACCTACACGAAGGAAGCCGGACGCTTCTACAATTCGGCCGTGTTCATCGGCCGCGACGGCAAACTGGTGGGCGAGTATCGCAAGATGCATCCGACGGTCGGCGAGATGGATCGCGGCATCGAACCCGGCGCGCTCGATCCGCCGGTGTTCGACACCGACTTCGGCAAGGTCGGCGCCCAGATCTGCTTCGACATCGAATGGTACGACGGTTGGGAGAACCTCCGCAAGAAAGGCGTCGAGATTGTCTTCTGGCCCTCCGCCTTCGGAGGCGGGGCGATGGTCAATACGAAAGCCTGGCAGAACCACTACTGCGTCGTATCGAGCACCCGCAAAGGCACGACCAAGATCTGCGACATCAACGGCGAGGCCGTCGCCAAGACGGGTCATTTCGCCAACTTCGTTTGTGCACCGATCAACCTGGAAAAGGTTTTCTTGCACACCTGGCCGTTCTGCCGACGCTTCCCGGAGATCCACGCCAAGTACGGTCCCAAGATCCGCATTCAAACCTTCCACGAAGAAGAGTGGTCCATCCTGGAGAGCCGCTCGCCCGATGTGAAAATCGCCGACGTCATGAAGGAGTTCGAGCTGATGACGCGAGATGAACATATCGAAGAGGCCGACGAGGCACAGCGTGCGCGGCGATCGTGATTCGGACACCGCGAAGCCCCTCTGTCGCATATCGACAGACAGTTGTCGCAAAAACACCCGGAACACGGTAGAAACCTGACTTCGCCGGCGATAGCATCGAGCAAGTCGCCGGCACAACACTTTGGAGAGCCGACACCATGAATGGTCTTCGAAACGTTTCCCTGGCACTCGCGATCGTGGCACTGTGCTCCGGTGCGGTGTTCTGCGCCGACGAGATCGACAAGCTGGCAGCCGTTCCGCCGACTGCCAACTTCCAACCGGGACCCGAGTACGCCGATAGCGCCCGCATGTTCCAGGGCATCCCCAGCCTGGAGCGTTCGCCCGGCGGAAGGCTCTGGGCCGTCTGGTACGGCGGCGGCGTGACCGAGGATCTGCACAACTACATCATCGCCGTAACCAGCGGAGACGACGGCAAGACCTGGTCGGATCTGAAGTTCGTCATTGACCCCGATCGCGACGGACCCGTGCGGGCCTTCGATCCCTGCCCCTGGCTGGATCCCAACGGCAAATTCTGGCTCATCTGGGCCCAGCGCAGCCAGACGACGCCCTACTTGATGGCCATGACGACCGAAAACGCCGACGACGAGAACCCCACCTGGTCGCGGCCGTTCCTGATCGGCGAAGGGATCATGATGTGCAAGCCGGTCGCCCTCGACGACGGGACCTGGCTCCTGCCGACGGCCATCTGGCACCGCGAAGGAAGCTGCCGCGTCCTGGCGTCGACCGATCAGGGCAAGACGTGGTCGTTCCGCGGCACGGCCACGGTTCCCGATCCGGCCGAACGCAATTGCGACGAGCCGATGATCGTCCAGCGCAAGGACGGCAGCCTCTGGCAATGGGTGCGGACGAAATACGGAATCGGAACCTGCCGATCGACCGACCTGGGACGCACGTGGACCGACGTCGTGCCGTCGGAGGTCGCCCATCCGGCTGCCCGGTTCTTCCTCCGCCGCCTTGCATCGGGTAACCTGCTTCTGGTCAAGCACGGTCCGATTGCCGAACGGACCGGCCGCTCGCATCTGACGGCCTTCCTGTCGAAAGACGACGGCCGGACTTGGCAGGGCGGCCTGCTGCTCGACGAGCGATCCGGTGTCTCCTATCCCGACGGCTTCCAGGGCGACGACGGCCGGATCCACATCATCTACGACTTCGACCGCCAGGGAGACAAGACGATCCTCATGGCCGTCTTCACGGAAGACGACATCCTGACCGGCAAGAACGCCTCGGGCAAGGTCCGCCAGCGGATCCTGATCAATCAGGCGACGGGCGTGAATCCGAAGAAGAACGCGGCAGCCGGCGTCAAGCTCGAATCCCACAGCGACGGCGCAAAGCCCCTGGAAGGTAAAGGCGCCCAATTGAAACCGGTTGAAGACGGTGAAACCTGCCAAACCTTCGAGAACGGTGCGAAGCTCTTCACCGATCGCGATTACACAGCCGCCAACCTGCCGGCACTCTTCAAGGGACGGCAGTTCGTGCAGGCGTCGATCGAAGGGACAAGCGTGACCGTTGCGAGTGACGGCATCGTGTTCGCCGTCACGCCGCTGCCCAATCGGAACAAGGACAGCGTGGCCAAGCAGTTTGAAGAGCAGGGCTTCGCCAAGGTTGCCCAGCCCGAGTTCTACCTGTTTCCCGGCCCGGCCAACCTTTGCACGACCTTCCAGAAGAAGGTCGCGGCAGGCGACAAGATTGCCATGGGCAAATGGGGTGTGTTGATCTACTGAATCCCTTAACCAAGTTGCCGAGTGATCCATGGCCGCGAAGGCTTGCCTCGCGCTTGGTTGAAGCATCACGTACTTCCGGACAACAGCCAATAACCGAGTGCCGATCGAACAAAGCGTTGGGCAAGCCCAAACGGCTATCTCAGATAAAGGACCAATTCCATGACCGTGCATCGCACAATTCGGACCGGTGTTCTGACGGTCGCCGTCCTGTGTGGGACGTTGATCTCTTCCTACTCCTTCGCCTCGGAGTCCGCGGAATCAACCGCTGACCTCGAACAACGCTTCGCCGGCCCCGCCGATGCCGACAAGCCGTGGGCCTACTGGTGGTGGATCAACGGAAACGTCGACAAACCGACGATCACCCACGACCTGGAACAGATGAAGGAGAAGGGATTCGCCGGGCTGCTCCTGTTCGACGCCCGCGGCTACCACGACGATCACTGCCCCCCGCCGCCGCCGCGGATGGAGTTCATGAGTCCCGAGTGGCGCGAGTTGATTCGCTTCGCCATCTCCGAGGCCAGCCGCGTGGGGCTCGAAATGAGCATCAACCTGAGCAGTTGTGCAGGCGCCCTCAAGGGCCCGTGGCTGGTAGAGGACGACGCCCCCAAACGCCTCATCTGGACGTCGGCTGCCGTTGTCGGGCCGACCCGGCTCAGCGTTCCGCTGGCTCCGTCCGGAGATGCGTATTTCCGCGAAATCGGCCTGTTCGCCCTGAAAACGAATCCGGCGGCTGCTCCAACCGACGATTCTGTTGCGGACCGGCTCTCCGCGAACTGGCAGGAAATGCAGCCCAAGCTCGACCCGATGGAAGCCGCCACGGAGGTGATCGATCTATCCGAAAACGTCGATGACCAAGGCCGGTTTACGTGGAATGCTCCCAAAGGGAATTGGACGCTCGTTCGCTTCGCTCGAACCAGTGTGGAGGGACACGAATATGACGTCGACGTGCTGGATCCGGCCGCGGTGGCCGGACATTTCGATCGGATGGGAAAGGCCTTGCTTGAAGACGCTGGCCCCGCGGCAGGCAAGACGCTCACCCACTTCTACAGCGTGAGTTGGGAAGGGGCCGCGCCGACCTGGACGGTCGGGTTCGAAGAGCAATTCGAGAAGTACCGCGGATACAAGGCACGTCCTTACCTGCCCGTCCTGGCAGGCAAGACGGTGACCAGCCGGGAAGTCTCCGAACGTTTCCTCCGCGACTACTTCAAGACGCTGGGCGACCTCTTCCGCGACAACTTCTACGGCCAATTGCAAGCCTCGTGCCACGAACACGGCCTCAAGTGGCATTCCGAGTCGGGCGGTCCCTGGAATCGCAAACTGGCGGCCTTCCAGATCGCCGACCAGTTGGCCTTCCTCGCCCGCAACGACATGCCCCAAGGCGAGTTCTGGCACCTGGGCCGGCCCATGAACCGGCAGCCCGCCATGGCGGCCCATGTCTACGGAAAACAACGTGCCGCCACCGAGGCCTTCACCCACATGCGGACCCATTGGTCGGCCTATCCGGCCGTGCTCAAACAGGACGCCGACGCGGCCTTCGTCGACGGCGTGAACCACTTCATCTGGCACACCTTCAGTTGCTCGCCCCCCGAGTTCGGTAAGCCGGGGATCGAATACTTTGCCGGTACCCACGTGAATCCCAACGTCACCTGGTTCCAGCAGGCCGGCGGCTTCCTGGCCTATCTGGCCCGCTGCCAGACGATGCTCCGCCAGGGCCTGTTTGTCGCCGACGTCTGCTGCTACACCGGCGACAAAACCTACATGCACTGGGGCCGCGGGGAGAAATGGACGGAGAACGCATCCCTCGTCCTCGGCAAAGGATACACCTACGACCTGGTCAGCGACGAAGTCCTGCTGGATCGGATGTCTGTGAAGGACGGCAAGCTCGTCCTGCCCGACGGCATGTCCTATCGCGTCCTGGCCGTCGACCTGGTGGATGAAACGGTTCCGCCGCAAACGCTCCGCAAGATCGCCGAACTGGCCAAGGCCGGCGCCACGGTCGTGCTCGGCACGCGCCGCCCGACCCGCGCCCCGGGTCTGCACGACTTTCCACAGTGCGACGCGACCGTCCGGCAACTGGCCGACGAACTCTGGGGCAAGGCAGGGTCACAATCGTTCGGGCAAGGCAAGGTCGCCACCGGCCTGGCCATCGACGACGTCCTGCGGTCCCAAGAAATCCTCCCCGACTTCGAAGGACCTTGTGAATCCATCCACCGGCGAGTCGGTGAAACCGACATCTACTTCGTCTCAGGCAGCGGTGCCGCCGACTGCGTGTTCCGGGTCAGCGGAAAACAACCCGAACTCTGGTGCCCCAAGACAGGCGCGATTCGCGACGCGGTCTGCTATCGTCCCACCGACGACGGCCGAACGCTCGTTCCGCTCGCGCTGCCCGAAGGCGGATCGGCGTTCGTCGTCTTCCGCAAACCGGCCGATTCCAAACGCCTGGTGGCCTTGCCGGCGCCCGGTGTCGAGATTCTCGGCCGAAGCGGCGCAGAACTGAAGCTGCAGGTCTGGGACAACGAGAAACACGTCCTGGCGACCGCCGACTCGAAGCAGATCGCCGTCGAACCGGCAAACCGGTCCCAGCCGCAAGAGGTTGCAGGAGCGTGGGAAGTGCGATTCTCCCCGGAATGGGGCGGCCCCGAGTCGATTACCTTCGACCGCCTGGTTCCGTGGAATGAGCATGCCAACGAAGGCATCAAGTACTATTCCGGCACGGCCACCTACTCCAAGACGTTGAAGCTGACAAAGCAGCAGGTTGACGGCCTGGTGCGGCTCCAGTTGGGCAAGGTCGGGCACGTGGCCGAGGTCCGCCTCAACGGCAAGCCCCTGGGCGTGGTCTGGTGCGAGCCGTGGTCGGTGGATCTGACCGGGGCCGTTCGAGAGGGAGAGAACCGGCTCGAGATCGACGTGGCCAACCTGTGGATGAATCGCCTGATCGGCGATTCGGCACTCCCGCCCGAAAAGCGTCGCACGAACACCAACGTCCGCTTCTTCAGCGCCGACGCCAAGTACCGGGCCTTCGAGGGCTTCTCCCCCAAGGACGCCCTCGCCCCCTCCGGTCTGATCGGCCCGGTGCGCTTGGAGTTCGGCAAGGAAGTCGAGGTTGCGTTCTGAAGTTCGAGTCCAGGCTTCAGCCTGCCCCCTGCCCGTTCCGCAGACTCATCTGCCGGGCGATGAGCAGGGCCATTTCGAGAGCCTGCTCGTAGTTCAGCCGCGGGTCGACGTCGCTTTCATACGCTCGGCTCAGGTCGGCCTCGGTGAGGCCGCGGGCGCCGCCGATGCATTCGGTCACGTTCTCCCCGGTCAGTTCGAAATGCACGCCGCCCAGACGCGTGCCCATCCGCTGGTGAACGGCGAAGGCCTGCGTCAATTCGCCCAGGATTTCGTCGAAATCGCGAGTCTTCACCCCACTCGCGGTGGAAATCGTGTTTCCGTGCATGGGATCACAGCACCAGAGGACCTCCGCCCCGGCACGCAGCACCGCGTCGAGCAGCGGCGGCAGGCGGTCTTCAAGCCGGCCGGCCCCGAAGCGGTGGATCACGGTCAGACGCCCCGGCTCGTTCTCCGGATTCAGGATGCCGCACAGATCGACCAGTTCCTCGGGCGTGCACGAGGGGCCGACCTTGACGCCCACGGGGTTGGCGATCCCCCGGAAGAACTCCACGTGGGCGCCGCCCGGGTCGCGAGTGCGGTCGCCGATCCATGGGAAGTGCGTGGTCAGGTCGTACCATCCCGTGCGGCGGGGGACCTGGCGGGTCTGGGCCTGCTCGTAGTCCAGGTGCAGGCCCTCGTGGCTGGTGAAGAACTCGACCCGATCGAATTCGCCGATGCGGCGGCCGATCATCGTTTCCATGAACGTGACCGATTCGCCGAGCGCCCGCATCATCTCCCGATAGCCGCGCGACTCGACCGCATGGTTGACGAAGTCGAGATCCCACAATTCGGGATGCCGCATGTCGGCGAAACCGCCGTCGATCAGCCCCCGGATGAAGTTCAACGTCATGGCGGCTCGCTCGTAGCCACGCAGCAGAAAGACCGGGTGGGCAGTGCGTGCCTCCGGGGTGAACTCGCGGCAGTTGATCAGGTTGCCCCGGAAGCTGGGCAGCGTGACCCCGTCGCGTGTCTCCGTGTCGGCCGAACGGGGTTTGGCGTACTGTCCGGCAAACCGCCCCACGCGGATCACGCGGCGATGGCTGCCGTAGGTGAGCACGACGCCCATCTTCAGCAGGATCTTGAGCTTATTGGCGATCAGATCGCTGCGGCAACTCGCAAAGCTCTCGCAGCAGTCGCCCCCCTGCAACAGGAACCGCTCGCCGCGGGCGGCTTCGGCCAGTTCCCGCTTGAGGTTTTCCACCTCCCAGCTCGTGACCAGCGGAGGAAGTTGAGAGAGTGCATGCAGCGTTGCCGCCAGAGCCTGCTGATCGGGATAGGCGACGCTTTGGCGAATCGGTTTCTCTTTCCAGGAAATGGGCGACCAGGAGGGAAGCATGGCGTGGGCAGCGGAGGGATTTCATGGGGATGGGCCGCAAGCCCCCAGGTAGGCTAGGCGGCGAAGCGAGGTAGTCGTTTGAGCATAAGCACTGCCGTCCAGGCCGTCAACGAAACGGGTAGCGGCTCGCGCGAACTCTGCCAAGTGCACGGCCTTCGACATTGCAGACGATCGAGTCTTGACGATACAATATGGCCTGGCATCATCTTGCGAAGGAGCATGTATTGTGAAGATTCACCAGATTTCGTTGTTTCTCGAAAACAAGCCGGGCCATCTTCGCGGCGTCGCCCGGATCCTGGCCGATGCGGGAATCAACATCGTCACCCTCTCGCTGGCCGACACTCAGCAGTTCGGCATCCTCCGTCTGATCGTGGAAGACTGGGAGAAGGCCAAATCGGTCCTGGAAGGAACCGGCTGCGTCGTGAACGTCACCGAGGTCGTGGCGACCGAAGTGGAGGATCGGCCCGGCGGACTGGCGGCTATTCTCGAGATCCTGGAACAGAGCGGCGTGAACGTCGAGTACATGTATGCCTTCACCTTCGGAAAAGGCGATCGCGCGGTGATGGTCTTTCGCTTCGACCAGCCGGACAAAGCCATTCAGGTCCTCCAGGACGCCGACGTCAGCGTTCTGGGCAGCGTCGAACTGTTCCAACGAACCTCGTGAGGCAAATACGAAACACGAAATTCGAAATCCGAAACAAATCCGAAGGACCGAAGCTGCAAATGACCGAAACGTCCGGATGCGGGGACATCTTCCAGTACCGACGTGGAATGGTCATCCTCCCGTTTGAGGCATTTTGATTTCCGTCTCTCGAATTTGTTTCGGATTTCGAGCTTCGGATTTCCTTCCTCAGAAGTTGTATTGTGCCTGGAAATCAAACCGCACCAGGTCGCCGGGGCGCCGGTCGATCCAGAGGGTCTTCCAGGAACTGACGTCGACGCCGACCATGAATTTGTCGGTCACGTCGTAGAGCAGGTTAGCGAAGTAGAAGTGGTTGTAGGTGCGGCCCGAGGTGAGATCCTGATCGAAAGGATCGTCGATCGAATAGCCCGCGTAGCTGCGCAGGCGGGGCGTCCACTTATAGCCGAAATCGAACCAACCGCCCGTGCTGCGGATCGATCGCCGCGTCTGCTTGTCGACCCCTTGCAGGATGCCGCCCATATAGGCCGACAGGTTCTCGCCGGTAAAGAACTCGCTGCGAAAACTCAATCGCTCGGTGATCGGCACGTTCACGTCGACGTTGAACGACCAGGTTCGCCGCGTCACGTCGTCGGCCGGGTTCGGGTTCGGCGCCAGGAAGTCGTAGACCACCTCGCCGATATGGGCCGAAGCGCCGATCTCCGCGGGCTTGGCACCTTCCGTCAGCCCCCGTGCGAACTGCCAGGCCGCTCGCCCTTCGAGCACCGGCCAACCGGCCACGTCGGCCTGGACCGACGTGTCGGTAGTGAAATCCTGGAGGATGTCCATGTTCAGCGAGCCTTGCAGGGAGAGCTTCTGCCCGCCAGGCGTCTTGAAGTATCGGTCGCCGCGAATCTGGGCCCGGCGATAGCCCAGATTGCCCACGCCGGAGCCGGGTACGTAGTTCAAATTGCCCGGATAGAGTGGTGAAATGACTTCCCACTCCTGGCCGGCCAGGAGATAGAAGTCGTCGTCTTTCATGTCGATGAAGCCGCGACGGAACAGCAACCCCGGCTTGTTGTGCGTCAGGTACTGGCCCTGAAAGTCGATTTCCACGCAGGCGCCCAGAGCGGCGCAGGGGCAGCAGTTCGGGCTCGGGCCGCCGATCTTCAGGCCCAGTCGCGTCGTCTTGGCGTCGACGTAGAAGGCGTCTTCTCCCTGCACGTCGGGCGACTGAGCCCAGAGGATGATGTCGCCCGGGTAGCTCCGTTCCGTCTCGTAGACGGCGCTCACGACCACGCGGCCGTAGGGGGTTATGGTGAAGCCCCCCTTCTTCCAGGTGAGCTTGCTCATTTCGGCACGCATCGTGTCGAGCGAAACGCCCGCGGGAACCGTGTCGCCAACCGGAGGCAGGGGAATCGGGCCGTTTCGCAGTGAGTCCAGTTCACGTTGCAGGGCCTCGGTTCGAGCTTCCAGCGTCTGGACTCGTGCCTGCAACTCAGCGTTGCCGCCGATCGACTGGGCCGGCGCAGGCCGGGCGCCGATCGAACACAGCAAGGTCGCCAGCACGATGGACAGAGTGCGGGAGAATTGGCGGTTCTGCCGCATGCAGTCGGAGCAGGAAGGCGATGGCAACGGACAATCTCCACGGTGCGCGCGCAATGAGGCGGCTCAATCGCCCCGCTCGATCTTTATCGTCTTTGTGAATGTTCGACTTGACACGTTCAATACATTCCCCACAAGCGACATATACCTAACCCCACAAAGGAATGCCGCTGAAGTTGCGTCGCCGTCCGGCGGGTATTAGAATCACAGGTTTGTGTATTCCGCAGCAGCCAGGTGCAGAGCGAGGGCTTCCATGAACGACTCGGCAGCAAGCCGAAACGGCGACTCCGTTCGGTTTCATCCGGCCAGCAGTCCCGATTACGTGCCGCTCCCGCAGTTGCGCGATCTCCAGTCGCGCCGGTTGAAGGAGGTGGTGACCCGGGCCTACGAGAACGTGCCCTTCTACCGGCGAAAGATGGATGAACTCGGGATCGCTCCCGGCGGGATTCACTCGATCGACGACGTGGTCAAGCTTCCTTTCACGGTCAAAACCGACCTGCGGGATGAATACCCCTTCGGACTGTTCGCCACCCCGATGGATCGTGTGGTCCGCCTGCACGCCTCCAGCGGCACGACCGGCAAACCGATTGTTGCCGCCTACACCCAACACGACCTCAACGTGTGGAAGGAGGTCATGGTTCGTTCCCTGGCCGCCGCCGACTTGCACGAAGGCGATATCATCCAGAATTCCTACGGCTACGGGCTCTTCACCGGAGGCCTTGGCGCCCACTACGGCGCCGAGGCACTGGGTGCCACGGTCATTCCCACCTCGGGCGGCAACACCGACCGGCAGATCATGGTCCTCAAGGATTTCGGCGTGACCGCCATCTGCTGCACGCCGAGCTACTTTCTTCATATCCTCGACCGGGCCGCGGAACTCGGAATCGATCTGCGCGATCTGCCCCTCCGCGCCGGCGTGTTCGGTGCCGAGCCCTGGACCGAGGCCATGCGCACCCGCATCGAGGAGGCGGCCGGAATCAAGGCCTACGATATCTACGGCCTCACCGAGATCATCGGCCCGGGCGTGGGCTGCGAGTGCTTTGGACAAGACGGCCTGCACATCTTCGAAGACCACTTCTACCCGGAGATCATCGATCCCGAGACGGGCCAGCCGGTGCCCGAGGGTGAGGAAGGCGAACTGGTGCTCACCACGCTCAGCAAGCAGGCCATGCCCATGCTCCGCTACCGCACCCGCGACATCACCCGGTTTCTACCGGGGCCCAGCCCCAGCGGGCGAACGATCCGGCGCATCCGGCGAATCTCCCATCGCAGCGACGACATGTTCATCGTCCGCGGAGTGAACGTGTTTCCCAGCCAGATCGAAGAAGCCTTGCTCCGCGTGGAAGGCACCCTCCCCCATTACCAGATCGTCTTGACTCGGCACAAAGGTCTCGACCAGGTCGACGTCCAGGTGGAGGTCACGCCCGAGGTGTTCAGCGATCGCGTCAGCGCGCTGGAAGACTTGCAGAAACGACTGGCAAAGACGATCGAGCAGACCGTCAACATTCGCGTCGGCGTCAGCCTGGTGGAACCCCACTCGATCGCCCGCAGCGAGGGCAAGGCCAAACGGGTCGTGGACCGGCGGGAGATGTGAGGCAAGTGAACGAGAATGAACCGTACCTGGCGATGAGAACGGTGATGATGCCGAGCGATACGAACCCGCACGGCACCATCTTCGCCGGGGTGATCCTTAGCCGCATGGCCATGGCCGGAATTATCGGCGCCCGGCACGCCGTCGGCCGGGCCGGGTGGCCCAAGTCGCTCCTGGTCGCTCGCGGCATGCGGCAAGTCGAGTTCTTTCTCGCCTCGCAGGTCGGCGACGTCGTCAGCTACTGGACCCGCCTCCTGCAAGTCGGCCGGACGTCGATCACCGTCAACATCCGGGCGGAAACCGAGCGCGAAGGCGACTCGATCTTGCTGGCCGAGGCCGAGGCCACTTATGTGGCCGTCGAGGGCGAGGAAGAACCACGCCGGCCGGTGCCAATTCGGGGTTAGCAAACATCGTAGTCCTGCCGTACTTGGTGGCCACCGAGAAGAACATGGGCTGCCCCCATGAAGAAGGCGAGGATTTCCCCGACGGGGAAGACTGCCCATTCTGCCCCTGGTGGAAGGGCAAACAGGGGAGCGCGGCAACGGAGTGATAACGGGGGTAGCTGGCAGCGCATTTTTCAGTGATCTCCGCCGCCCGGTCCCTACATTCCTGGCAGGCTGCCATACGTCCTCAAAACACCACGATCCAGGCCCAATAGGGAAACGGCTTGTCGTGCGGCACCCGACTGAGAATCCGGCCCGTGGCGTCGGTGTGAACGATCGCCTCGGTCGTGTTCCTCCAGATCTCGCCGGTCGTGGGGCTGGCCGCAATGGTCCGGCCCTCGACCGCCAACTCTTCGATGAACTCGCCGTCGGTTGAATAACGTTGGATCCCTTGAGGATAGAGGCCAACCCAAACTTCGTCCACTTCCGGAAGACACACGATGGTGCAAACGCCGCGTTCTCCCAGGTCGATCGTGCGACGCGGTTTTCCGTCAACGTTCAATACGTGCAGTCGGCGTTGAGTCTTCCTGAGGTCCGATGCTTCCACCTCCACGAACCACACACTGCCGTCCTTCGAATTCACGGCCACCGTATTGCATTCTCCGGCAACTTCCTCGCGAAAGCGGACTTCGCCCTCTCGGTTGAGAACGAGGACTTCGGAGCCGACCAGCCAGAAGCTGTCGCTCTTGGGGTTGTAGGCCATGTCGATAGGAACAAGGAGAAAAGACGTCTTCTCGTTTCCCTGGCCGTCGAAGACGACGATCTCGCCGGTGTGTGTACAGCACCAGAGGTCGCCCGTCTTCTCGTCGACGACCAAGGCGCCCGCACGCAGATTGTCGAGTTGCCAGATCTTCTGTCCGTCCAGTGTGAACGCATGCACGCTGCTCGTCACGTCTCCGTGTGCGTAGATGCGATTGCGGCGGCGATCGACAGCCAGGCTATGGTAGCTCCCATAGGTATTGCTCGCCTCGATCCCAGCGTTCTTCCACAACTCCTCCCCCGTGGCCGTCAAGGCTCGCAGGTTGCCTTGCGACAGCTTTCCCGCTTCGGTGTTCTCGTAAGACCTCTCCGACAGTACGACGACAGCCGGCTGTTCCCGCGGTGCAGGTTGCTTCTCAGCCAGGTCGAATCGCGTCACCGGAAACCGCCGGGGCCGGGCATCCGGATCGGTCTCGAACAGGACGTCGTCTGCCAGGGCGTCTGCCACGGTTCGCTTCAATTCGTCTCCGGGCAGGTTCCTGGCAAGTACGTGTCCGTTCGGTGCGATCAGGAAGCTGGTCGGGAGCGAGCGGACGGCATACGATTTCGCCAGTTCCGACCAAAGCCCGTTTACATAGGCCTGTTCCCAGTCCAGGCCGAGATTCTCCACGTAGTCCCTCGGCCGGGAGGAACTGGAATCGCATGCTACGCTCACCATGGCAAACCGAGGGTTGGTGCGGAACTCTTCATGAATTGTCTTGAGAATTGCCATCTCGTCGAGGCTCCGCTCGTTCTGGGTCGCCCAGAAGTTCAAGAGAATCAGTTTTCCGCGGTGCTCAGCCAATCGAACGAGGCCTCCCTTCAAGCCCTGTACGACGAATTCTGCTGCGACCTCGCCCACATCCAGCACGTCGAACAGCTTCGCCTCGATAGTGCCCAGGTCGAGCGGTTCGTTGCTGCGGCCGCCGGACATCTCGGGAACGCTGAACACGAGTTCCGCCCGGCCGATCTCGTCACCCGTACTTTTTTCTTGGGGATCGGGTGGCAGGTTGACCGGCACTCGGAGGCGGTAGTCGCCCGCCGCAACGTCCGGGATCTCGAACCGGCCTGACTCATCCACGAACCCCACGAAACGCACGCGGTCGCTTGTCTCCCGGTTGTTTTCGATATCCCACGTTTCGATTTTCACCGGATCGTTGGTCTGCCAGTCGACCGGCGTCTCCGGCTTCCAGTCCAGCACGAATCGGCCCTTCACCGGCCTTCCTGTTCCTCCGATGGTGACCCGACTCGTCTCGCCTGCCTTGATCTCGACACGAGTCTGGCGGGAATAGTAAAGCGTGGTGCTCGTCCCGAAATGCTTACTCATCGTCAGTGACAGTGTACCGGGACCGGGAACGACATGTTCGAATTCAAATTTGCCCTGGTCGTCCGTCGTCGCCGCGCCGCCATAACCCGACACGAATTGGTACCTGGTGTTCTCCAAGCTCGGATTAAACACGAAGTGGCACCCGACGCCGGGACGATCGCCCATCATGAACGTCCCGTCCAGACGGCCCCACGGCTTCAGGTGAAGCCGGTTCGACGCAGCAAACTCCTCGTTCGTCGCTTCGACATAGCCGGCCTCACCAGCGGCAACAATCAGGAATTCCTCCTCTTGGAACGCCGGAAATGAGAACCGCCCTTCGCCGTCTGTCTCCACGAGGAATGCTTCGGGCGATGCCGTACGAAGTCGTCCGTTCCGCAAATAGACGCCCTTCTCGGGCCTGGCCAAGGCAACCTGCGCCCCCGCCGCCGGTTCGCCGTCGGGCAGGAGGACGATTCCCGCCGGTCCTTCACTCCGCTTGAGCTTGAAATCATACGTCTGCTGGCCCTCGGTCGATTCAAAAACGCGGCTGGCCTCCGGCAGGTACCCGGGGGCCGTTGCCTGAAGCTGCCATCCTTTCGCCAGATAGCCAAATCTGTAGGTATACCGGCCGTTTTTGCAGAGCAGGTTGCCTCGCCAACGAATCGGCCTGTGCTCATACAGCCTGGCGTATTGAAGGCAGAACTCCGGTAACGGTTCACCGGTTTCTGCGTCGGTCACTAGCCCTGTGATGATCAACTGCGAATGGAGCGTGATGACATGCTCTTCCTCAGAAACCATGAAGGGCGTGTCCCGCCGGGCCATATAGCCGGGCTTGGAAATGGAGTATTCGACCGCATCTGCCGGGGCTCCGTGCCACTGAAACCGCCCTTCCTTGTCGGTTTCGATCGGCTCTCCAAAGACGCGGTTGCCTCGCCAGGAAGTGGGGCGTATCGACGCGCCTTCGATCGGCTTCCCCTCGACATCCACCACTCGCCCTCGGAACAGTTGCCCCGGTTCCAGGCGGAATTCGAGCGGGGCATCCTGTTGTCCGACCGTCAGTTCCCGCACCTGAATCGCCAGGCCTTCGGCGCGGACGACAACGGTCGCGGGCTCGGGCCGGCAGTTCTCGATGACGAATCGCCCGTCCGCGCCGGTGGTCGCCTTCTGCTGCTCCTGGTCCAACTGGGCAACGGCGCCCTCGACGGGATTTCCCTGGGAATCCAGCACGCGCCCTACGACCTGGAGCCCTTTCTGCAGAACAATGACGTTTTCCATGTCCGCCGTCGGACTTCTGCTCGTATCGTTGAAGTAGCCCGGAACGATCGCCCACATATACAGGTTCGCGGCACGTTTCGGGGCACAGTCCCACTCCCAACGCCCGTTTTCGTCCGTAACGACTTCTTCCTCTATGTAGAGGTCGTTCAGTTGACGCGGCGAATAGGTCCGCATGCCCAATTGCACCGTGGCCCCGGGGATCGTTCTTCCCTCCTTGTCTTGAACCACGCCACCGATCCGGATCCCTTCTTCGAACCGCAGCTCCAGGTGATCCGGAAGCTCGGTCACTTGCGTCTGACTCTCCCAGCCGCATTGGATCGGCGTGTGCCCGGGCGAGGTGGCTTTCATGTGCAACGTCTCGATCGTTGCACCGGCCGGCCATTTCATCTCGGCCGTGCCGTCCTCACCCGTCCGCAGGCTCTGCTCGAATTCCTCTCCCCCGATTCGGCCCTCGAATCGTAGTTCGACGCCCTTCATCGGTTCCTCGGTGGCATCTGCCAGACAGCGGATTGTCAGAACCGAGAATGCCGGCTCTGCTTCCACGTCACCGGCCTTCTCCGACACCTTGGCTTGTTCCGGCCTATCGGAAGCCGCGTCAGCCACCGCCTTGAGCGCCTCCTCGGCCGGCGCCGCACTGGTCTTCGTCAACGCCAACCCGCCGAGCAACAACACCGCCGCCGCTGCCAGTGCAACCACCGTCCGTGCCGGCCAACGCGGCAGGCCGGCTCGGAACACGAAACGTTCCACCGCTTCCACGCGGCGCCGAACGCTCGACTTGCGGGCCATCGCCAGACCGACAGGGGCACCTGCCGACGCCAAACGCAGCGCCAGCCGGGCCAAGGTCCGGCCGTAGACGCCGGCGTCGCCCACGTAGTCGGCGGCCACGGCGTCGCAGACCGCGTCGCAAGCGTCACCATGAGCCCGCGGCATCCGCCAGGCGAGCGGATGGAACCACAGCAGGATCGAAAGCCCGTGGAGAAGACGGCTCCAGACCAGGTCCCCGCCCTTCAAATGGGCCAATTCGTGGGCCAGAACCGCGGGCAGCTCTTCCGAATACGCTTCCTCACACTGTTGCTCCGGGAGCAACACAACCGGGCGGAAAAGGCCGACCAGGCAGGGAATCGGCAAGCTTCCCGTCCGGCGAACGGTAAAACGACGCCGGATCGCCAACCGCTCCGCCACGACGGCAGCCTCGGAACCAATCCAGTTCGCAATCGGCTTGGAGCTTCTCACCACGTGCAGCAAGTGCCACAGCCCTGCCGCTCGATACGACACGCAGACCAGCATGCCGGCGAACCAGATTGCCGCCGTCCAGCCGGCAAGCGTCCATGGGGACGAGGTGATTGCGAGCTTGTTCTCCGAAGAGGAGCGACGCTCAGTCGCAAGCGCCTGAGAGGGAGCAGAAGCGATCGCACTCGTTTCAGCCGGTTCCGCTCCAGGGGCTGTTTCAGGAATCGAGACCGATGGTCCTGGTAACGACTCCGCTGCGCCCGGTCGCCCGATTCGAGCCGGTGCGACAGGTCGAATCGCCGACCGCGCGTTCTCGGATCGATCGCGCTCGGGCGAGGCAACGAGCGTGACGACGTGAGATTCTGCCGCATCGGAGGTCGCGCCGCTTCCTCCCGGAAGCACGGCCCAACTCCACAGGGGCGGACACACAGCTAGAGTCGTCACAACCACGGCCCCCACGGCGGCCCCTCGCCAAAGAAGAACCCGCCAACGCGGATTCGCACCGCCAAGCACGAAATGCAGCAACCAGGCAATCGTGAGAAGCGAGGTTAGCTTGGCGGCGAGAAGAAACCAGAACGCCGTCGGGCTGGCTTGAACGTCGAAGAGCGAAGAATTCAGTGCGTTCATGATTTCTTCCTTCGTCGCTTGGGAGGGCCGGGCGGCTCGCCGTCGGCAAGACGCTTGAGTTCGACGAGTTCTTCCTCACTCAGCTTCTCGGAGCGGATGAGATTGAGCAGCAGGGCCTGCGCCGAACCGCCGCAGTAAGCGTCGATCACCTCGCGCACCGTCTCCGAGAATGCCGACTGCTGCCTGGTGACGGCCTTGTAGTAATAGGCCTTGCCCACCTTGCGCCGGCTGATGTGTCCCTTGTCGAGGAGAATCGTCAGATAGGATCGCAAAGCGGGGTTCTTGATCGGCTCGGGATAACGCTCCTGGATCTCGCTCGGCTTCATCTCGCCGTGCTCCCAGAGCACCCCCATGACGCTCAATTCCCCCGGCGTGAATCGCGGCATGTCCACACCTCCCCGTTTCGAGTGATGTGCAGAATATACTGCACATAAGCCCGCCCCGTCAACAATGTGCAGGACATTCTGCATGTTTTGGCGAAAAAGCACTCTCTTGAGGGGGAAGACCTCGGCAGAGCAAGAGGCCGAGACCCGCCGGCGCCTACCGAAGGGCGCCGAAGCCGGATATGATGAGGGATTGGCCCGCACTCACTGCGGCTGGGCTGGGCATTCGTTGGAGTCCAGGCTTCAGCCTGCCCGTGGGACACTATCCGCAGGCTGAAGCCTGTACTCCAACAATTCCCAGGTCCCCCTGTCATGGGTATCCCACAAGTCGCCATCGTCGGACGCCCGAACGTGGGCAAGTCGAGCGTGTTCAACTGGCTCATCGGCGAGCGGTTGGCCATTGTCGACTCGGTGGCCGGCGTCACCCGCGACCGCATGATCCACCCCCTGGAGATCGGCAACCGGCTCGTCGAACTGGTCGACACGGGCGGCATGGGCATTGAGGACGTCGACAAGCTGACCGACCACATCGAAGACCAGATCTCGCTGGCCATCGACTCGGCCGACGTCATCGTGTTCCTGGTCGATACCCGCACGGGGATCGCTCCCCTCGACGAGCACGTGGCCCAGCGGCTCCGCAGCGTGGGCGCCCCGGTCATCTGTGTGCCCAACAAGACCGACACGGGCGACTTGGAGCCAGCGGCCGACGAATTCCGCCGTTTCGGCTGGGACCTGGTCGCCGTCAGCGCCAAGCAGAATCGGGGCCGGCGCGACCTGCTCGACAAGATCCACTCGCTTCTCCCCCCGCCCGCCGAGGACGAAAACGAGGCCGGCCTGGCCGAGATGAAGCTGACCATCGTGGGCCGGCGGAACGTCGGCAAGAGTACCTTCATCAATACCCTCGTCGAGTCGGAACGAATGATCGTGAGCGAGGTGCCGGGCACCACCCGCGACAGCGTCGACGTCCGCTTCGAACTCGACGGCAAGTCGTTCATCGCCATCGACACCCCCGGCTTCCGCCGCCGCAAGAGCGTCTCGGGCAACCTGGAGTTCTACGGCACCAACCGGGCCGAGCGGAGCGTCCGCCGGGCCGACGTGGTCCTCATGTTCTTCGACGCCGGGCAGCAGATCAGCAAGGTCGACAAGCAACTCTGCGACTACATCGCCGACCACTACAAGCCCTGCATCTATGTAGTCAACAAGTGGGACCTGATGGTCGACCACATGCCGACCGAACGCTGGGCCGACTACCTCCGCGAGACCTTCCGCACCGCCCAGCACGTGCCCATCGCCTTCATCACCGGCCAGACGGGCAAGAACGCCAAGCGGCTCCTCAACCACGCCCAGATGCTCCACAAGCAGTCGCTCAGCCGCGTCTCGACGGCCGACCTGAACCGTCTGATCAAGGCGGCGATCGAACTCAACCCGCCGCCGCTGATGACGGGCCACCGCCGGCCCAAAGTCTACTACGCCTCGCAAGTCGCCACCTGCCCGCCCACGATCGTCTTCTTCTGCAACAATCCCAAGGGTTTCCCTGCCAACTACCAGCGCTACCTCCTCAGCGTCCTCCGCGATCAACTCCCCTTCGGCGAAGTCCCCATCCGCATGTTCTTCCGCCAACGCGAAAGCAGCGACACCCGCGACGAACTGAAGCAGTGACCTTGGAGTGCGATGACTCGTCATCGCTTTCTCTTAACGCACAGCCCATCTCGGCCATCCTCACTCGTGGCGGGAGAGACCTTCATATTTCGCGCAAAGGCGCCGAGGCGCGGAGGACAGGAGGGCAGAAAAGAAAATGGCGGAAAGGAAAATAGTCCCGACAATCCGTCCGTCAATTTCCTTTCCCCATTTTCTTTTCCACCCCCAGCGTAATCCACGCCGCAAGGCCCACAAGCAAACCCTCTCTGCGTCTCGGCGCCTCTGCGCGAGACTTTTCCTCGGCCTTCCTGCCAACCGCTTTCTCCATAAATCGGCCCCGCCCGATCCACCTGAGCGCCCGGCGGGTGTATACTGAACCGCGCACCACAAACCGAACGCGGGGAGGGAACTCTCATGGCCGACGATCCCCAAGCGACGACCGGCGCGACGCCCAAACAGGACTACCAGTTCGGTCTGAAGACCCTGTTCGCCCTGCCCCTGCTTGTCGTCGCCTACTTCGCCATGGCCCATTGGCTCGATCCGTGCGCCGCGGCAGCACTCACAATCCCCCTCGGGCTTCTGTTTGCGTGTTTCTACAGACCGTTGCGTCGGTTGGCAATCTGGACGCTCTTTGCCTACCTGTTCATCATTCTTCTAATGCCGTTCGGTGGCGGCTCAAGAGAAGCGCCGCGGAGATCTCAGTGCACCAACAACCTGAAGCAAATCGGCCTCGCCCTCCACTACTACCACGACGCCTACGGCTCCTTTCCGCCTGGCTACATCACAGACGACGAGGCACGTCCAATCCATAGCTGGCGAGTCCTCATCCTCCCCTTCCTGGAGCAACAGCCGCTCTACGATCGCTACCGATTCGACGAACCGTGGGACGGCCCGAACAACATCAAGCTCGTCAAGGAGATGCCGTCCGTCTTTCGATGCCCGAGCGAAGATAACGAGGACAAGACGTGCACGAACTACGTCGCGGTGATCGGCCCCCGCACCGCCTGGCCGGGCGAGACGCCGGTTCGTTTTGCGGACATTGCCGACGGTACCAGTAACACTTGGCTGGTGGTCGAAGCGGCCGGCTCCGGCATCGTCTGGAGTGAACCCCGCGATCTGCACGTCTTGCAGATGGCCCCCCAGATCAACCCTCCCGCCGGGCAAGGAATCTCAAGCAAGCACCCCGGCGGGGCCCAGGTATTGTGTGCCGACGGCAGCGTACACTTCATCAGCGAGGCAACTCCCAGCCCCTCCGAAGTCTATTCCGAACACATTCGCAACGCTCTCACCATTGCCGGCGGCGATCCGGTTGATCCCGATTGGTAGCGCCCGGCTGATCGCATAGGCAAGAGTTCTCGCGCAAAGGCGCCGAGGCGCAGAGAACAAGAAGGCAGAAAAGAAAATGTTGGAAAGGAAAATAATCTGGGCAATCCGTCCGTCATTTTCCCTTTCCAACATTTTCTTTTCCACCCCCAGCGTAGCCCACACCCCGAAACCTGCGGGAAATCTCTCTCTGCGCCTCGGCGCCTCTGCGCGAGATACTCCCTATCGTAGCGCTGATTTGCCCGGAATCGCACGCGAGCGCTGAATGAAAGCGGTAACGAGTTCCCGCACTCCAAAGGGCCATCACACCGGCAGGATCTGAATGCCGAGAATCAGGCGGGCAGAGAATCCTTTCCCCGAAGAAGAGCACGCAGAACCAAAGCAACGAGCACCGGGAGAAGAAAGATGGCAGTGAGAAGGAAGACGTTGACGAGGACCATGGGGAGCCCGCTCACATAGTCCACCCACCGCCCATTCTCGAGAACGAATACGGCAGCAGGAAAGGGGAAGCCACAGTACTTGACAGTCGGAGTAACCTGGTACTGAAAAACAGCGCCGAACCAGAAGCTGGCGGGAACGCCGAGTACAAGGCTTGTGACAGCTATCGCACGCCAACGGCCGGGATGAGTCAGGCGGGAGATGGCGTGGAACGTTCCATAATCGACTGCCGCGGCCACGGCGATCGCTGAGGCAACCACCAAGAGTCCCATGGCCCTCGGGCCAACGGCCGCAGCCAGACCCCATAGTATGGCATAACCCGTCACGGCCCACAGCACCGTACGAAGGCTGAATTGAATCGGTTCCCGCTTCTCACCTGCTGAAGAAGCCATGGTTCTCCTGCAACGCGAAAGAAGTCACGCAGTGGTCGATCGAATCAGGAGAGCCTCACGCAAAGGCGCCGAGGCGTAAAGGACAAGAAGGCAGAAAAGAAAATGTTGGAAAAGAAAATGACCCAGACAATCCGTCCGTCATTTTCCTTTCCCCATCTTCTTTTCTACCCCCAGCGTAGCCAACACCTCGAAACCTGCGAGAAATCTCTCTCTGCGTCTCGGCGTCTCTGCGCGAGCTGCTCCCTGTCGTCGCCTGCGCGGATTCGGCCGGAATCGCTCGCGAGCGCTACAGGAGTGCATCTCGCACCTACCAGGCCATCAGGTCGCCCTCGAAGCCGTCGATCTTGCCAGTGAGGTTCATGATTCGGGCCTTGATCGCCCCGTCGCCCATCAATTCGGCCGCCTCCGGATCCACTTTCTTCAGCTCCTCGGCCGTCACGTCGACGGACTGGTTGCCGATCACCTTGATCTGGTTCACGTCGAGCCCGCCAAAGTTGTGCAAAGCGTCGCGCGTGAACACGGCAAGTTGGACCGTCGTGTCGCCCGAGCCGCCGATCTTGCTGATCACCAGCGGGTAGTAGACGAACTTCGACTCGAACCGGTAGGCGATGGCCACCTTGGTCGTGTCGTCTTCGCTCATGAACGTCAGATCGAAGGCGAAGTAGCGGAAGCCCTGGTCGAAGTACTGGCGGACGATCTTCTCCGCATCCTCGGTGATCAGGGCGTCGGCCTGGCCCTCGTAGGTCTTCTTGATATAAGCCCGCACCTCGTTGCCGAAGTCGTCGGGGCTGTCGAGCTTCCAAACGAAGATGTTGTGGGTGCCGATCTTGGCCGTCAGCACCTTCTCGCCCATGCCCACCACCGCCAGCTTCGATCGAATCAGCCGGACGGCTTCCTCAAACGCCTCGGTCGAAGCCGGCAGGATCGAGACCGGCTTGCCGGGCAGCGGCAACACGCTCAGCACGGCGCCGCCCCCCTCGATCTGGTTCTCCTCGTTGGTCGAGAGGATCATGATCTCCTCTTTGCCGTCCCAGGCGATCACGGCGTTCTGCTCCGGCTCCTTGAACGTGAAGCCCATGCCGGCCGCCAGAAACTGGTTCGACGCCGGACGAGGCATCACGCCCCCGCCGATGTTGATCTGCGTTCCCGAATTGATATTGCTGTTCTGGATGATCTCGTTGTTCGAGTTGATCCGGTTCCCCGAATGGACGTTCGTGTTGCCCGAGGCGATGTTCGTGTTGTGGCTGTTGTAGTCCCAGTTGACGATCGGCGGGCGGGGCGGCGGCAGCGGCGGCCAGACGTAGGTCGGCGGCACGCGATGGATAATGATCTTCCCGCAGTCCGCCCGAACCGGCTGCTCGCCCGGCACAAACGGCGCGGCAATCACTGCAAGCAATGCAATCGCCAGTGTTCTCAGTGCCATCGTAGTCACCTCCCGTGCATCATGTTGAGGATGGGTTGCGGCGAGCCTTCGTGGATCGCCCGCTGTTGCTGCCCGGAATTCTAGCCGATTCGGGAATCGTCAAGAAGTAGACCAACCGAAACCGGCCGGTTGACGCTGAGCAACAATTGGGCGATGATCCTCCGTGGGCAAGCCCGGCAGACTCCGTACCCAGCGAGGTTCACCATGCAATCTCCAACCGGCAATCGGGCACGATTCTCGTTCCTCCTCCTCTTGATCGGCCTTTGGCTCGGCGCTCCGCAACCGGCACTCGCGGCCAAGCTCTGCGTGATCATCGCGGGCGACACCCTCGACAAGAACATCGGGCCCGCCGCCGAGCAGAGCCTCCACGACGTGTTTGCCGGCTTCTACACAAACGTCCCCGAGCCGATGCTCGAAATCGACCAGCTCAAGGGACAGGACTTCACCCAGAACCAGATCGTCGACAGCATCAACCGGATGCCCGTCACCTCGGAAGACGTGCTGGTCCTCTACGTCTTCTCCCACGGCCAGTACGACGACAAGGGGCACTACTTCGTCGACATCAAGAGCAAGTCGCCCATCTACCGTGCCGACCTGCTTGCCGCCATGGAGCGAAAAGGCCCACGCCTCCGGGCGCTGATCTCCGATAGCTGCAATACCTATCTGCCTACCGGCAAGATCGATCGCGTCTATGCGGCCCCTTCCTTCAGACCGGCCGAGAGACTCAGCCCCCTCTTCGTCAAGCTGTTCTTCGGCTACCAGGGGCTGCTCGACGTGAACTCGAGTTCCAAGGATCAGCCGGCCTTGTGCATCCCCGGCCTCGGCGGCCTGTTTTCCATGACCCTGAGCCTCCCCTACACCGACGAAATGCTCGACGGCCTGTTTGAAACCGAAATCCAGAAAGGATCCCGGCTCGGCAACACGATCAAGGCGATCAACTTCGTTCCCGGCCTGTTCTTCTCCGCCACGGATCAGTCCCGCTCCTGGGACGAAGTGCTCAACTACTGCCAGAACCAGTTCGACACCACCTACCTGCCCGTCTTCCAGTCGCTCAACGTCGCCCAGAAGATCTCCCGAATCACCATGCCGGCTGAAACCTCCGTACCGGCGGGAATCAGCAGCAGCGGCGGTGGCGGTGGAGGCTGGGGCGGCGGCGGACCACAACCGGGCCGTTTTCCACCCGGCACGGTCGTGACCCTGCAGGCGGGCGACATCATCCTCAGCGTCAACGGCCAGGCCATCCTCCAACTCACCGACTACTGGAACTCCGTCAAGACCTCAGGCACGGAGATGCACTTCACCCTCCAGAGCGCCCACGACGGAAACGTCTACCACCTGAAGACCCGGCTGTTCGACTCCTCGGCCGACTCGCGGTTCGGCGTCCTCGCCGAGCAGATGTCCGGCCGCAACGGCGTCCTGGTCCGCAGTGTGCGCCGCGGCTACCCGGGCTCGCAGTGCGTGATCGTGGAGTAGCTTCTTCGGAGTGCGATGACTCGTCATCGCTTTCGATAGACCCCATTCTTCGACTTCGCTACGGCTCAACCAGATAGGTCCGATCGGCCACGTTCACGATCACCGGTTCGTCGAACACCAGGTACTGAGTGAGTTCCTTGCCGTGGTGCTTGGCGAGACGGAAATACTCGTCGCTGAACTGCTTCACCCGAACCGCGTTCTTCTGCTGGGCCTCCGTGGCCGTCGAATCGACCCACTGGCCCTCGCGCAGGTAGAACGCTCGATTGGCAATCTGCCGGACGGTCTGCTGTGCCTGGCGGATTTCGCTCTCACTCTCATAAAGTGACTCGCCGGCCACAACGCCACGAGGGACGCCCGCGGGGCTTGAGAAGGCTTGTCCGGCTGCCGCCCCATAGCCGCCTCCCATACCACCCATGCCGCCCATAGCACCAGGCTGCCCGGCGGCAGGCGGCCCGCCCGCCATGCTGGAGATGCTCGGTGATGCGGGCGCGGCAGCGGTCTGAGCTCGCTGCAAGGACCCCTTGTAGGCCCGTTGGCTGAAACCGTAGGCCCCGTCCGCAACCTTGAGCGCGTCCAGCCGGCGCGTGGCCGTCGAAGCATTCACCGCCAGATCCGTCACACGGGTATTCTCGTCGGCCAGAAACGACGTGTAGGGCGTGAGAATCCCGTGGCGTGTGGATAACTGGACGAGCTCGTCGATGAGTTCCTTGTTCTTGCCCTGCAAGTCCAACTCGTCGAGGATCTCCCCGACCCGGCGCACGGCCCACAGCTTCTCGATGAAAGCAAACGATTCGTCGTCGCTCTTCTTGGCCAACTTGGCCGGGAAGTCATAGGTCTGCTCCTTCTCGCCGATCGATCCGCTCACCACCACCTTGGCCGCTCCCGCCGTCCGGTAACGGCCGACCATCACCAACTGCTCCCCGGCGAACAGGTCAAAGGCGCCCTTAGGATAGACGCGATTGATCAGCTTCCCGTGCCCTTCATTCTCGTCGAAGGTGAACTCCAGATTCACGTCGGTGAGCACGGGCGACTCGATCCGCCGGTAAAGCCGACTGACCCGATCCTCGATGTCCTCCTCCGGCCGCACGTATTCGCTCTGGCCGTGGTTCTCGCGAACCAGCTTGTCGAGCAACCGGCTGTTCACGTCGTAGCCTACGCCGAACGTGAAAATCCGGGCACGCACCTCGTTGACCTCCTTCGCCCGCTCGACAATCTGGGCCTCGTCGGTCTTGCCTGCCGTCGGCAACCCGTCGGTCAGGAAGACCACGTAGCTGGGGCGCTTCGAATCCGTCAATTGTTTGAGGGCCGTCTGCAGCGCTTCGTCGATATTCGTGCTGCCGCCGGCATAGATCCCTTCGATGAAACCCTGCGCCTCGTCTCGCGTCTTCTCGTCGTAACGCTGCAGCTCGGGCCGAAACGACTCTACCGCACTGTCGTAGGCGATGATGTTGAACAGGTCGCCCTTCCGCAGATTGCCGAGCACGAACTCCAGAGCACCGCGGGCCTGCTCGATCTTCTTGCCGCTCATGCTCCCCGAGCGATCGACGACGAAGACCACCGTCTTGGCGGGCAGCTTCTCATCCTCCGACTCGATTTTCGGCGTGGCGAGCAGCAGGAAGTAGCCGTCCTCCTCCCCCTCGGGCCGGTAGCTGAGCACCTTCGTGCTCACCTTGCCCCGCCCCAAGTCGTAAAACAGGCGGAAGTCGGAGGTGGGAACCTCCTTCTCGGCTTCATAGGTGACCGTCGCCCGCCGATCCCCCGATCGCTTGATCTTCACCTCGTGGGTGGGGCTATAGATGTTCTTCAAGTCCTGCGCCGTTTCCAGCGTGATGCGAAAGCGGACCTTGTCCACTGCGTGCGACGTGTACTTGGCCGTGCTCAACGGAAACAGAAAATCGGTCAGCCCGTCCTGCATCCGCAGCAGTTGGGAATAGGTGAGCGTCACGGTTCGTTTGGCCCCGGCAGGAACCGGAAAGACGCTCGTCTTGAACAAGCCCGTCCCCATCCATTCCAGCAGGGCCGGGTCTTTGTTCTTGCGGACGATGTCCTCGTAGAGCCGGCGGGCTTCGTCGGCCGGCAGAAGCTTGGCGGGAAACTCCTTCCCATCGACCAGCAGCGTGAGCGAGTCGACGGCGCCGTCGTAAGGCAACGGGAAGACGAACGAAACCTCGAGTTGGCTGCTTCCCGTATTGACGAACGACTGCGACACCTGGACCTGGGCAACCTGGTCGACCAGACGGGCGTCAACCTCCAGCTCCCCGATCTTGTAGGTCGCCGGCGGCTCGGGCCGGGGATGCGGCATGGGATGGGGGGGATGCGGATGAGGCGGCCAGATGATCGGCGGCCGCGGCAACCGCACCGACTGATTAGGATCAACTACAATCAAGACCCCTTGACCGCGAGCCGTCGATGCGGCCCCCAAACAGAACAAGGCCAACAAAATGGCAATCCGTCGTCCCATGGCACCGGTCTCCCCTGCAAACAACCATTCCCTAACGAACCCAACGCCTACACCCTCAAAGACGAACCACCTATCAAGAAGTTTCACGGAGATTGGATCGTTTGGCAATGATCCCACGCGATCCCCTCTGCTAAGGGAAGCCGGAAGACGCGGGAAGTTGAGGGGAAAAAACAACTCCGTTTAATTGGGCGGCGCCACTTCGGGGTGGTGCAGGGAGCCGAAACCTTTGCGGCAGAGTCGTTTAACCCGCTGCCGCAGGCGAGGACTGCTAACCATCCCAAAGCGGCCTTTAATCGGTGAACGACCTCGCCTGCGGCAGCGGGTTAAACAATCCTCTGCTGGGACCTGCGTTCACCGGCATTGGCAAGAGTGACGCTGTCCGTCTAACCAGTTCGAGGGATTTCGGCTGCAAGACAGTCAATTCGGGCAAGCTGTCGAACCTCACGTCCTCCAGAACTGTCCGTATTTCATTGACGTCAACCATTTCCTTGCTATTATCCAATGTGTGGAAGCGATTGCGTCCGGCTCGTGCGGGCAAGCGCGGTTTTTCCCCTCCTAGGGGATGAAAACCGCAGGCGTCTTGTGGCCGGCAACAAGTGAGGACGGAGCCTCCCGAAACAACTCCTCGTGAGAACGTTCGCGAGAGTCTCCTCTCACCCAGCGCCGGCCGGCGCGTAGTCGCTTACCGATCGACTTCCTCTAGTTTCTCTTCACTCTTGAGAAAGGAGGAGCGGAATGAGAACTGCCAAGCAACTCTCGGTCAGTCTCGTCAACAAACCTGGGCGGCTCGCCGACATGCTCGGCGCTCTGGCAAAAGGAAAGGTCAACTTTCTCGCCCTGTCTGTCATGGATTCGCGGGATCGCGGCATGGTCCGCTTCGTCCCCGACGAGTTCGACGCTGCCACCGAGGTCTTGGAGAAACTCAACATTCGCTTCGATGCCGCCGACGTGCTGCTCGTCGACGTCCCCAATCAGAACGGGGCCTTCCGCAACATCTGCGAGCGGCTCGCATCGGACCACCTCAACATCGACTACGCCTATTGCTCCGTGAACACGGAAAAAGGCGCAAAAGGCAACATGCTGGCCGTCATCAAGGTCAACGACCTGAGCAAGGCCCAAAAGGTCTTGCAGACGAACGGCCAATCCAAGAGACAATTGCCGGGCCGCCGGCCCGTCCACGCCCGCTGAGACCTCTCAGCTTGCGTGGTTTCTCACATAGGTCAGCCACCGCCTGACCCAAACGAATTCAACAACGGGCGACCTCCGGAGCGAGTAGCGAGGTCGCCCGCTTTTCTGCGCGGTATCCTCAGTCAGAAGACGGATTCCGACACACCAACCCGAAGCGCAAGTGAGGACAGAAGAGGATGATACCTGGAAGCAAGGTGAATCGTGCACGCACGCCTTTGCCCGCGCATTAGCCGCACACATCGGATACACTGCGAAGAGCGTCAACAATCCCGGTCCCCTCTGCGACCACCTGCCATGCGTTCCGTCCTATTCTGGCTGCATATCGCCCAAACCTTCGGCATTCTGATCGCCGTCGTCCTTGCAGTGATCGATATCGAGAGCATCGTGATTTCGGGACCGATCCTGAGTGTCACCGGGGCGCTCATTGCCTTCCTTGCCCATCACCGAGACCACCTGCTCGGGCTCCTCTTCGGCCTGTCGGCTCCTACCGTTGCCGCATTCTGCCTGTTTGTGATCGCCATGCTGGAATGGAGTCCGGCCGACGCCCAAGTTCCCGTGGCCGCATTTCTGGTCCTCTACGGACTCCTCTGTGTTCCGGGCTGCGTGCTGACGGAGGCCGAGTTCCATAGTTCGCGCGATTCGCGTCGCAAGGTCCACTTTCAGTACAGCATCGCAGCCATGCTCGTCTTGATGCTTGTGCTCGCGATCGTCCTCGGCCTGGCACAAACGGCCGGAGGGAAGGGACTTGCTGCCGGGATCTCGCTGGCTTATCTGTTCGCGCTGTTCTACGTCCTCAATCAGTTTTTCCGCAACCGCCGACTGCAGAAGCTGGCCGGATTGCCGTCCATGTTCTCCGCGCCAAGGGTTTCTCAGTCGGAATCGCCGTTCGATCCTTAGCCTTTGGTCAACTTCGCGGGCGGATGATCCTCGCAATCTTCGCCAACGCCCGAATATGGTCGGACGAACCATCGCTAGGCGAGAGCAGCAATACGATCAAATGAACCGGTTGTTGGTCGACGCTGTCAAAATCAATCCCTGTCGCCGACCAGGCAACGGTTCCGACTTCACGTGTGACCGCCGGATGCTTGCTGTGGGGAAGGGCCACTCCTTCGCCGATTCCGGTTGATCCCAGTTCTTCGCGCCGCAGGAGCGTGGCCACAATGCTGTCGACCTCACCTTCGGGGAGGCTTCCCGACTCGACGAGGCTTTCCACAATCTCGCGGAGTGCATCGTGTTTGTGGAGTGCTTTCAGGTCGGGAAGCACGGCGTCGGAATTCATGAAAGGCAGCTCGCCCAGGCCGATTGCCCGCAACAGGCGAGATAAGACCCCGCACTCGGGGCATCCGGCGGGGCCGTCGTTCGATAACGTGCTCATATTCAGGCGATTTCCGCAAGTCTGGCAGTATTGTTCGGCTTCCATCGTTTCCGCGTTGGCAGTCTCAACAGCGATACTCAAATCGTTCATTGGATCTCCTCTTTGTGGAGAATGCAGACGTAAGGATCCCCATTGCTTTTGAACTCGCTGCCGAGCAAGAATAGAGCGGAGTTTTTTTGAAATTTTCTGATTTCTTTTGTGGTTTCACCACCGAGATTCGTCGGGCTGCGAGTATATCTATACTGCCGTCCGGTTTCGGTACCGCGATGCGGGGGAGAAAGTGCGGGCGTGCAAAGCCTGCGCGGACAACCCATGGCTTGCGACATCGAGGCGGAGTGACATGTGCGAGCACCGTGGACCAGAAGACCTGTTCTACTGGCTGGAGGCGGCCCACCAGGAGGAGTTCAATGGATTCCTGCGCCGGAAATACGTCAGCCTCTCCAAGGAAGATCTTGATGACGCCTGGGCGGAAGCCTATCGGCAACTGCTCGAGAAGCTGGCGACGAACAAGAACGGCTCCCCGAAACCACTTGGTGGCCTGATGCTCACCATCGTGAATCGGCGAGCCTGCGACCTGGTCCGGCGAGCCGGCTCGCAAGCACGCAAGCTGAAGAAGTATCAAGAGCAAGCCAAAACCCATGCTGGCCCAAACGAAAACCCCGACGTCCAGGAAAACGGTGATCCGCTGGAATCTGAGGAACTGGGTGAGATCGTGGCCCGCGCATTCAGGCAACTTGAACCCGACGAACGGTTGGTACTCTCCGTCTACTGCGAAGAATACCCCAAAGTGCGAGGCCCGATTCGTTTGCTCAAAGTCCTGCTGCAGCGGGATCCAACACTGGCGAAGAAGAACTGGACTCCGGCAATCGTGCGCCGCCTGTTGAACCAGGCGAGAATGAGCGTGAAAAAGGAACTGCTCGGAAAGGGTTACTGACTGTGACTGCGAAGCCGAAAACCGTCCAAGATGACGAGCGAGAAAGCCTGGCCGATCCCATCGACGGCCTGCTCGTTGCGTTCTACCGCTCGCTCACCCCGAATCGGAGCGACGATTCGACGCATGCCTCTGCCTGCGACGCGTGTCAGGACACGCCTCCAATCGGCGCCCCGGATGAGACTGTGTCCGCCGACATTGTGCCGCTACGGGAACTGTATTTTGCGCTCATTTCCGGCCCCGGTTCGAAGAACGTCTCGGGCTTTCAACTCCGAAGTCGCCTCGGCGCGGGAGGCCAGGGCGTCGTCTATCTTGCAGAATCTGCCGGCGTCGACGGGTTTGTCAACAGGGACTTGGCGCTCAAACTCTTTTCGCCGTGTCACTATCCCACCCTCGCCAGTTACGAAACGGACATGCGGCGAATCGCGGAGGTTGCCTCGATCATCGCCGGCAGCAATCAGGGCAACTTGCTCGACATCCAGCGATTCGAGGTTTGCAGCGGCATCCGAATGATGATCATGACCAGGATCCAGGGGCACGACCTGCGGAGGCTGATGAATCCTGAAATGCTGTACCGCCTGAAGCATATCGACCCGCCGCTCTTCACCGACTTGACGAGAGTCGTCGCCGCGCCCGGACAAGAACACACGAAATTCACGCCAGGGGCCGCTGTGGCCATCATTCGATCCTGCTTGGAAGCCCTCGACAGGCTCCACTCTCGCGGCGTCGTCCATGGCGACGTGAAACCCTCCAATATCATGCTGACGCCGGAAGGCGACGTGAAGGTCGTCGACAGCGGGTCCGCCTTCCTCTGGCGCCAGTCGCAAGAACCCTATTTCTGCACGCCTCGCTATGCCGCCCTGGAAGTGCTCGAAAAGGGCGCTTGTACCCCTCGAAGCGACTTGGCCAGCCTCGGATATGTGCTGGTCGAACTACTTACGGGGCGGCCCTTGTTCCCCGACAGACGTCCGCCGGCTCCCCGCGAAACCTCCATGCCCCAGGAAGCCTCGACCGGAATCAAGCCGGAGTTGGATCGCCAACTCGCCGAGGAAAAGCGGCAATTGCCGAACAGCCTGGACCAACTCCTGGCGGGTTACAGTCTTAGACTCCGGCAGTTGTGTCAGCGGCTCATCCACCCCAATCCCGAATGCCGATTCGAAAGCGCCCGGGCTGCCGAACTCTTCGCCTACGAATTCGTCCAGGAACTGGAACGGGCCAAGCTGGCCTGCCATTTCCACAACGAATTTCGCCGCTGGCTCGAAGCCCTCCAGCAATCGGAGAACCATGCCGGCTGAGAAGACCGGCAAGAGCGGGAATCGACGCACTCTCGAAATCGCCATCGGGACAGATGGTGAAAACTCCGAATATCCTCCTGCCAAGAACGCCGGATTCCCTGCCGACTCCCTCCCGCCGGCCACGAATCCGTCTTCCCTTCTGTCCCGTCCTGTAGACAATAGCTGGCTTCAGAAGCCATCTGTGCCCTGAACCGGGAATCTCAACTGAGTTCTGACTACTCTCCCGAACCTGTGCCCCTGAACCCTGAACCCTGACAACTTCCCCGGAGCCTCGCCATGCGACGACTCATCAACTGGATCTGGAGCCACGGCATCCTCTCCACCTTCCTCACCGGACTGTTTGCCATCCTGCCCCTCGTTCTTACCGTGGCGCTCGTCGTCTGGGTTGTCGGGTTCATTCAAGGGATCGTTGGCCCCGAGACCATGATCGGCGGACAGATCGAGAAATTGGGCGGCGGGGGCGCCGACGGAGTGGCGGCCATCACGGTCCAGTATTTCTTCGGCTGGGCCATCGTGCTGGCCGGGATCTGGGCCTTTGGCCTGCTCCTGCAAACCACGTTGAAGAACCGCATCACGGGCGCCGTCCACTCCGTGATCGATCGCATCCCCATTATCAACAGCGTCTACAGCACGGCCAGCCAACTCGTCGGGATGGTCCGCAAGAGCGACAACTCCGAACTCAGCGGCATGAGCGCCGTCTATTGCACCTTCGGCCGGCCCGAGGGCGCCGGACTGCTCGCCCTCATCACCACGCCCGACGTCTACCGGTTCGCCGGGCGCGATTGCCACATCGTTTACCTGCCCACCTCGCCCGTCCCCATGACCGGCGGCATCCTGTTCGTTCCCGTCGAAGACTGCCACCGCATCGACATGACGGCCGAAGAGGTCATGCGAGTTTATTTCTCGCTCGGCATTCTGGCGGCGCAGGTCGTTCCGAAAGGAAACCAGGTAAAGGTCGTTTCCACCGGTACCCCCGAACTCGATCCCCCCAAGCAACCCCCGGCCGCCTGACTCCTCCTCTCACCCACCATCAGCCCTCAGCCCGAATGCCCCCGACTCTGTCGGACCTTGGGCCTCGCTCACACAAACTCACCCACAGATTCCCCGGAAATACCTTCCTCCAAGGTTCATTTTTCCTCTTGACAAAGAACTGTAAATATGTATACTGATCGAGTGATTACGCCTCTGCTCCCAACCAACACAACACCTACGCATCTTCCCATCAGCCACCCCCTCATCTGAGCCAAAAGTACCTGAAAAACTCGCGCCAACAATGCCAACAACGGAGCAGAGAAACTAGACAATCCAGCCCCCTCCACAGAATGCACCTCGTCCAGCGATATTGGCAGAACCGTGCACTCGTTGACCAACTCCCAATCGCTCCCGATTAGCGCCGATGAGCGTTCCCCCCTTCTTACCGTCTTACCCCCATGGAGAGGCGTACCCTGGTCGCGACCTCCATGAACCACCGTAAACCCTTACGCCATAAAACTATAACCACCAGGCGACGCATGCCCCTATCGATCGACGTCTGCACCAACCGCGACCCCCGCCCGCAACCATTTCGCCACAACAAAACACAGCCGGTCCATCCCATAGACCAGACCGGATCCGCCCTCGATCTTTGACAACCAGAACAACGTCACGCCGGCACCACGACGTTTCGATCATTCACGACCTTGACGATTTGTATTTGTTTCGGATTTCGAGCTTCGTGTTTCGGATTTCGCCTTAGCTCAGTCCCACCTGAGCACGGCGCCGGTGTCGGCGCTGGTTGCCATCCTGGCGTACTTGGCCAGATAGCCGGTCTTGAACCTCGGTTCGCGTGGCTTCCAGTTCTTCTTCCGTGCTTCCAACTCCGCGTCGGTCAGTTTGACGTCGAGCTTGTGGCCCGGGATGTCGATCTCGATCATGTCGCCCGGTTCGACCAATCCGATCGGTCCGCAGGCGGCCGCCTCGGGGCTGACGTGCCCGATGCACGCCCCCGCCGTGCCGCCCGAAAAGCGGCCGTCGGTGATCAGCGCCACCTTGTCGTCTAGCCCCACGCCCTTGATCGCACTGGTCGGCGCCAGCATCTCCTGCATGCCCGGGCCCCCCTTGGGGCCCTCGTAGCGGATCACTACCACGTCGCCCGCCTTCACCTTGCCGTTGACAATCCCCTCGTAGGCGTCGGTCTCCGCCTCGAAAATGACGGCCGGCCCCGAGTGCTTCATCATCTGCGGCAGCACGCCGGCGGCCTTGACGACCGCCCCTTGCGGCGCGAGGTTGCCGTAAAGGATGACCAGCCCGCCCTCGGCGCTGTAGGCGTTCTTCACCTCGCGCACGCAGTCGGCCGGATCGAAGCCCAGGTCGTCGGGCGTCAGATCGCGAATCGATCCGCCGGCCCCCGCAACGCTCATCCCCTCGACGTTCCGCTTCCCCCGCCCGCGAACCGTCGCCAGGCTCAGAGCCTCCGGCGTCGCGGTCTTGGCACGAATGTCGAAATCGGCGACGTTCTCGCCCAGCGTCTTGCCGGTGACGGTCGGTGCGCCGGTCTTGAGTAGACCCGGTTTGCCGCGGTTGATGCTCCCCAGGATCGTGTGGATGCCGCCCGAGTTGTGAACGTCTTCCACGTGGTACTTGCTGCTGGGCGATACCTTGCAGATGTTCGGCGTCTGCCGGCTGAGCTGGTTGATCCGCTCGACGTTGTAATCGAGGCCCGCTTCACGGGCGATGGCCAGCATGTGCAGCACGGTGTTGGTGCTTCCGCCCATGGCCATGTCGAGGATCATCGAATTGTCCACCGAATCCTGAGTGACAATCTCGCGGGGCAACAGCCCATGCCCCTCGCCGACCTTGTCGAACTCGAGCACCATCTCGACGATCCGCTTGGCCGCCCGCTCGTAGAGTCTCTTCCGCTCGGCGCTGGTGGCCAGCAGCGTGCCGTTGGTGGGCAGGGCCATTCCCAAGGCCTCGCACAGGCAGTTCATGCTGTTGGCCGTGAACATGCCCGAGCACGAGCCGCAGGTGGGACAACCGATCTTCTCGATCTTTTCGAGTTCCTCGGCCGACACCCGATTGTCGTTTCGCCCGGCGGCCGCATAGAAGACATCGATCAGGTCGACCGTCCGGCCGTCGTCGGTCTTGCCCGCTTCCATGGGCCCGCCGCTGACGAAGAGGGTAGGAATATTGCAGCGCACCGTCGCCATGAGCATGCCGGGAACAATCTTGTCGCAGTTGGGGATGCAGATCATGCCGTCGAAGCAGTGGGCGTTGATGACCGTCTCGACCGAGTCGGCGATCAACTCGCGGCTCGGGAGCGAGAACTTCATGCCGGTGTGCCCCATCGCGATCCCGTCGTCGACCCCGATCGTGTTAAAGATAAACGGCACTCCGCCCGCCGCCCGCACACACTGCTTCACGTACTCACCCACTTTGTCGAGATGCACATGGCCGGGAATGATGTCGATGTAGCTGTTGCAGATCGCAATGAAAGGCTTCTTGAAATCGTCTTCGCCAACGCCGGTGGCTCGAAGAAGGCTTCGGTGAGGTGCTCGGGCATCGCCCAGTTTGATCATGTCGGATCGCATTGTCGGTGGTCTTCCTTTCTGCTCGTAGCTTGGCTCTCCAGAGCCGAGTCTTCTGAAGGTCCTATGGCTCGGCTCTGGAGAGCCAAGCTACGTGTCGTTGGCAATCGCGGCGAACGGTAGCTTCAGGACCCGCGTTCCCGATTGCTTCGCTGAAGAGGTGGCGGTTCCGTGAAAAACGCTGCAAGTTGTTCATTTTAAGGATCTTAGCAACGATCGACCAGGGGCTTGCCTGCCCCCGCAAGAGGCTGGCGGCGTGTGTTGGAAGGCGTTATTCTGAATAGAGTTGCGTAACATTGGCATGAATCGCCTCCCTGAAGGAGCCCACACAATGCGACTTGTCTTGGCTGCCTCCGCTCTCCTGCTCGCGGCCGTGCCGGTCATGGCCCAAGAGAAACCCGAACTTGAGCAGGGGTTCGTCTTGCTCTTCGACGGCAAGTCGTTTGACGGCTGGGAAGGGAATCTCGACGTCTTCCACATACGAGACGCCGCCATTGTGGGCGGTTCACTCCAGCAAGATGTTCCCCGAAACGAGTTCTTGACGACCAAGCGAGAGTACGAAGCCTTTGAGCTTCGGCTCCAGTTCAAGCTCTCGGGCGGACCGAAAGCCAATGCCGGAGTCCAGATCCGCAGTCAGCGAATCCCCGACCACCACGAGATGATCGGCTACCAGGCCGACATGGGCGAAAACTGGTGGGGTTGCCTCTACGACGAATCCCGCCGCAAGAAAACCCTCGCCGGCCCCAAACCCGAGGACCAGGCCAAGATCGTCAATATGGAAGGCTGGAACGACTACCGCATCCTCTGCGAAGGCCGCCGCATCCGCCTCTGGATCAACGGCAAACCGACCGTCGACTATACCGAACCCGACGAATCCATCCCCCAAAAAGGCCTGATCGGCCTCCAGATCCACGGCGGCCCCCCCAGTGAAGCCTGGTACCGAAACATAAGAATCAAAGAGCTCTGAGCCTTGAGCCTGGAACCCTGAACCCTGAACCCTAACAACTGACAACTGCCCCCGATGCCTCGCCTCGATAAGACCTTGGCCGACTACATTGCCATCGCGATCAGCCCGGCGCTGATCATGCTGATGGTGGGGAGCCTGATGTGGTTCCTGGTGGCCGTGTTCTATCAAGGGTCGTACGACGGTCGCATCTACTGGATCCTCGCGTGCTATGTTTTCGCCATCGTGCTGATCACCCGGATCGCCATCGAGGAAGGGCAGGAACGGGCGGCCATGTTCGGCGTGGCCCTCGCGGCCGCGGTCGGGTTGGCCACGATGCGGTTTTCCAGCTCGATGTACTTCCACTGGATCCTCCTGGCCCTGGCCTGGTGGGCCGCTCACAAGCTCACCATGGACTGCACCCTCATCGACGAGGAGCAGGACTCTTCAGGCCAGGGGCTGCTGCAAGTGATCGGACTCCGCAAGAAGCGGCCGGATGCCGACGAGGAGAACGGAGAAACTGCCTCCGAGAAGAAAAAGGAGGAAGAACCGGCGGAACCGGAAGGCGTCACCGAACGGGTCGAGCGGATGCGTGAAGAAGCCCATCCCAAGCGGCGGACCAAGGGCAAGGCCCACGCCCCGGGCGTATGGATCGTCTACTTCTCCCTGGCCGCCCTCCCCCTGTTCGGTCTCGGCCAGATGCTCGTGCCGGTGGCCGATTCATCCAGACGTCTCTGGACATTTCAATTGCTCTGCACCTACGTGGCCGCCGGACTGGGCCTCCTGGTGACCACGAGCTTCGTCGGACTCCGCCGCTACTTGCGGCAGCGGGGCGTGCAGATGCCGCCCCAAATGGCCGGCGTCTGGATCGCCTTGGGAGCGGCGATCATCGTCGCCCTCTTGGCGGTCTGCGCGATTCTGCCCCGTCCGGCAGCCGAATATCAGGCCGCCCGCATGCCCGACTTCCCCTTCAAGTTCACCACCCCGGAACGCGAGTCGAATCGCTATGCCATGGGTGAAGAGGGGGCAGACAAGAACGATCCCGACTCCCAGTCGCGCACCCAAGGCGAACAGGACGGCAACCGGCCGGAAGGCGGAAAGTCGGAGGACCCCGAATCGGGCGGCGAGAAGGGTTCCAACGCGAAGGAAGGCGACGGGAAGAAGAAGTCGTCGGACGGCAAGCCGCAAGGTTCGTCCAAGGGTGAGAAACAACAGCAGTCTGAATCGAAACAGGAATCGTCCCAGTCTAAGAACGACTCTTCCCAGCAGTCCCGTCAGGACTCGCAGTCGGACGACAAATCGGACCAGCAGCAGGGAGACTCTCGCCAGCAACGCGACGAAAAGAGCGAATCCCGGCACGAGCGATCCGACGAGCAACAGAAGAGCGGCGACAAGGAGCCATCTTCGGACGATCGGCAGCGCCGTGACGACGATCCGGACGCTACCGACAAATCGGACAAATCCGAGACGGATGAATCGGGCGATCCGGAATCCAAAGAGAAGTCCCCATCGGGTCGCCGCAAGGAAGACCAGAAGTCCGATTCCCGCGACCGCTCCGAGCAGTCACGCGACGACCGCGAGTCGTCCCAGGATCGCCGCCAGTCGCATGAGGAACAAGAGGAAGAGAAACGAAAGGAGCGAACCGGGTCGCAATCGCCCGACAGCCATCCGCCGAAACCCGACAAACCGCCTTTTCAACTCCCGCAGGTCAATCTGACCGGCGGGCTGTTCGGCATCCTCAAGTTCCTCGTCTACATCGTCCTCGCTTGCCTCGGGGCCTGGTGGCTCTGGAAGAACTGGTCCCGGGTAGTCGAAGGTTTCCGTTTGTTCCTCCAGGAGCTTCGCGATCTCTGGGCCAGGCTGTTCGGCGGCAAACCAAAGGGTGCTGAAACGGCCACCGAGGAGGAGAAGCCGAAGGCTCGCCGAGAACGCCCCTTCACCGACTACGTCGATCCCTTTGCGGCCGGTCTGGCAGCCCGTTATGCGCCCGATGAACTGGTCCGCTACACCTTCGAGGCCACCGAGGCTTGGGCTCGGGAGAACGGTTGCCCTCGCCAGTTGGACCAGACGCCGCACGAGTTCGCCGCTCGCCTTGGGCGTCAGGTCGACTCGCTGCGGCCCGGAGCCGTTGTCCTCGCCAGACTTTACAGCCAGGCCGCCTATGCTCCCGGCAGCCTGGGGGCCGCGGGCCTCAAACCACTGGCCGATTTCTGGCGCCGATTGAAGGCCTCTCACCTGGCGGCCGTCCAGCCCCCACCGGTCCAGACGCCCGTCGGATGACAGCTCTGCCGCATTGGCCCTGAATTCTCGCGAGATCTTTCCAGTAGACGGTCCATTCCCCCAAATTAGGCAGCCCAGTCCCATTGACCCGCACCGCCGCAGGATTACAATCAAGGTTTCGATGCCACTCGGGGCGTAGCTCAGCCTGGATAGAGCGCTGCGTTCGGGACGCAGAGGTCGCTAGTTCAAATCTAGTCGCCCCGACTAACACAAAGCCTTGCAGGTCAATGACTTGCAAGGCTTTTTTGTGCGACCTGTTTTTCACTTGGGTGCCGTGAACGGCACCAAAACGGCACCAAAGCTGGAATGACCTACACTTCGAGTGGAGGTTATTTCGATGGGTGTTTCTGACGTGTTTCGGCGGAAGGATCGACGGTCCTGGTACTGCAAAGTTGACGGCAAGTTTGTCAAGCTGCATGCCGATCGGAAGCGAGCCCGAGAGAAGTGGCAGGCTCTGATAGCAGAGCATGAAGATACCCCCTCATCGGTACCGATCGTCCGCCAGTTGCTCAAGGAATACTTCGCTTGGTGCAAGATCAACAAGGCAGGATCTACGTGTGTCCGCCGGGAACCGGTCCTCAAGGCCTTCTCTCGCGAATATGGCGACCTGAAGGCCTCAACCATCAAACCCCGTCACGTCACCACATGGGCAGACCATCATTGGGGCAACGACTCGCCGACGACCCGCAACGACCACATGACGATGATTCAGGGGGCATTCAGTTGGGCCGTCCGGCAAGGCTACCTTCGATACAATCCCCTCCAGGGCCTGGAGAAGCCGCAACGCAAGGTGCGAGAGGATTTCGTACCGGTTGAGGATTGGGGCACACTGCTGGGGCATTGTCGGCCGCCGTTTGACGATCTTGTCCGATTCACCCTGTTGACAGGGGCAAGGGCTCAAGAGGGTCGGCAGATCGAAGCCAAACACGTCAAGGAAAACACAATTGTCCTTCCAGTCTCTCGCAGCAAGGGCAAACGGAAGAACCGAGTCATCCACCTCAGCGGGTTGGCGAAAGAGTTGGTCCAGAGACTCTGTGACAAATGGCCGGAGGGGCCCATCTTTCGCAACGAGGATGGCGAACCCTGGACAAAAGACTCAATCAACTGTCGAATGCAACGCCTGAAGAAGAAGACTGGTTGGGAGTGGCTCACGTTGACCTCGTTACGCCACTCGTTCGCGCATGCACAGGTGAAGGCAGGGACGGATTCCCTGATCCTGCAACAGTTGACGGGGCATGTTGACGCCCGGATGTTGGCGACTGTGTACGCTCACGCCGACAAGGCTACTGCCCAGATCACCCAGGCGTTGGAGGCTACCAGCCATCATCTTGACTCTGGATGTGATCCAGGTCCGCCAGTCGGATGCGGATGATTCGGCCCACCTTGGTGTGTTTCAGCGACCCGTTGTTGATCTGGTCGTATATTGTATCACGGGAAACTTGAGGCCGGGCTGCGGCCTGATCCACGGTGAGGTATTCCGGCTCATCCCCGGCAGAAATGGCGTGGAGAAGTGACCGAAGGATGGCCAAAGCGTCGCGAGGCTCCATCGCGTGTGCGAAACGATGTTCGCGGTAGAAGTCTGTGTTCCCCTCCCCGGCCGCACGGTCCGCAGCCTCCCGGATGACTTCAGAACAATACTCGAAATCGTCCAAATCGGGGTCGGGGTGGTGCGTGAGATCTTCCAGGCGGGTGATTTGTTTTCTGAGCCACGTTCTCATGGTTCAAGTGTAGGTCGCAGGGCTGGGCTTTGCGACGTCACCGGAACCGGAGTTTCAAAAACCGTTCCTCTTAGGAATGCTGCAAGTTGGCACATTTTTCTTGGGAGACTCTTTTGGGACTCCGGTTCCGGCGGTCTCAATAAGAATCAGAATAACATCTGACTTAACAATGACTTGTGACTTACATACCACCCACCGGAGAGGGCGGAGTCTCAATACACATTCCGGCGCTTTTTACGTAGTTCGAGGTATAGATATCACCCCTATAGCACGGAATCATCTATACGCTAGCTAGCGAATGTGCCGCTGGCGGGTGGTTAGTCCAGCTTATTGAGACAGAGTCTCACTCGCACATTCCGGTGGGGGGGTATCGGTGTAAGGCTGCTGTGGCTTGCAGTTATGAAGATTGCTCGTTATTGACACGGAGTCTCAATACGAGATTCCGGCGCGATGAACGTTCGTTTTGCGACAGCCTGGGCCCCAACTAGGCGATCGAGCCTGACGCCAAAAGAAACGCCCCGGCTACGAGCCAGGGCGAGCCGGGTGGCACTTCTACCGCCCGGCACCTTCCATTCTATCGGGGTAGTCACACCCGTGCAATCTGTGACGTACACTTTTGCATGGAAAATACACTCACACCTACACGACGTCCCAGAACGCGCGCGAATGGGCGTCCATAACGTGGATTGAGCAATGTCACTCATTCAATGCCCGAAATGTCAGCGTGAGATCATTGACACGGGGAAAATGTGCGTATACTGCGGGTTCGCAATTGTGAGCAGCCCTCTGTGTCAACATGAGTGAGACAACAGCCTCCCGATTTATTAGAGTAGAGGGCGAAGGAGGCGCAAGCTGAATGAACGAACGACGATTTCTTGGAACTGAACGTGAAATTCCGAGCCCGGAAGTGGCGGAAAAACGCGTCCCGTTCGGGCCAGATGTTTCTCTGTCATTTCCACCGCCTCTTCCCGCGCGAAGCCTCCCGCATACTGACGGATCGGACAATATATCTATACATAGTGACACTATATATTCGGGTATTCCGGGTTTTTAGTGGGTAAAGCTGGATGATTGTCGCTGGTGTGAAGAGGTTTTTTTGAGGAATGGCAGGGCAAATAAATGGGTGGGAGAAGAAGGCGGCCCTGGGGTTGGACG
>Ga0123330_1000183_pt1 | contig 71539 bp, 74 predicted proteins | sample BioC13SIPDNA_2_FD_89704 | JGI IMG/M metagenome (GOLD analysis project Ga0123330, IMG submission 89704) | Anaerobic biogas reactor microbial communites from Washington, USA - Biogas_R2_A C13 SIP DNA | ecosystem: Engineered > Bioreactor > Anaerobic > Unclassified | place: Washington, USA... | reverse complement strand
GTTTTAGTTCAAATCCATAGGCTGCGACTAATTTTAGCATATCAGAGAAACGAATATTGCGGTTGTTGTTAAGAATTTTCTTTATTAGTTTTTTGGATTCATAACATGCCCCTTTTAAAATTATAACTTAATTTCTATAAGAAGGCACGTAATAATAAGGAAAATATTACCTGATAAGGGGTTGTTGATATTTGTAGTCACAAATGTGTGCAGATGGGGGTTTTTGCCGGTCATTGACTGCGTGCAGGTAGTGGGTGAAGAAGGTATTGCCAGATCCAGGTACTGGATAGTTACTCTTGTTAGATAGATGGGTGGTAGAATTAAATCAAGTTACCCATGATGCATATATATTACGAATGTTAATGCTATAATAACAACAGCAGTTGCGGAGGTAAATATGTTCTTATAGATATACGGGAATACGAGAGACAACAGGCAGTTATTGAGCTTTATCGAAAGGAGCGGGAGCAGATGCATTTATCCGGGGATGCAATGGAAATTATAATTCGTTTTCTCAGAGAGCGTCTAAACCCCTATCTGATAATGCTTTTTGGCTCAGCGGCCCGGGGTGAGATGCGCGCTGGCAGTGATGTGGACATTGCTTTTTTGAGCGATAGGGTATGTAATGAAAAGGAACTATTCTTTATTGCCCAGGAATTGGCAGCCAGGTTAGACCGGGATGTTCATTTGATAAATTTAGATACAGTGTCAACCGTTATGCAGGCTCAGGTGGTAAACAAGGGAGAAATAATTTATGAACAGGATAAATTAAGACGGCAGGAATTCTTTATACTGGTATTGAAAAAATATGCCCGGCTAAATGAAGAACGGGCTCCTATTTTGGAGCGAATTAAAGAGCGGGGGAGTATTTATGCTGGATGATGTGATTCTTAACAAATCGGAAATAATTGAACGCTGTATCCGGCGGATTCATGAGGAGTATGACGGTGACCCTGAGAACCTGGAGAATATTACCCGTCAGGATTCTATTATCCTTAATCTGCAAAGGGCATGTGAGGCGGCGATAGCTATAGCAATGCATATAGTTGCCAAGCAGGGCTGGGGCATTCCGGGTACCAGTCGGGATGCTTTTGAAACTCTGCTGGTACAAGACTTTCTGGAGGAAACTCGGGCTCAACGCTTAAAAGCTATGGTAGGGTTTCGCAATATTGCGGTACATGATTACCAGAAAATGAACTTGGATATTTTACAGGAGATTATTGAAACCCATTTGCATGATTTGACCGAATTTGCTCTGATTTGCAGGAATAAATCCGGAGAATAATTCCGGGGACAGTCCCTGGACTTGACAAATTGGGAAAAGATTTTGCTAAAATGAACATTATCCACTATGCTGGCTAAAAATAGTTAAAGAGGGTGTGTTTTTTGAGGGAGACAGTAAATCTGACACTACAAGCCCATCCAGATATTGAACTGGACAGGGAAAGAAGGCCCCTGGAAGCCTTCCTGACTTTTCCGGAGGCAGGAATCAATGAGGATACCGGTATATTCCTGCTGATTGATGGCCTGGGCGGGCGGGCCAATTCCCAATATCAAAGCGATGAATTGCGCCCCTATGTCGCCGATACTTTTAATTGTGTGGCGGTGGGGGTAAATTATTTTGGTATTGCCCGTAATGAGGTTTTGAATATCACCCCGGAGTTTTTATATAATTTTAACCGTATTTACGGCTTGAACCTGAGCCTGGAGAGCTTCAAACTGGTGCAAAGTGAGGATGATATCTACCGGGTGATTGCGGAAGCAGTTATCGGACGGGGGATTACCAGTGTGGATGTGCGCTGCCAGCCTACCCTGGAAACGGGGAGGGGGGAATACCAGTCCTGGGGGTTTTTGCCGGCCATTGACTGCTTGCAAGTATTGGGTGAAGTTTTGAAGTCCTATCCGCTTAACCCGGGCCGGATTATAGCTTATGGCAGCGGTTACGGGGGATACGTAGCTCTTTTGCTGGGTAAATTCGCCCCCCATACCTTTTCCGTGATTATGGAGCGAGGGGCTTACTGCCGTTCGGAGTTGAAACATATTGCCTGCGGGGAAGTCATGGAAGCGGATTATATATATAGTTTTGCTATACGCTTTTCTGATTTGAGATTTACTATCGCTGCCGGCTCCAAGAACCCCTGGACGATTGAGGACGAGCTATCGCCGGCCTATTTTTCCGACAGCCACCGCCGCATCCGGAGTTTGCTGGCGGAAGGGTCACGGGTAGCTTCTCCTACTCGTTACTATATACTGCATGCGGAAGATGATGATATCGTGCCGGTGGCGGATAAGGATCTTCTGGTGGAGAGGCTGAGAGATTATGCCCCGGTTTATTACCAGCGGGTGCTGGGGTCGGGACGGGAGCTGGAGATTTTGGACGACAGCGCGGTTAAAGAGGAGAACGGCGAGAAGGAGCTGTTTCCGCTACCGGATTTAAACAAGGCCAGTGACTGGGAGCTGCTTCAGTGCTTGAGCCAGGTGGAGCAGAAGGAAAACACTACCGAGAAGCGGGATACGGATTTCAGCTTGAACAACTACTATGTCTTTGACTGCGGTGAGAAGGTTTATGAGTTTTCTTTCGCTGATTCCTATGAATTGCAGGTGACTCTGCGGGACAAGCCGAAGAGGTAATCGGGTAAAATATAGAATCGCTCAGTAGGATAAAGGCAACCTGCTGTTAGATTTATTCGGGGATATTATTACCAAAGTTGAGATATTAGCTGATTTTCCGGAAATAGCTTCACCGTTGGCTTCAAGAATTAGACAGAAAAGCAGATATCGCTACTTAGTTTATGGACAATATCTGGCTTTTTATATTTACGAGGATGGTATAGTATCTGTCCAAAGAATTTTACATTGCAAATGTAAATTTGAGGCATTGCTTCTTGATGATAACTGATGTGAATACTTATTTTCCTGCTTTGCCTGGAGCTCTTGGATGGTCTCCATGGGCAGACCGGTTATCTTGCGTCTCGGCCTGTTTAATAATTGTCTTAATATCCATACTGTCAAGCCATTCGTGGCGTTCTTCAGTATAGTCACCATAACCGGAATCAAATTGCCTTAAAAACTCAACCATACCCACAGGACCAAGTTTTTCGGTCAGAGCCACAATACCCATCCTGCGAATCGTACATAAATCCCTTATCGTACTACTCATTTTCATCTACCTCCATGAACCAACTTACTGAATTTGGGGTTTTGATATTAAGTTTTAACCGTCCCGCTACATTCAGCAGGTTTTTATCGGTAGTTAGAAAAACATCTGCTTTTGAATACTCAGCTGAGGCTATATGTAAGCTGTCAAACGATTTTAATAAACTTCCAATGTAAAGAACTAAAAACGATGGCACATGGAAACACGACTAATAAATGGATTACTGATTCTGATAAATAATTGGTCTATACCGGGGGCGGGGAACGGGGATATCAGCTTCACGGGCGGCTGCTATCCATGCTTTTTTGGCCAGTTGTATTTCTTTGGCAGCTTCTTCTGGGCTAACCCCAAAGGCAGAGCATCCTTTTAAATCAGGGATATCAGCAATATAACCACCGTCTTTTTCACTATAAAAAATATTGATGTGATAGTCTTTCAATCTTCTTCGGCCTCCATTTGCAGGTTATATTTTTCAATCAGGGTTAAGAACTGATTGATCTGATAAGGTTTTACCTTGCCATCAACTTCCTACAGGTTAATAATTTCGTTTATGTCAGGATGAGCAAAAATGTGGTGACTTCCATTTATATGTTTTAGTTCAAATCCATAGGCTGCGACTAATTTTAGCATATCAGTGAAACGAATATTGCGATTGTTGTTAAGAATTTTCTTTAAGAGCTTCTTTGGATTCATAACATACCCCTTTTAAAATTATAACTTAATTTCTATAAGAAAACACGCAATGATAAGGGAAAAATTACCTACCCATTAGTGTTTTCTTGATGCCTGTAGCACAATCGTATATTGTTCTCTCCCCGAATCTGCTTTTTTTAGGAAAGGATGCCAGATATGAGTCCGAAACATAAGAGATTAAGACGAAGGCAGAGGCTGGTAAGGAACCTCTGGCTCAACGTTTAAAAGCTATGGTAGGGTTTCGCAATATTGCGGTACATGATTACCAAAAGATGAAACTGGATATTTTGCAGGAGATTATTGAGACCCATTTGCATGATTTGACCGAATTTGCTAAGATTTGCAGGAATAAATCCGGGGAATAAATCCGGGGACAGTGATGCCTATAAAATGATTACTTGGTGCATTTCAGCGCCTACCGATATTCCCAGGGATAGTATTAATTAGAAAACACCATGCTATTATTTCGTTTTTTAAGACTTATTTTCCTGCTTTGCCTGCAGCTCTTGGATGGTCTCCATGGGCAGACCGGTTATCTTCACAACTATATGCGGCTCTATTCCTTCAACCAAAGCATTTCGGGCTATCTCCAGCTTACTTCTTTTTTCCCCCTTTATTTCCCCCTTTTTCTCCCCTCTTTTCTCTCCTCTTTTTTCGACAACCGGGTCATATAAGGTTTTAGCCATACTAAATACCTCCTCATTTAGCTTTTCATCTTTTATATACCTGCTATTTAAGTAGCGGAAGAGTTCTACATTTGCCAGCAGTATTTTATGCAGGTCTTCTCCGTCTATTTCCCTGCATTCAAATAGCCGAGCCGCTTCATGAGATATGTTTTCGGCAATTTGTTGGGCTTCCTGGATTAATTCACGGAGTTCTTGTTCACTATGGGACTTTCTTTTTTTTATTTTCTCCATTTGGTAACGCAGGTTAAATACCTGCAGTGGCAGCAGAGGGTAGAGTTTTTGTTTCAAGAGTTCTTCTTTACTGTATTCCCAGTATTTCATTACGGGTATTCGGTATTTTACTTCCTGTCCATCGGGAAAGATTAGTCTTAGTTTTAGTTCTTCTTTGATATGGGGGTTTTGTTCTATGAATATTACCAGTTGTTTGGGTATGTAGAATATCGTTTCTTCCTGGCTGCTTTCATACCGGGCTATTTCTTTGGCTTTGCTGATTCCATATTCTAGCATTCTGATTACCATGCGGTCATGGTTTAAGGTTTGTAATTCTATGTGGTAGTGGTTAGACTTTTCTTGATTGCTTAGTTTAAGAAACAGGTCCCCTCTTAGTATATTAAATTCATCGTCAACGAATTCATTGCTGGTAAAGCTGATCTCGGTTGTTTCGGTGGTATAGTTTTCTTGAAACAGGCTATTTAACATATTTATTAAGACCTTATTGGAGACATTGAAGAGGGATTTAAGTACTTCATCCAGTTTTACTCGCTCGGTGCCGGCTTCTTTTTTAGTCATTTTCCCACCTGCTTCCTCTTTCTATTTTAGCAAATTATTAATTAATGTCACTGCAAAAAGTCAAACATAGTAAAGTTATGGAGATATTTACTACCGATCTGATGCCAGGTTAAGGCAATTGGCAAATTTGACTACCTGACATCGGATAAAAGATTAGAGCTTTTGTCGTTGACGACTCTCCAGTTGCAGATAGCTATTTGTAGGGATGTATCCAGTAAAAAAGAGCTAATTCTTGTAAGCCACATGATATCCACATGATATAATGAAAAAAGGAAGGTGATGTAATGAAAGTTCACGATCTTATTAGGGAAAAAGGTGAGGGTTAATCAGGCTGTGAAAAAAAGGAATCCTTTGAAATAAGATTTGATATAACTATGGTAAAATAAGGATGAAATTAGATATAGTGATGTAATTTTAGTACCATGAGTTTTCTTTCGCTGATTCCTATGACTTGCAGGTGACTCTGCGGGACAAGTCGTAATATACCATATGCTGCAGGTGAATGATAATGGCAACGGTAATAAGTATGATTAATCTGAAAGGAGGGGTAGGAAAGACTACCCTGACCGTGGCTATGGCGGAGTTTATGGCTGCGGAGTATGGTCTTAAGGTGCTGGTGGTGGACCTCGATCCCCAGACTAATGCCACCGTGGCTTTGATTGACGAACTAGAATGGAGAAAACGCAATATACGGGGGCAGACGCTACTTAATATCTTTTTGGATCACCTAGGCAAATACCAGGTATTTTCGCTGGAGGAGGCTATAGTACATAATGTTTCCAATGTTAATGGCGGCATAGAGGGTTTGGATTTGCTGCCTTCCAGCATTGACCTGATTGAGGTGCATGATGAGTTCCTGCAAGCTATTCCTTCGCTCCCCATTAATCCCCTGCATCTCCTGGATGATGTTTTGCGGGCAGCACTTTCCGCATATGACATAGTCTTGATTGATTGCCCGCCGGATCTGGGCCTGATTTGCCAGAACGGCCTGATGATCAGCGATTATTATATTATTCCTACCATACCGGACATCCTTTCTACTTATGGGATTCCCCAGATTATAAACCGCATCGGGCGTTTGCAGCGGGAGAATAGTATTTCTATCCAACCGCTGGGCCTGGTTATTAGCAAATACCGCCAGCAATCGGAAATCCACAAGAACCAGGCAAATCTTTTAAAAATTCATGCTCCCAAGGCCGGATACCGGCAAGTATTTAACACCTTTATTCCAGAAGGAAATCTGGCCGCTATGGTGATGGATTATACCTTGCATTTCAATAGCCTGCGGGAAAAATACAACTACAGCAAGTATTATCAAATATATAAAGCCCTTACCGAGGAGGTTTTGAGCTGTGTCCAATAATGAGCTTGGTCAACAAATGGCGGAGTTTTTCCGCGCTCTGGCGGTGGAGATTGAGAACAGTCCTTCTCTGGCGCGCAAGCTGGCAGTTCCCTTTCAAAATGTGGCGGCGGCCGGAGGCCAGGCTGCACCCAAAAAACGTACAAGCAGGAGTAAAGTTTTCGTACCAGAGGGATTTGACCCCTTTCAGATTTACTATGACCGGGGTGGACTTGGTTTGCAGCAAGCCATGGAAGCTATGGATGCAGCTACCTTAAAGGCTATCCTGAATCATTTTGCTCTGGATCCTACCCGCAGTTATACCCGCTGGCGCAAAGAGGAGCGGCTGATGGCTTATATTATTGAAAGGGTCAAAGCTTTAAGCAATAAAGGTCAGGTCTTTAGGGGCTAAAGGAGAAAGTATAATTTACGGTTTTTGTCGGATTTTTTATGGCATTTTGTGGTTCTGGAAGTAGAAGCCAGGAACAACAAAATACTTGAAGATATATTCAGACCAAATTATAATTTTGTCAGGAGGTGGGGCATATATGTCAGTGGCAAGAGTTGGGAAACGTGGCACATTAATTATTCCAGCGGAAATACGTAAAAACAATGGGATTAAAGAGGGCGATGAATTGATTATCAATGTCAGCGAAGCGGGAGTAATATATATGATTCCTAAACCCAAGGACTTTGTTATGGCTTTAAAAGAGTCCGGGCAGGGTTTATGGGGTGATATTGACCCCGTTGAATATATTCGGCAGGAGCGGGATTCATGGGATTAGACTATACGGGTCAAACACTTATGATTGACAGCAATTGCTTTATATATCTTATTGAAGGTGAGTGTTATCCACTATTCTTACCCCGGGTGGAAAGATCATTCAGAGCTGTTAGTAAAGGCCAATGTGTGGCTTTGACTTCTCCAATTACCTTAACTGAAGTTATGACCCGCCCCAGGAAAATGGGTCAGGAAGACCTGGCTTACACCTACAAAGCACTTATTACCAATTTCCCCAACCTTAATATAATACCCATCGACAATAACATCGCTGATCGTGCGGCTGCTTTGCGAGGCCTATACGGACTAAAGACCCCGGATGCTCTGCAATTGGCAACCGGTCTGGTTAATAGAGCCACTCGTTTTGTAACTTTTGACCGGGAATTTCGCAAGCTGCCACCTTTAATGAATGTGCTTATTCCCGATGAATAAAATGGTGGATTTTAAGCCCGGGGTTGTATCTCATCAGATATTGAGGCTGATACATTTCCCCATGCTTCAATTCAGCAATAAAGGATTTGACGGAATTTTGCGATATATCTATTAGTACAACCGGGAGTATAACTTACCAACTGCTTACCTGTGCTGTACCGGTAAGCTGGTAATATGTGGCCGGGCCGATCGGAGGTAGTTTCTTGATGGTCCAGGGTGCAGTTGCTTGCGCTATACTGCTGGACGGGATGAGGAGAAGCTAATATGGGCATAAAAGAGATGATACGGGGCAAAAAGGTGCTGGTGACCGGGGGCACCGGGACGGTGGGGAAAAAACTGGCGCAAAGGCTTCTGGAATTGGAAGCAGCGGTGGTTCGCATCTATTCCCGGGATGAACATAAACAGTTTGCTATACAGGAGCATTTTACCTACCAGAGGCTGGACATGAAGCGGATGCGCTTTTTTCTCGGCGATGTGCGGGACAAGGAACGCTTGAAGCGGGCGATGGAGGATATAGACCTGGTTTTTCACCTGGCGGCTTTAAAGCATGTACCGGCCTGCGAGTACAACCCTTCGGAAGCAGTCAAGACCAATGTTATAGGGACGCAGAATATAATTGATTGTGCTATAGAAACGGCGGTTTCTGCCGTGGTATATACCAGTACGGACAAGGCGGCATCACCCACCAATACTATGGGGGCTACCAAATTACTCTCCGAACGCTTGATATCTTCAGCGGATCACTGGAAGGGTCCCCGGGAAATTAAATTCCTTTCCGTTCGTTTTGGCAATATAATCAATAGCCGGGGTTCAGTAGTGCCGCTGTTTGAGAAGCAGATTGCCCGGGGGGGACCGGTTACGCTTACCGACCCACTAATGACTCGCTTCTTTATGAGCGCGGATCGGGCGGTTGATTTGATTCTGGAATCTTTAGCTATGTCGCGGGGCGGGGAAACCTTTGTATTTAAGATGCCGGTTCTGCAGGTGGGCGACCTGGCCCGGGCGGTGATAGAGAATTCGGGTAAAGATGTAGAAATGAGCATAATCGGCCTGCGGCCCGGGGAGAAGATGTATGAGGAACTGATGAGTGAGGAAGAAAGCGCGCGATCGCTGGAAACGGACGAACTTTTTGTCATAATACCTTATGACCATGACCGGCGGGAGTACCAGGAGTGCTATAGCGGTGCCCGGCTGGCCGAGTGTAGTACATATAGCTCAACTGCTGCTGAGGCGATGAGTCTGGAAGATATAAAAGCTATGCTTAATGGGGAATTTATATTGAGATGAAGGGCACAAGACAGTCAACTTGTATCATTCCGGTAAACTGAAAACATGAAATGGCCGTGAATATATGCTGATGAAAGGAGCTGTTGGATTGAAATATAGAATTCCTGTTCTAATTACCCGTTTGGAAAGTGGGGACTTTATGGCGCGTTCCGAACCGCTACGAGCTACAGCCACAGGTATTTCCAGGGAAGATGCTGTTGCAAAATTAAAGGAAGCCATTTTGGATATGGTTAACGAATTTGGAGAGCGCCGGGTATTTGAAGACCTCGAATCCGATACTGAGGTTCAGATGGTGGAGCTGGCTTTATGAGTAGATTTCCCGGTTTATCACGGGCTGAATTGGAGGCTTTTCTTAGAGCTTTTACCCAGCCAGATACTCTAGTATTTAGAAATAATAAATGCTTGGGTCTTAACCGAAACGGGAAGAGCTATACGGTTCATGTTCGACATGGCGCTAGTAGAAAATATGATGCTTCTTTAGTTGAAGTAGTTGCGAAGGATCTGGGGGTATCATTACAGGAGTTTAAAGATTGGTATGAGAAGCGATAATTTTATTTCCGGGGAGGATATCTATGAATATTCTGGTTACCGGCGGGGCCGGTTTTATTGGCCGGTGGGTAGTTAAAAAACTGCTGGCGGAAGGGCAGCGGGTTACGGCCCTGGATGACCTGTCCAACGGACGCTTAATGAATATAGATGAATTCAGGGATAACCCTGATTTCTTGTTTATAGAAGGAGATATCAAAGATCGGGATATATTAAGGAAGGTTTTTGCCGGTGGTTTTGACCTGGTCTATCACCTGGCGGCCAGCATTAATGTACAGGATTCCATAGATGATCCCCGCACAACTTTTGATAATGATGTGACCGGGACTTTTAATGTATTGGAAGAATGCCGGCGGCAGAACATAAAGATGCTTTTTATGTCCACCTGCATGGTTTACGAGCGCAGTTTGGATGAGAGAGGCATCACTGAGGAACACCCGGTGAAACCGGCTTCACCTTACGCGGCCAGCAAGCTGGCGGGAGAGGCCCTGACCCTTTCCTATTATTACGCCTATGGCTTGCCTACAGTGGTAGTTCGACCCTTCAACACCTATGGGCCTTTCCAGAAATCCTCCGGCGAGGGCGGGGTGGTAGCCATCTTTATCCAGCGGGAACTGGCTGGAGAAGAGCTCAATATATACGGGGATGGCACCCAGACCCGGGATTTGCTCTATGTGGAGGATTGTGCTGATTTTGTTATCCGAGCAGGTAGGGACAGCCGGGCAAATGGGCAACTGCTTAATGCCGGGCTAGGGCAGGATGTAAGCATCAACGAGCTGGCCCGGATGATAGGCAGTGATGCCGGGAGAATCAGGCATGTTGCTCATATTCATCCCCAGAGCGAAATACCGAAACTGCTTTGCAACTACGGTAAGGCCCGGGAGCTGCTGGATTGGCAGCCCCGGGTGAGCCTGGAAGAGGGGCTGCAGAGAACCCGCGAGTGGATGATTGTTGGATGACGGAAGACGGAAGAAGGACATTGGACGTCGGAGGACGGATGACGGAAGTAAGGGGTAAAGGGTTAGTCGTACGTAGGTTGTGGGGAGTCAGGGGTAAGTCGTCAGTCGATGGGGGAATAGGGGAAAAGAGGCAGTTTAAAACATGGCGATAGATAGTTTTATTCCTTATGGCAGGCAAAACATAGAGCAGGATGATATCGATGCGGTTGTAGAAGTTTTACGCTCTGCCTGGATCACCCAGGGGCCCTGGGGAGAGGAGTTCGAAAAAAAGGTAGCCGCCTACTGCGGGGTGTGCTTTGCGGTGTCCTTTAACAGCGGAACCTCGGCTTTGCATGCCGCCATCTATGCGGCGGGGATAGGGCCAGGGGACGAAGTGATTACCTCCCCGGTAACTTTTCTGGCCACGGCCAATGCGGCGGTTTACGCAGGTGCCCGCCCAATTTTTGTGGATATGGATATTAACAGCTATTGTATTGACCCGCAGCTGATTGAAGCGGCTATTACTCCGCGCAGCCGGGCCATTGTTCCGGTGGATTATGCCGGTTATCCGGTGGATATGAGCATGATAAAGGAAATAGCCCGGAGGCATAATCTCCTGATTATAGAGGATGCCGCTCATGCCCTGGGGGCGCGGAGGCAGGGGCGAGCGATAGGCCAGGATGCGGATATGAGTATCTTGAGTTTCCACCCGGTAAAACATATTACTACCGGGGAAGGGGGAATGGTGCTAACGGATAACCCGGAGCTGCAGGAGCGTTTGCGGCATTTTCGCAACCATGGAATAGTGCGTGATGCCTCCCGGATGATGGAAAACCACGGCCCCTGGTACTACGAAATGCAAAGCCTGGGCTATAATTTCCGCTTAAGTGACATCCAGTCGGCCCTGGGCATTTCCCAGTTGAAGAAGTTGGAGACTTTTGTGGAGGAACGACAGCGGATAGCCGGTTATTATGACCAGGCTTTTGCTGGCATGAAGCAACTGCATACTCCGCCGCACCCTATTGCCGGAGACCGCCATGCCTATCATCTCTATCCTTTGCTCTTGTCTCCTGAGATTGACCGCCAGGAAGTATTCTCCTACCTGCGGGAGCGAAAAATCGGGGTGCAGGTGCATTATATTCCGGTGCACCTCCAGCCTTACTATCGCAAAAATTATGGCTACGGCCCAGGAGATTTCCTGGTGGCGGAGGATTTCTACCGGCGTGAAATCAGCCTGCCCATTTTTCCGGGATTGAAGCGGGAGGAACAGGATTACGTGATACATCATGTTTGGTCATCGGTCGTCAGATGACAGAAAACAATTGTCTTGAATTATTTTAAAGCAAAGGGTAAAATTTACCTATAAGGATGGAAAGGGGGCTACTATATGGAAACTGCAGCTATAGCCGGGATGGCTATGGGAGTTCAGGCCGCCAGGCTACAACAAGAGGTGGCGACCGGGGTCATGAAAATGCAGATGGATGCAAGTAAAGAAGCGGCCCAGGGTATTATCGATATGATGAAAATGAGCAGCCAGGCCCTGGAGAAATCAGTAAACCCCCATCTGGGAACTATGTTGGATATTTTGGCCTAGTTTATGGCAACTCCTGTTTCAGTAAATTAGGGGAAAAGAAAAAATGTGTTGAACTGCTCCGCAGTTGCTTTTGATGCATAAACTTGCCAGGTTTCAAGTATTAGAAAGGAAGGCCAAATGGAATATATGTATGAGGTAGCCGGACAAATAATCGAGCTTTCCCAGACTATTAAGGAAGGCTTGATACATATCAACGAAAAAATGGACGAGGGGCAATTAAAAGAGACCTTATATCTTTTCGAAGATGTACTGGAAGCCTTCTCCTCTATTGAAATACCCATACAACCGGTCTTGCAGGCGGATAATATGGATGAATTGCAGGGGGCTACGGCTGAGCTGAAGAAGAGCCTGGAGATGTTGGCCCAGGCTTTTGAAGCCAATGATTTGGAAAAGGCCCGAGCAGAGATATCGCAATCCCTGATTCCGGCTTATTCGCGCTGGCAATCAGAATTGGAGCAAAGCCTCAAGGCTTACCGGGAGTCGTAAGTTTTGAGGAGATAGCTTCTTTATCACCTAACCCAGGATACCCGGGAGGATTATTCCCGGGTTTTTCATTTTGCCTGGTCCTAATATTGCCAGGTGATATAAAGTTTTAACTGCCTTTACACGATATTCTTCATAGTCGATATTATATCGCTAGGAGGTTTATGTGATGAGTGTTAATGCTCAGGCGTATAATCAATACAAGAAATCTGTGGTAGAAACTGTTGCTCCGGAAAAGTTACTGCTTATGCTCTATGATGCAGCTATTAAAAATATAAATAATGCCAAAAAGGCTATAAAGGAAAAGGATATAAACCGGGCTCATGAGCAAATAATGAAAACGGAAGAGATTATTGTTGAGTTGATGTCTACTTTAAATATGGAATATGAAATATCAGGGAGGCTATTTGCTCTTTACGAATATTTCTATCACCGCCTTACCCAGGCCAATGCCCAAAAAGATATTGTAATACTAGATGAGGTAGAGGGATTTTTGCTGGAGTTAAGGGGCACCTGGCAGGAGGCCATTAACGCCCTTAAAACGGCCCCTTCTCAGGAAAACAAGGTTGAAGTTGAACCCGTGACCAGCGTAACTCCAAGAATTCCAAGTGAAGTAATGGGGGTCAAGCCCATAAAACCGGTCACTACAGCCAAAGGGATTAACATTACCGGTTAGTAAGAAAAGTGAGGAGTTAGGGGTAAGGGGTTTAATTTATTTCCTGCTGCATCTTACTATTCTACCCCCTACTAACTCACCTTTCATCGGTGGTTGCGGCCCCTTGGGCCATGGGGGTTAGTAAGAAAAAGCTCTGTTTTGACAAAAAAACAGCTTAATAAAGTATTTATACGATAATTCGATATTTACAATAAGACTTCACTACAAAAACCCCTTTTGTACAGAAGGATTGTATAAATATAACTTCTTGAGTGGAATCAAATAAAAAAAGCAAGGAGTAAGGGTAGACACCCTACTCAGGGATTTTCTTTTTATCAATGCTTATGTCCCCGGTATGGGGGTTAATATTGTCAAATAGCGCAGGGAGGCGAGATTTATGCGGGTAGATGGGCAAGGGATGGCCCCTAATGTTTTCCCCTCTGATACTCCGGTGAACCGGCCGGTGAATTCGGCTGCAACTGTAGTTAAAGAGCCAGGCGGAGAGCCCCGGGAGAGAATTGGACGGGAAAGTCTAAGTGCACAGATGGAAGCCAAAAAAATCGAGGAAATAGCCAGGAACCTGAATGAAGCGGTTAAGTTTGCCAGTTGTCATCTCGAGTTTCAACCTTATGAGGATAGCGGGCGTTTTCAGGTTAAAGTAGTAAATAGTCTAAGCGGTGAGGTTATAAAAGAGATTCCCCCGGATTATTTACTGGACTTTTCCATAAAGATGAAAGAAATGATAAATGAGGTAGTAGGTCTTTTCGTGGATGAACTGGCATAAAGGGGAAACTATGGTTATTAGTAAATGGAGTCGAGTATGTATGGAGACGATTTCGCCAATTGAAAAAGCCCGGGGATTATATGGGGATTTGCTCCTGTTATCCAAGGAGCAGTTGCTGCTGGCTCGAAGCATTAGTGCTGATAAAGATATTAGCCAGGAGATGCTGGCTCTATTCCAAAAACGCCAGGAAATAATGGAGGGGATTGATCTCCTGCTCTTGGAAATAAATCAAGGGGAAAATAGGGATAATACAGTAAGCAGTAAAAATAGCCGGGTTGAATTCCCGCTTTGTCTGGGAAAACAGCAAGCAGAAGCACATGATAAAGCAATACAAGAAATTATTGCCATAATTAGGGAGATTCAGGCCCACGATGAGGTGGGACGCAAAATTATGCAAAAATCGCGACAGGAAGTGGGAAAAAAGCTGGCCAGCCTAAAAAGAAGCCAGGCAGCTTCAAATGCCTACTTACATGTCGATAGCTATGTGGACGGCTGGTTTTTTGACCAGAAAAAATAACCGGCTGAAATTTGGCGGATTGGGGAAAAATCTACCATGAGCAGGGAGATTATTATAGAGATAATTGAGAACTTCAAAAAGCAAAAGCGGAGTTATTCCCATATGTTGGATTTAGCCAGTAAACAGCTGGCTATTCTGGAAAAAAACCAGGGCCAGGTATATGCAAGTGAGATAGATGACTTGCTTAGGCAGAGAAAAGATATTCTGGATGAGATAAATGAAAATAACCAGAAAAACAAGCAGCTTCAACAGAAAATAGTAAAAGAGCTGGGAATAGAAGAATTTGTTCTGGGCCAGTTGGAGAGTAATTTGGAATCTGCTCACTATCAGGCTCTTAAAGAACAAATAAGCAATCTAAGCCAGCTTTTAGAAAAGATTAGTGAAAAAGATCAACGAAGTCAAGAACTCATGCAGCAAGCCATCAATTCCAAACGTCAAAAAAGGCCCCTAACCAGCAGCCTGAAAGCCAGCCAGGCTTACAAACAATCCAAACTTACTAAGGAATAGTTTTGTAGAGCTAGCGCGGTACCCCTCGTTGACACGCGTTGACACGGGGACGGGGTTGTTGACAACTTCATCCTACACATCAAAAAACTATTTTCTTTTCTAACCCCCATCGCTCGGAGGCCACAACCAGCGATGAAAAGTGAATTAGTAGGCGCTTGGTATAATAAGATGTAGTTGGGAATGCCCCTTCTAATCACCGACATCTGGCGACCATTCCGTCCTCCGATTTCCGCCTTCTGTCTTCCGTCTCCCGATGTCTGACGACCAATAACCCCTCACCCCTTACTCCTCACTCCTAACTTTCCTATGCTAAGGAATAATTGTGTTATTTCTTGCTATTTTAATCTTTTCACAGTATAATTAGGCGTAAGGCTTAATGGGCTACTTTTCCAGTGCACATTGGGCAAATTTCAAAAAAGCGAGGTTTTTTTCACATGTTTCAAGACAAGACTTTAGTGTGCCAGGATTGTGGACAGGAATTCGTTTTCACTGCTGGTGAACAGGAATTCTACAGTGAAAAAGGGTTTGAAAACGAGCCCAAACGATGCCGGGAATGTAGAGTGAATCGTCGTAATAGTCGCAGCAATAGCCGGGGGCCGCGCGAAATGTTTGCGGCAATCTGTGCCGGTTGTGGGGCTGAGACCGAGGTTCCCTTTAGACCAGTTGAAGGTAGACCGGTCTACTGCATGGAATGTTTCCAGAAACAAAAAGAAGCAGCATACTAAACATGAATTTATTACCGGGCTTTATAAGCCCGGTTTTTACATTTCTGGGGCTGTGCGAGTAAGGTTTTTCATTGTCATCCCGGTTAATCTCGTGCCACCGTCGGCTTTGTTTAGCGACAAGATTCTTTTCCAGTAAGGATTTTTAGGCTGCTTAGTAGTATAATATAGTTAACAACAGGGAAAGAGGTGTTTCTATGAAATTTATCATCAGAGGCAGGAACATTGAGATTACCGATGCTCTAAAAGATTACACCACCAAGAGGCTTTCCAAGTTGGAGAAATACATCGACGATGTAAAGGAGGCACAGGTAGCTTTATCAATTGAGGGAGAGGATCATAAAGTCGAAGTTACCATACCCTTGAATGGATTAATCCTCCGGGGAGAGGAAATGAGCGATGATATGTACAGCTCCATTGATATGGTGGAGGAAAAGCTGGAGAAGCAGATCGAAAAATATAAAACCCGGCTTTACCGGAGTAACCGGGGTGCAGGTCTGAAGAAGGCTCTGGCCGAGGAAATCAAGAAAGGGTTGGATAAGGGCGAAAAAATTGAGAAGTTCAAGGTCGTTCGCAGCAAGAGATTTGCCTTAAAACCCATGGATGTAGAAGAGGCCATAATGCAAATGAACCTTTTGGGTCATAGCTTTTTTGTCTTCTTTAATCCCCAGAGCGAAGAGGTGAATGTAGTCTATAAAAGGAAAGATGGAAATTACGGATTAATCGAGCCGGATTTTGATTAGTTGAAGCAGGTAAGGAAAAAGTGATAATATTAATATCAATGAAAATATTAGGAACCATAATGGTTCCTTCTTTTTTGCGAGGTATAAAAGATGATTAAAAGTTTATTGAAATCCCTATTGGATGATGATGAAAGAGAAGTCAAGAAACTCAGGCGAACGGTGGAGGCAATCAATTCCCTGGAAGCAGAGTTCCAGGAGTTGGCGGAGGAGGAATTTCCGCAAAAAACCGGTGAATTTAAGGAAAGATTAAAGAATGGCGAGGAACTTGACGATATATTACCTGAGGCTTTTGCCCTGGTAAGGGAAGCTTCACAACGGGTTTTAGGCATGCGGCACTTTGATGTGCAGTTGATTGGGGGAATGGTTCTTCACCAGGGAAGGATCGCCGAGATGAAAACCGGTGAAGGTAAAACCCTGGTGGCCACCTTGCCGGCCTATTTGAATGCCCTGGAGGGTAAAGGGGTTCACATCGTAACCGTTAACGATTACCTGGCGGCCCGCGATGCAGCCTGGATGGGACCGGTTTTAGAATATTGCGGTCTGACGGTAGGCTTAATTGTACACGGATTAAGTTATGAGGAAAGAAAAGCCGCCTATGCCTGTGATGTCACTTATGGTACTAATAACGAAATGGGTTTCGATTACCTGCGTGACAATATGGTGGTGTCTGCGGACAATATGGTGCAGCGCGAGTTGCATTACGCCATTATTGACGAGGTTGACTCGATACTGGTTGATGAAGCCCGCACCCCTTTGATTATTTCGGGAGAAGGGGACAAACCTACCACCCTTTATTACCAGATTGCTAAATTTATACCCCGTTTGAGGAACGAAGAAGACTATAAGGTAGACGAAAAGGCTCATGTAGTTACCCTTACCGAAGAAGGGGTTCAAAAGGTAGAGAAATATTTTGCTATAGATAATCTATCCGAAAATATGGAACTTGCTCATCATGTAAACCAGGGCTTGAAGGCTCATAGCCTTATGAAGAGAGACCGGGATTATGTGATTAAAGATGAACAGGTAATAATAGTGGATGAATTCACTGGGCGCTTGATGTTTGGCCGCCGCTATAGTGATGGCCTGCACCAGGCCATTGAGGCTAAAGAGGGAGTAAAGATAGAAAAGGAGTCCCAAACCCTGGCCACTATTACCTTCCAGAACTATTTTCGCATGTACCATAAGTTGGGAGGAATGACGGGAACCGCTAAAACTGAAGAAGAGGAATTCCGCAAGATCTATGGTATGGATGTAGTTAGCATTCCTACCCACAACCCCATGATAAGGGAAGATCAGGCGGATATGGTTTATCGCACGGAAGAAGGGAAGTTCCGGGCGGTAGTAGAAGATATTATTTCCCGGCATCAAGCCAAACAGCCCGTTCTGGTGGGTACTATATCCGTGGAAAAGTCCGAATACTTAAGCGCAATGCTGGCAAAAAGAGGAGTAAAACATCAGGTATTAAATGCCAAATACCATGAAAAAGAAGCGCAGATCATTGCCCAGGCCGGGCAGGAGGAAACGGTAACCATTGCCACCAACATGGCGGGACGAGGAACCGATATAGTTCTGGGGGAAGGAATACAGGAATTGGGAGGTCTTTATGTTCTCGGAACCGAAAGACACGAATCCCGCCGTATAGACAACCAGCTGCGCGGGCGTTCCGGCCGCCAGGGGGATCCAGGCGAATCGCGTTTTTATGTTTCCCTGGAAGATGACTTGATGCGGCTCTTTGGATCAGCCAATGTTGAAGGTCTTATGGATCGCCTGGGTATGGATGATGACATGCCCATTGAGCATAAAATGATAAGCCGCGCGATCGAAAGTGCCCAGAAGAAGGTAGAAGCTCGCAACTTTAGCATAAGAAAAAATGTTTTGGAGTATGACGATGTTATCAACCAGCAGCGGGAAGTAATGTACGGCGAACGCCGCAAGGTGCTCTTCGGCGAGGATCTGAAAGAAACCGTTGCCAGCATGGTGGATGATGTTATAGAGCAGGCCGTGGAGAGGTTTGCTGGTGAATTAAAATACTCGGATGAGTGGGATTTGCCAGGTTTTCTTTCCTATATTGAACAGAGTATCATTCCCCAACCTGATTTCAAGCAGGAGGATCTGCGGGGAATGCGGAAAAATGAAGTTGTGGCATTTCTGGCGGAAAAAACGCATGCCCTCTATGAACAGCGGGAAAAAGAAATGGGCAGCGAGGTGATGCGGGAGCTGGAAAAGGCTATCCTCTTGCGGATAATTGATGAAAAATGGATGGATCATATTGATGCCATGGATCAGCTCCGCAATGGAATTTCCCTGCGGGCTTATGGTCAGAAGGACCCGTTAATCGAGTACAAATTCGAGGCCTTTGAAGCTTTTCAAATGATGATTGATAGTATGAAGGAAGATGTGGTGCGCTACATTTTCCGGGTGAAGGTGGTTCAACAGCCGGAGGAAAGAAAAACCTTTGAGAACCAGGGGGAAGAGGCAGAGAAGAAGCCGGTACGCGTGGGCAAAAAGATAGGACGCAATGACCTCTGTCCCTGTGGAAGTGGAAAAAAGTATAAGAAATGTTGCGGGAGAGGGGTTAGTTAATGGATATAGCTACTTTTATCGGATTGGTAGTGGGCCTGGGAGGCTTGGCAGGAGGTTTCCTGTTGGAAGGCGCACATTTGAGTAGCCTGTGGGGATATACCGCCTTTATAATAGTCTTTGGCGGCACCATAGGGGCTACTATAGTATCCTATACGATGGAAGAGCTTAAAAAGGTGCCTTATTTTTTAAAAGTGGTATTTAGCGAAAAGAAAATCGATTATTTTAGCGCGATGGAAACACTGGTGGAAACGGCGGACAAGGCCAGGCGTGAGGGCTTGCTCAGCCTGGAGAGCCAACTGGGGGAAATAGATAATGAATTCCTGTCCCGAGGACTGCAGCTGGTAATCGACGGCACTGACCCCGAATTAACCCGCAGCATGCTGGAAATGGAGATAGAAGCCCACGAGAAAAGTGAGAGAGTGGGCGTTGAAATATTTATGACAGCTGGTGGTTTTGCTCCCACTATGGGTATAATCGGAACTGTTATGGGATTGATCCATGTTTTGAGTAATATAGCCGAGCCGGATAAGCTGGCCGGTGCTATTGCGGTGGCTTTTTTAGCCACCCTTTATGGTGTTGCTTCCGCCAATGTGATGTGGATACCCTTTGGAACCAAGATAAAGGTAAAATCGGGGAGGGAAATCCTCTTAATGGAACTGGTCTTGGAAGGAATCCTTTCCATTCAAGCCGGGGAAAATCCCCGGGTAATCCGGGAAAAACTTATGACCTTCCTGCCGGCTGATGCCAGGGAAAAGGGGGAAGAACAGGAGAGAGCCAGGATGGGGATGTGATATAGATGGCTGGTCGCAGAAGAAAGAAAGCCCAGGAAGAAGAACACGGTGGTATGGAACGCTGGCTTATTACCTATGCAGATTTGATTACCCTGTTAATGGTGTTTTTTGTCTTGATGTATTCCATGAGCCAGATTAACGCCCAGAAATTTGCGGCTGTAGCCAATTCCTTGAGCCTGGTGCTCACCGGACAGGCCATGTCCACCCTCAATACCCAGGGGCCATCGATGGTTGAAGGCCTGTCCGGGCAGATGCTGCCCGAAGGACCGGGTACCATACCGGACAACCAGGGGCAATTGGACGAAGTAAAACGAATGATTGCCGAGTTTATAAAGGCAGAAGACCTGGCTGCCGATGAGGCCCAGAAGGGGGGGAATACCTCCACTACCCGCTTGAGTGACAACCTGATAGTTTATGAGCAGGAGCGGGGACTGGTAATCAGTTTTAAAGATACCATGCTCTTTGCCAGTGGCTCGGATGAGCTTACCCCGCGAGCACGGGAAATTATCGGACAGATAGGAGGAGCCCTGCTCAAGTTGCCTAATTTTATCAGAGTGGAGGGTCATACCGATAACCGGCCCATCAATACGAGAAAATTCCCCTCCAACTGGGAGCTTTCCGTTTTGCGGGCTTCCAATGTGGTGCATGTTTTAAACGAGAATGCCCGTATTCCGGCGGAACGCCTATCGATAATAGGTTATGGGGAAAACCGTCCCCTGGTGGCCAATGACAGCGATGAAGGCCGGGCTATGAACCGTCGGGTGGATATAGTAATATTAAAGAAGAAATATGATTATTTTGAACCGCCTCAAAGCACCCAACAAGAGGGTCTGCAGCCAGGAAATCAATAACCAGGTGAATATGTCCCCCGCTTCTTTAAGCGGTCGGGTTTTTGTTAATAAAACAGGCGGCGGGTTCTAATCCCCCGCTACATTGCAGCGGTGTGTTGAAACTGCTCCACAGTTTCAACCGATGCTTAAATAGAAAGGAAAACAGGGGGGAAGATTTTGCTGATTGATCCCAAAAGTACCTGTCGGGAAATAATTAATAGTTTATCTGAAATGAGGGCTTCCCTTTGACCTGGATAACTGTGAGAAACAAGTAGAATCCTTGCAGAAGAAGACCTTGCAGGAGAACTTCTGGAGTGAGCGCAAAGAGGCCGGGGAAATACTGAAACAAATCAGCAATCTCCAGGAAAACCTTAATCTTTATAAAGAACTCATGGGGACAGCTCAATACCTGAATGACATTTTGGAAATGGCCGAAGAAGAGAATGATGAAACACTTTGGCAGGAAAGCGTGCGGGAACTGCTGACTTTGCAGAAGAAATTCCGGGAATTTGAACTGTTGGTTTTATTTTCTGGACCCCATGATTACAGCAATGCTATCGTTTCTCTTCATGCCGGGGCTGGGGGAACTGAAGCCCAGGACTGGGTAGAAATATTATTCCGCATGTATAGCCGCTGGGCGGAAAACAGCGGCTATAGTATTGAAGTTTTAGATTTTCTGGATGGTGATGAAGCTGGTATCAAGAGTGTAACATTTTTGATTAGAGGCCCTTATGCCTTTGGCAAGTTAAAATGTGAAGAAGGAGTACATCGCCTTATTCGCATATCCCCTTTTGATTCTTCCGGGCGCCGCCATACATCATTTGCCTCCCTTTCCGTACTGCCCGAAATAAATGAGGATATCGAGGTGTTGATCAATGTTGAAGATTTACGCGTTGATACCTATCGTTCCAGCGGAGCCGGGGGGCAGCATATCAATAAAACCGATTCGGCGGTTCGTATAACCCACTTGCCCAGCGGAATTGTAGTACAATGCCAAAACGAGCGCTCCCAGCATGCTAACCGGCTGGCAGCTATGAAAATATTGCAAGCCAAACTCTATGCCTTAAAGCAGAAGGAAGCTCAGGATAAGCTGCAGAGTATCAAGGGAGACTATAAAGAGATTGCCTGGGGAAGCCAAATCCGAACCTATACCTTAAACCCCTTCAATCTCATTAAAGACCACCGGACCAATATGGAGATCGGCAATGTACAGGCGGTGCTGGATGGGGATTTGGATGACTTGATTTTCGCCTGCCTGCACTGGAAGAGCAAAATGCCGTAAGAACTGGATAAAGTGAATTTCAAATATAAGGGAGATTGGAATGTGAGAAGGATTGGTGAAGAAGAGCTGGTTCTTACCAGTGAAAAAGCAGGAATTATCAGGCAGGAAATAATAAAAATGCTGGGTGAAGCCGGTTCCGGACATACCGGGGGCTCCCTGTCAGCTGCCGATATGGTGGCCTGCCTGTATTTCTGGGAAATGAAGCTTGACCCTAAAAAGCCGGACTGGGTAGACCGGGATCGCTTTGTGCTAAGCAAAGGTCATGCCGCCCCGGTTCTATATGCTGCATTGGCGGAGAAGGGATTCTTTCCCCGGGAGTACCTGAAGACTCTGCGCAAATTAGGCAGTCCCCTGCAAGGACACCCGGACATGCGCCAACTGGCCGGAGTGGAAGCCTGTACAGGTTCACTGGGGCAAGGCATCTCCTGGGCGGTGGGAATGGCCCTGGCCGCTCGGATAGACAAGAGGGATTACCGGGTTTATGCCTTACTGGGCGATGGAGAATTGGAGGAAGGTATGGTATGGGAGGCCACCATGGCCGCTGCCCATTACCGCTTGGACAACCTGCTGGCCCTGGTGGATAATAATGGCCTACAAATTGATGGCAAGATTGCCGAGGTCATGTCACCTGAACCCATAACAGATAAGTTTGCCGCTTTTGGTTGGAATACCCTGGAGATTGATGGGCATGACCACCGCCAGATTATGGAAGCTTTAAACAGCGCCCGTTCTTTTAAGGGAAGTCCCACTGCGATAATTGCCCGTACTACCAAAGGCAAGGGCTGCTCCTTTATGGAAAACCGGGTGGAATGGCATGGTACCGCTCCCAACCGGGAGGAAGTGGAAAAAGCTTTGGCAGAACTGGCCTAAAGCAAAATAGTACATTTTGTAGTGAATTTAGGGAGGAAAGATTTTTGAAAAAGCAAGCAACGAGAGATGCTTATGGCCAGGCCCTGCTGGAGCTGGGAGCCTTATATGATAATATAGTAGTTCTGGATGCTGACCTGTCCAAGTCCACCAAGACGGTGGAATTTGCCCGAGCCTATCCGGAAAGATTTATAAATGCCGGGATTGCGGAGCAGAATATGATGGGTATGGCCGCTGGGCTGGCTAGCTGCGGCAAGGTGGTTTTCGCCAGTTCCTTTGCTATTTTTGCCACCGGGCGAGCCTTCGAACAGGTACGCAATTCCATTGCCTATGCCAAGCTAAATGTAAAAATCTGCGCCACTCATGCCGGGATTACCGTGGGTGAAGACGGGGGCTCGCACCAATCGGTGGAGGACATCGCCTTGATGCGCAGTGTACCTAATATGACGGTGATAGTACCGTCGGATGGAATAAGCACCCGCCAAGCCCTATTCCAGCTTTACCAGCATGAAGGCCCCGCCTACCTGCGTCTGGGGCGACCGGCCGTTCCGCAGGTTCACGATCCTGAGCTGGACTTTGCCATTGGTCGGGCAGTGGAACTGCGCAGGGGGAAAGATCTCAGTCTTATGGCCTGCGGCATCATGGTAAGCAAGGCATTGCAGGCGGCAGAAATTCTGGCCGCTGAGGGGATAGAGGTTTCCGTTGTTGATGTCTTGAGCATCAAGCCGCTGGATAAGGAAATGATTATTAGCAAAGCCAGGGAAAGCGGAGCTCTATTGACCCTGGAAGAACACAGCATAATAGGCGGTTTGGGCAGCAGCATTTGTGAGGTAGTATGTGAGTATTGCCCGGTGCCGGTGACTTGCCTGGGGATAAATGACCTCTTCGGCCTGTCCGGCAGTCCGGAGGAACTTTTGCAGTATTATGGCCTGGGAGTAGAACAAATAGTGGAAAAAGCCCGAAATTTACTCAAAAAGAAATAAAAGAAAAAAGGATTTTTCGTCTTTTTTGTAGAACCACCTTGAAGGTGGTTTTTTTCTGTCTTTGGAGGATAATAAATGCTGGTGCAGTTTTATAATGTTTCTAAAATTTATAGCAATGGGGTTAAGGCCCTGGATGATGTTTCTTTGAAGATCCAACGGGGAGAATTTCTTTTTCTTATGGGGCCCAGCGGGGCCGGGAAATCGACCCTGATAAAGCTTTTTTTCCGGGAGGAAGTACCTACCCGGGGACAGATATTTATTGCTTCCCGCAGTATTGTACGGATGAAGCGCAGTGAAGTACCCCGCTTGCGGCGGAATATAGGAATAGTATTTCAAGATTTTAAGCTGTTGGAAAACAAGACCGCCAGTGAAAACATCGCCTTTGCTATGGAAGTTGTAGGAGCCAATCCTAAAGAGATTCGCCAGCGGGTAGCCGAAGTCATTGAGATGGTAGGTTTGAAAGGCAAAGAAAATTCTTTCCCTGGCGAATTATCCGGAGGGGAGCAACAGCGGGTCGGTATTGCCAGGGCTTTGGCCAATCGCCCTCTCTTGCTTATAGCCGATGAGCCTACGGGGAATCTGGATATTGACACTTCCCGGGAGATTATGGAGCTTCTTTTTGATATTAATCGTAAGGGAACAACGGTTATCATGGCTACGCATGCCCGGGAACTGGTAAAGGCTGCCCGTAAAAGAGTCATTCTGCTGGATAAAGGACGGGTTGCCGCGGATAACCCGAACGGGGAGTCAATCGTATGAGTTTTAGAAATATTGTATATTTCTGGCGGGAGGCCTGGAAATCCCTGCGCCGGAACAAGGTTTTGACTATAGCCAGTGTTTCCACCGTTTCTATTTGTATATTGATACTGGGAATGGCAGTGTTAATGACGGTAAATGCCGGAAATGTCATGAAAAAGCTCGAATCTGATGTTGAAATGGTGGCATTTTTGGATCGGGCTTTGACCAGGTCGCAGATTTCACAGATTGAGGAGGAAATCTCCAAGCTTGACGGGGTAAAGAGCGTCAAATTCGTTTCCCGGGATACGGCCCTGGCCCGGCTGGAAAAAAGTTATGGCAATAAAGAATATGACCTTAAATCCACCCTGGGCAAGAACCCCTTGCCCCATAGCTTTGAAGTAAAGGCTAAGAACCCACATGATGTACCGCGTATTGCGAGCAAAGTGGAAAAAATCGAGGGGATTTACAAGGTAAATTACGGCCAGGGAGTTGTGGAAAGGTTGTTCGCCGTAACCAAGTGGGTACGGGTTATCAGCTTGGCATTTATTGTATTGCTGTCCCTGGGAGCCATTTTTTTGATAGCCACTACCATTCGCCTGGCTATTTATGCCCGGCGCAAGGAGATATACCTGATGAAGCTGGTTGGTGCTACTGACTGGTTTATACGCTGGCCTTTCTTTATTGAAGGCATACTGCTGGGAACCCTGGGGGCTCTTTTGTCCATCCTTCTGCTGGCTGGAGCCTACAGCTCACTGGTCAGCAATATGGGGAGTATATATTTTATTCCTCTGGTAACGGGTGGTCCCATTTTGAACCAGCTTTATATAGCTTTGTTGGCTGCCGGAGCGGTTTTAGGGGTCCTTGGGACCTATATCTCACTAAATCGCTTCCTGGATGTGTGATATACGGAGGACGGAAATCGGAAGACGGAAGAAGGAAGAAGGAAATCGGAAGACGGAATGGCCCGGAACTCAGGTAAAATTACTTCAAGCTAAATAGATATAACTGACACTGGGTGTCGGGCTACGGTGGTTGCGACCCCTGGCCATAGGGGGTTAGTAAGAAAATAGTATTTTGACGCTGAAGGATGAAGTTGTCAACAACCCCGTCCCCGTGTCAAACATGTCAACCCTTAAGTGGTTAGTGAGAAGGTAAACGCGGATGCGGGTTTAAATACAGGGGAGGATTTGAAAAATGAGCAAAGCAACGAAAACGCTGGCCTGGTTCCTGACGCTATTCCTGGGTTTGGCTTTAATTTTTCCGGTTTCGGCCGGTGAACTGGAAGAACAGCAAAAAAAGCTGCAGGATGTTGACCAGCAGATAAACCGGCAAAAGAGCAATTTGGATCAGGCCAGGAAAAAAGAAAAAACCATAATGGGGCAACTGCAAAATATTGAACAGAACATAATCCGGACCGAAAGTGAAATCAAAACCCTGGGGGAGCGAATAAGTTTTCTGGAGGGCAATATAACGAAAACCGAAAATGATATTGCAGAAATGGAAGCTAAACTGGCGGAGCAGAGTGATATCTTAAGCGAGCGCATGGTTTTCGTTTATGAAGAGGGAGACCTTACCTACCTGCAAGTCTTGTTAGCGGCTACAGATATCAACGATTTTCTAACTCGCTATGATATGTTAAATCTCATTGTGGAACAGGATGTGGAGTTGATTGATTCCATAAATGAGCAGAGAAAAGCCTTGAACGAGAAAAAAGAATCGCTGGAAGCAGGTCGAAAAGAGCTGCTCAATGCCCAGCAGAACCAGGAGGAAAAGAAGGGCATACTGGGCGAAGAACGTGAGCAGAAGTCGGTAGTCTTAAATAGTGTCCAAAAAGAAAAGAAGGCCTACCAGCAAGCCCTGGAGGAATTGGAAAGAGCTTCCCAAGAAATAGAAGCCATGATTAAAAAACTCCAATCCAGTGGCAGCGGAGCCCAGCTTGGCTCTGGAACCTATACCTGGCCGGCTCCTTCTTGTAAAAAAATAACTTCGTCTTATGGAATGAGATATCATCCGATACTTAAGACCAGAAAACTACATACCGGGATGGATATAGGCGCCTCCCAGGGCAGTACCATTGTGGCCGCTGACAGCGGAGAGGTTATTTATGCTGGTTGGATGTCGGGTTATGGGCAGGTAACGGTTATAGATCACGGAAACGGGATGTCCACTTTATATGCTCACCAGTCTGCTTTCCTGGTGAAGAAAGGGGCGCAGGTAAGCAAAGGACAGGCAATAGGCAAGGTAGGCAGTACCGGTTGGAGCACCGGCCCCCATCTGCACTTTGAAGTTCGGGTTAATGGCAGTCCGGTTGACCCCGCGGGCTATGTTAAATAGGGAAAACTACGGGTGTTGCCCATGCGAATTTATTTAATATAAAAGCTCTATTGGAAATGGCAGGAGTATAGACTCCCGCCGTTTTTGTTCTGTGCTAATCTATAGCTAGGGGCTAAATCCTCCATCTCAAGCTTTCGTAAAGATTGTGTTGAACTGTCTAATGAAGTAACATATTAAATGTAGTTTTAAAATATAATTTCATATGGTGGTGGAGAATTGAGAAAGAGCCGATTGCTAAATAGTTTTAAAACTTTTTTTGCGCTGGTGGGAATGCTGGTTGTGGCTGGCCTTTTGTATGTTTACATTACCAATGCCGCCGGTATAAGTACTCTTATTAGCGTATTGGGGCTGGTGAAGAGCCAGGCTCTCTATGAAGTTAATAATAGCCAGCTTATTCAAGGGGCAACGGCAGGGATAGTTGACTCTATGCATGACCCTTATTCCAAATACCTGGATAAGCAAACCTGGAAGGACCTTAGAGAGAGGTTGGAAGCGGAATTTGGGGGAATTGGGGTTTATGTTCTGCAGGATAACGAAGGTCGCCTGAAGATAGTATCACCCATAAAGGATACTCCAGCTTATAGGGAGGGGGTAAAACATGGGGATATTATTTTGCGCATCAACGACAAGAGCGCGTTGAATATGAGTACTGATGATGCCGTACACTTGATGCGGGGTGACCCCGGGACCCAATTGCTCCTGGGAATATACCGGGAATCAGATAAGAAAGAATACGATTTTCGCATAATCCGGGAGATAATCAATGTCCCTTCGGTGGAAGACAAGATAATTAGTGAAGAGCCCCGTATCGGTTATATTGGACTCAACCAGTTCCACTCCCGTTCCGCTGAGGAAATGAAGGAGAGTATAGATGAGCTGCTGGAGGAGAAAAAAATCGAGGGTCTGATCTTAGACCTCCGTAACAACGGGGGAGGCGATTTTGATGCTTCCATTGCCATCGCCTCAATTTTTCTGGATGGGCAGGAAGTTGTAAGTGTAGTAGACCGCAAAGGTAACAAAACCGTACACAAGGCCGGTCATGGCAAGTTGGATATTCCGCTGGTAGTAATGGTAAACGGTGATAGCGCCAGTGCTTCGGAAATTTTGGCTGGAGCCTTGCAGGATAATAAAAGGGCCTTGCTGGTGGGGGAAAAAACTTATGGCAAAGGCCTGGTACAGACGGTTTATCCTCTGGGCAATGGGGGAGCCTTGAAGCTTACTACTCAGAAGTACTTCACCCCAGATGGGACGGATATAAACGAAATCGGCATAACCCCGGACTTCCCGGTTAAAAATGAGGTTAATAGTGAAGAGGATCGGCAGTTGCATAAGGCTCTGGAGTTATTAAAAAAGCAGGTGGCCAGGCCGCTGAGCAAGGCTTCTTGATTAAAGGAGTGGTTTGACTGGAGCAATTATTGGCTGTTTTAGAGATGATGGGGCGAGTTTTTGTAACTACATTTACTTCGCCTCTTTTTCTTTTAATATACCTATTTCTTTTTATGATTGTAGCCTGGCAGTATAGACGCATGGATAAGCTTTCTGGGCGGATTTTGGATAATAGCCGTAAAAGCTACTGGAAGGCAGCTTTACTATCAAGCTTCCTGGGGCTTCTGGGAGGGGGACTGGGAAGCATCCTGCTGGTTCTACTGGGTATTAACCTGAAAAACATAGGAATATCGCAGTTATGGCTGCTGGCTATACTCTTAATGTTCATTAATCCCCGCTTTTTGTGCTTTGCTTATGCTGGAGGTATACTTTCCCTATTCAGCCTGCTTACCGGTTATCCGGAAATCAATGTGCCGCACTTGATGGGCTTAATTGCCGTACTGCATATGGTTGAAAGTACGCTCATCCTGCTCGACGGAAAATATCAACCTTCTCCGATTTATATAAAAAAAGGCGGAACGGTTCAGGGGGGGTTTAACCTGCAAAAATTTTGGCCTATTCCTCTGGTAGCCTTAATCGGTGTTGGCATGATTGAACCAGGCAGTGGAATAGATATGCCGGCCTGGTGGCCTTTACTAAAAGACTATCCTGCGGTATCGTCGGATCAAACTTATGCCCTGCTTCCGGTTTTGGCTATTCTGGGTTACGGGGAAATAACTACTACCACTACCCCGGAGCGACGAATCCGCCATTCGGCGGGAAAGCTTTTTGCTTTTAGTTTGGTTCTCCTTTTGTTGGCCCTGGGGGCCTCGCGTTGGGAGGCTTTGGGCTTGGCCGCCGCTCTTTTCGGTCCCCTGGGCCACGAATTGGTAATATGGTTGGGGCAGCAGGAAGAAAGGCGAAAGCAACCCTTGTACCTGCAAAGCGGATCTGGAGTGATGGTTCTGGATGTGATCCCGGGAAAGGTGGCTGACCGGGCAGGAATAAAATCCCGGGATATTATATTGGCGGTCAATGGCCAGGAACTACGGAGCTTATACGGTCTGGAAGCAGAATGGGAACGATCGCAGGGCCGGGTTCACCTGGAGGTTTTGCGTGAAGGAAAAAGAATGCTATGTCAATTGGAGCAAAAATCAGGAAGAGAGCTGGGCATCATCCCTGCTCCTGACTCCTATAACCGCAGGTATTTGATGTTGCAAGAAGATAATATATTTGGACTTTTGCAAAAAATATGGGGAAAATTAAAAAGGCTTATTATTAAAGGATGATACCCCTTGCCTGTTCCTGATGAAAAGTGAGTTAGTAGGCCGTTTGAATGGTAAGATGCAGCAGGAAATAACTTAAACCCCTCACCCCTTACCCCTCACTCCTCACTTTCCTTACTAATTGTTCACACTCTGGATGCAAAATGAATAGACTAAAAAAACGAAAGATGGGGAGAGTTGTTTATGCTGGGCAAGCAGGGGAAGGTTCGCTATGTTTTTACCAGCAGCAATACTGCCGGAGGTTACTGCAGCTTTATGCCGGAACTGCTGGCAGGGCTGCAGAAAGTCTTTATTTTGAAAGGTCCCGCCGGCACTGGGAAATCCAGCTTTTTGCGGCTTCTGGGTCAATCCATGGCCGAACAGGGTTATGAAGTGGAAGTATGGTTGTCCGCCCTGAATCCACTGAATCCGGAAGGAGTATACTTACCCCAGGTGGAGGCGGCGGTAGTAAATGGCAGCTTGCCTATTACCATTGACCCCGGCTATCCCGCGGGGAGAGCGGAAATAATCAATTTGGAAGATTACCGGGATAGACGAAACGCAGCCGTAAAGAGTGGGGAGATTTTGGAACTGGTGCAAAGAGTAGAAAAGCACCATAGCAAAGCCTATAATATTTTAAAGAGCGTTATCCAGACCAGGGAAGAGCTAAGACAATTAACTGCTCGTCACCTGGATAATAGTAAATTCAATCAGATTCTTCAGGAGCTGGAAGCCCGGCTGGCTGAGGAAGAAGTGCGGGAAAGACATTATTTTGCCAATGCGGTGACTGCTGACGGTATAATCAGCTATATTGAAGAACTCAGTACCCCCTGCCGGAAAAGGTATATTTTTAAGGGACCTGAGGGTTGCGGGAAATCGACCATGATTGCCGAGTTGGCCCGCAAGGCAGCGGAGAAGGGGCAGTTCCTGGAGTATTATCACTGCGGGTTGGAGCCGGAAAGGCTGTTGATGGTGATTATAAGCAGCTCCCAAACGGCTTTGATAGATATCGGGGAGATGGAGGTTAACCTGAAACCCTGCGATATGCTGGTGGACCTGGGGAAGTGTCTCAATGATTACGACTGCAGCCTGCTGGGGATGAAAAACAGTCAGGTTTACCGTAACCATGAAGCCATGCTCTTGCAGGTGCAAGATGAACTGGAGAATGCCGGCCTGGCGGTAAAAAAGATTAAAAAGATTAATGCGAGCTATATGGACTATGATTCTGTTGATAAGAAAAGAATGGAGATAGAGCGGGAGTTGAGCTCTGAACTTCCAAATGCAGCAGGGGGAAAGCTCCAGGAGAAAGAATAGCTGTGCAGTATTCCGCGGAGTATATATTTGACTCCACTGTAAAAACCTCAATTGTTGCAGAAGGGTTGCATAAATATACAAAGCGAGTGTTGGCGAAGCATGGATGCATCACCCTGCACCCTTCGGGTACTCCTGGTGTTCCATCCTTCGGACGTTACTATTAAGGTTGCCTCCCATGGACGGGAGATTGGCGCGGTACCCCTTAAGCCGCGAGACAAGCTGCAGGTGTTGCCCATGCGTAGCGCCCTGCCGGGCACAACTGATGCTCCCTTCGGTCGCTATTAAGGACGCTGGAGCGGTATATTTATACAAGCACAATAATATTATAATTTTTACAGTGATATCAAAGGTGGGTTATAATATGCCGGAATTTAAATTGCATTCATCTTATAAAGCAACCGGAGACCAGCCCCAGGCGATAAAACAGCTTCTGGATGGGGTGGCGGCAGGATTTCGTGACCAGACCCTCCTGGGAGTAACCGGTTCCGGTAAGACCTTTACTATGGCCCGGATTATCGAAGAGCTGCAGCGACCGGCCCTGGTTATGGCACCTAATAAAACCCTGGCCGGCCAGCTTTATTCCGAGTTCAAGCAGTTTTTCCCGGATAATGCCGTGGAATATTTTATTAGCTACTATGATTATTACCAGCCGGAGGCATATGTTCCCCAGACTGACACCTATATTGAAAAGGATTCCTCCATTAATGATGAAATAGACAAGCTTCGCCATTCGGCTACGGCTGCCATTTTGGAGAGGCGCGATGTGATAATAGTGGCCAGCGTTTCCTGTATTTATGGCCTGGGTGCTCCGGAGGATTACTACTCCCTGGCGGTATCGTTGCGTCCCGGGATGGAAATAGCCCGGGATGATCTTTTGCGCCGTTTGGTGGATAACCATTATGAACGCAATGATTTTTCATTTTTCCGGGGGAACTTCCGGGCTCGCGGGGATGTGGTGGAGATATTTCCCGCTTCCTCCAATGAGAATGCTCTCCGGGTGGAGTTTTTCGGTGATGAAATCGATCGCATTATCGAATTTAACCCCTTGAGCGGGGAAATCATAGGCCGCCGTTTGCACAGCATGATATTTCCTGCTTCCCATTTTGTCACCACCCGGGAACGCATGCTGGAGGCCGCTGGTCAAATCGAGGAAGAATTGGCACAGCAGTTGGCCCGTTTCAAAATGGAAGGCAAGCTGCTGGAGGCGCAGAGGTTGGAGCAGAGGACTCGTTATGATTTGGAAATGATAAGGGAGATAGGTTATTGCAAGGGGATTGAAAATTATTCCCGTTATATTACGGGACGAGCACCCGGCGAGCCACCCTATACCTTGCTGGACTTTTTCCCGGATGATTTCCTGCTCTTTATCGATGAGTCCCATATTGGCGTACCCCAGATTCGGGGTATGTACGAGGGAGATCGCTCCCGTAAGCAAAACCTGGTGGATTTTGGCTTCCGCCTGCCTTCAGCTCTGGACAACCGGCCTTTAAAGTTTGCTGAATTTCAGGAGAAGATTAATCAGGTGATTTATGTCAGTGCCACCCCGGCTGATTATGAATTACAGCATAGCGGACAGGTGAGTGAGCAGATTATCCGCCCGACCGGACTGGTTGACCCGGAGGTAGAGGTCAGGAGCAGCCAGAACCAGATTGATGATCTTATGGCTGAAGCCCGGGCAGTGGTGGAAAAGGGTTACCGGGTTCTGATAACTACCCTGACCAAGAGGATGGCGGAGGACCTGACAGATTATTTGGCTGATACAGGTTTGAAAGTGCGTTACATGCATTCGGACATAGATGCCCTGCAAAGGTTGGAGATTTTGAGAGAATTACGCAGCGGAGTTTTTGATGTTTTGGTGGGGATAAATCTGCTGCGGGAAGGTCTTGATCTGCCGGAAGTAGCCCTGGTAGCCATACTCGACGCTGATAAAGAGGGGTTTCTTCGCTCAACCCGCTCGCTGGTACAGACTATCGGCCGAGCCGCCCGCAATGTTGAGGGCAAGGTGATAATGTATGCGGATGAAATCACTCCCTCGATGAAGTCGGCTATAGATGAAACCAACCGCCGCCGTTTAAAACAACTGGAGTATAACCGGGAACACCATATTACTCCGGAAAGCATCAGGAAGGCCATATATGCTCCGGTAGAAGCTACTATTGCCGAAGAAGCGGTGGAATACGATATCCGTAATTTTCAAAAAATGGCCCGGGAGGAGAGGGAAAAGCTCTTACGGGAAATGGAAGCCGATATGTACCGGGCGGCAGAAGACCTGGAATTTGAAAAGGCCGCCCGCTTACGGGACAGTATTCGGGAATTGCAGCAGCCGGTTAAAAAAGCCAGGAGACGGGGGAAAAGATGAAAAACCGCATTATAATAAAAGGTGCGCGGGAGCACAATTTGAAGAACATTGACCTGGAGATACCCCGGGATCAGCTGGTGGTATTTACCGGAGTATCGGGCTCGGGCAAAAGCAGCCTGGCTTTCGATACCATATATAGCGAGGGACAGAGGCGCTATGTGGAGTCACTCTCCACCTATGCCCGGCAGTTTCTGGGGCAAATGGACAAGCCGGATATTGACCATATCGAAGGGCTTTCTCCTTCCATTTCCATTGACCAGAAATCCACCTCCAATAATCCCCGTTCCACGGTAGGGACGGTGACCGAAATCTATGATTACCTGCGCCTGCTCTTTGCCCGGGTGGGGAAACCACATTGTCCCCATTGCCGGCAGCCCATCAAAAAACAGACGGTGGACCAGGTAGTGGATAGTTTGCTCGCCCTGCCTGCCGGAAGCCGGCTCAAACTGCTCGCGCCCATTATCAAAGGGCAAAAGGGGGAGCACAAGAAAGTCTTGGAGAACCTCTTCCGGGACGGCTTCGTAAGGGTGCTGGTGGATGGCTTCGAGTATACGGCTGATGAGGAGATTGTTCTGGCCAAAAATCAGAAGCATGATATCGCTGCAGTGGTTGACCGCCTGGTGCTGAAAGAGGGCATCAGGAGCCGCCTGGCGGAGTCCCTGGAACTGGCTTTCGAACTGGGAGAGGGCATAGTAAAAGCCCGCTTGCTCCAGGAAGATGGCAGTGAGGAAGAGATTCTCTTCAGCCGGGAATTTGCCTGCCCGGAATGTGGTTTCAGCCTGCCGGAGCTCAGTCCCCGCATGTTTTCCTTCAACAGCCCCTTCGGGGCTTGCCCGGAATGCGACGGGTTGGGGGAGAAACGGGAAATCGACCCGGATTTGCTGCTGGATATGAACAAGAGCCTGGAGCAGGGGGCGGTAATCCCCTGGTCCAGGAACTTTCACACTTATTATAACCAGATACTGGCGGCTATGGCGGCCAGGAATAATATCTCTGTAGATAGGCCTTTAAAGGAGTTGAGCTCCCAACAAATTAAAACTATTTTATATGGAAACGGTAAGGAGCGTTTTGAGATAGTTTATACCAATTCTTACGGAGAAACCGGCAGCTTTCGCTCCAGTTACGAGGGGGTCTTCAACAATCTTAAGCGCCGTTACCACGAGACTAAATCCGAGGCGGCCCGGGAAGATATCGAAAGATATATGAGTTCCACCCTCTGCCCGGCCTGTGGGGGAAAGCGGCTGCGCCCCGAAATTTTATGGGTATTGCTGGGGGAAAAGAATATCAACCAGGTGACCGCTTTATCCGTAAGGGATGCCCTGGAGTTTTTCCTCCGGCTGGAACTGAATGAGAGGGATTTGTTCATTGCCCGGCAGGTGATAAAAGAAATCCGGGAAAGGCTGACTTTCTTGGTGGATGTGGGGCTGGATTACCTGACCCTGGACCGGGCAGCGGGGAGTCTTTCCGGGGGTGAAGCCCAGCGTATCCGCCTGGCCACCCAGGTGGGGTCCAGCCTGGTAGGGGTTCTCTATGTGCTGGATGAACCAAGTATCGGACTGCATCCTCGTGACAACGACCGCCTGCTGGCTACGCTGAAGCGGCTGCGGGATTTGGGAAATACGGTAATTGTAGTGGAACATGATGAAGATACGATTCGAACGGCGGATTATATTGTGGATATTGGCCCCCGGGCCGGCATACATGGAGGACAGGTAGTGGCCGCAGGGCGGCTGGAAGACATAATGGCTGCGGAAGAATCGCTTACCGGCCAATACCTGGCCGGTAAACTTGAAATAGACATTCCCTCCCAGCGCCGTGTAGGAAACGGGCATAAACTTCTGCTTAAAGGGGCGGCGGAGCATAACCTGAAAGAGATTGAAGTCGCCATTCCCCTGGGCCAACTGGTGCTTATTACCGGTGTCTCGGGTTCCGGCAAAAGTACTTTGGTGGAGGATATAATCTATCCTGCTTTGATGAAGGAACTGCACGGAGGCCGGCATCGTCCCGGCAGTTATAGACAGATGGAAGGGATGGAAAATGTAGATAAGGTAATAAATATTGACCAGTCCCCTATCGGACGCACTCCCCGTTCCAATCCGGCTACTTATACCGGGGCTTTCGATGGCATCCGGGAACTGTTTTCCCATACGGGAGAAGCACGCCTGCGCGGTTACCGGCCCGGACGCTTCAGTTTCAATGTGCGGGGAGGACGTTGCGAGGCCTGTTCTGGAGATGGGATAATAAAAATAGAAATGCATTTTTTGCCCGATGTTTATATACCTTGCGAGGTCTGCAAGGGCAAACGCTATAACCGGGAGACCCTGGAGGTCAAGTACCGGGGTAAAACTATTGCGGATGTTCTGGAAATGACCGTAGATGAAGCAGTGGAATTTTTCGAGAATATCCCCCGGGTTTATCGTAAACTCAAGGTCTTGCAGGATGTGGGCCTGGGCTATATCCAACTGGGGCAGCCGGCCCCCAGTCTTTCCGGCGGCGAGGCCCAGCGGGTGAAACTGGCCACCGAGCTCTCCAAGCGTTCGACCGGCAAGACCCTATATATATTGGATGAGCCCACTACCGGCTTGCATAAGGAAGATGTTAAACATTTGCTTACAGTGCTAAACAGATTGGTAGATAATGGAAATACCGTGCTGGTAATTGAACATAACCTGGATATGATCAAATCCGCCGACCATATAATCGACCTGGGGCCGGAAGGCGGGGAAAAAGGCGGTTATATTGTAGCCGAAGGGACCCCGGAGGAACTGGCCAAGCACCCCTTGTCTTATACCGGCAAGTATTTGCAAGGTGTCTTAGACGGATGCCGGATGACGGAGGGCGGATGAGGGAGGACGGAGGGGGAATAAAGGCCGTCAGGCGTCGGGTGTCGGGCGTCAGGGGTAGGGGGCATTAGGTCGTCAGATGTTGGACGTTGGGCGTAAGGGCTAGGAGGCATGGTATGAGGAAGAATGGGTGATGAGATGCTGAAGGATAGATTAAAAAAGGTGCCGCTCCAACCGGGAGTATATCTGTTCAAAAACCAGGAGGGGCAGGTGCTCTATGTGGGCAAAGCCCGGGTTCTTCGCCAGCGAATGCGCTCCTATTTTCAGGCTCCGGAGAGAATGCATCCCAAGGTGAAGGCGATGATGGCCTGGGTAAGTGATTTTGATTTTATCGTCACCCACAGTGAAATGGAAGCCCTCATTCTGGAAAACAACCTTATAAAAAGCTATAAACCCAGGTATAATATCGATTTGCGCGATGATAAAAGCTATCCTTATATCAAAGTCACTGTCGCCGACAAATTTCCCCGGGTTTACCTGGCCCGGGAAAAAAAAGACGGAGTATCACGCTACTTTGGACCTTATACCGATGTTACTTCCCTGCGCGATACGCTCAAGCTGCTCAACGGCGTTTTCGGGCTACGCAGTTGCCGGACTATGAAGTCCCGGCGCCGGCCCTGTCTCAACCGCGACATGGGTAAATGCCTCTCCCCTTGCAGTGGCGAGATTTCAGAAGAAGAATACAGCCAGAAGGTTCAAGCCTTAATCACATTTCTGGAGGGCGATTTTCAAGAGATAGTCCGGGAAAAAGAAAAAGAAATGGCTATGGCCGCCAGGAGTCTGGAGTTCGAAAAAGCCGCTCGCCTGCGGGATCAGATCCAATCCCTACGCCAGTTGGGTGAAAAACAAAAGATTGAGCTGGCTTCACCCTATGAACTGGACCTGGTAGGGATGCTAAGCGGGGAAAAGGAGAACCTGGTCCTGGTTTTTAAAATTCGTTCGGGAAAGATAGTGGGCAAAGATACCTTCTGGCTGAAGCGTCCTATCCAGGAAGATGAGAATGAAACCATGGAATTCTTTATTAAACACTATTATGATGAAAACCCTGATATTCCGCCGGAGATACTCTTGAGCCACCTGCCTTCCGAGTCCAAACTGGTGGAGGCCTGGCTGAAATCCAGGGTCTCCCACCGGGTAGAACTCCGGGTTCCACAAAGAGGAGAAAAGAAACAGGTTCTGGATATGCTACTGGATAATGCTCGCTTACTCTTGGAGGAAAAGCAGCGGGAAGAGAATAAGCAGCTCGCCGCTCTCTCGCATTTGGCGCGGGTTCTGGACCTGGAAGTGGTGCCTAATCGCCTGGAATGTTTTGATGTATCTCACCTGGCCGGGGAGGAAACAGTGGCTTCCATGGTGGTTTTTGTCGGAGGCCAGCCAGAGAAAAAGGCTTATCGCCATTTTAAGATCAGGACTCAACAGAATAATGATACCGCCTCACTGGCTGAAACCGTAAGAAGGCGTTTGGAGAATGCCCGCCAGGCTAATCCGGCTTTTTTGCCTGAGCCGGATTTAATACTGGTCGATGGTGGATTAGGGCAGGTTAATGCCGTGGCAGCAGTTTTGCAGGAAATGAATCTGGATATCCCGCTGTTTGGTTTGGCTGAAAAGAATGAGGAGATATACCGGCCAGGTAAAAGCCAGCCGCTGGTATTGGCGGCTCGGGATAATGGATTGCAATTGCTGCAAAGGCTTCGGGATGAAGCTCATCGTTTTGCTATTGAATATAACCGGAAAAGAAGGGCAAAAAAAATCAGGTCTTCCGCTCTGGACGAAATACCGGGAATAGGGAAGCAGAGAAAGATGAACTTGCTGGCTCATTTCACTTCGGTGGCCAAAATTAAGGGAGCTTCACTGGATGAAATAGCGGCTGTTCCGGGAATGAACCGGAAAGCAGCACTGGCGGTAGTAGATTTCTTCCAGAATCAGGATCGAAAAGTCTAATAAAAATCAAAACCTGGTTAGTATGAAAAGGTCGTCAGTCGTCGGGAGACGGAGGACGGAATGGTCGCCAGATGCCAGTGAATGGAAGACGTAGGTCGTTAGACGTCGGACATAAGGGTAGAGAGGGTGATTCCCTAACCCCTATCTTACTGTTTAAACCCCGCTTACTCAATTTCATCGTTGTTTGTGGCCTATGGTTATGGGGGGTTCCACTGCGAAAAGTTATTATATATTGGCTGGTATAAATATATCGCTCGCCTCCTTTCACCAGCCTGCTTGTTGAAAATTTCACTTATCGGAATATTTCCCGGGAAATAAGTCGAAGTGGGGGAAAAAAGCTGTTGGAATAAGCAACAAAATTCCGTATGATTTAAGAAAGAGATTATTATCGGGAATAATAATCGAGAAAGGAGGGGGTTTGTTTGCAGGGTTGGGTGCTCAGGTGGTTTTTAAATATCCTGGCTATTGTTATTACTGCAGCTTTGTTAGAGAATTTCGAACTTACGCTCTGGGGGGCTATTGTCGGGTCCATATTTCTAGGAATAGTAAATGCGGTAATCCGGCCGTTGTTGATTATCTTGACCTTACCTCTGAATATTGTTACGCTAGGGCTTTTCACCTTTGTTATTAACGGTGTAATGCTGTGGATAACCTCGGCAACCGTCAAGGGCTTTGATATTCATGGCTTTGGCTGGGCTATCGTCAGCGCTTTGCTAATCAGTATCATCAGTTTTATAATCAGCTTCTTTATCGATGACAGAACCTTTAGATTCAGGAATTAAGCTATTGGTTTTACTGCAAAAAGTTATTGATATTCATTAGTTTGCATAAATATGAACATTCCTTTCTGCGAAAGGCACAAAACATCATGAAAGAATTTCTTTCAAACCCGCTTAGTTCCCTTAATAGCGACCGAAGGGAGCATCAGTTGTGCCCGAAAGGGCGCTTCGCATGGCATGGGCAACACCTACGGCTTGTCTCGCGGCTCAAGGGGTGCGCGCTAACCTCCCATCCAGGGTTGTCAACCTTAATAGTGACACTCGCAGGGTGGAACACCAGGAGTACCCGCAGGGTAATAGCACTCTCGCGATGTCCTCTCGCCCCCTGTCGCCTGCTCGCCTTCGCCGGTGCAATCTTAATAGAATTTATCGTCATTAGCATTGAACCTTGCCAACCTTGCCTAATACCAGGTGGCATAATAATCAGGAAGGCTGCCCGCATAGGCTGGCAGCCTTCCTTAGGGTCCTTCTTATGACTTTCTATGGGTAGATTTCCTATTCGCTTTTATTCCCTTCCTGTCTGGCCAAGTACTCACGGATTATCATTCTAACCAGGCGCTGCGCGATATCTGGTACCCGGGCTATTCAATTCTCTAATATACTTAATTCCTCAGCTCTTCGCCGGGTAAAACTAAAAAAGTTGTCCTTTTATTTCTCCTGTTTTAAATTTCTACAATAAGTCCGTTGCTTATCCTATGACTTATTCTCTAACTTATCTGCTTATGAAATTATTAAGCTCATCTATTGTTCCCAGATCAAATATTGCTTCCGCCAGTTCCTGCAGCTTTTCTGCCGACATGGACATTACCCGGTTTTCCATTTCAACCGGCATAAATCCAAACTTCTTTTTCAATAGGCGCAACAGTATAATGGCCTGGCCTTCCGCTTTGCCTTCTGCTTTGCCTTCCATCTTTGCTTCATAAAGGGCTGAATTCCTGTCTAATATAGCTTTTCGCCTGAGTTCGTAGAGTTCTCTTTCTCTAGGATTGGAAGCCATTTGTTCCAACACTTGTTTTGCTTGCCCGATGGCAGGGTCTTCTTTAGCCAACCTGTCAAGAAGCTCCATATTCCATCCTCCTTTCAAAAACACCACCCATCTATCCAATGGGTCGGTATAACTCGCCATTTCTTGTCTTAGTTTGGGCAACTCGATGAAATGAATTTCTATGGCATCGGTCAGGTCTATATTCTCCTGGGTCTCTCGTAACCTGAATTTTGTATGATAGCGTTCGATATTTTTTATCCGGGTAAAATCTAATACATTTATGGCGATTACCCGGTTAAGGTCTTGATATCTCCCGCCGCTTATGTTCTGGTCTCCAAACATGCGACAAGTATAATAGGTGCTGCGTCTCTCCATGTTGCCCAGATTGCCAATCTGCATTTCTACATCTACCAGGTCATCATTTTCTAATTGCAGTTTAATATCCAGTATACCCACACTGTCATCAATACTCTCCGGTTCCAGGTAAGGATTCAGAATTTTAACATCTACAATTTTTTGTTCTCCGGTCCAATTTAAGACTGCGTTAAGAAAACTGAGTAAAATACTTTTATTTTCCTGGGAGCCGAATACTTTTTTAAAGACCAGATCTACCTTGGGGTCCAATATCTCTGGCACAACTACCAGCACCCTTTCCCATATCTTTATTTTATCACAGGATATCAAATTCCCAATATCTGTTCTTATGATGAATTGTATCGTAAATTCTCTTGTACAACAACCTGAAAAGAGAACAATTGTTTTGAAGTTTGATTGGGATTATTCTATGCAGTATTTTAGGGATATGTTTATCCTGGGAATTATTGCAATATGTTTATATTTTATTGTTGGGGTCAGTAGGAAGATAAGTATATGAAACCGTCTTGTAAAGTATATTAGTTTTAGGTTCTGCGAAAGTTGATTTTTCTGTTGCTTCTAAGATTTATAACTGCCACTGCGGAATTATTTCAGACATCACCTACATCAGTAAAGAATGCAAGAAACAGTTAAAAAACCGGTATTGACACAAAAGTGCATCCCCATTTGGTAAAATGTTAATAACTCCTTAAAAACACACCAAATGTAGAAAGGATGCACAATATCATGTTATATCAAATCGATACATCTGAAAAGGTTATTAACGAAATCCAAAAGCTCGTTAAAAATCTTAAAATGTACCAATTGCTTCGAGCAGTTAACACATTAGAAAGTTGCGTGGCATCACTGTTCAGCAGATTTTTAAGTTTATCTTCCTGCTAGCTCTATTTGGCAAGAATCAGTATAGATTCCTGGAGAGCAAATGTAGTTAAGGGTTACCAAAGAAAGATTTATATGCCTGGAGATGTTTCCGGCTTATGTTGGCGTTTAAAGCTACAGATAAATTCGACCACTTGACATCGGATAAAAGGGTCAGAGCGTTGGCAAGTAATAGATAAAAGAAATTAGGAATAACCTGAACGAGGGAAAGTTTTTCGAAGAACTAGAACTGGGGGAAAAAGATGTCCATAGAACTGGTTGCAATTGACCTGGATGATACCCTGCTTGATTCTACCTGGAAGATACCGGAATCCTGTCTGGAAGCTATCAGCCAGGTGCAAAGAAAAGGAGTTAGAGTAACGCTGGCCACCGGGCGCATGTTTCGCTCTGCCTTGCCTTATGCCCAACAGTTAAAGGTAGACATACCTTTAATTACCTATCAGGGAGCTCTGGTAAAGAATTCGTTTTCCCAGGAGGTTCTCTATTATGAACCACTGCCGCGCAAGCTGGCGGCGGAGATTATGATATTTTTTAAAGAACGAGGGATATTCTACCAGAGCTATTTTAATGATTGTTTTTGTATAGAGAGATGGAGCCCGGAAGCCCAATATTACGCGGAATTGTCCGGAATGGAGCCCTTGTTTTATGATGACCTCATAGCTGTTTCCCGGGAGCAAGATACACCCAAAATTTTAGCCAGCATTTTTGATGAAAGGCTGATGCTAGCCATAGAAGAGGAATTGAACCGGCGCTATGGGGAAGAATTGTATATTACCCGTTCCAAACCGGTTTTCCTGGAGGTAATGAAGCGTTCCGTTGATAAAGGGCTGGCTTTAAAGATGCTGGCTCGTTACTTTGGTATCCCCCGGGAAAAGGTTCTGGCCTTTGGTGACAGTTATAATGACCTGGCTATGATAAAATGGGCCGGAATTGGTGTAGCCATGGGCAACGCTCCGGAAGTAGTAAAAGAAGCCGCTGATTATCTGGCCCCTTCCAATGAGGAAGAGGGGGTAGCCCACGTATTGCATGAATTAATACTTGATAAATAGTGAGGCGTAAGGGGTAAGGTGTGAGGTCATAGCTATCGTAATAGAAGGGTGGAAAGCCGGGGAAGATAAACTGACGGCAACTCCGCCTGAACGAGGACTAATGTTTCTGGAAAATGGGCCAGTGTTGAATGGAATAATATGAGATAAGGGGAAAAGGCTGTTTCGTAGCTATGCAGCTCATGTAAGGGGGGCAGGATTTTACGGATATTGATAGAGGAAATAGGCATGGAAAAGTCCCCCACATAATTAATCCCGATAACAGGGATTTGGTTGTATGTGTGGATCTGGGAGGCAGCAAAGTGCTGATGGCTGTTGCTATGGCTGAGGGACAGTTCTTGCGCCGCCTGAAGTTTCCCACCCAGAGCGAAAAAGGGCCGGAAGATATTCTGGATCGTATAGCAGCCGGGGTTCAGGAAATGTTAAAAGCAGGGGCGGAAACAGCTGATAGGATTGTGGGTATAGGAGTAGCTACTCCTGGGCCGCTTTCGTTTCCGGACACGGTGGTTTGGGATTCGCCCAACCTGGGATGGAACCGGGTGAACATTAAAGAGGAAATGAAAGCTCGGCTGGGTTGGGAGCCGCTGGTGGAGAAAGATACCAATATGGCTGTTTTGGGAGAATATTATTTTGGCCAGATGCAGCGCTGCCAGAACCTGCTCTATATTACGGTTAGTACCGGAATCGGTGGAGGAATAATGTTAGGAGGCCAGCTCTATAGGGGTCAAAATGGGGGAGCCGGAGAAATCGGGCATATGGTAGTGGCTTCCGGGGGGAGAATCTGCGGCTGCGGAAGGCAGGGCTGCTTGGAAGCTCAGGCTTCAGGAACCGCCATAGCGCAGATGGCAAAGGAGCTTGGGCAGGAGGGAAAAGGACAGGGAATGTTTTCCGGCCTGGGCACGGTCGGGGCCAAAGAGGTGGGAGAAGCCGCTCGCCGAGGAGATAGGGAAGCCCGGACCATTGTAGCTCAGGTGGTAGATTATCTGGGAATAGCCCTGGGCAACCTGGTTAATATATTTAATCCCGAGAAAATAGTATTAGGCGGGGCCGTAAGCCTGGGTTGGGAAGACCTTCTTCTGGAGCCGCTTCGGGAAAGAGTTAAAGCGGAAGTTTTCCCGCTTAATGCCCGCGATCTGCAGATAGAGGTTACCCGCCTGGGGGAGGATGTAGTACTTTATGGTTGCATAGCAGAAGTCGGAAGGCGGAAGACGGAAGGCGGAAAACGGAAGGCGGAGGACGGAAGGAGTTGTATAAGGGTCGACTCCACCAACTTCTTTTGATGCAGAAGGGTTGTATAAATATACAAAGCGCCTTGCGGGTACAACTAATGCTTCCTACGGTCGCAATTAAGGGAGCTGAGCGGTATATTTATACAAGCATAATAATATTTATTACTTTTTATAATGATATAAAAATATTATGAATACTTGGGAAAGGAAGGTTAAAGCTGATATGACAGTTGAGAAAATGAGGGACTACCTGTATCATCTTCCAGAGCAGTTTGCTGAAAGCCTCAAGATGGAATTTGACTTTGTCGAGGATTACCGCTCAGCTTATGAAAATATTGTAGTTTCCGGTTTGGGGGGATCAGCCATTGGCGGGGATATATTGCGCACTTTTGCACTACAAAAAGCCAGTATACCGGTAGTGGTAAACCGCGATTATAATCTTCCCGCCTTTGTGGGGGAGAAGACCCTTTTCTATGCGGTCAGCTATTCCGGGAATACTGAAGAGACCTTGAGTGCTTACCGGCAAGCGCGGGAACGGGGGGCAGCCATAGTCTGCTTTAGCAGCGGGGGAGAACTGGAGAAGATGGCCCGGCTGGATGGCAAGCCAGTGGTAAAAGTACCGACCGGTTTGGTACCACGGGCAGCTACCGGCTACCTCTTTGCTCCATTGGTCTTGTTGCTGGAAAAACTGGGGATAGTAGCCGGTGCAAGGGACGAATTGGGGGAATGTGTCCTGGTTTTACGGGATATCCGCGATTCGCTTCATCCGGAAATAGAGATAGAAAAAAACCCGGCCAAAAAAATAGCCCGGGAGCTCAAGGATAGTATCCCAATAATCTGGGGCAGCAGCGGAATTTCCGAGGTGGCGGCCCTGCGCTGGAAAGCTCAGATTAACGAGAATGCCAAGAGTCCGGCTTATTACCATGTTTTTCCGGAGCTCAACCACAACGAGATTGTCGGATTTGAAGTTCCTGCCGAACTTGTATCGCGGCTCTTTGTGGTTATATTAAAAGACCGTTTTGACCATGAGCGGGTAAAACGACGCATGGCAATAAGTCGGGATATAATCAAGCAGCGGGTTAAGGGTTTTGTTGAGGTAGAAAGCCGGGGTGAATCATTCCTGGCCCGGCTCTATTCGCTCTGTTATACCGGAGACTATGCCAGTTTTTATTTGGCTTTGGAAAACGGGATAAACCCGACTCCGGTGGCATTAATCGATTATTTGAAGGCGGAACTGGCTAAATGATGAAGCTATTGGGAAAAGCGCGCTTTTGATAAATAGTGATAAACAGGGGTTGTCCCCTTGATATATTGGATTCAAGGAGTTTTATGATGGAGTTCTATGGTGATTATCATACCCATTCCCGGCATAGCGATGGGCGGCAAAGTGAGGTAGATATTGTTGCGGCAGCGAGAAAGAGAGGTCTCAAAGAGGTAGCGATTACTGACCACGGTCCCCTGGCAGCTGTTATTGGGGTGGATAATGCCCGTGAATACTTGAAGATAAGAGAGAGGATAGACGAAGATTGCTGGGATGAGGAGGGACCACGGGTTCTGCTCGGCGCCGAGGCTAATATTCGGGATTTGCAGGGAACTTTGGATATTCCTCCGAGCGTAATTGAGGATTTAGACCTCCTCATTGCCGGTATGCATCCCTATACTCTGCCAACCACAGTCAAGGATGGTTGGGATTTATTTGCCCGCAATTCGCTGCGCCATCTGGGGGCAGCGCAGCGGAAAAAGGCTATCAATGCCAATACCAAGGCATGTAAAGAGGCCATTTACCAAAACCCGGATTTAGACATTTTGGCTCATCCCGGTCTTTTTTTTACGGTGGATGTCCGGGAAATAGCCGAGGCTTGTGCCCAGAAAGAGGTCTTGTTTGAAATAAATTGTGCTCATGAGCATCCCGATATTTCTGATATAATGGAAGCAGAACGGGTGGGGGTTTGCTTTATAGTAAACAGCGATTCCCATTTTGAAGAAACAGTGGGGGAGCTGGATTATGGTGCCCAGGTACTTGAACATCTGAAGATTGACCCGGAGAGAGTGGCAAACCTGGAAGCAGGGGGAGGTTATACACAATGGGGGAAAAAAATGAAGAACTACAGATACTCATAATTACCGGTTTATCTGGAGCTGGAAAAACCCAGGCCATAAACTGCCTGGAAGACATTGGCTATTACTGTGTAGATAATCTTCCTCCGGCGTTAATGTTTAAGTTTATCGAGTTGAGCATGCAATCCGAAGGCATAAAAAAGGTGGCCCTGGTTATCGATGTTCGGGGAGGGGATTTCTTCCCGGATTTGTCTCTGGTACTTGAGGAACTGGAAGATAGCCAAATTAACTACCAGATTATTTTCCTGGAAGCTTCGGATGAGGTTCTGGTTAGACGTTTCAAAGAGTCCCGCCGCCGCCATCCCCTGGGCAGTTCCTCCCGGCTGCTGGAGGCCATTCAAGAGGAAAGAAGAATGCTGCAGGAACTGAGAGGAAAAGCGCACTTCTTGATTGACACCTCCAATCTCAGCCCGCGGGAACTTAAGGAGAAATTGGATCTTCGCTATAGTGAGGATGAAACGCTTCGTTTTTCTGCCAGCATAGTTTCTTTTGGTTATAAGCTGGGCCTGCCTATGGATTCCGACCTGGTAATCGATGTCCGTTTTTTACCCAATCCCTTTTATGACCCGCTTATGCGAACCATGACGGGAAAAGATCCCATGGTAATAGATTATGTACTGGAATCATCGGTTACCAAATCCTTTACGCGGCGTTTTTTAAACCTCTTAAAATACCTGATTCCGTATTATATTAAAGAGGGCAAAACCAACTTGGCCATTGCTATTGGCTGTACGGGTGGACAGCACCGCTCGGTGGTTTTGGCGGATTATACCGGAAAACAGCTGGAGAAGATGGGATATAATGTAATCGTCAGGCATAGAGATATTGCAAAACACAAAACGGAGGAATAAATGACAGTAGTTGATAAGGAAGCAAAAGTGGTGGTTATAGGTGGAGGGACAGGACTCTCTGTTCTGTTAAAAGGATTAAAAAACTACACTTCCCACCTGACGGCTGTGGTAACGGTTAGCGATGATGGAGGAAGTTCAGGACGCCTGCGAGCAGAGATGGGAGTCCTGCCACCGGGAGATATTCGTAATTGCCTGGTAGCCCTGGCGGAGACGGAGACCTTGATGGACAAGGTGTTTCAGCATCGTTTTGACCATGAGGGAAGCTTAAAAGGCCATAATCTTGGTAATTTGCTGCTGGTTGCCATGACTGAAATAGCGGGAGATTTTGTCTCCGCTATACAGGAAGTGAGCAAGGTACTGAAGGTCCGTGGCCGAGTATTGCCAGCCACCCTGGAACATGTGGCCCTGGGAGCTCGTATGAAAGACGGGATGTTGATATATGGTGAGACATCCATTAGGAACTATGGGGGAGAAATCGAGAGTCTGTTTCTGGTACCGGAAAAATGCTTGCCGGTGCCGGATGCTCTGGAAGCCATTATGGAGGCTGACATAATAGTTTTAGGTCCCGGCAGCCTGTATAGCAGTATTATCCCTAATCTCCTGGTAGAAGGGATAGGCTCTGCCCTGGCAAGCTCCAAAGCCCGGAAGGTCTATGTCAGTAATATCATGACCGAGCACGGGGAGACCGATAGTTTTACTGCTGTCGATCATCTGCGGGTGATAATGAGACACCTGCCACAGTCCGTTGTTGAATACATAATCGTCAACAATGGGGTTATTGATGAAGGGATATTAAAAAGATATCGTGGGGAGCAAGCGGTTCCGGTGCTTTCTAATCGTCCGGAAATTGAAGCTATGGGTATCAAGCTTATTGAAGCGGACTTGGTTTCTGATTCTGATCTGGCCTGGCATGACTCAGAGAAATTGGCTCGGGTTATTATGAACCTATGATGCGGTAAAGCTTATATATTTATACAATTATTATGCAACAAAAGGAGTTTTACAGTGGAGTCGTAATCGGGAAAAAGGAGCAGATATGAGTTTTTCCAGTGATGTTAGAAATGAACTGGCCCGGATTATTCCGGAGAAGGAATGTTGCCGCAAGGCAGAGCTGGCAGCATTGCTGGCCATCAGCGGAGATCTTGTTGTAGGCGAAGATGGCCGGCGCATTCTAAAAGTGCAAGCAGACAACGCAGCAACCGCCAGGAAAATCATTACTCTGCTAAAAGAGAATTATCAAATACCATCAACGTTTAAGGCATTAGAACAAAAGAGATTTAAAAGAAAACGAATATATGAAGTTAATGTTCTCCTGGACGGAGAAGATGAGGCTTTGAATAAAGAGCTGGAAGAGATTCTCCTGCTCCGGGAAAAGGAAACAACTCCAGTGCTTAACCGCTCGCTGCTTGGGCGGACATGCTGCAAGCGGGCTTATTTGCGGGGGATATTCTTAAGCCGCGGTTCCATTAATCGTCCCGAAGGAGAATACCATTTGGAATTGGTCTTGAATGATAGCCGAATGGCTTTGGCTGTGCAGAAAATGCTGGATAAATTTGCCCTGGAACCTGGGCTGGTGGAGAGAAAAAACTATTTGGTCGTCTATCTCAAAGAAAGTGAAAAAATCGTAGATTTTTTACGAGTGGTGGAGGCGAGCAGAGCTTTACTTAACTTTGAAAATGTTCGTATTATCAAATCTGTACGCAATAATGTCAACCGTCAGGTCAATTGTGAAACGGCCAATCTTAGTAAGACCATTGATGCCTCACTGCGGCAAATTGAACTTATTAAGAGACTGCTGGAAGAACAAGGTTTAGAAATTCTCCCGGGAAATTTGCGGGATTTGGCGGAAATGAGGATGAGCTATACTGATGCCAGTTTAAAGGAACTGGGGGATTTATTAGATCCGCCCTTGAGCAAGTCAGGAGTGGCCTACCGGATGCGAAAACTGGAGGAATCAGTGAAGGAGATACTACAGGAAGACTAAAACTTCCATTTTCGTTAAGCTATTATTGTGCAAGAAAGGCAGGATATTATCCGCTTGGTGGAGAATATTTTTTATAGTTAAATAGGGTTTTTACAGGGGAGTATTATACTTAATTATAGATAGATATAGAGCTAGAGAGATATAAGGGGAGACAAGATATGAAATTAGTCCAGGATATTTCTATTCAGCAGCAACAAAAGCTACTGATGACGCCTGAATTGCGTCAGGCTATTGCAATATTACAGATGTCCACCCTGGAATTAAACGAGTATATTCAAAGAGAGCTGGAAGAGAACCCTTTTTTAGAGGAGAAAGAGGCTGAGGAAAACGGGGACTACGAAAAGGAGGCTGCTGATAACAGCGAAAGCAAACTGGAAGATTGGCTTGAATACTACAATGACCGGGATATTGGCTTTTTAAGTAGAGAAGCAGAAACAGAGAAGTCCTTTGAAAACTTTTTTGCCCGGCGACCCAGCCTTTATGAACATCTTGAATTCCAGCTGCGTTTGAGCTGCAAGAATCGGGATGAGTTGGCAATAGGGAACTATTTAATTGGCAGTATTGATAGGAATGGCTACCTGGGTATCGATTTAAAGGAACTGGCATCTCATTTGGAGGTGAGCCTGGAACAGGTAGAGGAAGTTCTGGAGATGGTTCATTCTTTTCATCCCCACGGTGTTGGGGCTCGGGACCTGCCGGAATGTCTTCTGCTGCAACTTAAGCATTATGGCAAGGAGAGTTTTCTGGCTCGGATAATTATTGAACAGCACATGGATGACCTGGCCCGGGGCAGGTTAAATAAAATAGCTCAGGCCCTTACGGTTCCAGTTCACCAGGTTCAGGAAATATCGGACTTGATCCGAACCCTGGATCCCCGGCCCGGATTGCAGTATAGCAATACTGATGAAATTAAATATATAATTCCCGATGTATTTGTGGAAAAAGTGGAGGGTGAGTACATAATAATTGTTAACGATTTCCACTTTCCCCGTTTGATGGTCAACCATCTCTATGAAAACATCCTGCGTCAACCTGATTCCTTTCCCCAGGATACTAAAAAATATATGGAGGATAAAATGGGTTCGGCGATATGGCTTATTCGCAGTATAGAACAGAGGCGTATGACTCTGTATAAAGTGGCCCGTTGTATTGTTGATATCCAAAGCGAATTCCTGGACAAAGGTATCGAGTATTTAAAACCGCTTAATCTCCGGCAAGTGGCAACAATAGTTGATGTGCATGAATCAACAGTCAGCCGTGCCACTACCAACAAGTATATTCAAACCCCACAGGGCTTATTTGAATTGAAGTATTTTTTTGGGGCTGGTTTGGAGTCTTGTTATGGTGGAGAGAAGGTTTCCAGCAAGAGTATTAAACGCAAGGTAGAGGAGATTATTGCCGAGGAAGATAGCTTAAAGCCCTTGAGTGATGAAGCCATTGCCAAGCTCCTGAAGAAACGGGGTTATCGTATTTCTCGCCGGACCGTGACCAAATACCGTCAGGAAATGGGTATCCCGGCTACCACTGCACGCAAAAGGTTTTAGTAAGAAAAGTCATCGATCGTCAGGCGTCAGTCGTCGGGAGAAGGAAGACAGAAGGCGGAAATCTGAGGACGTAACGGTCATCAGACGCGAAACACAGAGAAAAAGAGTGCTTCTTGTCCCTTTAATGGGACAGGAAGCACTCTTTTTTCGTTCTAATATTATGACTTCTTCAGTCCTTCAATCATTAGGGGAAGAACTTTATAGAGGTCTCCTTGAATAGCATAGTCGGAGACAGCGAATATGGGAGCGTTTTCATCATTGTTTATGGAACAGATGATGCGGGCATCACGGATACCGGTAATATGCTGAATCTGACCGGAAACACCGATGCCGATATAAAGCTCCGGTTTAACCTGTATTCCCGAAAGACCTATGCAGCATTCTTCCGGCAGCCAATGCATCTCATCGGAAATAGGGCGGGTACAGCCTATTTCTGCCCCCAGTAGATCAGCCAGTTCCCGCACGAGGGAAAGGTCTTCTTCCTTTTCTACTCCCCGGCCCACGCAGAGCAGTATTCTAGCCTCAGTAAGGGCAGCAGCTTCATGGGTTCGGGTCTTTTTCCCCAGAATTTTTACTCTTGATGGAGGCGCAGGTGGCAGTTCCCGTATATTCTCTGTTCTTCCCTCCTGCACAGCGGCAGGGCTAAAGAGACGGGGAGGAATGGTGGCCATCTGGGGGCGGGTGGGTATAACAACCCTTTGCACCGCTGCACCACCAAAGATAAGCCGCTCCATTACCAAACTCTGGTCGTCATTACTTAGTTCTAGAGAAATACAGTCACTGCACAAACCGGTGTTTAAACGGGCGGCAATCCGGGCTGCCAGTTCTTTTCCACGTAAAGAAGAACCGATAAGGAAAATATCGGGTTTTTCCTGTAAAACTTCGGCAACTATTAGCGGAATACAAGCCATAAAATCCTCATCTTTGGCCAGGGGAGGAAGATAGAGTACCTCATCGGCACCACGGGCAATACAGTCATGGGCTTTTTCATCATTCCCTGAATTATGGGGAAGGATAACCACGATTTTACCGGCCAGCTTTTGGGCCAGTTCCTTTCCCCCCTGTATCAGTTCGAGATTATGTTCGTAGTCTTCAGCAAAAATCCAAATTCCCGCCATCTATTTCACCCCCCGAGCAATTAGTCCCTTGCTTTGAAGAGTATCTAGCAGAAGCATGATATCTGCGGCCTCATCGCTTAGTTTCTGCCCGTTTCTTTCCATATTGGCTTTGAAGCTGGCCAGGACTTGCAGACAGGGTGCAAAATTTCCAGACAGTTCATCTTTAACGATTTCGATTACTGGTTTCTTGGAAGCCGCCAGGGTATCTCTGAGTCCGGGTATTCGCGGGGAATTAATATCGGGCAATACCGTTAAAAGAGCAGGCAGGCTTAGCGAAACAGTTTCGATACCGTCATCTACTTTGCGCTCGGCAATGAGCTGCTCCCCTGCCAAATCTATCTTGCTTACCATGGTAACGCATGGAATATCGAGAAGTTCAGCCAGGCGCGGGCCTACTTGCTGGGCATAAAGGTCGCTCGATCCCTCTCCGCAGATGATCAGGTCATATTCTGTTTTTGCAGTGATGACATCAGCTAAAATAACTGCGGTTTGCGCCGGCTCCAAATTCTCAAAAGAGGGGTCATTAATAAAATAGGCCTTTTCCGGGCCGCGGGAGAGGGCATCCTTAACTCCCTTGGTATCGTCAGGATGACCTACGGTAATGGCTGCCACGCTGCCACCATATTTTTCATAGAGCTGCATGGCTTCTTCAATGGCATTGCGGTCATAGTCGCTCATTTTCTTATCGGCATATTCCAAATCCAGCTCTGGCGAGCTGTCGGTTCTTATATAAGCTTCGTCAACCACCCATTTATAACAAGCAATAATTCGGGGCATAAAAAACACCTCGTTTCTTAATCCCAGGCTCATAATCCAAGGCTTAGCGTAAAAGATTTCCTGCTATAACCATACGCTGGGCTTCTGAGGTACCCTCGTATATTTCGGTAATTTTGGCATCGCGCATCAGGCGCTCAACTTTCTGACCTTTAATATAACCATATCCCCCGTGGATCTGCACCGCCTTGGAAGTATGACGAGTAGACATTTCCGCAGCGAAAACCTTGGCCATGGCAGCCTCCTTGCTAAAAGGTTGTTTCTGATCTTTTAAGAAAGCGGCATAGGAATAGAGGAAACGCGCGGCGGCAATATCGGTAGCCATGTCGGCAATCATCCACTGAATGGCCTGGTTTTTGGATATGGGTTTGCCAAACTGCACTCGCTGTTTGGAATAGCTTATGGACTCGTCCAGAGCAGCCTGGGTAATACCAACGGCTTGGGCAGCAATGCCGATACGGCCATGGTCAAAAGAGGACATGGCTATCTGCAACCCCTGCCCTTCTTTGCCCAGCAAGTCTTCCCGGGGAACCCGGCAGTCTTTTAAAATAATTTCCGAAGTCTGGGAAGCTCTTATGCCCATTTTATAAAAATGTTGTCCTACTTTAAGACCGGGATTATCCTTGGAGATAATAAAGGCGCTCATTCCTTTGCCTCCCAGGGATTTGTCAGTAAAGGCAAAAACCACAAAAGTATCAGCAACTGGGCCGTTGGAAGTAAAGGTTTTAATTCCGTTGAGTACATAGCTATCACCGTCTAAAGTGGCAGTAGTAGTAGCTGCTCCGACATCAGTGCCTGCTCCCGGTTCGGTCACCGCAAAAGCTCCGATGTGCTGGCCTTTGGCCAGGGGAACCAGGTATTTTTGCTTCTGCTCTTCATTCCCAAAATTGAAGATGGGGCCGCTGGCCAGGGAGGTGTGACAGGATACGGTAAAACCGGTAGCCGCACAGGAACGGGATATTTCTTCGATAACCATGGCATAGCTGACATAATCTAAACCGGCTCCGCCATACTCAACCGGATAAGGCATACCCATCCATCCGCCTGCTGCCAATTGCTCAATAACTTCAGCCGGGTAGCGACTGGACTCATCGATTTCTACCGCAATGGGGTCCAGGTACTTTTTGACTAGCTCTCTTATGTTTTCCCTGATCAATTCTTGTTCTTCACTCAATTTGAAATCCATTAAAATCCAACTCCTTTCTTTTTTGAATAAGCCAAGGGTCGAATGACTTACTCTAAACCAAGGTCTGCCTTTGTATGCATTGTAAAACCAGAAATATATGTTGTCAACCATTAGTTTGTATACCAATCATTTTTTCTTAATTCGACAAAAAGCCCCGGATTAGTTGCCGGGGCTTAGTTTATGTAGAAGTTCTTTAAGAGATTCGTATTCTTTGTCATTCATTTCTTGCAGGGCTTTTTTGTTGGCATTAAGGATGGCCTGGCTCAAAGGTTCTTCGAGGGCCTGACCCTTTTCCGTTAATAAGACTTGTAAGGCTCGCCGGTCTTTAGGATCGGCTGTTTTCTTGATCAGTCCTTTTTGTTCCATACGGTCGAGAATACCGGTGACGGTTGAACTGTCCAGGTAGAGGTGTTCTGCCAGTTGCTTTACGGTTTGACCGTTATCTTTCCAAAGGCACTTGAGAACGGAATACTGTCCAGGGGTTACCCCGTGGGGTATTAGCTCAGCTTTAAAAAGTTGATGAACAGATTGTTGAGCCTTGGTGAGAACAAAATTCAGGCATTGATCAAGTTCCATCTTCGTAACTTCCTTTCATTAGTAACCCAAACTGCTTTATACTTTATATATGTTACGACAAAAGTAGGGCGGGGGCTTCGATATAGCAGTCGCTTTACCTTTTTAGAGAGTCAATCTCGTCTTCTTGAGAAGTTAAACGCTTATCCAGACGGCCAATATCAGACCAAACACCTTTTAAATCCCGCTTGATAACGTTAACATCTTTTTGTATTTTTTTTACCTGGGTTTCGAGTTTAGTTACCTGGATTTCGAGTTTAGCTTGTCTGGCTTCCAATTTAGACTGGCCGGCTTCGAGCTTGGCTTGACCGGCTTCGAGCTTGGCTTGACCGGCTTCGAGCTTAGACTGGCCAGCTTCGAGCTTAGCCTGTCCCTCATCCAGTTTATCCAAGCGGCAATTTATTTGCGATAATTGTTCAATCACCAGGTTCTGAAAATCACTATCTTTCAATTTGAAATTCCCCCTTAGATTACCCTATTTATTATTTTACAATAGAATCCTGCTTTGGCTAGCTTTATTTTGGAAAATTCGGAAGGCTCTTGCAACGGGTAGGTTTTTTCAAATGTGCATCATTTTATCCTATTATGATATAATATTAAAAAAGAATATTCGCAAAAAAATTGCATTTGCAACGGGACAATTTTGTCCCTAAGACTAATTTGGGTCCCGGAATAAACTTGGAAAAGGATAGATTATGGATAGACTTTTTACCATCATACAGCGTTTTGCTCCGGAAAGCCTGGAGATTATGGAAACAAGGTATCGTTTGTTGCGACAGATACTTCACCACCAACCAGTGGGAAGAAGACAATTGGGTAAAGAGTTGGGGCTTAGTGAGAGAATGGTAAGAAGCGAGATGGAACTGCTGAGATCGCGGGGAGCGGTTTATTTCACTGCTGCAGGCATCTATCTAACGTCATATGGTGAAGAACTATTAAGTGATATAGATGAACTAATACCCTATATTTTTGGCATACAAACTTTAGCTGAAAGAATTAAACAAATGTTTAATCTCACAGAAGTTATTATTGTTCCAGGGGATTCGCAGGATGATTATTTGGCTAAACGGGATTTAGGCCGAGCCGCCGCCCGCTTTCTCAAGAGAAACTTGTATCCTGGCTGTACGGTAGCCGTTACCGGGGGAAGTACTTTGGCGGAAATGGTTACAGCTTTTGGTGATGGTATCAATGCCAGAGATGTTCTGGTAGTACCGGCCCGCGGTGGGCTGGGGGAGGAAATGGAACAGCAGGCCGGGGTGATAGCCGCCCGGATTGCAGGGGCTATTGGTGCCCAATATCGCCTTTTACATATACCTGATAACCTGGAGGAGAGTACGGTGGAGATATTGAAAAATGATGTACATATTAAGACGGTAGTTCAAGCCATAAAGAACAGCGATATTCTCTTGCATGGTATAGGCTCAGCTATGGAAATGGCTAACCGTAGAGGATTGGCTTCTGAGGAAATTGATTATTTGCAAGAAAAGAGAGCAATTGGAGAAGCTCTTCGATATTATTTTGATAAAAAGGGCAAAATAGTCTATGAAGTGCCGGGAATAGGGCTGGAATTCCCTGATTTGCAGAATATCGGGATTATCGCTGCGGTAGCTGGAGGCAAGAACAAAGCTGATGCCATCAAAGCCGTTTTAAGTCATCAGCACGAGAGTGTGTTAATAACCGACGAAGGAGCGGCAAGAAAAATTATAGAAGAAAACAATGGGAAGGATGATGGGTAATGGCAGTCAAGGTTGCGATCAACGGTTTTGGGCGTATAGGGAGGCTGGTAGGTCGGATTGCATTGCAGAGAGAAGACGTAGAAATTGTGGCCGTTAACGGACTGGGAGATATTAAAACCAGCAGTCATCTTTTTAGATATGATTCGGTTCACGGAGAGTTCAAAGGACAGGTAGCAATTGATGGTGAATATTTGATGCTCAATGGACAAAAAGTCAGGTATTTATCGGAAAAGGACCCCCGGCAACTACCCTGGAAGGAATTAGGAGCAGAAGTAGTGGTAGAAGCCAGTGGGGCCTTTCGTACTCGGGAAAAGGCCGCCCAGCACCTGCAGGCCGGGGCCAAAAAAGTAGTTATTACTGCACCTGGTAAAGGGGTGGAGTTGACTATGGTCATGGGAGTAAATCACGAGCAATACCGGCCAGAATTCGATGTGGTATCAAATGCTTCCTGTACTACTAATTGCCTGGCTACCGTGGCCAAAGTGCTGTTGGATGAGTTTGGAATTAATAAAGGCTTGATTAATACGGTACATTCCTATACCAATGACCAGCGGGTTATAGATTTGGAGCATGATGATTTGCGCCGGGCCCGAGCGGCAGGGCTGTCTATGATTCCTACGACCACCGGAGCTGCCAGTGCCCTGGGCCTGGTCTTGCCTGAACTGGAGGGGAAACTGGATGGTTTGGCGGTAAGGGTTCCCACTCCGGATGTTTCCTTGTTGGATTTTACCCTGGAACTGGAGAAGCCGGCCACGGCTGAAGCAATTAACCAGGCCTTCAAGGCTGCCAGTGAGGGTTACCTGAAGGGCTATTTGCGTTATGAAGAAGAGCCGCTGGTTTCCATAGATTACCGCGGAGATGAACATTCCGCTATCGTAGATGGACCCTTGACCATGGTAATGGGTGATAGATTGGCCAAGGTTATTGCCTGGTATGATAATGAATGGGGTTATTCGGCCCGGGTGGTTGATATGGTAGCTTATTTAGCAGCTAAAGGGCTGTAACGAGGCGAAATATGTCCCCTTCGCCGGGTGTTGCATCCATACTTTGTCAACGCTCGCTTTGTATATTTATGCAACCCTTATGCAACAAAAGGGGTTTTGCAATGGAGTCAAAATTCGATTTGGAGGTATGTTGCTTGCGTAGTCTAAAAGAGCTCGAACTAAAAGGCCAAAGGGTTTTAATGCGGGTGGATTTCAATGTACCCACAGATAAAGAAGGCAATATTATTGACGATACCAAGATGAGGGCCGCACTCCCCAGTATTGAACATGTTCTGGCTCAAGGTGGGCGGCTCATTCTTATGAGCCACCTGGGTCGACCCAATGGTAAGATAGATGAAAAATACAGCCTGAAAAACCTGGCTTCCCGCTTGGGGCAGTTACTGGCAGCACCGGTATACATGGCCCATGATTGTATTGGTCCGGAAGTAGCGCAGGCTGCAAGGGGATTGCAGGATGGGGAAGTACTGCTTTTAGAAAACCTGCGTTTTCATGCGGAAGAAGAGAAGAATGATCCCGCCTTTTCCCGGGAACTGGCGTCCCTGGGTGATATTTTCGTTAATGATGCTTTTGGCACGGCGCACCGGGCTCATTCATCAACTGCCGGCATAGCGGATTATTTACCCTGTTATGCCGGGTTTTTGATGGAAAAAGAGGTGGAAATGCTGGAAAAGGTTCTGGAAAACCCGCAGAGCCCAAGGATGGCTATAATGGGTGGAGCCAAAGTAGCGGATAAACTGGGCTTAATTGGTAATCTTCTGCAAAAAATGGATGTAATACTAATCGGCGGGGGTATGGCCAATACCTTTTTAAAGGCCCTGGGAAAAACTATAGGAAAATCAATCTGCGAAGATAACCTGCTGGAACAGGCCCGGGGTTTGGTAGAAGAGGCCGAAAAGAAAAATGTGAGTCTAATCCTGCCGTTGGATGCGGTCGTAGCCCCGGAATTATCAGCTGAGGCCCCGGGGCAAATCGTGGATATTGATCATGTTCCTGCGGAATTGATGATTCTGGATATAGGGCCGCAAAGCATAGAGCTTTTTAAGAAATATATTGAGAAGGCTTCGACCATTGTATGGAATGGTCCCCTGGGGGTATATGAATACCCGAACTTTGCCCGGGGAACCGAGGAGATAACCCGTGCTATAGCCCGCTCTTCTGCGGTAAGCGTAATCGGTGGAGGAGACACGGCAGTTATAGTACATGATATGGGCTTGGAAGAAGGTATTACCCATATTTCCACCGGCGGGGGAGCTACCCTGGAGTTTCTGGAAGGAATAAGGCTTCCCGGAGTGGCTGCCTGCCAGGAGAAAGCAGCCCGCGGAATTGGAGCCGAGTTGGGCCAGGGAGCGCCCTTGTGGGAAAAAAGTTAAAGGGAGGGGATTTTCTGCGCCGGAGATTAATTGCCGCCAATTGGAAAATGAATAAAAGTATCCGGGAGGCCGAAGATTTTGCCCGGGAGTTTTTACAACTGATCCCGGATGCCAACAGTAACGAGCGACCGGAGATCGTGATTTGTCCTCCATTTACGACTTTAAGTACATTAAAATCTATCACGGAAGATTACGGGGTTAAACTGGGCGCCCAAAATGCCTTCTGGGAAGAAAAGGGAGCTTATACCGGGGAGATTTCCCCATCCATGCTGTTGGACGCCGCTTGCAGTTATGTGATTCTGGGGCATTCCGAACGACGGCAGATAATGGGAGAAAGCAATAATATAATAAACCGTAAAGTCAAGGCAGCTGTGGAGGCAGGAATTATTCCCCTGCTCTGTGTGGGGGAAACCCTGCAGGAGAGGGAAAAAGATAGGGCCCGGGAAGTAGTGAAGGAGCAGCTGGTCAAATGCCTGAAGGATATCAAGCTCTCCGGGGAGAAACTGGTGGTAGCTTATGAACCGGTTTGGGCTATTGGTACCGGAGTTAACGCCAGCAGTGACGATGCCCAGGAGATGATTGCTTTTATCCGTAGCTGTCTGGAGAAAATCTATAGCCGGGAAGAAGCTGATTTAACCAGAATCATATATGGAGGCAGCGTTAAAGAGGACAATATTGCCGAATTTTTGGGAGAAGCGGATGTGGATGGGGCTCTGATCGGCGGGGCCAGCCTGCAAGCTGAATCTTTGGCCCGTATTGTGAGGTTGAGCAGCCATGCCTAAAAAACCGCTGGTTTTGATGATTCTCGATGGATGGGGCAACCGGGCAGCCTGTAGCGACAATGCTATCAGCCTGGCCAACCCCGTACATTTTTGCAGTTTGCAAACGAAATACCCGTCTACCCTTTTAGCCTGTTCTGGTAAAGATGTAGGCTTACCGGCCGGGCAAATGGGCAACTCCGAAGTGGGGCACCTGAACATAGGTTCAGGCCGCATCGTATTCCAGGAGATAAGCCGTATCAGTAATGCTATTGAAGATGCCTCCTTCTTTTCCAATCCGGTTTTTTTGGCAGCCCTTAATTCTGCTCGTGCGAAAAACGGAACTGTTCATCTTATGGGCTTGCTATCAGATGGAGGGGTACATAGCCACAGCGAGCATATTTATGCCTTGCTGCGCCTGTGCCAGATGCAGCAGGTGGAAAAAGTCTTCGTACATGCCTTTCTTGATGGCCGGGATGTGGGGCCCCAAACGGCGGGCAAGTATATAGCGGAACTGGAGAAAGAAATGCAGCGACTCGGAGTGGGAAAGATGGCCACTCTGGGTGGCAGGTTTTATGGCATGGACCGGGATAAGCACTGGGATAGGATAGAAAAAGCCTATGATGCCATGGTTTTAGGGGAAGGCCGGAAGGCCCCCAATGCTTTTGCGGCTCTGCAGAACAGTTATGAAGCCAGGTTGAGCGATGAATTCATGGAACCGGTAGTAATAATAGATGAAAAGGGCGAGCCTTTGGGATTAATCGAGGACGGAGACAGCATAATATTTTTTAATTTTCGGGCGGACCGGGCGCGGCAAATAAGCCGGGCTTTCACGGACAGAGAACTGCATTCCTTTAAGAGAAAAGTCCGGCCCGAGGTTTTCTTTGTTTGCTTGACCCAGTATGATGCCACTATCGAGGCCCCGGTGGCCTTCCCCCCGCAGAATCTGGAGAATACCCTGGGGGAGGTGCTGGCCGCCGCCGGTCTGAAGCAATTGCGCATTGCCGAGACGGAAAAATACGCCCATGTTACTTTTTTCTTCAATGGTGGTGTGGAAACAGCCAACCCGGGGGAAGATAGAATTCTGATTCCTTCGCCCGCAGTGGCTACTTATAACCTGCAGCCGGAAATGAGTGCCCCGGAAGTAAGCAAACGGGTTATACAGGAAATAGAGCGGGATTTCTATGATGTAGTAATAATGAATTATGCCAATCCCGATATGGTCGGCCATACCGGTATATTGGAAGCCGCCGTCAAGGCAGTTAAAGCGGTGGATGAATCTATGATAGAGGTGGTAAGGCTGGTGCGGGAGAAAGGGGGGATAACTCTGATAACGGCAGACCACGGCAATTGTGAGATGATGGTCTGTCCGCAAACAGGGAATCCCTTTACTGCTCATACTTGCGAAAAGGTACCTTTTATTCTGGTTTCAGATGGACATATTGATTGCCAGCTGCGGGATGATGCTATTTTATCGGATATTGCCCCTACCATCCTGGAGCTTTTAGATTTGCCGGTTCCAGCAGAAATGACCGGGAAATCCCTTTTAAGGGGTGAGGCGTGAGGGGTAAGCTGTGAGGGAATGAGGGAATAAATAGTAACACAGGAGGAAAGGAAGCGAAAAGATGAGTACCATAGTGGATGTATTTGCGCGCGAAGTATTGGATTCCCGCGGGAATCCCACCGTAGAAGTGGAGGTATTCCTGGAAGATGGGACTATGGGACGAGCCATAGTGCCTTCGGGTGCCTCTACCGGAGCCCATGAAGCCGTGGAACTCCGAGACGGCGACAGCAAAAGATACCTGGGCAAAGGGGTATTACAGGCGGTAGACAATGTGAATATGATAATTGCGCCGGAAGTCATCGGCATGGATGCCACTGCGCAGATCGATATAGACCAGCTGATGATTGATTTAGATAATACACCGAACAAAGCTAAATTAGGGGCCAATGCCATAATGGGGGTGTCGTTAGCTACCGCCCGGGCCGCCGCTACCCACCTGGCTATTCCGCTGTATCAATACATCGGCGGGGTAAACGCCCGGGAGATTCCGGTACCTATGATGAATATATTAAATGGCGGAAAACACGCGGATAATAATGTGGATATCCAGGAATTCATGATCGTTCCCAGCGGAGCACCTAATTTTGCCGAAGGCTTGCGTATGGGGGTTGAAGTCTATCACAGCCTGAAAAAGGTTTTAAATAATAAGGGACTGGGCAGTGGAGTTGGCGATGAGGGCGGATTCGCGCCCAACCTGCCCTCCAATGAGGCCGCCCTGGACCTGATCCTGGAAGCCATTGCCGCTGCAGGATACCAGGCGGGAAGTGATATTAACCTGGCCCTGGATGTCGCCGCCACCGAGCTGTTCAAAGATGGCAAGTATCACCTGGCCAGCAGCGGGCAGGTATTGTCTTCCTCCGAAATGGTTGATTTCTATGCCCAAATGCTTGAAAAATACCCCCTTATATCCCTGGAAGATGGCCTGGCGGAGGATGATTGGGATGGCTGGAAACAGCTTACTGAGCGTTTGGGCTCGAAAATACAACTGGTAGGTGACGATCTCTTTGTTACCAATAGCCAGAGGTTGGCGCGGGGGATAGAAGAGGGAGTTTGCAACAGTATTCTCATTAAGGTGAACCAGATTGGAACCTTAAGTGAAACCCTGAATACTATTGAAATGGCCAGGAGAGCCGGCTACACCTGTGTAATATCGCATCGCTCGGGGGAGACAGAGGATTCTACCATTGCCGATATTGCCGTGGCCACCAATGCCGGGCAGATCAAGACCGGTGCTCCGGCTCGTAGTGACCGGGTAGCCAAGTATAACCAACTGCTGCGGATCGAGGAGGAACTGGATGTCTTCGCCGTATACCGGGGCATAAAAGCTTTTAAACGCTAGCAGAGAAGTCGTGACGGAAGACAGAAGGCGCTTGTTTTTTGTCAACTCCTTGTGATAAAATAATATCCAGTTCTTAAGGATGCCGAATTAATTGGAGGTGTACCCGTGTTAAAAACTATTATCCTGATCCTGCAAGTAATCTGCGCTCTGGGGCTGATTTCCACTATTCTCCTGCAGTCGGGGAAGAGTGCAGGCCTTTCGGGAAGCATTGCCGGAGCTGGTGAGACCATTTTTGGAGGAAAGAAAAAAGGCCTGGATGACCTGTTGGCCAAAATAACCGCGTATGTTGCCGTATTGTTTATGATTTTGACCCTAACCCTGGCGATAATGAACCAGTAGGACAGGAATAATAAAATAGAGGGCAGCAAAGCAGCAGGTGAGGGATTCTTACCTGCTTTTTCTTATTGCAAAATTCGGGGTGGAAAGGGTAGAGGTAATAATTAGCTATGTCCGGTACCCATATTCATAGACAAGCTCAGCCTTTTTTTCTTAAAGGGGATAGCCGGGTGGCCTTGCTCTTTATCCACGGCTTTACCGCTTCACCTTCCGAGCTCTACCCGGTTGCGGAATTGCTGCATCAGCTCTGCGCTTGCAGCATAAGCGGCTTACTATTGCCGGGCCATGGAAGCAGGCCGGAGGACTTGAACCTTTGCCGCTGGCAGGACTGGTTTGCCGCCGTAAAAACAGCATTATTGAATTTGCAGGAGGAATATGCCGAAGTTTTCGTGGTGGGTCTTTCCATGGGAGGACTGCTGGCATTGTACTCCGGACTTCATGTACCAGGCGTCTGTGGGGTATCATCCATAAACGCCCCCGTTTTTCAGCGCTCCACCCTGACGACCGCCCTGGCTCCTCTTATCAAAATATTCCGGCCTTACTGGCCCAAGCAGGAGCAGGGACGGCAGCGGCAACTGGAAGCAGAGGGAAGGTTCGCCTACGACTGCTTTCCCCTGCACGCTTTTCAGAGTATGATGGAATTGCGAAATCAGGTGGTGCGGGAGCTGGGAGATTTGAAAGTTCCTGTGCTTATAATGCAGTCACAAAATGATGAGGTGGTGAAAAGCGAAAGTGGCAGGTATTTGGCCGCACAGCTTCGCCATAGGGAGGCAAGGCTGGTGGAATTAGAGAATTCCGAACATGTTGCTACCATGGGACCAGAGAAGAAGAAAATTGCCCACGAATTGGCCGAGTTTATAACGAGGTGAAGACCTGCTACGCCTGCCACGGGGAAGGTTCTTCTGGCTGGTTCAGGTTTACGCATTATCCCTTATTTCTCGCACTAATCCCTAAATGGCCGGGGGCTGCAACCACCGATGAAAAGTAGGTTAGTAGGGGTTTGAATAGTAAGATGTAGTAGGAAATAACTTGAACCCCTCACTCCTCATTTTTCCACTAGTCATAAGATAAATTTGCTGAAATTAGCTTTGAGAAAGGAGATAAGAAATATGCAAAGAGAGGAAGCTCTGGAATTATTGCAGAAGCACCTGCATAACGAAAATCTCTTCCATCATTCCCTGGCGGTAGAAGCCATAATGCAGGGTTTGGCGGAAAGCTTGGGTGAAGATGTGGAAAAATTCGCCCTGGCCGGACTGCTGCATGATATTGATTATGATATTACGGTAGACGATCTGGAAAAACATTCGCTGTTGGGTGCTCAAATCTTGGAAGAAAACGGCCTGCCTGCGGATGTGGTCTATGCGGTGAAGGTACATAACGAAAGGCACGGCTTGGAGCGCCTGAGCTTGCTGGATCGAGCCCTTTATGCCGCCGACCCGGTAAGCGGCTTCATAACTGCGGCAGCCCTGGTAAGGCCGGATAAGAAACTTGCGGAAGTGCAGCTTAAATCTCTTAAGAAGCGCTTCAAGGAAAAAGCCTTTGCCCGGGGAGCCAGCCGAGAGCAGATGGCTAGCTGCTCTGAGCTGGGATTGGAGTTGGATGAGTTTCTAAGCATAGCCCTGGAAAGCTGTAAAAAGATTGCCCCGCAGCTGGGACTCTAATTAATAAAACGCTCAAGATTTTTAACTTTTATTAGGGCGGGGAATAATAGCAGTAAAAGAGAGATAAGCTGGCTGTTTGTTAGAGTTCAGCACCTAGTCGTTCCAAATTTGTATTATTAGATTTTTACGCCAGCTCGGGAGGGAAGGCGGTGCAGAATTCAGGAAAAAAAGCAGGATTATCGAGTCGGCAACTTTAGAAAAAACACCAGGAGGAATAAATGAATATATGATAAATAGGGATAGCATACTCGATTGTATGCACAAAGAAAGCTACAAGCCGTTGAGTTACCATGAACTAAAAGCGGTTTTTGGCATCAAAGATGTCGATGAAGACATTAAATTCAGCAAGATCGTGGGGAAACTGGAGAAAGAGGGAGAGATCGTTAAAACCCGGGCCGGAAAATTTGGCCTGCCGGAAATGATGAACCTGGTCAAAGGGATAATCCATATAAGCAAAAAGGGTTTTGGCGTTTTAGTACCTGATAAAGCAAGCCGTGAAGAGGTATTTGTTTATGGCAAGAAACTCAACGGGGCTATGCATAATGACCGGGTGATGGTAAGGATACAGGAAAAGGGATATAACGGCCAGCGACCGGAGGGTACGGTTATCAGAATCCTGGCCCGCAACACCCGGGAACTGGTTGGGACCTTTACCAAAGGCCGCCATCTGCTGCAGGTGGTTCCGGATGATTCCCGGCAGATTTACCCTATCTATGTTAAAGCCTCGCGTAAATGGAAAGCCAAAGAAGGAGACAAGGTATTGGTCAGGATTAGCTCCTGGCCTGAACGGGACAAGGTGGCTGAGGGTAAAATCGTGGAAGTGTTGGGACGCAAGGGAGAAGCGGGTGTTGATCTTAAAGTTTTGGCCAAAAAACATGGTCTGCGCCTGGAGTTTCCCGACAATGTGATGGAAGAAGCTCGTAATGTAGCCGTTGAGGTCAATGCGGAAGAGATATCCCGGCGCCGCGACTTGCGGGAATGGCGTATGGTCACCATTGATGGTGAAGATGCCAAGGATCTGGATGATGCTGTTTCCATTGAAAAAACTTCGAAAGGCTACAAGCTGGGGGTGCATATTGCTGATGTCTCCCATTATGTTAAAGAAGACTGCAAGTTGGACCGGGAAGCCTTTAAGCGCGGCACCAGTGTTTACCTGATAGATAAAGTTCTACCCATGCTGCCGGTGGAATTATCCAATAATATCTGCAGTCTCAATCCTCAGGTCGAGCGCCTGGCTATAAGCTGTATAATGGATATTGATTCCTGGGGACAGGCAGTGGATTACGAGATCGTAAAGTCGGTAATCCAGATAAACGAACGCATGACTTATAGTGATGTAAACCGTATTCTGGCCGATAATCCCCCGGCTTTAAAGGAGCGCTACGGGGAACTGGTAGAGGATTTCTTCCTGATGAAAGAACTATCTGATATCCTGCGCCGTTCCCGCTTGAATCGGGGGATGCTGGATTTTGATTTCCCCGAAAGCAAGGTAATAGTAGACGAAGAGGGTTTTCCCCTGGAAGTTAAACGGGCTGAGCGTGGTCCGGGTGAAATGCTGATAGAAGATTTTATGATAAAAGCCAATGAAGTGGTAGCGGAACACCTGCATAATCTGGGGCTTCCCGCCTTGTATCGGGTCCATGAAAAACCGGATGAAGAAGCTATTGGCGAGTTAAACAAGGTGTTGGCGGTATTTGGACATAAGATAAAGGGACATAAAGTCAGCCCCATGCTTTTTCAAGGGATACTGGCCGACATCAAAGGCCGACCGGAGGAGCAAATGATTTCCTTGATGATTTTACGCTCCATGAAACATGCTTCCTATCTGCCCGAGCCCCGGGGTCATTTTGGTCTGGCTTCCCCCTACTACTGCCATTTTACCAGTCCTATCCGGCGTTATCCCGACCTTATAGTTCACCGGGTGCTCAGCAGCCTTTTGGATGGGGGTATGACTACCCGTAAGAAGAGCAGCCTGGAAAAGAAGATGACTATTTATGGAGAACAATCCAGCCTGCAGGAGATGAAAGCCGAGGAGGCGGAAAGAGAGCTCCTGGATGTGAAAAAGGCCCAATATATGTCCCAGTTTGTAGGTGATGAATTCTCAGCTCGCATCTCTTCCGTGCAAGCCTTTGGTTTTTTTGTAGCCCTGGAAAACACCGTAGAGGGTCTGGTGCATATCTCCAGCATAGCTGATGATTACTACCTGTTTAGTGATCGTACCTATACTCTGCGTGGCCGGCATAGCGGGAGAAAATTTGCTATCGGCGATCAAGTTCGGGTGCAACTGGTTAGAGTGGATGTGGATGAAGGCAAGATCGATTTTGAATTGCTCCAGGATGAGTAAAAGCGTTTCACCTCCCATACCTACTAACTTTTTTCATCCCGGCACTCAGAAACGATAATGCTTAATAGACATATCGAGGTTTGGCTGAGTGCCAGGGAGTGTGTCAACAAGCCCGTCCCCCTGTCATTCAGCCCTGGGTAGCCTTGACGGAAGCGATGAATCTGAGCTATAATAAGAGCGTAGGCAATAGAAAAACCCTGGTCTCAGCAACAGCTTTTGGCCCGAGACGAGGGTTTGTTTTATCTTTAATAGCTTGAGGTGTGAAAGATGGGCAAGAAGGGCAAAGGGATCAAGCCGGTGGTGGACAACCGCCGCGCCCGCTATGAATATCATATTAAAGAAAACCTGGAAGCCGGTCTGGTACTGGTGGGGACCGAAGTCAAATCACTGCGCATGGGTAAAGCCAACCTGCGCGATGCCTATGCTGTGGTTAAGGATGGGGAGATCTGGGTCAATAATTTCCATATCAGCCCCTATGACAAAGGCAACCAGTTCAACCATGATCCTCTGCGGCCCAAAAAGCTACTTTTGCACCGGCGGGAAATAAACCGTCTGTATGCTTTACAGAGGGAAAAAGGCCTGACCCTGATTCCCTTGAAGATTTACTTCAAAGAAGGCCGGGCCAAAATGGATCTGGCGGTAGCAGTAGGGAAAAAACTTTATGACAAGCGCGAGGATATAGCCAGCCGCGATGCCCGGCGCGATATGGAGCGCAGCCTGAAAGAGAGGAACCGTGCTTAGGGTTGGCCCGGCAGTTCCTTGACATTATGGATAACAGGGTTTATCATGGCTTTTGCAGTCAGTATTAATTAATATGGGGGCGTACTGGTTTCGACGGGGGATAAGATGGGTTGAGCAGCGAGCCGAGTTGTCGCCAGCTCGTTAAAAAGGTGAAAACTTAAATTAACTGCAGAAGATAATTTTGCACTAGCCGCTTAAGCGGCTCGTCCGGCCAGGTTTCCTAACGGCCTGGTGCAGGGCGTCACTTAGTTAGGGTACCCTGAAGCCTTCTTTCTCGAGGGGCTTTATGGGGAAAACAATCGGGGATAGCTTGAAGGGAGCCTGTCCGCGGGCGCCCGAATGGCGAAGCTCAAAACACGGACTGCGCTCGGAGATACTCAGCTGGTCTTTCTTGCGGACGGGGGTTCGACTCCCCCCGCCTCCACCAGATTATCTACCATCTATTGATAAAAAGTATTTTATCGGTAGGTGGTTTTTATTTTGCCCTGAAAAGCCAGTAATAAGGCCGTTTCTTCACTTTGGCGGAGCGGATCACATAGTTTTGTGGTATGGTATTTTACCGATGAAAAGATATAACCTCTGCATTTTTCCGTGGAGTTTGCAGGGGTAATCGATCAGTATCCTGCCAGCCGGGAAAAAAACCTGGCAGGTTGCTACAATAATAAGCATTCTGACTAACGAAAAATATAAGGGTGACGCACTGCTGCAAAAGCTTCACGGTGGATTTTCTCACCAAAACCACCAAAGTCAACGAGGGTGAGGTTCCTCAATACTATGTGCAGAACAAGCCATCCCGCCATTATTAAGCCTGATGAATTTGATACGGTGCAGCTTGAAATGGAACGGCGTAAAAGGCTCGGCAGGCCGGTCAGCTGTCACAGCCCGTTCTCGGCAAAAATCATTTGCGGTGAGTGTGGCGGTTTTTATGGTTCCAGGTCTGGGTATCAAACACCAAATATCGGCGTACGGTATGGCGGTGAAATAAGAAGTATAAAAACTATAGGCCTTGGCAGTCATTGATAAAGTCATAATTCATGATGCTGATGACGGTACGGTAATTAAAGTTTAATAATTATAAACAACTAATCCGCAGGGCTGGCTACCATTCCGTTGTGTGGATTTTATAGTTTCTTTCTGAAGAGTGCTATCTTGACAGTAAAGCTAAAGAATGAGCAAAAAGATGTTGACATTAGGTAACATGTTGCATATAATGCAAACGTAACATGTTACCTTAATTAAATTTGCGAGGTTGTACTATGAATCAATTAGAACAGAAGGCATACATTTTCGGGACGATATTTGCCTTGTCAAACAAATTGCAGGTGATTGGGGATAAATTTGATAAAAATATCACCATTAAACAGTGGTTGCTCCTAGTAAGTATTTCAAAATTCGAGGAACCACCGACAATAAGTGAAGTAGCCAACTATGTTGGCTATTCTCGCCAAAATGCCAAGCGAATGGCGGCTGTGCTGCAGGAACGAGGCTTTGTAACCATAGACAAAGATGAAAACGATGCACGAGCTCTTCGCATTGCACGGACGCCAAAGTGTATAGAATACTTTGCCGGGCGCGATCAGAGGGAATTGGAATTCCTGGAGGAGATTTTCAATGGATTTGATGCTGAATTAACCGCTGGTTTTTATCAGGGCTTATCCAGGATTGAAAAAAATATTGCAACGATGATAGATAATGATGCAAACGACAGCTAAGGGTTTATCGTGTCATCGAGATAAAACCAAATCAGAATTTGCCAAGGATTCAAACCCAACCCTAGAAAAATGGCTGTGTATAGACAACTATGGTGCGGTTTTACTATATGGCGTAAAGCCGAGTATATGAGGAGGGGCTGGCATAAATAAAAAAGGTATCCGAAATCTAGGGTTATTTATTTCCATTGTTATTATAAGCGGGTGGTTAGGGGTCTTGGTTGATTCTGTCCTCACCGAGCAGCCCGAAGGTGATTCTCTTGGTATGGGTGTATGGTTGGTATTACCTATGCTGACTGCCTTGGTAATCATTTTAATTTCACGGTTCAGTTGGAAAGAGCTTGGCTTAAAACCGAACTTTAAAGGCAATGTAAAATGGTACCTGGCTTCGATTCTTATTTTCCCGGTTGTAACCGCCATCGTTATGCTAATTGGAGCAACCACGAATTGGATAGACTTGTCCGCATTTGCTCTCAGACCTTTTATTGTCGCGTTTGGCAGTACTATGTTCGTTAATTTTATTATTGATATCTTTGAAGAGACTGCCTGGCGCGGTTATCTGACTTCCCAACTTCTCAAACTAAATCTTAATGACTGGAAGCTATATCTTATCGTCGGCTGTGTGTGGGCCGCATGGCATATTCCATATTATTTGGTTTTTTTGCCGGAGGCAGATATACAAGCGGTAATGCCAGTCAGTCGGGCTATCTATGTTGGCGTTGCTTTTACCACTTTCTTATGCTGGACGGTGATGTTTACTGAACTTTTCCGGGTAACAAAGTCAGTCTGGCCCTGTGTTATATTGCATACGGTGGAGGATTCACTTATAAATTTGTTAGTTATATCAGGTTATATCAGCATTGCTGTCGGAAAAGAAATACTGGTTTCCCCTATCAATGGAATCATTGCTTCAATTTTGTATTTAGCTGTTGGGCTGGGAATAAGAGCCTATAGAATAAAAGCTTATGGAATGCGATCAGACCAAATCCTTATTAGTAAAGAGTGTTCGGGATGAGGAATAATGAGCGATCCAGCGGTCCATGGATTGAAGGTGTGTATGGATAGCGCCCATATTGAACTGACCGTTTAAGGAGTTGATTTTTTATGAAAAGAGGTAAAAAAAATATGGTTTGGATCCTAGCGGTTGCAGCGTTAATTGCCGGCATATTGATATGGTTTATCGTTCCTTATTCACCTACTAAAGCAGAATTTGCTAAATTGACCAGCTATCAAATGACTAAAACGATGACCCAAGGCGGGATTATTACTTCCGAAGATATTGCAGAACTGCCCCTGCCAGTGCAGAAGCATTTTCAGTATTGCGGATATATTGGTAAATCCAAAATGTCGAATATGAATGTGCATTTTAACGATGTTGATTTTGTGTTAACACCAGACAAACCAAAGCTGAAAATAAAATACACCCAGTATAACTTCGTAGCAGAACCAGAAAGATTTGCTTGTATTAATACAAGTTTGTATGGTATCCCTTTCGAAGGTATTGATGCTTACCAGAATGGTGCAGGTTCCATGAAAGGTGTTATTGCCAAAACTTTTACTTTATTTGATCAAAAGGGTGAAGCGATGGATCAAGCCAGTCTGGTTACCTGCCTGGCTGAAAGCTTGCTATTACCTACCTTAGCCCTGCAAGAATATATTAGCTGGGAAGAGATTGACGAAACTCACGCTCAGGCAGTGATAAATTATTACGGAATATCAGCCAGTGGAATCTTTACCTTTGACGATAATGGCGCCATGACCAGGTTCACTACCAATGACCGTGAATATACCGATACCAAAGGCAATAGTCAAAAGGTAAAGTGGTCGGCAGTCTGTGGAGATTATGAAGAGGTTGATGGAATCAAGTATCCATCAAATCTAAAAGCCGTATGGCACTTAGAAACTGGAGACCTGGTATATTTTGATGGCCGAGATATAACCGTAAAATACGATGTGTCCAAGTGAGCCGATCGCTTTATTAAATGGGGGTAAGAAGAATGAGAATATGCAGCCAGTGTCGATCGGAAATGATTAAGTGGTATCCCGCAATGCACTTGCGGCCTTAATTTCATGTTTGCTTACTATATGGTACGCCCCGATGCGTATGCTATATGGATTGGCATCCTTACTTCATGTAGCGCTTCAGTTCTTCATAGAAGTTTTCGCGGGTGCCTGCAAGGATAACAACAACGGTTTCGCCATCTTGTTCAACAATGGTATAGGCCAACTCGTAGTTGGTTTTATTGTGGAAGATATCGCAGCAATATACGCCGCTAAGATCACCGGTTTTAGGTTCACCATAATAAGGATTCCTTAGAATCTGATCGACAATGGCTTGAAATTTTTCTTTTAGCGGTTTCTCTTTAAGCTTTTTAAGATAGCGTGCGGCAGGAGGCAAAACGACTAATTTGGTCATCAGTCTGCCTCCGAGCCGAAGACATCTTTATAGTTATCGCTTGATGCGTGGCCCTGAGCTGCAAGACGGGCCTCCTCAAGCAAGCGTTCCACAGCGGGACGAACTTGGCGACGGGTTTCCTTAAACTTATCTAGCAGTTCTTGTCCGGAAAGACCTTGGGATATTAAATCAGCCAAAATCTGTTCGTCAAATTCTCCGCCGCTTTCCCGAACGGGACGGATGACGATGGCATTGTTTTGGACATAGCATTCTACTTCCTTGTCAATGCCGACGCTGTTATAGAACTCAATCGGTATGGTTATCTGGCGTTTCTGAGACACCGAGATGCGTTTCTTTATCATAGGATTTTCTCCTTTGGTTTTAACTTGAGACATTACTGTTCCTCCTTTGGTAGTCTATGCTGATCCAAAAGAAAATATACAAAGAATCTTTGATTAATCATAGCAAAGAAACAAAGAAAACTCAAGTGTAGGGGGGCAGTTTTTGGATGGGAAATTAAATTAGACTTTCCTTTCAATAAAATGTTTAGTTAGCTTTTAATACTGTTAAATCTCGCTTAAGTTCTTTTAACGCATAGGTTAACAGTGCATGAATGCTCTTTAGATAGTCGATTCGTTCCTGTGATGCATTAGCTTCTAACAGAAGCTGATTACGAAGGGATTTCTCTCTGGCCATAGCTTCATCATACAAAATCTGTTCTTTTTGTTTAATTTTCTTTCTCCTAAAAACTAGAAAGAAAATAGATCCAACTAGAGCTAATAGCCCATCATTAAGATTTGCTGTCAAGTGTGGCAGATGTGAACTTATAAAGGTGCCGGCAGCATCCTCAGATGGTATATATTCTTCGGGATTGTTTGATTTGCTTGTACCGTATGCATAAATAGCCCGAAAAGAAATATCTGCTTCAGTAATAGTTTGAAGGGTTATCCTAAGTACATTAGCAATTTCGCTGCTGCTAATAACCCGATCTTG
>Ga0123330_1000156_pt1 | contig 76760 bp, 58 predicted proteins | sample BioC13SIPDNA_2_FD_89704 | JGI IMG/M metagenome (GOLD analysis project Ga0123330, IMG submission 89704) | Anaerobic biogas reactor microbial communites from Washington, USA - Biogas_R2_A C13 SIP DNA | ecosystem: Engineered > Bioreactor > Anaerobic > Unclassified | place: Washington, USA... | reverse complement strand
CTCCGGCAACAAGGGCACCGGCACCCCGTACGTGGTCAAGGTCAAGGATGATTACACCTTTACCATCTCATTCGACAAGCCCTATGGCGGGTTCCTGCTGGTGCTGGGCATCTCGGGGTGGCGCAGCTATATCGAAGTGCTCAAGCCAGCGCACTATTTGAAAAAGTTCCACACCAAGTACGCCAGCAAGGCCGAGATCGACGCCGCCATCAAAGAGGCCAACGTGGAGGGCTGGCCACAGCTCTTCGCCCTCAAAGACGTCACCAACTGGGAGATGACCTATCCGCCGGCGCTGACCTTCCCCAGCCTCTACCCCTGGATCCTGAAAGAGACCTCGCAACAGGGGCAGATCTATGAGCGGAACCCCTACTATTTCAAGGTGGACCCGGCGGGCAACCAACTGCCCTACGTGGATTATCTGGATAGCGCCTACGTGGCCGACACCGAGGTCATCCAGATGAAGATCCTGGCGGGCGAAACCGACTTTTCTCGTTCACATCCCAAGTTCGTCAAGCTGCCGCTCTATAAGGAGAACGAGGAAAAGGGCGGCTTCACCACGGCGATGGTCCAGTTCCACGCCACCAGCATCGACCTCTTCCTCAACCTCACCCACGTCGACCCGGTCTGGCGGCAAGTGGTGCGCAACCCCGATTTCCGCCGCGCGCTGAACCTGGCCCTGGACCGCGAGGAGATCATCGATGCCGTGCTGTATGGCTACGCCTCGCTGCCCGACTTTAACCCCGCCGAGTACAACGTCGAGAAGGCCAATCAACTTTTGGACAGCATCGGCCTGAACAAAAAGAACGCCGACGGGTACCGTCTCGGCCCGGACGGCCAGGTCTTTGAGATCCCCTTCGAGACCGGCGTGCAGCGCACGGACATGATCCCCACCCTAGAGCTGGTGGTCCAGTTCTGGGAGAAGGTGGGCATCCGCACCACGATGAAGACCATCGATGGCGCGTTGTGGACCCAGCGCAGCGCGGCCAACGAGCTCAAAGCCACCATCTATTGGGTGGAGGCGCTGTGGTACAACTCGCCGGTCGGCATCAACCTGTGGGCGCCGCTGTGGGACCAGTGGTGGAACACGGGCGGCGCCGAGGGCGAGGAGCCGCCGCAGGACGTGAAGGACCTGCTGGACGTGCGCGCCACCATCACCACCCTGCCGCCCGCGGAGGGCATCAAGGCCTACGCCGAGATGAAAAAGCTGGTCGCCGACCAGATCTACTTCTTTGTGCCCGTGGAGAAGGTGCTGCAGCCTCTGATCTTTAGCAAGCGGCTGGGCAACGTCTCCGATTCGCCCGACGCCATCGCCATCGGCGTCAACTTTTCCGCCGAGCAGTTCTACTTCAAGTCGTAACGGCTGCCATGCCGCGCCGGACGGGCCGCATTGGCCCGTCCGGCGGCGAATACTGCGAGGGCCAGGGACATGCTGAGCTATATCGGGCGTCGCGTCGCGCAGATCATCCCGCTGCTGGTCGGTTTGTCGCTGATCATCTTTATCGTTATCCAGCTCCCCCCCGGCGACTATGTGACCATGTATATCCAGCGGTTGGAGGCGGCTGGGGGCAAGGTCTCGGAATACGAGATCGCCAACCTGCGGCGGCTCTATAACCTGGATCGACCGTTCTACCAGCAGTATTTCATCTGGATTCGCAACATTGTGCTCAAAGGCGACTTTGGGCGGTCGCTGCAATGGGAGCGCCCGGTCTCCGAGCTGATCGGAGAGCGGCTGCTATTGACCATGGTCGTTTCCATCTGCACCCTGATCTTTACCTACACCGTCTCGATCATCATCGGCATCTATTCCGCCACCCACCAATACACCGCGGGGGACTATTTCTTTAGCTTTCTCGCCTTTATTGGCATCTCGGTGCCCGGCTTTTTGCTGGCCCTGGTGATCATGTACTTGGTCTTTGTCAATACGGGCGTGGCGGTTACCGGGCTCTTTTCCGAGCAGTTTGTCCGCGCGCCCTGGAGCTGGCCCAAGGTGGTGGACGGCCTGAAGCACATCTGGCTGCCCATCGTCGTCATCGGGCTTTCCGGCACGGCCTCGCTGACGCGGACCATGCGCGGGCTGCTCCTGGACGAGCTGCAACAGGCCTATGTCATCACCGCGCGGGCCAAGGGCGTCGCCGAGACCAAGCTGCTGTTCAAGTACCCGGTGCGCCTGGCCATCAACCCCATGATCAGCACCCTGGGCTGGCTCTTGCCCACCATCGTCTCCGGCGAGTCGCTGGTGGCCATCGTGCTGAACATGCCGACCACGGGGCCGCTGCTGCTGCAATCGCTGCTGGCCCAGGACATGTTCCTGGCCGGCGGATTTCTGCTCATGACCAGCACCCTCACCGTGATTGGAACCTTGCTCTCGGATATCCTGCTCGCCTGGTTGGACCCCCGCATTCGCTTTGGCGGCGTGTCCGAGCACTAGGGCGCCAGCTTGGCAAATGGAGGAGCGCCGATGGTGAATCGTGAGCCTATACCCGACCAAGAGATCGGCGGACCTGCCGCGCCGGCGCCCAACGGGGCCACCCCGCCGGAAGAAGAGGTCAAGGCCATCTATTTCGCGTCGCAATGGAAGCTCATTTGGTGGAAGTTCCGCAAGCACCGGCTGGCGATCATCGCCGGGCCGATCTTGATCGTGCTTTACCTGAGCGCGCTGTTCGCCGATTTCATCAGCCCCACGCTGCCCGCCACCCGCTTTACGGACTACAAGGGCGCGCCGCCGCAGCCGATCCGCTTCTATAGCGCCGAGACGGGCTTGCGCGGGCCGTTCATCTATGAGATCAAGCGCGAGACCGACCCCAAGACCTTCAGGCGCTATTACGTCGCGGACCAGTCAGTGCGTTACCCGGTAAGCCTCTTTGTGCGCGGGGAGCCCTACAAGCTGCTTGGGCTCTTTCCCACGGATATCCACCTCTTTGGCGGCGAGGGGCCGCTCTTGCTGCTCGGCTCGGACGTGCTAGGGCGCGACCTCTTTACGCGGATCCTGTATGGCTCGCGCATCTCGCTCTCGGTGGGACTGGTGGGGGTGGCGCTGACCTTTGCCCTGGGGATGCTGCTGGGCGGCATCTCGGGCTACCTGGGCGGGCTGGTGGACACGCTCATCCAGCGGTTGATCGACCTGCTGGTATGCATGCCCACCGCGCCGCTGTGGATGGCGCTGGCGGCGGCGCTGCCGCGCAACTGGCCGACGCTGCGCATGTACATCGGCATCGTGATCATCACCTCCGTCATCGGCTGGGGCGGGCTGGCCCGGGTGGTCCGCGGCAAGCTTCTCTCGGTGCGCGAGCTGGACTTTTGCATGGCGGCGCGCCTGGCTGGCGCCTCCGACCTGCACATCATCGCGCGCCATTTGCTTCCCTCCATGTCCAGCTATATCATCGTCTCCCTCACCCTGTCCATCCCCCGCACTATCCTGGGCGAGACCTCGCTCAGCTTCCTGGGGCTGGGGCTGCAAGCGCCGGTGGTGAGCTGGGGCGTGTTGCTGCGCGACGCGCAAGACCTGGCCGCCATCGGCTTGCACCCGTGGCTTTTGCTGCCGGCGCTGTGGATCGTGGTGACGGTGCTGATGTACAACTTTCTCGGCGACGGCCTGCGAGACGCCGCCGATCCCTACAAATAGGAGATCAAGTGCCCGCCCGGCCCAATATCCTGTGGCTGATGACCGACGAGCAGCGCGCCGATTCGCTGGGCTTTCTGGGCGCGCCCTGGGCCCGCACGCCCCATCTGGACCGCCTGGCCCGGAGCGGGACCTGCTTCGCCCAGGCCTACACCCCCAGCCCGGTCTGCATCCCAGCGCGAGGCTGCCTGCTCACCGGCCGAGCCGGCTCTTCCATCGGCGTGCTGAACAACCACCACATCCTGGCGCCGGACGATCCCCAGTTCCTCACCTGGCGGCTGGCCGCCGCGGGCTATCAGGTGGCGACCTTTGGCAAGCAACACTATGCCTGCCAGCGTCGCGCCTTCGACCTGGAAGGCGGGCAAGTGCTGGGCGACCTGGTGGGGTACTATGAGTACAAGACGCCGGTGGACCCGCAAGAGGCGGGGGTGGTGCGCTACGATGGCGGTCGGAGCCCCTGGCTCTTTGCCGGGCGCTATCCCGGCGGCGCGGATGAGACCCCCGAGATGGCGAACGTGCGCGCGGCGCAGGATTGGCTGCGCGGCCGAGATCCCGCGCGCCCCTTTTTGCTGCGCGTCTCTTTCAATGCGCCGCACACGCCGGTGGTGACGCCCGCGCCCTATGACACGCTGATCGACCCGGGGGATATCGACCTGCCGCTGGATGGCCCCCAGATGGCCTACGCCTCGGCGACGCACCGGGAATACCTGTGCGACTATGCCGGGAGCCATCGCCTGACGCCGGAGCAGATTCGGCGGGCGCGGCAATGCTACTATGGGCAGGTCGCCTTCGTCGACCACGCCTTCGGGCGGCTCCTGGAGGCGCTGGGCGCGATGGGCTCGCTGGAGAACACGGTCATCGCCTACGTCTCGGACCACGGCTGCCACCTGGGCGACCACGGCTTTTTCCAGAAGCAGAGCTTCTGGGAAGCGTCGGCCCGGGTGCCCTTCTTCCTGGCGGGGCCGGGGATCGAGAGCAGCGTGGTGAGGACGCCGGTGAGCGCCGGCAGCCTGCTGCCCACGCTGCTCGAGCTGGCCGGGGCAGAGCCCCCCGCGGGCGTGCAGTACCCGAGCCTGGCGGCCGCCTGCCGGGGCGCGGCCGTGGCGCCGGCGCCCGTGTTCAGCGAGGTGGACTATGGCCTGTGGTTCTACCGCTCCGGCGAGCGGTACGTGATGGTCCGCGACGGGCGCTGGAAGCTCTGCCTATACCGCGACCCCCGCGATCCGCGGCGTTGCGCCGGCCGGGAGGATGCGGTGCTCTACGACCTGGAACGCGATCCCGGCGAGCGCGAGAACCTGGCCGCTCAGCCCGCCCATGCCGAGACGGTCGGGCGGCTGGTTGGGCTGATCGACGGCTGGGACCGCGGGCGGCCCATCGTCCCCGCGCAGGCCAACGCGGCGCACGGGAAAGCGAGCCGCCCCGCAGAGGCATCGAAAGGATAGCATGGACCTCGTCATCATCGCGGCGATCCTGTTCGTCGTCGGCGTGCCCTTGTTGCTGGCGGCGCTGCTGCTCGGCGGCAACAAGCTGGCCGACCGGATCATCGGCGACCGGCACCGCGACCTGGAGTCCGTCTTGGAGCGCGGCGCCGTGCCCGCGCGCTGGTCGGCGCCTTTCGCCCGCCGCATCGCGCACGCGGCCGAGGCGGGCGACGAGGAGCAAGTTGCCCAGTTGCGGCAGGAAGCCCAGGCCAGCTACCTGAAGCGGCTGGACCAGCTCGCCGAGTACATCGGCCGGACCCGCCTGGTGGATTCCGACGAGACGCGGCAATCGGTGCAAGCCAGGCTGCGCGAGATCAAGCGATCATGGGAAGAAGGAGAGAATACTTGACCACAGATAGCGTAAAGGCCCTGCTGGCGGCGCGCAAGCCGATCCGGAGCGGGCGGGTGGGCGTCTTTTCGGTGGGCCACTATTACTATTGGCCGCAATTCCCCGGCGTCCGGGAAAAGCTGCTGGAGCACACCGCCTATTTCATCAAACAGCTCGAGCAGCAGGGCAAGGCGACCATCATCGCCGCCGAGGGGCTCTGCGACAGCTCCCAGCGGGCGTTTGAGGTCGGCAACCAGTTCGCGCGGGAGCAGTTGGACTTGCTCTTTTGCTTCGTTGCCACCTACACCCCCAGCGCCCACGTGCTGCCGGTGATCCAGCGGGCCGGCGTGCCGGTGGTGCTGATCGCGCTACAGCCCTCGGCGGCGATGGACTATGAGCGGGCCAACATCGCCATGCAGCTCGAGAACGACAACATCACCAGCCTGCCCGAGATCGCCGGGGCCATGGCCCGGGCCAACCAAAAGCCGGTGGACGTGGTGGTGGGCACGCTGCGCGACGACGACCGGGCCTGGGAGCGCATCCGCGCCTGGTGCGAGGTGGCGACGGTCTGGCACGAGCTCAAAAACGCCCGCATCGGCCTGATGGGCCACGTCTATGAGGGCATGCTGGACATGAACTCGGACCCCACCATGGCCGACGCCCACCTGGGGATGCACGTCGAGCACATCGAGATGGACGACCTGAAAGCGCGCGTCGACCAGGTGACGGAGCGCGAGGCGGCGGACAAGCTGGCGCTGATCGAGTCGGTGTTCGATTTCCCCGATCCGGGCGCCGACCCCGTCGCCACCAAGGCCACGCGGGAGGACCTGATCTGGCCGGCGCAGGTGGCCTGCGGCATGGACCGGCTGGTGGCCGATTTCGGGCTCACCGGCTTGGCCTATTACTATCGGGGACTGGGCGGCAACGACTATGAGCGCATCCACGCAGCCATGATCATCGGCAACTCGTTCCTGACCAGCCTGGGCGTCCCGGTGGCGGGCGAGCTGGACCTGAAGAACTGCATCGCCATGCTCATCGTGGATCGTTTTGGCGCCGGCGGCTCCTTCGCCGAGTTCCACCCGGTGGATTTCGCGGAGGATTTCGTGCTGGTGGGGCACGATGGGCCCCACCACCTGCTGATCGCCGACGGCAAGCCGGCGCTGCGCAAGCTCAGCGTCTATCACGGCAAGCGCGGCTCCGGGCCCTCGGTGGAGTACAAGCTCAAGGTCGGGCCCATCACCATGCTGGGGCTGACGCAGACCCACGAGGGCAAGTTCAAGATGGTGCTGGCCGAGGGGCAATCGTTGCCGGGGCTGATCCCGGCCACGGGAAACACCAACACCCGCGGCAAGTTCGAGCCCGACGTGCGGACCTTTCTGGAGCGCTGGACCATGGAGGGGCCAACCCACCACTTTGCCCTGGGCGTCGGGCACATCGCCGACAAGATCGCCCTGCTGGCGCGCTGCCTGGGGATCGAGTGCGTGCTAACCACGCCCAAATAGGCGCGAGCACCACAGCTCCCAGAGACAGAAAAGCCCTCCGGCGCCACATGCCGGAGGGCTTGGTCGTTACTGCTAGAGCGTGACGATGCGCTTTTCGGCCACGGACTGGTAGCCCGCCAGGACCACCCGCAGCGCGTCGGTGGCCTCGTGCACCGAGGGCAACGGCTCAAAGCCGCCCTCGATGGCCGAGACGAAATGCTCGATGGCCGCGTGGGCGGTGCGCTCGATGTGCCAGCCGGGGTACTCGATCACCGCCGGGGACTGGAAGCCGATGGGCTGGTAATAGAGCTTGTCCAGCTCGCCCCAGAGCTCACCCTTTTCCCCCACGATCTGGAAGCGCAGGGCGCGCATGCTCGGGGCGGACATGGCCCAACTGGAAAAGATCTTGCCAGTGACGCCATCCGGGAACTTGAGCAACACGCTGGCCGTGTCCTCGCCCTGGATGCCCAGGCGATAGCTCCCCAACATGGCGGCCACCTCGGTGGGCATTTGCCCGGCCAAAAAAAGCAGCCGATAGGTGGGGTGATAGCCGGTGTCGATCAGCTCGCCGCCGCCCATCTTGGCGGGGTCGGCGCGCCAGGTGCCCTGGTGCCCCCAGGCCTGCGCCTTGCCCCAGCGCGACTTGTCCGGGCTGAGCGTGCCGCGCGAGGCGCCGCAATCGTACGAATTGACCAGAAAGATCTTGCCCAGGTCGCCATTGAGCAGCATCAGCTTGGCCTGCTGGATGGAGGGCATGAAAAGCTGGTTGTGCATCGCCATCATGGTGACGCCGTTCTTTTTGACGGCATCGGCAATGGCCGCCGCCTCCTCCAGGTCCAGGCAGAGCGGCTTTTCCGAAAGGAGGTGCTTGCCCGCCTCCGCCGCCGCGACGATGGATTCGCGATGCAGGAAATGCGGCAGCGAGATATCCACCGCGTCGATGGCCTTGTCCTGAAGCAGCTCGTGATAGTCCTGATAGTACTTGACCGGCTTGCCGATCTGCGCCGCGCGGACCTTGGCGGTCGCCTCCGAGATGTCCGAGATGGCAACGATCTCGGCCCGGCTGGCGATGGCGTTCCAGCCATCCACATGCCGCTTGGTGATGCCGCCGCAGCCGATCAACCCAACCTTGATTGTCATGGGGTGTGACTCCTCCTCATCATGGCGCGGGGCTCTCAGGCAACCCCGCCGGCCTGGAACAGCTTGTCCATGTAATGGTTGGCGAGCTTGGCCGCCTCCAAGGGATCCTTGATGGCGTTGATCCGCGCGCTGAAAGGCTCGGGCGTCACGGGGCCATCGTACCACATGCGGGCCAGCTTGCGCATAAAGCCGGGCAGGTCGATCACGCCCGTCTCCATGGGCAGGGCGCGGATGTTGTCGATCTGGTCATCCACGGCGATGCCCTTGGGCGCGTCGTTGACGTGCACCACGGCGACATCCTGGGCGGCGATCTTGTCCAGGTCGTCCACGCTGCCGCCGGAGGAGTACAGGTGCCAGGCGTCGAGCAGCAGCCCCACGTTCCCCGTCCCGATGGAATAAGCCAGCTCCATCATGCCTTCCAGGGTATAGATAAACTCGTACTTGCCCTGGATCCGGGAGGTCTTGGGGCCGATGAACTCGATGCCAAAGCTGCACCCGTGGTCCGCGAGCACCCGGGCGATGGGGCGAAACCGGGCCACATGCCAGAGGAAGTTCTGCGCAAAGGGCCGCACGTCCGAGAACGCCGGGCACCAGGTGGAGGTGCGCGTGCAGCCCAGCTTGCGCCCCAGCTCGGCCAGGGCGGGCAGCTTTTTGAGTTCGTCCTGCCAGACGTCATCGTTGCGCCAGTTGACCGGCGGGTTCCAGTGGCCGGGGCGGATGTTGGCGCTGGCAAACAGGTCGCGGACGTACTCCAGGCCATGCTGCGCGACCAGGTCCGCCGCCTCCTGGATGCTGAAGGCGACCCCCTGGAAGCCCGATTGGCGGGCCAGGGTGATCGAGTCCGCCAGCGAGAGGCCGCGAATGCCGATGGCGCCAGGGCTCAGGTTCTTGTACATACAAATCGTCTCCTTTGGACAAGATATGATGCCGATACTCTGCGGAAGGGAATCAACGGTGGTAAGGGTCGGCGGCGTCGCGCATCCCGTCGCCCATAAAGTTGAAGGCCATTACGGTCAGGATCACCCACACGGCGGGAGCCAATAACCAAGGGTTCATCGTGACCGTGCGCACGTTCTGCGCCAGTTGCAGCAGCACGCCCCAGCTCACCACGGGCGGGCGCAACCCCAGGCCCAGGAAGCTCAAGGAGGTCTCGCCGAGGATCATCTGGGGAATGGCCAGCGTCATCTCTACGATGAGATAGCTGATCGTGGCGGGCAAGAGATGGCGCAACAAGATGCGCCAATCGCTGGCCCCGGAGAGGCGCGCCGCCATGACGAAATCCTCCTCCTTCACCTGCAGCAGCTTGCCTCGCACCACCCGGCCCAGGCCGGTCCAGGCGCGCAAGGAGAGGATGATGGTGATGGCAAAATAGACCTGGATGGCGTTCCAGTTCTTGGGGACGGCAGCGCTCAGGGCCATCCATAGCGGGATCGTGGGGATAGAGGTCAGGAACTCGATGATCCTCTGGATGATCACATCGATCGCGCCGCCATAGAGCCCGGAGATGCCCCCGAGAAGGCAGCCCAAGATAAAGCTGGTAAAGACGCCCACCAGGCCGATGGACAGCGAGATCACCGACCCAGCCAGGATGCGGGTGAAAACGTCTCGGCCCAGGATGTCGGTCCCCAGGAGAAAGACGGTCCCGCCCTTGTCCACGCCAAAGAGATGCAGATCGGTCTTGATCAGGCCCAGGAGCTTGTACTCGATGCCATGGACGAAGAAGCGCAGCGGATAGCGGGTGGTCTTGTCCACCTCAAAGATGCGGCGAAAGGTGACCGGGTCCGGCTTGGGGACCAGGGCATAGACAAAGGGGGCTTGAAGCTTGCCATCCGCGTAGAAACGGACCGCCTGGGGCGGCGCATAGATATGCTGGGCGAACCGTTCGAGTGACCCATAGGGAGCCAGAAAACCAGACAGCAGGGCCATGAGGTACAGGCAAATGGCGACCACGGTGCCGACGAGGGCGAGCTTGTGGCGCCGAAAGCGATACCACATGAGCTGCCACTGCGTGGCGACATAGATGCGCTCCTCGGAGCTCGTTTTTGTGGTCGTCTCAGGTGCCGACTCTAGATCCATGACGCCTCCGATACCTACCTGAACAGGCCAATACAACACCAGGGGATGGGCGCGCGGCCTCGGACCGCCAGGCGCGGAACGAGGCGGGCAGGCCAGCGCCCCTTTAGCTCTACGTATAGGTGATCCGCGGGTCCAGCCAGGCCAGCAGCATGTCGGATAGGAACATCCCCACCACGGTCAGCGATGTGGTGATCATGATGGCGCTGGCGGCCAGGAACATGTCTTCCGACATGAGCGCCTGGTACAACAGCGGCCCGATAGTCGGCAAGTCGAGCACGATAGAGACGATGGTCTGCCCGGAAAACACGGCGGGCAGCGCCCAGCCGATGGTGCTGGCGATGGGGTTCAGCGCGATGCGCACGGGATACTTGAACAAGAGCTTGCGCTCCGTCAGCCCCTTGGCGCGGGCCGTGGTCACGTAGGGCTTGTTCAGTTCGTCCAGGAGCATCCCCCGCATGATGCGCATGATGGACGCCGTGCCAGAGAGGCCGATGACGAGCAAGGGAATCGGCAGGTGCTTCAGGAGGTCCACGGCCTTGGCGGCGCTCCATGGCTCGGCCTTGAACTCGACGGAGAAGAGGCCGCCGATGGAGAGCCCCAGGGTTTTATTGAGGGCGATCATGAGGATCAGGGCCAGCAGGAAATTGGGCACGGACATCCCTATAAAGGCGATAAAGGTGAAGAAATAGTCGCCCCCAGAATATTGATGGGTCGCCGAATAGATGCCGACGGGCACGGCGATCAGGTACGTGACCAAGAGCGCGGCCACGGAGACCAGGATCGTCATCCCCAGCCGCTCGCCGATCAACTCGCTGACCGGCCTGCTCCAGTTGAAAGACATGCCCAGATCGCCACGGATAAAGTTCGTGACCCATTTGTAGTACTGGACATACATGGGCCGGTCCAGCCCATAGAGGTGGCGGAGCGACTCCAGCTCTTGCTCCGAAATGTCGCCCTGCGCCCGCAGTTGGTTGGCATAGGCAGTGAGAAAGTCGCCGGGAGGCAGCACGATCACCATGAAAGCGACAAGAGAGGTGAGCGCAAGCAGCATCAGCATATACAAGAACCTGCGCACGATATAGCTGGTCATGTCGTTCCTTCCTGGCCCCTCAGCGGGCGCCACCTCGCTGGCGCGAGATGGCGCCGGTCCGCGCAACGTGGACCCGGGGAGCCTGGCCGGTTATCGCCAGGCTCCCCTCTGGTACCGATGGCGCGCCAACGATCGGACGCGCCGATCCGGCTCGCCGCTAGGACTTGAAGAACCACGTCATCGGGTACTGCGGCGCGGTCCACATGCTGTCATAGGCCCAGACGCCGTCCTCGGGCACGTTCATGAGGGTGTCGCGCACGATCACGGGCTGGGGCGCGTCGCAGACAGTGCCGATGCTCCAGAGGTTGTCCGCCTGCGATTGCAGGATCTTGCCAATCAGCGCCGGGTCCAAGGTCGACTTGAAGTCCTCGAACCACTTGGCTTTCTCCATCCACCAATCCGGCGGCTGCTCGCCCGCCTTGCCGCCGCCCTCGTACCACTGCGACCAGAGCGGGCACATGCAGCAGTCGTCGCGATACGCGCCGATGAACCAGCGCGTGTCGCGCGGGATCAGGTGGTCAGAGACCATGTCGCCGTGCCACAGCCCCATGGGCTCCTCGTTGGCCGTGACCTTGGGAGTCAGCAGGGTGCGCGTGATGGACTTGACGTTAATCTCGACGCCGATGGCCTGCCAGTACTCTTTCACCAGCTCGGTGATCGGGCCCTTGGGCGTCTCCAGCTCAACAAAGTCCCAGTTGATAATGAAAGAGTTGCCGTCCGGCAGGAGGCGGTTCTTGTGCGCCGCATCCCACTTTAGGCCCATCTCGTCCAGGAGCGCGTTGGCCTTTTCCGGGCTGTACTCCGCCCAAGCCGTCTCGTATTCCGGCTTGAGATACTTGGAGGAGGTGGCCACCGTCATCTGGCGAGGCTTGGCGCGCCCAAAGTAGATGGTCTGGTTGATCTCCTCGCGGTTGATGGCCATGGAGAGGGCCCGGCGGAAGCGGACGTCCTGGAAGATGGGGCGCAGCACGGGATCCGGGTAGTTGAGGTTGACCTGATAGAGGCACTCGGAACCCTTGCCGCTTCTCCAGAGCAGGATGTGGTACTTGTTGTCCTTGGAGGCCGCGTCGTAGGTGGCATAGTTCATCAACGAGGTGTTGCGCCCGGCAAAGTCCCACTCGCCGGAGACGATCTTGGCGTTGTACATCTCGATGTCGGCCACGCGGTGGACGTTGATCTCGTCGATGTAGGGCAACTGGTTCCCCTCGCTGTCCACCATAAAGTAGTAAGGGTTGCGCTCCAAAAAGTCGGTGTCCACCACCGCTTCCCTGACGTAATAGGGCTTCAGGGTCGGCTTGGCGGGGTTCTTGCTCGAGTCCATCATCTTGTTGTAGTACTGATACCAGAACTCGAACTTGTTCGCCTTGGCCTCGTCTGCGACCTTGGGGTTGTACTTGATATGGAACTGCTTCAGGTAGTGGGCCGGCGCAAAGTCGCCGTTGGTGATCCACCAGGCTTTGTGAGCCAGGGCGACGAGGAAAAAGGCGGCATAGGGGGCGGCGAACTTGAAGGTGATGGTATAGTCGTCCTTCTTCTCAAACTGCATCAGCGTGCCGCCGGGCTTGAACCACGCGCTCGGGGAGGCGGTCAGTTCCTTGTTCGATAGAACGTCCTCATACCACCACCGCATATCCTCAGCGGTGAAGGGCTGGCCATCGGACCACTTCATCCCCTTGCGCATGTGGACGGTAAAGCTCTTGGCGTCGGCGGCCATCTCCCAGGCAGTGCCGATATTGGGGACGGCGTCTTGCAAGTCGGGGGTCAGCCGGAAAAAGTTGGGGCCATACCAGTCCGCCACGTTGAAACCATCGTCCATGACCAGGCCGGCCGTCGTGCAGCCCACGTGCATCGTGCCACCGTACTTGCCGATCTCGATCGGGGTGACCACCAGCGGCTCTATCGGCACGCGCTCATCCACGGGGGGCAAGGAGCCGGCTTTGACCTTCGCTGCCAGCATCGGGGATTCGCTATACTTGGCGGGGATGGGGGTGGCGGTCACGACCTTCTCTATGGCCACCTGTTTCTCGACCACGACGGTCTCTTTGACGACCTTTTCGACGGGGACCTGCTTTTCGACCACGACCGTCTCTTTGACGATCTTTTCGACGGGGACCTCTTTCTCGATGACCTCCGGGGTCGGCTGCGCGCAGCTTGCCGCTACCACGCCCACGGCCGCCATAGCTGAGGCTCTCAGAAAATCGCGACGGCTCAAGTTCGACCTGGCCATGAGTATCCCTCCTTGGTACCCTAATCGGCGGTAGCCGATCGCCTGCGATCAAAACAGCCGACAAGGCGGTCGCGCTGCTGCCATGGATCGAAAGCCACTTTGCTCCACTGTCCATAGCGCTGCGTCTCTATTCGATGGGCCCGTCCTTTCTCGGCGTGGGGCGCTCGTCCATAGGCCCGGCCCGAGGTTTCGGTGTGGTGGCGCACGGCTTGCCCCACGACCCGGCGGTGCGCGATTTGGGCGACACAAGCGCAGTATAACACGAATGAGGACGCGCCGTCAAGTCAAATGGAGCGCCATGCGTCGCGCCACAGCGCCAAATGGCGCGCACAAAAAAAAGGGGGGCGAACCACGTGGTTCACCCCCAGCATTCCCATATCTCACCGGTTCATCTCGCTTGCTCGCGCGCCTCTAGCGCCAAGTACAACGCCACCGACCCCGCCACCGCCGCGTTCAGCGAGCCGATCCGCCCGCGCATGGGCAGTTGCAGCAACAGGTCGCAGTTCTCCCGGACCAGCCGGCTTAGCCCCTCGCCCTCGCTGCCCACCACCAGCGCCAGCGGCATGTTCAGGTCCACCGCGCCAGGGTCGGCCGAGCCAGGGGCGCGCTCCAGGCCGACGATCCACACGCCCTGCCCCTTGAGCGCCTTGATGGTTTGGGTCAGGTTGGTCACCTGGGCGATGCGCAGGTGCTCCACCGCCCCCGCCGAGGCGTTGCTCACGGCGGGGGTGATCCCCGCCGCGCGGTGGGCCAGCAAAGCGACGCCGTGCACGCCCGCCGCCTCCGCCGTCCGCAGCAAGGTGCCCACGTTCTGCGGGTCCTGCAGCCGGTCCAGGAGCAAGAGCAGGGGCATCTCGGCGCCGGCCTTGGCGCCCTGCACGATCTCGTCCCAATCGGCGTAGGGGTAATCCGAGACCTCGGCGGCGACCCCCTGATGGTTCGCCCGAGCGCAGAGGCTATCCAGCCGGTCGCGCCGCACCTGGCTCACCCGCAGCCGCGCTTGCTCGGCCAGCCGCAGGATCTGCCCCACGTCGCCGCCCTGGTGAACGCCCTCGGCGAGCCACACCTGCTGAAACCGGCGGCGGCCCGCGCGCAACGCCTCCAACACGGCGTGGTGGCCGTAAAGCGTCTCCGCCATGCGACTAACGCTCCAGGTACCGCCAGGACGAGCCGTCCGGCGAATCCTGAACCTGGATGCCCAACTCGGTGAGCTGGTCGCGCACATAGTCGGCCATGGCCCACTGCTTGGCGCCGCGCAGCTTGGAGCGCGTCTCCACCAGCAGGTCGGCCAGCTTGGCCGAAAGGTCGGCCCGGCCCTCGTCCTCCAGCGCGTCGGGGATGATGCCCAGCACATCGCCGCCCAACTGGCGATAGGCCTGATCCAGCGCCGCCAGGTCGCCTGTTGTCAGCGCTTTGCCCGAGGCCAGCAGCGTGTTCGCGTCGCGGGTCAGGTCATAGAGCGTGCCCAGCGCGCCCGGGGTGTTAAAGTCGTTGTCCATGGCCTCCTCAAAGGCCGCGCGGGCCTTGGCCACCAGCTCGACCACCTCCGCCGAGGCCTCGCCCTCGGGGGCCTGGGACAGCCGCTGCCGGATGGACCGGACCGCGCCCCAGATCCGCTGCCGCCCCTTCTCCGCCCCATCCAGCGCCTCGTCGGTCATGTCCAGCCGGCTGCGATAGTGAGCGGTCAGGATAAAGAGGCGGATGGTCATGGGGTCGTATAGCTCGTAAGCCTGGCGCAACGTGACAAAGTTGCCCAGCGACTTGTGCATCTCCTCGCCGCGGATGAACAACATGCCGTTATGCAGCCAGTAGGTGCAGAAGGGCACGCCCTCCGCCGCCTCGCTCTGGGCGATCTCGTCCTCGTGATGGGGGAACTTGTTCTCCATGCCGCCGCAGTGGATATCGAACGGCTGCCCCAGGTACTTGGTGGACATGGCCGAGCACTCCACATGCCAGCCCGGATAGCCCCAACCCCACGGGCTGTTCCACTTCATGATATGCTCCGCCGTGGCCTTTTTCCACAGGGCAAAGTCCGCCGGATGGCGCTTGTCGCCCTCCACTTCCACGCGGGTGCCCGCCTCGGTCTCTTCGATGCGCCGCCCGGAGAGCTTGCCGTATTGCTCATACTTGGGGACGTCGAAATAGACGTTGCCATCCACCTCGTAGGCATAGCCCCGGGCGATCAGCTTTTTGATCAGCTCGATCTGCTCCGGGATGTGGCCGCTGGCGCGCGGCGAGATGTCCGGCCGCGTCACGTTCAGGCGGTCCATGTCCTCGAAAAAGCGCCGGGTGAAGCGCTCCACCAGCTCCATGGGCTCCACCCGCTCCCGCGCCGCACCCTTGAGGATGCGGTCCTCGCCGGAATCCAAAAGGTGCCCGACGTCGGTGATGTTTTCCACGTGCCGGACCTGGTAGCCCTTGTAGCGGAAATAGCGCACCACCACATCAAAGTTGACGTAGGTCTTGCCGTGGCCGACGTGCGCATCGGCATACACCGTGGGGCCGCACACATAGATGTGCACCCGCCCGTCGGTCACCGGCTTGAACTCCTCGTCTTGCCTCGTCAACGAGTTATAGAGCCGCAAAGCCATCTGCTTGTCCTCCTCTGTGTTGAGGTTCTGCTATCTGGAGCTGTGCCCTTCCAACTGGGCAAAGATCATGCGCCCGGCGACGGTCTGCAGGACGCGCGTGACGACGACGTTGATCTCTTGGCCGATGTGGCGGCGACCATCCTCCACCACCACCATGGTGCCGTCGTCCAGGTACCCGACCCCCTGGCCGGGGTCCTTGCCCTCCTGGATCACCTGCACCGCGATGGTCTCGCCGGGCAGCACAACCACCTTGACCGCGTTGGCCAGCTCGTTGAGGTTCAGCACCGGCACGCCCTGCAACTCGGCCACGCGGTTGAGGTTATAGTCGTTGGTCATCACCGGGCACTGCAAAAGCCGCGCCACCTTGATCAGCTTGCTATCGACCTCCTGGACCTCCCTGGCGTCGATATCCGAGATCTCGATGGGCACGGGGGTATCCCTTTGCAGCGTGTTCAGGATATCCAGGCCGCGCCGCCCCCGGTTGCGGCGCAGCGCGTCGGGCGAGTCGGCGATGTGCTGCAACTCGTCCAGCACAAAGCGCGGCACCACCAGGGCGCTGTTGATGAACCCCGTCTGACACAGGTCGGCGATCCGCCCATCGATGATCACGCTGGTATCCAGCAAGATGCGGTTCTCTTTGGAGAGCAGCCCCTCGCGGGACATGCGCATCCCGATGGTGTTAAAGATGTCCTTCTCCCTGAGCACCATGACGCTGACGCTCAGCAAGCTAAAGATGATGGCAAAGACGAAAGGCAGCACCTCTCCCCAGGCTCCGGGGAGCAGCGAAACGGGCAGGGCCAAGAGAGCCGAGATAACCAGGCCGATGATCAGGCCGACGATAGCAGCGATCAGATGATGAGCGGGAACCTGGCGAATCTTGGCGCTGGCCCAGGAGAAGGGGCGCGTCGTGAAATAAGGCGCGAGCACCAGGCCCAACCCTGCGCCCGCCAACGCCAGCGCGAACACGTACGTGAGGACTGGGGGCTCCGGCTGGGCCTTGGCCACCAGAAACTCACCGGCCTGCCAGCCCACGAACCCGCCGATAACCATGCCGATTAAACGAATGATGAATTCCAGACTCATGAATAATGGCCTCCTAGGGCATACGGCATCCGATGCCGCACCGGCACATGTGCCGCACCGGCACGTGTGCCGCACCGGCACGTGTGCCGCACCGGCACGTGTGCCGCACCGGCACGTGTGCCGCACCGGCACGTGTGCCGCACCGGCACGTGTGCCGCAATAGCCTCTATTCAGTTGTATAGCGGGATCGAGTCGTCACCTCCTTGGCTGCTGGACTCGCCGGACCAGCCCGAGCGCTAGCGCCCCAGCGCGATGTCCAGCGCTTCCATCAGGGAACGCGCGCCGACCGGCTCGATCTCGGGCGGCACGTCCTTTTTCCTGAGGCTGGCCCGCGGCAAAAGGCACCGCTTGAACCCCAGCTTGGCCGCCTCCTTCAGGCGGCGCTCGATCTGCGTCACCGAGCGCAACTCGCCCGACAGGCCGATCTCGCCCACGATGGCCAGGTCGGGCGCCACCGGCGCGTTGCGGAAACTGGAGGCGATGGCCGTCGCCACCGCCAGGTCCACCGCGGGCTCGTTGATGCGCAACCCGCCCACGACGTTCACAAAGACGTCCTGGTTGGAGAGGTTCAGGCCCACCCGCTTGCTGAGCACCGCCACCAGCAGAAGCAGGCGGTTGGCATCCACGCCATTCGCCGTGCGGCGAGGAAAGCCCAGGCTGGTGATGCTGGTGAGGGCCTGTATCTCCACCAGCAGCGGGCGGGTGCCCTCCAGCGTGACCGCCGTGGCCGAGCCGGAGGCGTCCGCCAGGCGCTCGGAGAGAAAGACCTCGGACGGGTTGCTGACCTCGCGCAGGCCCTCGGCGTCCATCTCGAACACGCCCACCTCGTTGGTGGAACCGAAGCGGTTCTTGACGCTGCGCAGCAGGCGGTAGGAGTGAAAGCGCTCGCCTTCCAGGTAGAGCACGGTATCCACCATGTGCTCCAGGACGCGCGGCCCGGCGATGTTGCCGGTCTTGGTGACGTGCCCGACGATGAAAATGGGGATCTGGTAGCCCTTGCCCAGCCGCAGCAACGCAGCGGCGCACTCGCGCACCTGCCCGATGCTGCCCGCCGAGGAGGTCAGGGCCTCGAGGTACACGGACTGGATCGAATCCACGATCACCGCGCGCGGGCGCATGCGCTCGATATGCGTCAGGATGCGGTCGAGGTTCGTCTCCGCCAGGACGTAGAGCCGCTGCCCGCCCATGACCAGGCGGTCGGCCCGCATCTTGATCTGCTGGGCCGACTCTTCGCCCGACACGTAGAGGATATCGCCCACGCGCTCGGCCAACTGGGCCGCGATCTGCAGCAGCAGGGTGGACTTGCCGATCCCCGGGTCGCCGCCCACCAGGATGATCGAGCCGGGGACGATACCGCCGCCCAGGGTGTGGTTGAACTCTCCCATGGGCACGGGGATCCGCTCAAAGCCGTCCGCCGAGATGTTCGCCAGCGCCACCGGCTCCGTGGCCGGCCCGACGATGTGGAAGGGCGATTGCGCCGTCGCGCTCTTGGCGGTGGAGACCACCGTCTCCACCAGTGCGTTCCACGCGCCGCAACTCGGGCAACGCCCCTCCCACCTGGGAAAACCCTGGCCACACTCCTGGCAGACGAACGCCGTTTTCGTGCTCGCTCTCACCGGCATGCCCCCCGCCGCTGCATGTTAGGACGGCAGCGCTTCCATGACTTCGGTCGCGACCGCGGGCTCGCCTGGCTTGAGGACGATCTGGTCGCCCTCGCGCGCCACGAGCACGACGTCGCCTGCCTTGAACTGCCCGGCCAAGAGGGCCTCGGAGAGCGGGTCCTCCACCAGCCGCTGCACCGCCCGGCGCAGCGGGCGCGCCCCGAACTTGGGGTCATACCCCTCATCCACCAGCAGCTTTTTGGCCTCCGGCGTCACCTGCAGCACGATCTGGTGCTCGTCGAGCCGGTCCTGGACGTATCGCAGGTTGAGGTCGACGATCTGCTCGATCTGCTCCCTGGTGAGGGAGTGAAAGACCACGATCTCGTCCACACGGTTGAGGAACTCGGGGCGGAAGTGCCGCCGCAGCTCGTCCATCAGGTCGCCCTTCATATGCGCATAGGCCGCCGGCTCGTCTTCGCTCTCGCTCCGCGCCTTGAAGCCCAATTGCCCATCGACCCGCAGGTTCTCGCCGCCGATGTTGGAGGTCATGATGATGATGGCGTGCTTGAAGCTGACCTTGTGGCCCTTGGCGTCGCTCAGGTGCCCATCTTCCATGATCTGCAAGAGCATGTTGGTTGCTTCCGGGTGGGCTTTCTCCACCTCGTCGAAGCAGACCACGGAATAGGGACGCCGGCGCAACGCCTCGGTCAACTGGCCCGCCTCCTCATAGCCCACATAGCCGGGAGGTGCGCCCACCAACCGAGAGACCGAGTGGCGCTCCATGAACTCGGACATGTCGATCTGGACCAGGGCCTCCTCGCTGCTGAACATGAACTCGGCCAGCGCCTTGGCCAGCTCGGTCTTGCCCACGCCGGTCGGACCCAAAAAGATGAAGGAGCCGATGGGGCGCCGGGGATCCTTGAGCCCAGCCCGCGCGCGGCGGACCGCCTTGGAGATGGTGGCGATGGCCTCGTCCTGCCCCACGATCCGCTGGTGCAGCGCCTCCTCCATGCGCAATAGGCGCTCCGTCTCTTCCGTCGCCAATTGCGAGACGGGCACGCCGGTCCACATGGAGACGATCTCGGCAATGTCCTCGGGTGTCACCACCAGGTCCTCATCCGGCATCTGCCAGCGCACCTGAAGCTGCTCCACCTGCTTCTGCAGGTTCATCTCGCGCTCGCGGAGGTCCGCGGCTTGCGCGAACTCGTGCGACTCGAAGGCATCGCGGCGGCGCTGCTGAACGTCCTGCAGGTCGCTCATGGCCTGTTGCAGCCCGGCGGGGCCGCAGGCCTTGTAGATGCGCACCCGCGAGGAGGCCTCGTCCACCAGGTCGATGGCCTTATCGGGCAGGAAACGATCAGAGACGTAGCGCGCGGCCAGCGTCGCCGCCGCCTCCAGCGCCTCGTCCGAGATGCGCAGCCCGTGGTGCTCCTCATACCGGCTGCGAATGCCCTTCAGGATCTGGATCGTCTCGTCCACCGTCGGCTCATCCACCATCACCGGCTGGAAACGGCGCTCCAGCGCCGCATCGCTCTCGATATGCTTGCGGTACTCTTCCAGCGTGGTCGCGCCGATGCACTGCAACTCGCCGCGCGCCAGCGCCGGCTTGAGGATATTGGCGGCATCCACCGAGCTCCCCGCCGCCCCGGCGCCCACGAGCATGTGCAGCTCATCGATGAACAGGATGCTCTTGGTGCTGCGAATCTCGTCGATCACCTTTTTCAGGCGCTCCTCGAACTGGCCGCGGTACATGGTCCCCGCCACCAGGGAGCCGACGTCCAGCATCACCAGGCGCTTGTTGTGCAGCACCGGCGGCGTCTCGCAGGCGATGATGCGCTGCGCCAGCCCCTCGACGATGGCCGTCTTGCCCACGCCGGGCTCGCCGATCAACGCCGGGTTGTTCTTGGTGCGCCGCGCCAGGATCTGGATCACGCGCTCGATCTCTTTCTGGCGGCCAATGACAGGGTCCAACTCGCCCTGGCGCGCCTTGGCGGTCAGGTCCACGCCCAGTTGGTCCACCAGGGATTGGTTTTGCTGCTGTCCTTGTTGTTGCGGCTGCTGGCCGCCCGCGGGACGCGCGGGCCGGTTGGACCGCTCGATGGGCGCGGAGGCGCTGGACTGCAACACGTTCATCGTCTCGCGCTGCACGCCCTCCAGGTTGACGCCCAGCCCCTCCAGGATGCCCGAGGCGATCCCGCCGCCCTCGCGCAGGAGGCCCAGCAAGAGATGCTCGGTGCCGATATACTGATGCCCCAACTGGCCCGCTTCCTCCACGGCCAGCTCGAGCACGCGTTGCGTCCGAGGCGAGAGATCGATGTGCCCTTGCGTCTGATAGGGGCCCTTGCCGATGGTGTTTTCGATGGCGATCCGCACGTCCGCTTCGGAGACCCGGAACTTGGTTAGGACTTGGGAGGCCAGCCCCGCCTTTTCCCGGATCAAGCCCAAAAGGAGGTGCTCCGTGCCGATATAGTTATGGCCGAGGAGGCGCGCCTCCTCTTGCGCTAACGCCAGGCTTCGCTTGGCCCTGGTGGTAAGACGTTCCCAGATACTCATCTCTCGCTCCTTACGACGATCCGTCCCCTGCGACAACTCGCTACGTCGACCCGATATGGCGATTCCCTGCTAGACAACCAGGGGCTAGCGCTCACCTCTGAGCCTGCTAGCCCCTCGTCGATAACCGCTATCTTGACTTTGGCGTTCAGATCTGGGCCTGCCCCAGCTCGAGATTCCCGTTCCTGCCTGGGCCGGTCCCAGCGCAAATCCGCTGCTTGGCTCGCCTCTGGCGGCGCTAACCGCTACTTGTCATCCTCTTCCGAGCCATCGTCATAGTCGGCGCTGTCATCGGCCTCGGCGTCATCGTACACCTCTTGGGCGCGGCGCTTGCTGAGGCCCAGCCGCCGGCGTGCGCCGTCGATGCGGATCACGCGCAGCGTCACCACGTCACCCTCTTTGACCACATCCTTGGGGTGATTGATGCGCTCCTCGGACAGCTCCGAGATGTGAACCAGGCCCTCGATATCGTTGTCCAGGCGAGCAAAAGCGCCAAAGTCCGTGAGCTTGGTGATGGTGCCCTCCACCAACTGCCCAACGTAATACTTTTCTTCCACCTGGGTCCAGGGCTCTGGGCGGAGGCGCTTCAGGCTCAGGGCTATGCGATTACGCTCCCGGTCGATCCTCAGAACCTCGACATCCACCTCTTCGCCAACGTGCACGACCTCGGCAGGGTCGCTGACCCGGCCCCACGACAGCTCCGAGATGTGGATCAGGCCATCGGCTCCGCCGAGATCGACGAAAGCCCCAAAGCTGCACAGGCTGCTGACGACGCCATGCCGGGCATCGCCCACCTGGAGCTCCGACAGCAGCGACTCTTTGCGCATGCGCCGGGTGTCTTTCATCGCTTCCCGCTCGGAGAGGATGAGCCGGTTGCGCTTGCGGTCCACCTCGATGATCTTCAGGTGCAAGGTCTTGTCCACCAAGGCGGCAAAGGCAGACTCTTCGTTGCCTTCAGTGGTGGCGGCGTTGACGATCTGCCGGGACTCGGCGCTAAGCTGGGAGGCCGGGATAAAGCCCCGCACCTTGCCCACGCGGGCGATGACGCCGCCCTTGTTAAAGCCGACGATCTGGCGCTCCAGCACCGTTCCGGCTTCCATGAGCTCCTTGGCTTCCTGCCAGTCCTTCTCCATCTGAGCGCGGCGCAGGGAAAGGACGATATTGCCGAATTCGTCTTCGGGCTGCAGAACATAAGCCACCAAGCTGGCGCCGACCTTGAGCTCGCTCAGCTCGGCCTCGCTCATGTGCTCCAGTTCGCGCCGGGAGATCACCGCATCGCCTTTGGCGCCGATATCCACCTGGATATCATCGCCATCCCTGCTCACGATCACACCCTCGACGATCTCCCCGCGGTGGAAGCCCTTGTTGGCAAAGGATTCCTCCAACATGTCGGCAAAATTCATCGTGGCTTCTGGCGCCCCTCCCTCTTGCTGCGACTCGAAGTCCTGGCGGTCTTCCATACACCTTACCTCACTCGTGGATTTGCAACCATATTATACCCGATTCGCCACAAAAAGCAAGGCTATCCCTTGACGGCGACAGCTTCGATCTCGACCAGGATGCCCATGGGCAGCGCTGCCACCTGCACCGTGGTGCGCGCCGGCGGGTCCTGGGGAAAGAACTCGGCATAGACGGCGTTCATGGCGGCAAAGTCCTTGATATCCTGCAAAAAGACCGTGGTCTTGACCACCCGCGCCATGGAGCTGCCCGCCGCATCGAGGATCGCGGTGATGTTGCGCAGCGTCTGGCGCGTCTGCTCGGCGATGCCCCCCTCGACGACCTTGCGTGTCGCGGGATCCACCCCGCCCTGGCCAGCCGTGAACACCAGGTCGCCGGTCACGATCCCCTGGGAGTAGGGTCCGATCGCCCCGGGAGCCTTGGTTGTGGATACCACTTGGCGTGTCATGTGATGATCTCCTTTTCTGGTGATGGGTCCAACCGTATTCTACCGTCCAAAGCGGATTCGGTCAAGGCGCCTGACACGAAGAAGCGGGGAGGCTGCTGACCTCCCCGCTTGGTCTCAACGAGCGACAATGTTGACCAGTCGCCCTCCGGCCACGATGGCATTGACCACCGTCAGGCCCTCGGTGTACCGCTTGGCCCCCTCGCTCTCCAGGGCCAGCTTTTTCAGCTCGTCATCCGGCAGGCCCGCCGGGACCGTCAGGCGGTCCCGCACCTTGCCGTTGATCTGCACGATCAAGGTGATGGCCTCCTCCTTGGCCAGCTCCTCGCTCCACGCTGGCCAGGGCTGCTGATGCACGCTATAGGCGCCGCCGATGAACTCCCACAGCTCCTCGGCGATGTGCGGGCAGGTCGGCGCCACCAACAACACCAGGCTGCGCACCGCCTCATCCCACGCCGGGGTATGGGCCACCGGGGTGTTCTTGGCTTTCACGATATAGTTGTTGTACTCCATCAGCGCCGCCAGCATGGTGTTGAACTGAAAGTGCTCGATGTCGTCGGTGACGCGGCGGATGGTCTGATGGGTGATGCGCCGCAGCGCGGCGACATCCTTATCCGTGGCCTGCCCCTTTGGCTCCGGGATCGGCCCCGTGACCACCTCCCAGACGCGGTTCAGGAAGCGCGAGATGCCCTCGATGCCCAGGCTGTTCCACGGGCCGCCCTCATCCCAGGGGCCGATGAACATCAGATAGGCGCGGGTCGCGTCGGCCCCCAGCGTGGCCACCAGGTCATCGGGGTTCACCACGTTGCCGCGCGACTTGCTCATCTTTTCGCTGTCCTCGCCCAGGATCATGCCCTGGTTGAACAGCCGCTTCATCGGCTCGTCAAAGTCCACCAGCCCGATGTCGCGCATCGCCTTGGTGAAAAAGCGGGTGTACATCAGGTGCATGGTGGCGTGCTCGATCCCGCCCGTGTATTGGTCCACGGGCAGCCAGTATCGGCCCTTCTCCGGATCGAAAGGCACGTCCCCCTGGTAATAGGGGCTAACGTAGGCATAGTGATACCAGGAGGAGCACATGAAGGTGTCCATGGTGTCGGTCTCACGCTTGGCCGGCCCGCCGCACTTGGGGCAGGTGGTGTTGAGAAATCCCTCATGGTAAACCAGCGGCGACTCGCCGGTGGGCAGGAACTCGGCGTCCTCCGGCAGCAGCACCGGCAGGTCCTCATAGGGCACCGGCACGATGCCGCAGTGGTCGCAATAGATCATGGGGATCGGCGCGCCCCAGTAGCGCTGCCGCGAGATCAGCCAGTCGTGCAGGCGATAGCGCACCGCCAGGTCGCCGACGCCCTGCTGCTTCAGCCAGGCCGTCACCTGCCGCTTGGCGGACTCGCCGGGCGTGCCGGTAAAGGCCCCCGAGTTGATCATGTCCCCATAGTCGGCGTGGAACAGGGCGTCGCGATAGAACTCGAGGTGGTACAGCATCTCCATCAGCGTGCGGTTATCCCGCACAGGCGGCCAGATCGCCTTGCAGCGCGCCAGGATGGCCTCGCCCGCCTCCAACGAATCGAACTCGCGCGCGCCGTCATCAAAGACAAAGGCGAAGCGCGTCCCCACGACCTCGTTCCAGTTGCCGGGCAGGATCTGGGCCTGCAGCAGGGCGATATATGCGTCGGTCTGCGCCTCGCCGTGCAGCGTCACGAACAGGCCGTCGCCCAGCGCGCCGACGGGCTTGCGCTCCCAGGTGATGCCCAGCTCGCCCAGCTTGCCCTCGACGGCGGACAGGTCCTTGACCGAGCCGGGGAAGACCAGGCTCTTGGACAAGCCGTCGGTGCGCTTGATGACGGGGAGGATCGGCAGGCCGAACTTGAGCGCAAACTGGAAATCGCGCTCGTCGTGCGCCGGGACGGCCATGATGGCGCCGGTGCCATAGCTCATCAGCACATAGTCGGCGATCCAGATGGGGATGCGCCGCCCGTTGACCGGGTTGACGGCATAGGCGCCGATGAACACGCCGGTCTTTTCCTTGTCCGTCGCCTCGCGCTCGATGTCGCTCTGGCGGCGGGCCTGCGCCACGTACTCGTCCACCTGCGCGCGCTGCTCAGGCGTGGTCAGCTTGTCCACCAGCGGATGCTCGGGAGCCAGCACCATAAAGGTCGCCCCCCACAGGGTATCCGGGCGGGTGGTAAAGATCAGCATGTCGTCGCCCTGCTCGGTCTTGAAGACGACGTCCGCGCCCTCGCTGCGGCGGATCCAGTTGGTCTGCATCACCCGCACGCGCTCCGGCCAGTCGATCTTGCTAAAGTCCAGCAGCTCGTCAGCATAGTTGGTGATGCGGAAGAACCACTGGTTCAGGTCTTTTTTGACCACAGGCGTGCCGCAGCGCTCGCAGTGCCGGTCGTCGCCCCAGACCTGCTCGCGGGCCAGGGTGGTATTGCACTGCGGGCAAAAGTCCACCGGCGCTTCCTGCTTGTAGGCCAGGCCGTGCTCGTAGAATTTCAGGAAGAACCACTGCGTCCACTTGTAGTATTCGGGCAGGCAGGTCACCGCCTCGCGATCCCAGGCCCACATGGCGCCCATGGTCTTGAGCTGGCGTCGCATGTTCGCCACGTTGTCCATGGTCCAGGTATGCGGATGGATGCCGCGCTTGATGGCGGCGTTCTCCGCGTGCAGGCCAAAGGCATCGAAGCCGATGGGAAAAAAGACGTTATAGCCCTTCATGCGCCGATAGCGCGCCGCCGTGTCCGACGGGGCCATGGCGTACCAATGGCCGATGTGCAGGTCGCCCGAGGTGTAGGGGAGCATGGTCAGGAAATAGTACTTTTCCTTGCTCGGGTCCTCGACAGTGCTATACAGCCCGGAATCGACCCAGCGCTTTTGCCACTTGGGCTCGATCTCTTGGGGCACGTACTTGATCTTGCGCTCGCTCATCGTAAACCTCCTATGGGGAAGGCAGTTGCTCAGTGGATCCCAGCCAGGGCAGCTCACCCAACCAGAGTCGCCGCGGCCGGGAGTGGCGCGGTTCATCCGGTTGGGCGCGCAAGGATGAGCGCTTGATTCGCGGGTCGGTTCGTCGCTTGGCGCATCGGACCTAGGCCCCCTTACGGCTGAGGATCACCATACGCGGTGATTCCCAACTCAACGGCTGCCGATCGTAGCCGCCATAGACCTGGACCACGTCCAGGCCCACCAGCGTCAGCAGCAGGCGCAGCTCGGCGAAAGTGTAGGCGCGGATCGAGTTCGGATAGACGCGGCGCGTGCCATCGGCCTCGACCAGCGTCCACGAGCCATAGACCCGGCTCTCCTGGTGGTCGAAGGAACGCTCCTCCAACACCAGGCTATCGCCTCGATCGTACCAGTTCTGCTCCTCAAAGTAGCGCACCAGGAAATCGTGGTTCACCACGTCCAGGACGAAGTGGCCGCCCGGCGCGAGTACCCGCGCCGCTTCCTGCAGGACTTGGAGGTTTTCGCCCTCCCGCTCGAAATAGCCGAACGCAGTGAACAGGTTCAACACCACGTCAAAACCGCCGCGCAGCGGCAGGCGGCGCGCGTCGGCCCGCACCCAATCCACCGCGGCGCCCTGTTCCCGCGCATCGGCTTGGGCCTTGGACAGCAGCGCCTCGGAGAGGTCCAAGCCCGTCACCCGGCAGCCTTTGGCCGCCAGGGGGATGGCGTGCCGCCCATAGCCGCAGCAGAGGTCCAAAACCTTGGTGCCCCGCCGCAGCGTCACCATGCGGCCCAGGCTATCCACCTCCTGGAGCGTGGTGTCGTGCCAGTCCATCCGCAGGTAATCCGGGCCGAACAGGTCCCTGTACCAGTCTTGCATGGCGCCTTTCAATGAAAAAGCCCCTCGCCTGCGCATCCGCAGGGACGAAGGGCCGCTCCGTGGTACCACCCTGATTGACAAAGATGGCATGGAAAGGGATGATGGGCGCACAATGTGCGCCCATCATTCATCCATCGTGGTGGAGCTGAGGGGATTCGAACCCCTGACCTCTTGACTGCCAGTCAAACGCGCTCCCAGCTGCGCTACAGCCCCACGATCTTGTCCACTCTGGGCATGGTAACGAATGCCACTCGGCGACGGCTACAGGATTCACCGTCGCGGCTCCCAGGCGAGTTCGGCCTTGTCTGCGCTCCCCTGTTGGCGCCAATGCCAGGCTCTCACCCACGCTCCGCCCGGCTCTCTGCAGGGGATGGCCTACTACTCCTGTTCCCGGCCTTTTTCATATGACATGGAGCTGAGGGGATTCGAACCCCTGGCCTCATCAGTGCGATTGATGCGCTCTCCCAGCTGAGCCACAGCCCCATGAATTGCGGCGTCTAGTATACCCCTTAACGGTTTCTTTGTCAAATCGCCCCCGGACGCAACTTGGCCGCGCGCATCTGCGTATATTACACGAACACGCTGGGCCCGATCACACAAGCGCTTCCAGCGAGGGGACCACATGATGCAGGCCATCCGAACCATCACGCTCGCCCTGCCCTATGGGCTCGGGACGGTCAACTGCTACCTGCTCTCCGCCGGCAAGGGCCACATCTTGATCGACACAGGGCCTTCCCACCGCCGGGCGATCCTCGATCAGGAGCTGGCGCGGTCCGGATGCCTGCCCGCCCAGCCCCTGCTGGTCGTCCTCACCCACGGCGATTTCGATCACACCGGCAACGTCGCGCATATCTGCGCCGGGCACGGCGCCCAGTCGGCGATGGGCGCCGACGACGCGCCCATGGTCGAACGGGGCGACATGTTCGCCGGGAGAAAGCGCCCCAACTGGCTGGTGCGCTCGCTCGCGCCGCTCCTCTTTGGCTTCCACCAGGCGGAGCGGTTCCGGCCCGATTGGCTGCCGCAAGAGGGCGATGCCCTATCGGCCCATGGGCTCGACGCCCGGGTGCTCAGCTTGCCCGGGCACTCGCGGGGCTCCCTGGGCATCCTCACCGCCGAGGGCGACCTCTTTTGCGGCGACCTGCTCGACAACACCGCGCAGCCGGCGCTCAATTCCTTGATGGACGACCCCGCGGCAGGGCAAGCGAGCCTCGCCAGGCTCTCCGCCCTGCCCATCCGCACCGTTTACCCCGGGCACGGGCAACCGTTCCCGATGTCAAAACTCGCCACAGGAGGCACGTCTCGATGAAAGCGATGGTCGTGTACGATTCGGTCTTTGGCAACACGGAAAAGATCGCCCAGGCGGTGGGCGCGGCGCTGGCGGTCGAGGCGCGCCGCGTGGGCGACCTCCAGCCGGGGCAGTTGGCCGGGCTCGAGCTGCTGGTCGTCGGCTCGCCCACCCGCGGTTTTCGGCCCACCCCCGCCCTGAGTGCCTGGCTGAAGAGCCTGCCCGCGGGGAGCCTGCAGGGCGTCAAGGTGGCCGCTTTCGACACCCGCATGACCCAGGAGGCGGTGGACACCGCCGTGTTCTTTCTCAAGTACTTGGTGAAAGCCTTTGGCTATGCCAGCAAGACCATCGCGAAGGAGCTCCAGCGAGCCGGCGGCGAACTGGCCGCCGCCGAGGGCTTTTTCGTCACCGGCACGGAGGGCCCGCTGGTCGGGGGCGAGCTGGAGCGGGCCACCTCGTGGGCGGGGCAGCTCGCAACTGCCCGCTAGCCCGCGGAGCGGCCCCAGAGAAGGGAGGGACCGCATGACCACCCAAGCCAGCGTTAATCCCTGGTGGGCCGCGCTCACCGTCTGGGCCGTCGTGAACGCTGTCAACCTGCTGCAGGCCGCGGGGTTCCTCTCGCGGCTGCGCGCCGGCGACCGCGCGATCAACCATGCCCTTGGCTATGTCATCCTGGCCATGGCCGTCCCAGCGGCCATGGCCCTGTTCGCCCTCGTTCGCGCTGGAGCAGGCTGGCTGCACTGGGCCGGCCTGGTCGTCTTTCTCCTGTTTCTGGCGCTCATGCTCATGGTGGACTATGCCCGGCCCGTCGAGTTCCGCGCGCCCCGGCGCCCCGGCATCCTGGTTCCCTACCTGACGCTCTTTTTCAGCGCGATCCTGCTGATGGGCCTGCCCATGTTCCGCCTGGACCGCGCGCTCTGGCTCATCACCATCGCGACCACCGCGCTGTTGCTCGGCGCCATGGTCCTGGCCATGCGCAAGGGCGTCGGCTGAAGCGAAAGCCCTGACGAATCTCCGCCAGGGCTTTCGTTTACGGCGCGGCGTAGCGGTCGATTTTTCCGCACTCGCGAAAGCCGATCCGCCGGTAGACGTTGATCCCCAGGGGGAAGGCCTCCAGGATGCCGATGCGATAGCCCTGCGCCCGCGCCTCGCGCAGCGGCGCCAGGGTGATGGCGGTGCCGATGCCCCGGCCCCGCGCCTCCGGCAGCGTCCCCACCCAATAAATCCCCGCCACGCCGCTGCTCAAGAGCAGCTTGGAGGTGGCCACCGGCTGGCCGTTCCAGAGCCCCAGGTAGAGCCGCGCCGGCCAGCCCAGGCCGAGGCTGCCATAGAGCGCCGCCAGCGGCAGCTCGACCTCCGGCGGCAGCCGAAAGCTCGCCACGATGACGCGAATCCACTGGCGCAACCCCTGCTCATCCTCCACCGGCACGACCTCCAGCCCCGCCGGGTGGGGCAGAGCGTCGTTGAGGGCGTGCAGGTCCACGGCCATCCCCGGCGGTCCGCCGCGGACCAGCCCGTTGGCGGCCAGGTGCTCGCCCAGCCCGGCGGGCTGCGACGAGGGGCCGACGAACCAGGTCATGGGCAGGCGCCGCTCCCGAAACCAGGCGAGCGCCTCCGCCACGCGGCGGCCAGCTCCGTCCTCGGCCAGCCGCGCGCGGAGCGCGCCGTTCAACAGCGGCAAGGGCAGGCCGGTGGCGTAGCGCAGCAGGTCGCCGTCATCGCGCAGCTCGGCCGCCGGCGCGCGCCCCAGCCGCTCGATCCGGTCCAGCACGTTGGCCTCCAGGGCCCGCGCTAGCCCTTCCGCCGATACGTCGGCGCGAGGAGGCTCGGCGCGAAAGAAACTCGGGCTCACAGGTTCTCCAGCCCGCGCACCATGTAGGCCTGAGCCACGCCGGACTCGTCCGAGTTGAAAAAGGCCAGCTTGCCGTCCGGCGAGAGGAAGGGATGGATGTGCGTCTGCTTGGTCAAGGTGCTGCCCGGGCTGAGCAAGAAGGTCCAGCCGGTCAGCGGGTCCGCGCCGGGCTGGCCCAGCTTGGCCGTGTAGAGCCCCCCGCCGGGGATGGTCCGCACCGCATCGGTCACAAAGCGTCGCGCCTCGATATCGGTGGCAAAGTGGTCAAAGTCCGGCCGGGCAAAGTGGCGCGTCAGGTCGTTGCGCCGCCCCTGCGGATGCAGGAGGCCGATGTGCCCCACATGCGGCACGGCCTGGGCCTCGATCAGCTCGGCCTGCCTGGGCTCTCGCAGGTGGGTGCTGGTGATCATCCAGTCGCTGCGCCCGCGCCAGCACTGGTGCCCCTGGCAGGACTCGTTGCCATCGCGGCCCCAGGGGATATCGCGGAAATCGGTCCCATCGTCGCGGATGACGTGGATGTCGGCGCCATCGCCGCTCACCAGGACGGTGATGCGGCCCTGGGCGTCGTGGTGGTTGCCGTGGTTCTCCTGCACCATGATATCGTGGCACCGCTCGGGGTCGCGCGAGCGGGTATACTGCGGGTGCAGGTTGCACCAGGTCTGCCCCTCCAGGATCACCCGCACCTCGGCCTTGCGGATGTCAAAGACCATCAGCCCGAATGGCGCGTCATCCTGCTGCCCATTGCCCATGAAGGCGGCCAAGGCGATGCGCTGTCCATCCGACGAGATGGTGGAAAGGGGATAGATGCGGCTCGGACGATAGCTCGTGCCGGGCAGCGGCGCATCCACCACCATGATCGTCTGCCGCTCCGCGCCATCCCAGCGCACGCGCTTGAGCGTCAGCCGGCCGCCATTGAGCTCGGTCTCGTTGACAAAGTAATACACCCACTGGCCGTCTGAGGTGACGGAGGGAGCTGTGGCACCCGTCTCGTGGGTGAGCGGCCGCAGCGCGCCGCCCTCCTCCAGCTCGCAGACGAGGTAGCGGTGCTCCGGGTCGTGCAGGTCGCTGCCGTGAGCGTGCGCCGACCGATGCAGCAGAAAACGCTTCGAGTCCGGCGCAAAGATCTGCGCCTCCATGTAGACGTGCGAGCTGGGGATGTCCTCGGTGGTCAGTTGGAACACCTCGATCCCCTGGGGCGAACCTCCGCGCAACAGGTCAGGACGTGGCTTCATGACGCTCCTTTCCGCAAAGCAGGATGGAGGCCAGTATAGCCAGGTTCGCGCCAGCGTCAACGCGGCGGCGCCGCCTTTGCCGCCGGGCGCGAGCTGCCGTATAATCCGCCAACCGCGCCGCCCTGAGCAGGAGTCACATCGAGGCCACCGTGATCAAGCTCACCCTGCTGACCATCGCCTGGTTGATCGGCATCGCGCTAAGCCACTGGCTGAACCCCAGCCTCAGCGCGGTCCTCGTGCTCTTCCCCGCGCCCCTGGCGCTCATCGCGCTCTGGCGCGACAGGCGTTCCGTGCAACGGCTGGGCGTGTACGCCCTGGCGCTGCTGGCGGGGGCGGCCTGGGTGCAACTTCGCGCCCCGCGCATCGACGCCGGGCACGTCGCCTTCTATAACGACACGGGCGTGGTGATGGTCCGCGGCGAGGTGGAGAGCGACCCCGAGCTCGGCGACACCACCCTCTCCATGCGCGTGCGCGCCGTCGAGCTGGAGCGCGCCGATGGCGCCCGCCCCGTGCAGGGGTCGGTCTGGGTGCAGGCCAGCCGCTACCCCGGCTATGCCTATGGCGACCAGGTGGTCTTGCGCGGGCGGCTGGAGACGCCGCCAGAGCTGGCTGAGTTCTCCTACAAGGATTATCTGGCGCGGCAGGGGCTCCACGCGCTGATGCGCCACCCCGAGATCACCGTGACCGGGGAGGGGCAGAGCAGCCCCTTCTATGCCCGGCTATACGCCTGGCGCGCCCGCGCCCGCGAGACCATCGCCGCCATCCTACCCGAGCCGGAGGCGTCGCTCCTGGCCGGCATCCTGCTGGGCCTCGATTCGGGGATCCCCGAAGAGACCATGGACGCCTTCACTGCCACCGGCACGGTCCACATCATTGTCATCTCGGGCTTTAACCTGACGCTGCTGGCGGGGCTGCTGGTGCGGGTGGGCACGCGCTTTTTCAACCGGATGCGCGTGCTGTGGGGCGCCTGCGCGGGGGTCATCCTCTACGCCCTGTTCGTGGGGGCCGGGCCGCCGGTGGTACGCGCCGCGGCCATGTCCTGCCTGACGCTGCTGGCCTACCTGGTGGGCCGGCCCTATAGCGTGGATAGCGCCTTGGCCTTTGCCGTGCTGGTGATGACCGTCCTCAATCCTCTGTCGCTCTGGGACGTGAGCCTGCAGCTCTCCGTTGGCGCCACGCTGGGGCTTCTGGTGGTGGCGCCGCTGGCGGCCAGCCGCGCCCGGCGCGCGCTGGAGGCGCGCATCGCCGCCGACGCGCTTCCCTGGACGATGGGCACGCTCAACGAGTTGTTCATCGCCAGCCTGGCCGCCCAATTCGCCACGCTGCCCATCATCGCCTATCACTTTGGCCGCATCTCGCTGATCTCGCCGCTGACCAACCTGCTGATCCTCCCCGCCCAACCGGGGGTGATGATCTCCGGCGGGGTCGCCACCCTGGCGGGGCTGCTCTGGGAGCCGCTGGGGCGCATCCTGGGCTGGGCGCCGTGGCTGCTGCTGACCTATACCACCCGCGTGGTGGCCTGGACCGCCCGGCCCGCCTGGGCCGCCGTGGAGGTCCAGCTCGCGCCCTGGGCCGCGCTGGCGATCTATGCGCTGCCTTTTCTGCCCGGCTGGCTGCGGCAAGCCTGGCAGCCGGCGGCGCAGCAGCTTGCCGCGCTGACCCGCTTCCTGCGGGAGCGCCCCGGCGTCAACTTGGCCGGGCTGGCGCTGCTCGCCGCCGGCGCGCTGACCTGGATCGCCGTCCTGGAGCTGCCGGATGGCCGCCTGCACATCCACGTGCTGGACGTGGGCCAAGGCGATGCCATCCTGCTCGAGCTGCCGCAGGGGCAGCAGGTCCTCATCGATGGCGGGCCGGAGCCTTCTCGCCTGCTGCCGGCGTTGGGGCGGCGGATGCCCTTCTGGGACCGCCGCATCGAGATGGTGATCCTGACCCACGCCGATATGGACCACCTGGCCGGGCTGATCCCCGTGCTGGAGCGCTACCGCGTGGAGCGGATCGTGGCGGGGCCGTCGGCCAAGGACAACCCGGCGATGGCGCGCTGGGAGGCCTTGCTGGCCGTCGAGAGCGGCGAGCTGATCCGAGCGCAGCGGGGGCTCCAGTTCGTCTGGTCAGAGGGGCTGCGGATGGAGGTGCTGCACCCGCCCGCCCAGCCCGCGCCGGAGGAGGATGAGAACGCCAACTCGGTGGTGCTGCGCCTGGCCTATGGCGAGCTGAGCGCCCTCTTCACCGGCGATGCGGAGGCGGACGTGGAAGCCCAGCTCGTGGCCGACGGGCTGGCCCGGCCCAGCCAGGTCCTTAAGGTCTCGCACCACGGCGCCAGCGAGGCCACCAGCGCCGCTTTCCTGCAGGCGGTGCAACCCCAGGTCGCGGTGATCTCGGTGGGCGCGGAGAACCGGCACGGCCACCCCGCCGCCGACACCTTGCGGCGGCTGGAGGCGCTGGCGATCCGCGTGCTGCGCACGGACCGCCAGGGAGCCGTGGAGATCATCTCGGATGGCGTGCACTATGCCATCGAGACGGGGCGCTAGCGCCGGGCAAAAGAACAGGCTCCGGGGGCCAAGCCGGCCTCCGGAGCCTCTCGTTTCATCTTGCGCGTTCGCGCTGAGCCTAGCGAAGCACCCACAGGGCGGCGGGCAGGATCTGGAACTCGAGCCGCTTGGCGCTATAGATCTCGCCATCGACATGCGCATATAGCTCGGCGTCGCTCTCCAGCACGATGTGGCGGCCGCGTCGCATCTCGATGGGCTTGCGGCCCACGTGCGTGCCCTTCATAAAGTGCGGCAGGAGCGCCAGAATGCGCAGGCGGCTCACATAGCCCGCCGTGAGAAACTCCAGGTAGCCATCGTCAGGCTGAGCCGCGGGCGTCACCCAGAACCCGCCGCCATAGCGCGGGCCGTTGGTCACCGAGGACATGAGCAGCGGCATCTCGAAAGACAGCTCGTCGCAGGTGATGCGGGTCAGCGGCGCGCCGTAGCGAAGCAGCAGTGTGCGCAACACGGCCAGCAGATAGAGGGGCATGCCGCGCAAAAAGCGGATGCGCGCGGCCTCGATGTTGGCGATGGCGTCAAAGCCCACCCCGACCCCGTTGCCAAAGTAGCGGTCGTTGAGCCTGGCCACATCGATCAGGCGGCGCTCGCCGCGCACGATCCGCTGGCAGGCTTGGCGCACGTCGGACGGCCAGTCGATGGCCGCGCAAAAGTCGTTCCCCGAGCCCACCGGCACGACGCCCAACGTGCCCACGGCCTCCCCTGCATAGCCCGACATCAGGCCGTTGAGCACCTCGTTGGTGGTGCCATCCCCGCCCATGGACAGGATAAGCTCGTAGCCCTCGGCGCGAGCGCGACGCGCCAGCTCCACCGCGTGAAGGTGCCGCTCAGTGCGGATGATATCGGGGCGAATGCCCCCCTTGGCCAGTTCTTCCAAAACCGCGGGCAACTCACCCTCTGCCCGCCCGCGGCCAGCCAAGGGGTTCAATATGAGCTTGCACTTATGCAACGCGCACCCTCCCGAAAGAGTCAGGCCCCGCTAGAGAATTATCGGCGATTCCCGAATTCAGTCAAGTGCCCCGCGCCGTGGGGGGTTATGACCTAGGTCATACGTGCGCGAGCAGGCCGGCCTAGAATAAGAGCAGGGAAATGTGCCCGTCTTGGCATTTGGAGTGTAGCGTATTCACCCCAAAAGCCGGCCTGGAAGGAGATTGACAATGAACGCTGATGTCATTGGAATGCTAGCAAAGCGGCGGACGATCAGGCGCTACACCGACGAGCGAGTGCCTGAGGAGACCATCGCCGCTCTACTGGAGGCCGCCTTTTACGCACCCAGTTACCTGAACAGGCGTCCCGCCCATTTCCTGGTCGTGGAAGACAAGGAAGTGCAGCAACGGCTAGGCGCCATCCTGAGCGTCAGGCCCTATGTGCAGCAAGCCTCGGCGGTGATCGTGTTGCTCGCCGATCCCGAGTTGTCGCCGGTCTGGCCGGCCGACTTGGCCGCAGCCGCGGAGAATATCCTGATCGCCGCTTCGGCGTTGGGATTGGGAGCCGCCTGGGTAGGCAACCCGTTCGGCGCGGCCTGGGAGATGCGCGAAGCCGAGATCAGGGAGCTGCTTGGCATACCTGACCACATCCGCACCCTGGGCTTGATCACCGTCGGCCACCCCGCGGACCACCCGGAGCCGCACACCAAGGCAAGCTCGTGGGATTCGTTACGCGTGCACTATGGCAGCTTTGCCGGGTTCAGGCCCGAATGGGCCAACCTGAACGCAGGGAAGCCGCCACAATAGCTGCGCGCGTCGCCAGCCCTGCAAGGACCAAGCCGAGCCTGCGGGAGAGTCCCGCAGGCTCGTTTTGCTTTGCGCGGGTTTTGTGCTAGACTTACGAACGCTTTGCAGTAGATGAGGAGCCGTTGTTTACCGGCCCCAGGGCCTGCCGGCGGCTCCGTGCCATCATATCTGACGAGGGGTTCCATGAAGAGACCAGCGGCTATGGCGATCGTGATCATCATGCTGCTCACGCTGGCGGCGCCAGCGCTGGCGGCGCCGGTCGCCCAGGGCGTCCAAGTTGTCATCACCTCGCCCACGATGAACGCGGTAGTGCGCGGCAGGGTGCTCATCCAAGGCAGCGCCGCCCACCCCAATTTCTGGAAGTATGAGGTCCACCTGGCGCCCGAGCCAAACCCCAGCAACCAGTGGAGCGTGCTGGGCATCCACGAGAACGCCGTGGTCAACGGCACCCTGGAGACCTGGGATACCGGCTCGGTCCCGGATGGGAGCTATAGCCTGCTGCTCCGCGTCGTGGACAAGACGGGCAACTATCAGGAATACTTTGTGCGGCAGATCTCGGTGTCCAACACGGCGCCCACCGACACGCCTCTCCCCACGGCCACCCGGGCGCCAACGCAGACGCCGCTGCCCAGGGCAACCGCCACGGCGGTCGTCATCGAGCAGCCGACCATGGACATCGCCCCGGCGACCCCGACGGCGACCCTGGCCCGCCCCACCATCGCGCCGGCGATCAGCGTCCCCACCGTGGACCTGAGCGCCTGGCGGGACGCGTTCCTGCTGGGCGCGGGGGCCATGGGCGCGATCTTTGTGCTGTTGGGCCTGATCTACCTGATACGCCGCATCCTGTAGGCGTTGCCTCCAATGTAAGCTCGCCAAAGGGGCTTGTCCACGCGATCAGCCCCTATTCGCTGTGCGCCGCCCCGACCGGAGGCGCGAGGAGCCTAGATGTCGCCAACGCCGCCAGCCCATGACCCCGCCAGCGGGCCAGAGGGGCCGTGCTTGATCTGCGGGCTGGGCAACCCCGGCCCTCGCTACGCCAAGAACCGCCACAACGCCGGCTTTCAGTGCCTCGACCTGCTGGCGCGCAAATGGAACCTGACCTTCAACCGGATGCGCTTCAAGGCGCACACCGCCGCCGGGCAGGTCGCCACGGCCCAGGTCATCCTGGCCAAGCCGCTCACCTACATGAACGCGAGCGGCGAGGCGGTGGTCCCCTTGCTGCACTGGTACAAGCTGGCCCCCAGCCGCCTGCTGGTGGTCTATGACGACCTGGACCTGCCCCTGGGCAAGATCCGCTTCCGGCCCAGCGGCAGCGCCGGCGGGCACAAGGGCATGACCTCGATCATCCAGCAACTGGGGCGCGACGATTTCCCCCGGCTGCGGCTGGGCATCGGCCGCCCGGAGCGGGGCGAGCCCTACGAATACGTGCTGAACGACTTTTCCGCCGACCAAGAGATCGCCATGCGAGAGGCCTGGGAGCGCGCCGTCGCCGCCATCGAGTGCTTCCTGCAAGAGGGCGCCCAGGCCGCCATGAACCAATTCAACGGATGAGCGCCGGGCCAGACGCCAGGATGGGACACCCGTGAACCTTTCGGGGCTTTTGCCGCTCATAGATGACCAACCCGCTTTTCAGGCCCTGCGGGACTATATGAAGCAGCCCGCCGGGGATACCCCGCCCGAGGGGGCCAGCGCCGCCTGGGATTTGGCGGCGGGGCGCGCCTACCTGCTGGCCGCCCTGCAACGCGAGGCGCCGCGGCCGCTCGTGCTGATCGCCGCCAACCCCGAGCGAGCCACCCAACTGCACGACCAGCTCTGCCAGTGGTCCGTCGCGCCGGAGCAGGTCCACCTTTTCCCCGCGCCCGAGGCCCTGCTTTATGACAAGACCATCTGGGGCGCCGAGACGATCAACCGGCGCATCGCGCTCCTTTCCTGGCTGGCCCGGCCGGACCTGTACCCCGAGATGGCCGCCTCCCAGCCCGCCCCGATCATCGTCACCTCGGTGGCGGCCCTGTTGCACAAGAGCATCGCCCCCAGCTATCTGCTCAAAAGCATCCGCGAGCTGCGGCTGCGCCAGCGTATCGACCTCAACGAGCTGCTGACGACGCTCCTGCGCCTGGGCTACCAGCCCACCAGCGCGGTGGAGGCGCCGGGCAGCTTTAGCCGGCGCGGCGGCATCCTGGACATTTTCGCGCCCGGGCAGCGTTACCCCGTGCGCATCGAGCTCTTTGGCGACGAGATCGATAGCCTGCGCACCTTTGACCCCGAGACCCAGCGCTCCCAGGAAACCGTCGAGCGCGCCGCCATCTGCCCCGCCACGGAGGCGCTGCCGTCCTATGGCCGGCTGGCCCTCGCCAGGCTCAAGCGCACCGATGTGGCCCAGCTCCAGGCTCTCGCGCGCCAGCGCTGGCAGCAAGACATGGAAAACCTGGAGTTCGAGCAGGGCTTTCGCGGCATCGAGTTCTATCTGCCCTACCTCTACTCCGAGCCCGGCTCGCTCCTTTCTTTTCTGTCCCGAGCGGCGGCGATCGTCACCGAGGGGCGCGGCGAGCTGGCCAACACCGCCGCCACGCTCATCGAGCAGGCGGGGGTCACCCGCGCCGAGCTGGTGGACGAGGGCGGCCTGCCCGAGGGCTATCCCACGCCCTATTTCACCTGGCCCGCCCTGGAGGCAGCGCTGCGCGGCCGCCCCACGCTGGACATGGCCCACCGGCAAGCCGAGGAGGAAGGGGCCAACCTCCTGGGCCCAGCCGATAGCTATGGCGGGCAACTGGCCGAGCTGGCCGAGGACTGCAAGTCCTGGCGCGCCGGGCCGCAGCGCATCGTGATGGTCTCTCGCCAGGCGCAGCGCCTTGACGACCTCTTGCGCAACGAAGGGCTCTACCCCATCGTGGCCGAGGACGTCGTGGAGACGCCGCCGCCCGGCAGCCTCACCATCGTGCAGGGCGGCATGGCGCAAGGGTGGGTGCTGCGCGACCGCGAGCTCGCCGATGCGCTGGTGGTTCTCACGGACTCGGAGATCTTTGGCTGGGCCAAGTACCGCCGCCCGCGCAAGGTGACCCGCCGCGCCTTTTCGCCGGAGGCCTTTTTCGCCGACCTGCGCGAGGGCGACCACGTGGTCCACCTGGAGCACGGCATCGCCGTCTATCGCGGCCTGCAGCGCAAGACCGTGGACGGCGTGGAGCGCGAGTACCTGGAGCTCGAGTACGCCGAGGGCGACCGGCTCTGGGTTCCGGTCAACCAGGCCGACCGCATCACGCGCTATGTGGGCACCGGGGAAGAGCCCGCGCTGCACCGCCTCGGCACCGCCGACTGGGATCGCGTCAAGTCTCGCGCCAAACGCGCCGTGGAAGATATCGCGCAGGAGCTTTTGCAGCTCTACGCCGCCCGCGAGGTGGTGCCTGGGTACGCCTTCAGCCAGGACACCGCCTGGCAGGAAGAGATGGAGACCTCCTTCCCCTACGAAGAGACCGAGGACCAACTGCGCGCCATCCATGAAGTCAAAGATGACATGGAGAAAAAGCGCCCGATGGACCGCCTGGTCTGCGGCGACGTGGGCTATGGCAAGACCGAGGTCGCCTTGCGCGCCGCCTTCAAGTCGGTGATGGACGGCAAGCAGGTGGCGATCCTGGTCCCCACCACGGTGCTGGCGCAGCAGCACTATATCACCTTCCGCGACCGCCTGCAGGCTTTCCCCGTCACCGTCGAGATGCTCTCGCGCTTTCGGACCCGCGCCGAGCAGGGCCAGATCCTGGACCGTCTGGCGACCGGGCAGGTCGACATCGTCGTGGGCACCCACCGGCTGATCCAAAAAGATGTCGAGTTCAAGGACCTGGGGCTGTTGATCATCGACGAGGAGCAGCGCTTTGGCGTCGCGCACAAGGAGCGGCTCAAACAATTGCGGAGCCAGGTGGACGTGCTGACCCTCACCGCCACGCCGATCCCGCGCACCCTCTATATGGCCCTCACTGCCGCGCGCGACATGAGCATCATCGACACGCCCCCGGAGGAGCGGCTGCCCATCCGCACCCAGGTGGCCGAGATGAGCGACTCGCTGGTGCGCAAGGCCATCCTGCGGGAAATGGGACGCGGCGGCCAGGTCTATTTCGTGCATAACCGCGTGCAAGGCATCCGCCAGATCGCCCAGCACCTGAACCGGATCGTCCCCGAGGCGCGGCTGATCATCGGCCACGGCCAGATGGACGAGCACGAGCTGTCCCGCGTCATGCTCGACTTTATGGAAGGCAAATACGACGTGCTGCTCTGCACCACCATCATCGAGAGCGGCCTGGACATCCCCAGCGTCAACACCATCATCATCAACCAGGCGGACAAGTTCGGCCTGGCGCAGCTTTACCAACTGCGCGGGCGCGTCGGGCGCAGCTCAGCGCAGGCCTATGCCTATCTATTGCACAACAAGGGACAGACCCTTTCCGACATCGCCAAGTCGCGGCTGGAGACCATCCTGGAGGCCAACGAGCTGGGAGCCGGCTATCGGGTCGCCATGCGCGACCTGGAGCTGCGCGGGGCGGGCGAGATCCTCGGCGCGCGCCAGCACGGGCAGATCGCCGCCGTGGGGTTCGAGCTCTATACGCGGCTCCTCTCCCAGGCCGTCAAGAAACTGCAACGGCAGCAGGGGATCGTCCAGCCGGAGGCCCGCCTGCCCTTCACCAGCCTCTCGCCCACCGACTCGGCCAGCGTGGACCTGCCGCTCAGCGCGCACCTGCCCGAGGATTACGTGGTCGACGTGCCGCTGCGGCTCAAGCTCTACCAGCGCATGACCAACCTGAACGCCATCCAAGAGATCGACGACGTGGCGCAAGAGCTGGCCGATCGCTTTGGCCCGCTCCCCGAGCCAACCAGCAACCTCATCTACCTGTTGCGGCTGAAGGTGCTCGCCACCCTGGCGGGCGCCAGCAGCGTCGCCCGCGATGACACGCGCGTGGTGGTCCGCTTCGCCACCCCCGAGGAGATGACGCCCGTCCGGCCGGAGCTGATCCGGCAGTTCGGCAACGTGGCCATCATCCGCGCCAACCAGGTCTCCCTCCCCTGGGGCCGCGGCGGCGAGCTGAGCCGGCAAACGTTGCTGCATCTGTTGGAGGCCATGGCCCAGGCCAAGGCGGCCTGGGAAGGGCCGAAGCGTTAGGGATACCCTGCCGGGCGACGCAAGCCTGGCGGGGCGCTTCCTACATGAGAAGGAGAGCGATACCGTGCACACCGCCGCAGGCATAGCGCGCACCAGCGCCGAGTTGAGGGCTATCCTTTCGCAGGCGCAGCCAGCTCGCCCGCTCGTCTCGGCCATTGCCGATCTAGCCGGCCTAGCCGACGGGCGCGGCTCGGGAGTATCCCTTCAGGTGTTGCGAGCCGCCCGGGCGCACTTGGCGGCCCTCGGCAACATCCCGCAGACAACCTACACGCTCTATCGCGAGTTTCAGCGAAATGGCGAGCGGCGTGGGTACGAGACGCCCTACTTTGCCAAGCGCGATAACCTCGGCGCGGCGGCGCTAAGCGTGCTGCTGGGCGACAGGTCCTCGCTCGATCACGTCCATGACTACCTAAACGACATCTGCGAAGAGACCACCTGGGTCATCCCCGCCTGCGAGCCCCAGACCCTAGACTTGTTCAACGCTGGCACGGCCTTTCTGCTGGCTGAGACCCTCGCCGTGCTCGATGGGGTGCTGGCCGACGAGGTGAAACGGCGCGTCACGGACGAGATCGAGCGACGGGTCAACGCCGTCTACCTGGAAGGCCACGAGGGCTTTTGGTGGTATAAAGGGGCCAACAACTGGAACGGCGTCTGCAACGGCGCCGTGGGCGCCACCTTTCTCCTGCTGGAGCAAGACATCCGGCGGCTGGCCGAGGCCCTCGAGGTTGTCCTGGCCGGGCTGGAGGTCTTTTTCTCGACGGCCTTCGAGGTGGAGGGCAGCTCCACCGAGGGTGCAGCCTATTGGCAATATGGGCTGAGCAACGTGATCCCTTTTGCCGAGTTGCTGCGATACCGCACCGCGGGCGCCATCGACATCCTGGGGACCCCACGGCTGCGACAGATCGCTCGCTATCCCCTTCGTGTCATGCTCTCGCCGGGCCGTTACGCCAGCTATTCCGACTGCGACGAGCAGGTCTCCTTCGCCCCGGGCCTGGTGGCCCGGCTGGCGGAACGAACCGGCGTCACCGAGCTGCTGGGCCTCCTGGCGGAGCCGGCCCCCCTGGCCCTCTCGCCCGGCCATACCACCCCACCCTGGCGGCATATCGCCTGGTGGGACGGCAAGCGCCCGGAGCGGGTTCACCTTGGCGACGAGTGGCTGCAAGACGCCGGCGTGGTGCGCCTGGTCGGCACGACCCCCTCGCCAGCCCCGGTGGTCCTGGTGGCCAAAGCCGGCCACAACGCCGAGAACCATAACCACAACGATGTGGGCACGTTCATCCTGCACATCGACGGCGAGACCTTCCTGACCGACCCCGGGCGCGGCCTCTATAGTCGCAGTTATTTCAGCCCGACTCGCTACGAGAACCTCTTTTGCAGCTCGTTTGGGCACAGCCTGCCCGTGATCGGCGGCCAGCTCCAGGCCGCCGGCGCGGCCTATCGAGGCGAGATCGTGGCCTGCGACCTGGCTGGCCCCACCAAGCGCCTGGTCATGAGCATCGGCGGCGCCTACCCCGTGCCAGAGCTGCGCAGCCTGACCCGCACCCTGACCCTCGGCCCTGATGGGCAGTTCGACTGCGAGGATCGCCCGGACCTGCAGTCGCCCTTGGAGGTCGAGGAGGCTTTCGTCACCTGGCTGGAGGTCACGGTATCGGGCGCCATCGCCAAGCTCACGGGACAGCGGCACGTCGTCGAGTTGTCCATTGCCGAGCCCGCTGGCGCGCGTTTCCACCTGGAGGTGCTGGAAGAGGCCTCGCGCGCCAACGCCAAGCCCGCGCTGCTGAAAAGGCTGTCTTTCCGAGTTCCTGCGGGGAGCCCCTCGGCGCGCGTCCAGGCACGGCTCATCGCCTAAGCGCAGCGACGAGGCATGTGAAAACAAAAGGAGTCACGGCTCGCTCGTTTCGCTTCGGGTATTCCGTTCAAAGCATGGAGCGAATCCGTGACTCCTCAGCGGGCGCCGAGGGTTAGTAGTAGCTTGGCTGATTCACAAACCAGAGGAGCCCCGCCACGCAGCAGCAGCACAGGAACACCAACAAGGCCACCAGCAGCACGATGAGCCAGGTTGAGACCGGCTTTTTCGCCCCGGGGCCAGCAGCCCCCGCAGGCAGGACCGCGGTTCGGGCGGGCAGCGATGGCTCCAGGGGGGTAGAAGAGGGAGCGCCGATCACGGGCGCATCCGGGACTGGGGCCGCCTCCGCCGGGGACTCCTCAGGGGCCTGTTCGCGATCCTGCAACAGGTTGTAACCGCAGTTCCCACAGAACAGATCGTCCTGTTCCGCTTCCTGGCCGCAAAGTGGACACTTCATGCCTGACCGCTCCTTTCCGCATCAACCTCTCAAAATAATCTGACGGTGACCGATCCGCCGCGCCTCACAGGCCGGACGAGCCGGCATCCTGCAGCTTCCACTGCGTGCCCACGCGCACCAGATAGCAGCGGATTTCGCGCAGCTCGCTCTGATTGCTGGGGCCGTAAAAGCGCGCCTTGAGCACCACTTGCGCCGCGGTGGGCTGTTGCCCGACGGGTGAGACCGCCGAGGCCACATCCTCCGAGCCCGGCACATAGCTGATCTCTTGCACCAACACCCGCTGGACGCTGGAGCGCGGCCAGGGCGAGCCATAATCCAACTGTCCCACGGCAAAGCGCTTCTTGGCATCCTCGGTCAGGTAGCCCGACGCCGCATCCGTCAGCAGGTCTTGATAAAAGCCGAGCACGAGCTTTTCCGGATAGGGCGTATCGAGGATCTCGGCTGGCTTGCCATAGGCGAACTCGATGCTTGCCTCCACGGCCGGCAAGAGGGTCTGCGTGCCCGGACGGAAATAGCTGCCATCGCTGGGCCGGTAGACCCGCCGCGAGGCGAACTGACTGCGCTCGCTGCCGACCCGCTCCGTGACCACCACCCGGTCGCCGCTGCGGCTCACGGAGAGGTTCCCGCGGAAAAAGCCCTCGCACTGGTAGGGGTTGGGAAAGACCTGGCACGTGGGATCGAGCTGCGGCTCGGTGTTCTTGACCCGAAAGACCGAGAGGGTCCGGCTATCGCTAACCAGCAGCTCGGCCCGGCCCGCGGCGCCCGCCGGCTCCTGCAGGATGTCCTCCATGCCAAAACCGACGGCGCCCTCGCCCAAATAGTCCCCCCCGGGGGTCAGCAGCGGGTAGGGATAGATGATGCGCGCGCCCTTGCCCTCCAGGTCATAGATTACGCACGAGACGGGAAAGTTCCAGCCGGCGATATCGTACTGGTAGGTGACCACCCACTCTTTAAAGAGGTCGCCATTGGTATCCAGGCGCTGCACGCTGGAAACCCGCGCCCCGGGCGGGGGCAACTCGTGCAGGGCCACCACGCGGTCATCTTTCCAGAGCTGCTCGAGCAGCGCGCGGATCGACGCGCCGCCGCGGCTATAGAGCGCGACGAGGATCAAGACAGGAAAGAGCACCCCGAGCAGGCAGCCCAACCCCACGTCCTTGGATCGGTTCATCCCTCCTCCTGTCTTTCCTGCCATCGGCCCGCTCTAGCCTGCGGCCGCGGCAACTGGCTCGGGTTCGCTTTCGGGCGTTTCCAACAGAGCCGCGTCCAGAACCTGATCCATCTGCTCGACCCACACAAAGTTCATGATGCGCTGCACTTTCTTGGGGATGTCGGCCAGGTCGCGCTTGTTCCGCGCGGGCACGATCACCGTCTTGACCCCGGCGCGGTAGGCCGCCAGCACCTTGTCGCGGAAACCGCCCACGGGCAGCACCCGCCCCCGCAGCGTGATCTCGCCGGTCATGGCCACGTCCCGGCGCACCCGGTCGCCCGTCAGCGCCGAGATGAGCGCGATGGCCATGGTGATGCCCGCCGAGGGGCCATCCTTGGGCACCGCCCCTTCGGGCACGTGCACGTGGATATCCAACTTGTCGAAATCCGTCTCTTCATCCAAGCCCAGGGTCTCGGCCTGCGAGCGCGCAAAGCTGAGCGCCGTCTGCGCCGACTCTTGCATCACATCGCCCAGTTGCCCGGTGAGCAGCAGGTTGCCCTTGCCGTCCATCACCGTGGCCTCCACTTCCATGATCTCGCCGCCCGCCTCGGTCCAGGCCAGACCCACCGCCACGCCGACCTCGTCCCGGTTCGATGGCAGGCCATAGATGAAATAGGGCGGCCCCAAGAACTTTTCCAACTGCTGCTCGGTGATGGTCTGCGGCACGCGCTTGCCCGCCGCCACCCGCCGCGCCACCTTGCGGCAGATGCTCGAGATCTCGCGATCCAGGTTGCGGACGCCCGCCTCCGAGGTGTACTCCCGGATGATCCCCTGCAGCGCCTTTTCCGTAAAGTGCAGCCCGGCGATCCCGTTCATCTCCCACTGCTTGGGGATCAGGAACCGCTTGGCGATCTGGATCTTTTCCTCCTCGATATACCCCGGAAACTCGATCACCTCCAACCGGTCCCGCAGGGCCGGCGGGATGGGATCCAGGATATTGGCGGTGGTGATGAACATCACCTTGGAGAGGTCGTAGGGCACCTCCATGTAATGGTCGGAGAAGGCATAGTTCTGCTCCGGGTCCAGCACCTCCAGCAAGGCCGCCGAGGGATCGCCCTGAAAGTCATAGCCCAACTTGTCGATCTCGTCCAGCATGAACACGGGGTTCACCGTCTCGGCGCGGCGCATGGCCTGGATGATGCGGCCAGGCAAGGCCCCCACATAGGTGCGCCGGTGGCCGCGAATCTCGGCCTCGTCGCGGATGCCGCCCAGGCTCACGCGCACGAACCGCCGGCTCAGCGCCTCGGCGATGGACTTGCCCAACGAGGTCTTGCCGGTGCCCGGCGGCCCCACGAAGCAGAGGATGGGGCTGCGCATGCGGTTCGCCGCCAGCTTGCGCACCGCGATATACTCCAGGACGCGCTCCTTGGCTTTGGTCAGCCCATAGTGATCGCGGTCCAGCACCTGGCCCACCCATTCGATGTCCAGGTTGTCGGTGGTCTCTTGCTGCCACGGCAGCGCCAGGATCCACTCCAGATAGGTGCGGACCACCGTGCTCTCCGGGGCCATGGTGGACATGCCGCCCAGGCGGTCCAGCTCTTGCAGCGCCTTCTGCTTGATCTCCTCGGGCAGCCCGAGCTCTTCCAGCTTGGCGCGCATCTGCTCGACCTCGCGCATCTGCGGGTCGATCTGCCCCAGCTCTTCCTGGATGACGCGCATCTGCTCTCGCAGGTAATACTCGCGCTGGCTCTTGTCGACCTCTTCCTGCACCTGCGACTGGATGCTATCTTCCAGCTCGAGCACGTCCAGCTCGTTGGCCAGGACCACGCCCAACTTTTGCAGGCGCACGCTGGGCTCGATGGTCTCCAGCAGCTCCTGGCGCATGGACAGATCCAGGTCGATGGCCGAGGCGATCAGGTCGGAAAGGGTGGAAGCGTCCTCGGCGTTGGCCGCGGCCAGCAGGGCGTCGTTGGAAATGTCCTCGTTCAGGTCGGCGCACTTTTCAAAGAGCGTGCGCACCACCCGCATCAGCGCCTCGATGGGCAGGCCGCTCTCGTCGGGCTCCTCGATGCGCCGCACCCGCGCCACCAGGAACGGCTCCTGCTGCACATACTCGATGACCTCAACCCGTTGCTGCCCTTGGGCGAGGATATTCACCGCGCCATCGGGCATGCGCAGCCGCCGCGAGATCGCGATCTCGGTGCCAATGGTATAGAGGCCCTCCGGGGAGATCATCTCCACGTCGGGGTTCTTTTGCGTGATCGCCACCACCCGCTGGGATTGCAGCGCGTTATCCATGGCGCGCAGCGCGCTCGGCCGGTCCACATAGACGGGGGTCAGCATCTGCGGAAAGATCACCAGCTCTCGCAGAGGTATAACCGCTAGCTCGTCCTCTTGTTCGTCAAACCCGTTCAACGCATTTGGCAGGTATGCCAAGACAACCTCCGTTAAGACAACCCTAATTGGCGGTGATTATACGTCCTTGCCCAGCTTCTGTCAATTATGTAGACAGCCCTCCCGTATGATCCGCCTCATTTGTGCCGCCCCTCCCTCCGCGATATACTATTTGCAGCCAGGTCACCCCGAGGTCGCGGCGCAGAGCGCCGTGCCAAGGAGCCTCGGCTGGGCATTCGGTGCCCGGGCCGAGGCATGACAAGTCGAGGCGATTTTCGAGGGAGGCTCTCTATGCCCATTATCGGTGAAAAAGAGCAACAACAGATCCGCGAGATGCTACAGGGCATGTCCGGCCCGGTGTCCATGCTGGTCTTTACCCAGGAAGGGTGCGCTGCCTGTGCGCAGACGCAGCAACTGGTGACCGAGCTGGCCGCCCTCTCGGACCACCTGTCCGCCACGATCCATGATATCCAGGCCGAACCGGCCCAAGCCGAGCGATACGGCATCGACAAGGTCCCGGCCATCGCCCTGGTCGGCCAGAAGGACTATGGGGTGCGCTTCTTTGGCCTCCCCACCGGCTACGAGTTCGGCGCCTTTGTCGAGGATCTGGTGGACGTCTCCAGAGGCGCGGCGGCGCTCGGCAAAAAGACCCAGGAATACCTCGCCCAGATCACCCGGCCGGTGCGTATCCAGGTCTTTACCACGCCCATCTGCCCCGTCTGCCCGAACATGGTCCGCACCGCCCACAAACTCGCCATCGAGAGCGACCTCATCCGCGCCGAGGGGATCGACGCCACCGAGTTTGGCGAGCTGGCCGAGAAATACGGGGTCCAAAGCGTGCCGCGCACCATCGTCAACGAAAAGCTCATCTTTGACGGCCTGATCCCGGAGGGCAAATTCCTGCTCGAGATCGCCAAAGCCGCCAACCAGGGGGGATAGGAGCCAGGCCATGCCACGTTTGGGCGCACACATGTCCACCGCCGGGGGCGCGGAAAAGGCCCTGGAGCGGGGGCAATCCATCGGTTGCGAGACCATCCAGGTCTTCGTCACGGGCCCGTCCCAATGGAAAACCAAGGTCGTAGCCACCGAGGAAGCAGAGCGCTTCGCCGCCGCGCAGCAAGCGACCGGGATCGCGCCGGTGGTGGCCCATGCCCGCTACCTGCTGAATCTCGGCTCCCCAGATGAGGCGCTCTGGCGCAGATCCATCGAAGCCTTCTGGGAAGAGCTGCAGAACTGCCAGCAGCTCCAAATCCCCGGCATCGTGCTCCACCCCGGGGCGCACATGGGCGCGGGCGAGGAAGCGGGGTTGCAGCGCATCGCCGCGGCGCTGGACGAGCTGCGGCAGCGGGATACCAACCTGCCGGTCCACGTGCTGCTGGAAAACACGGCCGGCCAGGGGACCGTGTTGGGCCACCGCTTTGAGCACCTGGCGCGCATCATGGAGATGGTCCAAGACCCGAGCTGGCTGGGCGTTTGCTTCGACACCTGTCACGCCTTTTCCGCCGGCTATGAGTTGCGCACCGCCGAGGGCTTTCAAGAGACCTGGGCCGAGTTCGAGCGCGCCCTGGGACTGAATAGGCTCGAATTCGTCCACCTCAACGACGCCAAGGGCTGCCTGGGGTGCCATCTGGACCGCCACGAGCAGATCGGCAAGGGGCAATTGGGGCTGGAGGCGTTCCGGCAGATACTCAACGACAAGCGACTCCGGGGCCTGCCGATGAGCCTGGAAACGCCCAAGGGCCCCGAGATGGCCGAGGACGTGGAGAACCTGAGCATCCTGCGCAGCCTGATCACAGAAAGCTAGGGAGAGAGATGAAAGTACAGCATTATACCGACACCCCATCCGCCGCCGTGGAAGAAGCGCCCGGCGTGTCCGTCCGCTGGGTCATCAGCGACAAGGACGGCGCGCCCAACTTCGCCATGCGCGTCTTTGACGTCGCCCCTGGCGCGTCCACACCCTATCACCAGCACCCCTGGGAGCATGAGGTGTTCATCCTGCAGGGCCAGGGGGTGGTCAAGGGCGAAAAACAGAATCGGCCCTTTAGCGAGCACTTTGTGGTCTATATCGCCCCCAACGAGATGCACCAATTCGTCAATCAGGGCGAGGGAGTGCTGCGCTTCCTCTGCTTGATCCCGCACGTCTAGCGTTTTCCGCCGGCAACAAAAGGGGCGGCAAGCGCTGGCCGCTGGCCGCCCCCAAGGAATCAGGATAACAGGCTAGGGCGCGGGGATGATCAGGGTCTGCCCGACCGAGAGCCAGTTCTGATTGGGCAGGTTGTTGGCGGTGACGATGGCCCAAACCGTGGTCCCGTACCGCGCCGCGATGGAGGTCAGCGTATCCCCGGGCTGCACGACGTAGGTGTTGCTCCCCTGAGAGGGCGCCTCGCCGGTGCTGCCGGGGATGATCAGGACCTGACCGGGACGGATATACGCGGGGTTGACGATGCCATTGGCCTGGGCAATGGCCGCCACCGTCGTGCCATAGCGAGAGGCGATGCTGTACATCGTATCCCCGGACTGGACGGTGTAGGTGCTCTGCTGGCCGGAGGTGGGCGGGACCGAGCCGCCGCCTGGCTGCCCCTGCGGAATCGTCAGCACCTGGCCGACGCGGATAAAGGCCGCATTGGATAGGTTGTTGGCCTGCGCGATGGCTTCCACGCTGGTATCGTACTGCGCGGCCAACGAATAGAGCGTATCGCCCCAGACCACCGTGTGGGACACATTGCCGCTGGGCGCCGTGGTCGCCGTAGCCACAGGCGCGGAGGTCGGCTGCCCAGGGAGCAGGGTCGCCGTGGGCGCCACGGGCCCGGGCGGCGTGGGCGTAAAGGTGGGCAGATCCCAGATGACCGTTGGGGTCGGGGTGCCCGCCTGGGGCTGTTCCAGAACGCTCACCGTGGTGGGCACCTGCTGGGTGCTCACCGGCGGCGCCTGCGGCGACATGACCACCTGCAAAGTGGGCGTCGGCTGGTCGGGCACAGAGCGCTCGCATCCGGCCAGGCTTATCGCCGCCACCAGTCCCAGGACGAGTATCAACGTCAAGCTGCGTTTCATAGCCCCTCTCCTTGCCGACCTGCGGCAGCGACCAAGCTCTTGCGCCCCTTCCATGGGCTCGCAGGCAGCGAAACGGGCAACGCCGCGCTCGCTGCAAATAACTGTTATATCAAAATAGCTTGGCGTTATCATAGCACAACTGGGACGCTTTGTCAAGCATACCGCAAGGCTTTTGACAACTGGCCTCGCCTGGAGTATTCTACCGCACAGTTTGCCTTGGGGAGCATGCCATGAAGCTCTATTTCCTCGGATTGGGCGCATGCGCGGCCAAGATCATCTTTGCCCCCCAACACGCGGGCCGCTGGCCTCACATCGAAGAGCTGGCGCGAACCAGCCTGTACGGGCCGTCCGATTGCGAGCCAGGCCTCGCCCTCACCGGCCCCTCGTGGATGAGCATCTATACCGGGCAGCCCGCCGCCGTCCATGGCGTGACGGACCCGTGGGGCCGGCCCGTCCATGGTTCGCGCGCCTTTCGGAGCGTGCGTGAACCATTCATCTGGGACATCCTGAACCGGGCGGGGCTGACCTGCGGTCTGGTGACCCTGCCGCTCGTTTTCCCGGCCTATCCCATCGACGGCTTTATGATCGCTGGCTCGCCCTCGCCGCGCCTGTCCGTGTCCGGGAACATCGCGGTCCCCGCCGATTTCCCCAAGGAGGACAGCCAGGCGATCCGCGAGGCCAAGCCCATCCCGGGGCCGGGCGTTGCGCGGCGCGACGAGATCCCGTTGGAGGCAACCCTGGCGCTGCTCCAAGCCGCCGAGCTAAAAAAGGCCGCGCTCGTGCCGGAGCTGCTCCGCCAACACCCTGTCGATTGCCTCTTTGTCCAGTATGCTTGTCTCGCTCGGGTCGGGCACGCGCTGAATGACGATGCGCGGCGCGGGCAGGGCTACGATCCGCGCCACGCCTTGGAGACGTACGACTGGTTCGATAGCGAGCTGCTCCCCCGCGCCCTGGAGATCGAGGCCGACGCGCTGGTGGTCACGTCCGAGCTCGGCTGGCGGAATCTGGCACGCCGCGGCGAGCACGATCCCCAGGGCGTGTTCATGGCCCGCGGCGCCGAGATCGCCCAGGGCCTGCGCATCGCTTGCCGCAACATCGACGTGCTCCCCACCGTGCTGGACATCCTGGGGCTGCCCCCTAGTCGCGTCGCGGGGCGTAGCGTCCTCGTCCGCCAGGGCGAGCTCGACCAGGCCAACCAACAGCTGGCGGGCTTGGGCTATATCTAGCCGCCGCCAAAGCAGCGGCTTCAGCCCGGCCACTGGCGCCCCTGTTTCTGCTTTCCGTCGTCATCCACGTTGCCCCGGTCTGGCCGCGCGGATTTGTGGGCCCGCCGGGGATATGCTACAATACCCCACTGATCAACGGGTGGGGCAACGAGCTTGGCGATAGGAGCTCATGTCACGACTGCGAGGCCTCGGCTATGTGGACTGAACCGGATCGGCGGCGATGAACCTGGCGTCGCGCATCATCAGGAACTCGTTCTTCCTGACCCTCACCACCATCTCGGACCGGCTGGCCGAGCTGGTTCTCTTTTTCTTGATGGCCCGCTCCCTCGGCCCCAGCTTTGTCGGCGATTACAAGACCATCGTCGTCTACCTGACCATCTTTCAGAACCTGGGGCACTATGGCCTGACCCAGTTGGTGATGCGCCGCGTGGCCACCACCGCCGATCGGCAAGAGATCAGCGTCCTGCTGATGAACTATGGCTTTGCGGGGCTGGCCATTGGGCTGGGGCTGCTGGTGATCATGAACGCCTCGGCCACGTTGATCGCCTACCCCCCACACATCACCTTGGGCATCTATCTGGTGAGCCTGGCCCTGCTGCCCAGCGTCTGGCGCCGCGTGGCGGAGGCGGTCATCAGCGGGATGGAGAGCATGCAGTACATCTCGCTGGTCAGCCTGGCTGGCGCGGCCTTTCGGGTGGCGCTGACCGTGCTGCTCCTCTGGCGCGGCGGCGGCATCACCGCCATCCTGGTGGTGCTGGTCATCACGCAATGGGTCACCATCCCGGCCTATCTCTATGTGATCAACCGCTTCCTGGCGCCGGTGCGGTTCCGCCCGCAGCTTGCCTATGTGACCGAGATGGCGCACGAGGTGGGGACGTTCCTGCTCATGGGCGTGCTGCTGGTAGGCGTCGGGACCCAACTGGACATCGTGATGATCCGCAAGCTGACCGATGCCGAGCAGGCGGGGCTCTATACGGCGGCCTCCACCCTGGTGCAGACGGTGTTTTTGATCCGGCCCGCCCTGCTCAATTCGGTTTTTCCCAACATGGCCTCGCTTTTCGCCACCGCCCCGGATCGGTTCCGCGCGCTCACCATCGAGCTGCTGCGTTTGCTGACCATCGTCCTGCTGCCGCTGCCCTTCGCGGCCTTGTTGCTGGCCAAGCCACTGATGCCCCTCTTGCTGGGCGAGAGCTTTGCCGAGTCCGCCCTGGTGCTGCAGATCCAGAGCTGGATCATCCTGCCTTCCTTCGCCTATGCCACCCTCTCACGGGTGCTGGTGGCCTGCAACCAGGAGCGGCGCAACATCCAGATCGCCGCAGTGGGCATGGTCGCCAATGTCGCACTGAACCTGATCCTCATCCCCCGGTATGGCGCCGCGGGCGCGTCGCTGGCCAGCGTGGCCTCCATGCTGCTGGCCACCGCCATCACCATCGTCCTGGTGCATCGGCGCGTCCTGGCCGTGCCCTTTGGCCAGGTGCTGGGCAAGCCGCTCCTTTGCACGCTGGCGGCTTGCGCGGTGGCCTACCCGCTGCGCGATTGGAGGCTCTGGCTGCTCTTGCCCCTCTTGGCGGCGGTCTATGCCCTGGCCCTGCTAGCGACCCGCGCCATCCCGCCCGCCGCCCTCGCCCTGGCCAGGCAGTTCGCCCGCCGGCTGGCCGGCGGGCGCGGAGCAGTGGCGAGCGAGGCCGCCCCACCGGAACGCCCATAGGCCACCGTCGCTGCCGCTCGGCCGGGAGGGCGTCACCTGGGACATGATGGCGCCCCAGGCGGAGGCATCGTAGCAGCGCCCGGATAGACAACAAGGAAAAAGAGCGAGCATGGAGAGAAAGCTTCGCATCGCCATGTTGGGCACCCGTGGCATTCCCGCCAGCTATAGCGGCTTTGAGACGTGCGTGGAGCAACTGGGGGCCCGGCTGGTGCAGCGTGGGCATCAGGTGACGGTCTATTGCCGCTCACACCACATCAAGCTGCGGGACCGCCAGTACAAGGGAATGGAGCTGGTGCGCCTGCCCACCATCCCCAGCAAGCATCTCGACACCATCGTGCACACCTTTCTCTCTTGCCTTCATGCGGCCTTGCGCCGCGATGACGTGGCGCTCATGTTCATCGTCGGCAATAGCCTCGTCTCTTGCATCCCGCGCCTCGCCGGGCAAAAGGTGATCCTCAACGTCGATGGCCTGGATTGGAAGCGCACCAAATGGGGGGCCTTGGCGCGACGGTATATCCAGTTCGCCGAGCGTCTGGCGACGATCTGGCCCCATGCCATCGTCACCGACTCGCGCAGCGTGCAAAGGTACTATCAGGAACGATACCGGGCCGCCTCCACCTATATCACCTACGGCGCCGACGTGGAGCGCCGCGAACCGGGCGAGCACCTGGCGCGCTATCGGCTCGAACCGGGGCGGTACATCCTCTTCGTGGGCCGCCTGGTGCCGGAGAATTGCGTCCACCATCTGGTGGAGGCTTTCGGCAGGCTGGACACCGACCTCAAGTGCGTCATCGTGGGCGACGCGCCCTACGCGGCGGGCTATATCGCTCAACTGCAGGCCCAGGCCGGCCCCAACATCCTCTTTACGGGGTATCTTTTCGGCGCCGGCTATCAGGAGCTCGCCAGCCACGCCTATGCCTTCGTGGAGACCTCCGAGGTCGGCGGGACGCATCCGGCGTTGCTGGAGGCCATGGCCTTTGGCAATTGCGTGGTGGTCAACGACACGCCGGAAAACCTGGAGACCATCGGCGAGGCCGGGCTCGCCTACGCGGGCAGCCGGGGAGCCGATGCCTTGCAAGAGGTGCTGGCCCACCTGCTGGCGCACCCCGAGCTGGCGAGCCAGTGTCGCGAGCGCGCCGTTGCGCGGGTCCGCGAACACTATACGTGGGATAGGGTCGCCGACGAGTACGAGGCGTTGTGCTATCGGGTGCTCGACGGGGTTGCAGTTGGCGCCCGCGGGGTTTTGTGATAAACTGGGAAAAAGGCCCTTGCTGCTGGAGGTTGACGTATGCTGGAGAGATCCAGTACGCGCTATCTCGTGTTACTTTACGTCACCGATATGCTCGCCACCGCGGCGAGCCTAGCGCTGGCGGGCTGGGCCAGAAGCGTCCTTCCCTTCGGCAAGGAGCTCACGCCCCTTGGCCTGGTCAGCCTGCCCCTCTATGGCCTGGTCCTGCTCACCTGGACCATCATCTTTTTGTGGCTCTCCGCCTATAGCCCCAGGCGGCTGCTCAACCCCATCGAAGAGGCGCAGCACCTCGTGGTCTCCATCACGGCCTCCATGCTGGTGCTGGCCGGGATGCTCTACTTCACCTATCGAGGCCTCTCGCGCCTGCTGCTCGGCTATTTCTATCTGATCGACCTGGTGCTGGTGATCGTCGGGCGGAGGCTGATCCGCGCCATCTACAAGGCCACGGCCCCCCCACAGAGCAATGGGCGGCGCATCCTGATCGTGGGCGCAGGCCAGGTGGGCCAGGACCTCGCCAATCGGCTGTCCCACGATAGCTGGATCGGGTTGAATGTCGTTGGCTATCTGGATGATGACCCGGCCAAGATCGGCACGGCCCCGGATGGCTATCCGGTCCTCGCCTCGCTGGACAAGGCCCGGCAGGTCATCCAGGAGAATGGCATCGACGAGGTGATCATCGCCCTGCCCCTGTGGGCCTACGAGGTCATGAAGACGTTGGTCGCCACGCTGCAAGAGCTGCCGGTGAACATCAAGGTCGTGCCGGACTTTTTCGCCCTCACCCTCTTTTCCGCGACCCTGGAAGACGTGGAAGGCATCCCCCTCATCGGCATCAAAGAGCCCGTGATCCGCGGCCTCAATCGCTGGGCCAAGCGAGCGATGGACCTCATCGCGGGCAGCATCTTGCTCGTGCTGATCTCACCCGTGATGCTGGTCACGGCCATCTTGATCAAGCTGGACTCCAAGGGGCCGATCTTTTACCGGCAGGAACGGGTCGGCGAGGGGGGCAAGCTCTTTCGCATGGTCAAGTTCCGCACCATGCGCCAGGACGCGGACAAGCTGCAGGCGGAAATGCTGGTGGAGCTGCAAAACGGGCAAAAGGTCTTCAACAAGCGGCCCGACGACCCGCGCATCACCCGCATCGGCCACTTTCTGCGCAAGCGGAGCATCGACGAGCTGCCTCAATTGATCAACGTCTTGCGGGGCGAGATGAGCCTGGTGGGGCCGAGGCCGGAGATGCCCTTCCTGGTGGCGACGTACGAGCCCTGGCAGCGCCAGCGCTTCGGCGTGCCGCAGGGCATGACGGGCTGGTGGCAGATCAACGACCGCAGCGACAAGCCGATGCACCTGCACACCGAGGACGACCTCTATTACATCCAGCACTATTCGCTGCTGCTGGACCTCAAGATACTTTGGCGCACCATCGGCGCGGTGCTCAAGGGGCGGGGCGCATACTGAGAAGGGCCAATAGCGCGGGCAGGCAGCCGGGCTTGGTCGGCTGGGGCGGCTCCGGCGGCGCCTGTTCGCCCTTGTAGGCCGCCTCCACATCCAGCCGGCCGGCGCCTTGCGTGTTCGGCTCCAACCCCAGGTCCCTGGCCCCCAGGATGAAGCGCTCGCGAACCTGGGCGGGCGTCAAGCCGGGAAAGGCCTGCAGGAGCAAAGCCACGGCCCCCGTGGCATGCGGCGTCGCCATGCTGGTCCCCGATAGGGCCGTATAGAGCGCATCCACCGGCGCGCCGAGGCTGGTATTGGCGGCCCGGCAAGAGACGATCTTGTCGCCGGGCAACACGATATCGGGCTTGACGCGGCCGTCTAGCGTCGGCCCCCGCGAGGAAAAGCTCACGATGCTGCCGGACTCTGTGGAGGCGCCCACCGTGATCACCCCGCGCGCGGCGCCTGGGGAGCCGATGGTTCGGGAGCCTGGGCCGTCGTTGCCCGCCGCCGCACAGATCACCACGCCCCGGCGCGCCATCTCGTCGCAGGCCGCCGACAGGGCATCCGTACCGTCGCTGGCCTGCGAGCTGCCCAGCGAGAGGTTGGCGACCTGCACGCCCTGCTCCAGGGCCCACTCCAGCCCCGCGATCACCTGGCTGGTCATGCCGCCGCCATCGTCGCCCAGCACCTTGACCACATAGATGGAGGCCCCAGGCGCCACGCCGCGATAGGTGGCGCCCGCCCCCGCGGCGATGCCCGCCACATGGGTGCCGTGCCCGTTGCGATCCCGCGCGCCGGTGCCGCTGAAATCGGCGCCGTTCACGATCCGCCCCTGGAAATCGGGGTGCGTGGGGTCCAGCCCCGTGTCCAAGATCGCCACCTTGACGCCTTGCCCGGTAAAGCCCGACTCCCAGACGAACGGCGCGCCGATATACGGCACGGAGGTGTCCAGGAAGGCGCGCACCGGCAGGTCCTCCCAGATGCGCTCGACCATGTCGGCGGCGGAGAGGGCCTGAATCTGCGCCGGGGTGGCGCGCAAGGCAGTGGCGTTCAGCAACCCGAGGCGCCGCTCCGGCGCCGCCCCCGCCGTGAGAGCCTGGGCCAAAGCGACGCCCGGCCGGTAGCGCACGATCACGGGCAGCGGCTCTTGCGGGACCGCGTCCAGCTTGACCGCCAGGCTTGGCGTGATCTTGTCGGTCATCTCGCCCTCCTTCCAGCCCGGGCCATTACGGCTCCGGAGCCGTCTTGTCGGGGCAAAGCCACGCTTGCACCGGCATATCCAGCTCGATGGCCGTCACCCACGGCGCCTCGGCCAGCGCCGCGGCCTGTTGCCCGGTGCACTGGATCACATAGCCATTGATCAGCTTGCAGCGCCGCAGCACCGGGCACCCCTGGGCCTTGAGCGCGTCCGCCGAACCCTCTTCCGACAGGCGCACGATCAACTGGAAGGTCTGCGCCGGGTTCTGCTGCCAGGCCCGCTTGAGATCGGCCTTCACGTCCATCCGAATTCCTCCCCTACATCGCGACCACAGAGGCCACGGCTAACTCGGCCAGGTGGGACAGGCTGACGGCCCATTCGGTCAGGCCCAGCAGCTCGGCGCGCTCGCGGGCGCGCCCGTGTAAAAAGACCAGCGGCTTGCCCCGGCGGTCCGGCAGGATCTCCATCTCGTTCCAGGAGATGCCGGCGAGGCCGGTGCCCAGCGCCTTGGAGATGGCCTCTTTGGCGGCAAAGCGCGCCGCCAGCTCGGGCACCCGTCCGCGACAATAAGCCGCCTCGGCAGGGGTGTAGACGCGCTCCAGGAAGCGCTGGCCCCACCGCCCCAGCGCGCGCTCGATCCGGGGGATCTCGATGATGTCGATCCCGGTGCTCAATGGCATAGCGAATCATCCCTCAAGGAATGGGTCTCGGCCTGGCGCCAGCCGCTAGCCGGAAGCGGCCTCCTCCTTGGCCTCTTTGGCCGCGGCGAACTCGCCCCAGCCAATGCTCTCCCGCCACATGAAATAGGCGCCCACCAGCGTAATGGGCAGCCACAGGGTGGCATGCAGCACCAACGTATAGCCCGCGGCCAGCGTCCCCGGGACGCGGAACCCCTCCAGCACCTTGATGCCCAGCGCGTCAAAGGTGCCCACATAGCCGGGGGAAGAGGGGATGGTGGTGGCCAGGTTCACCACGCCGCTCATGAGCATGAGCACATAAAACGGCACGCTAAAGCCAAAGCCTTGCATCACCAGCCAATAGACCACCGTCTCCACCAGCCAGATCAGGGGCGAGATCAGGAAAATCATGGCCACATCGCGCCCGCTGCGCAGCGCGTAGAGACCCTCCATGAAGCGATCGGCGAAACCGCGCACCGGCTCGCGGACGCGCTGCGGCAGGAGATGATCGATCAGCCAGCCATAGACCCGCTGCGCCAGGTCCGGAGAGAGGGCCAGGACGAAAAAGACGGCCAGCGCGCCGCCAAAGGCCAGCCCGCCGATGATCACCACGCGCTGGAGCCAATCGGGCATGGGGGTGAAGGGGAGCGAGACAAAGACGAACAGCAGCATCACCACGCCATCGAAAATCCGCTCCACGATGATGGTGGCCAGCGTGGCGCTGATGCTAACGTCCTCGCGCTTGCGGAGGATGTAGGAGCGGATCAGCTCGCCGGCGCGGGCGGGGTAGACGTTGTTGCCCATGTAGCCGATGACGAGGATGGGAAAAAGCCGGCGGATCGGGATCGCCTTGATCGGCCGCAAGAGATAATGCCACCGCCAGGTGCGGCCCCAGACGGCGACGAAATAGACCAGCACGGCGGGGATCAGCCAGACATAGTTGGCCTGGCGCACGTCGTCCCACACCTGATCGAGCTTGAGGCCCCGCATGCCCAGGTATAGAAAGACGAGGCTAATGATGACGCCCACCCAGAGCTTCCAATTCTTCAAGGGCTCGCCTCCTGCTCCAGGCTCAACCCAGCGCCCGGCCCGTCTCCAGGCCAGGCGCGGTTCGATCTCGCCGTCGGGTACAGCTATCCGGTCAGGCTCAGGCTTCCTCGGCCTGCTTGGCCTGGGCGCGCTCCACCATCACGCCCAGCAACCGCTCCAGGGCCATGGTATGGCTGCACAGGCCCCGCACAGAGAAGTAGTGGCAGTCACATTGCCATCCGGTGTCGTGATCGTAGCTAATCACGTGCGTGTCATGTTCGCCGCGAAGGGTCACCTTGAAGGTCTCAAAGTTGATCCGCTCTGGTTCCGCCGCATATTGCTTGGCCTTCTGAATCTTGCCGATCATGCTCGAATCCATGCTGACCTCCAATTCAGTGATAGGCGTGCTGGTTCCGGGATCCCACGGCTGGCGCCTGGGCGAAAAACAACAAGAGGACATCAGGACGGGGCGTCCGATGCCCTCTTGACGATTGCCATATGACAGAAGCTCTGCGCAACTCGCCCCCTTGCCAGCTCATGTTGCTTCGTGGTAAGTCCAGTATACTATGATCGGAAACGGTTGTCAAACGCCGTCCGCCGCGCCGAAAGGCGCCCCGCGTGCTTTGACATTTGGCCCGAAATGGCTATAATGTGGAAACTGACCTCTGGGGAAGTGTCGGAATTGGCAGACGAGCGTGACTTAGGATCACGTGGAGACAATCCGTGAGAGTTCGAGTCTCTTCTTCCCCACTAGGCACGGTGCGTGGCGCATAGCCCACGCACGCACTCATCGAGCGGGAGTGGCTCAGGGGTAGAGCATCTCCTTGCCAAGGAGAAAGTCGCGGGTTCAAATCCCGTCTCCCGCTCCTCCATGTCCTGTCGAGACGCTGGTTCCCCGGAACCAGCGTTCTCTATGTAAGCGCTCGTCAGCATGCGATTTCTTTAGATTTGTGGAAATCCGTGCTATAATGAGTTCGTTATCGAAGGAAAGGAGATACTGCCTTGAAAGTCACAAGCGAAAAAACTGGACCGTGCGAGTACACGCTCACCATCGAGGTGGACGAGGAACGCACCAAGAAAGCCCTGCAGAGCACCGCGCGCACCATGACCCGTCGCGCCCCGATCCCCGGCTTCCGCCCGGGCAAGGCCCCTTACAGTGTCATCGAGGCCTACTTTGGCAAAGAGGTGGTCTATGGCCGGACCATCGAGGCGTTAGGCCCCGAGGTCTATAAGGAAGCGCTGGACGAGGCCAAGCTGGAGCCCTACTCGCAAGGCAATCTGGACATGGCCACCATGGAGCCATTGGTCCTCAAGGCGGTCGTCCCCGTGGAGCCCGTGGTGACGCTGGGCGATTATCATAGCATCAAGAAGGACAAGGCGGAGGTCCCCTTCGACGAGGCCGAGATCGACAAGACCATCGAAGAGCTGCGCGAGCAGCACGCCGAGTGGTCGGCGGTCGAGCGCGCCGTGCAAGAGGGCGACCAGGTGACCATCGACCTGGTGGGCCGCGTCGGCGAGGAAGAGGTCCTTTCCCAAGCTGGGCGCCGCACCGAAGCGATCCCCACCATGTTCCCCGAGGGGCTGTTCGACCACGTGGTCGGCGTCGAGCCGGGCCAGTCGGTGGACTATGAGCAGTCCTATCCGGAGGATCATTTCAACTCCAAGCTCGCCGGCAAGACGGTCTCGTACCATCTGACCGTGCAGAGCGTCCGGGAGAAGGAGTTGCCCCAGGTCACCGACGAGTTCGCCAACACCGTCGGCAGCTATGAGAACCTGGCCGCGCTGCGCGACGGCATCCGCGAAAAGCTGTACACCTCCAAGCAGGAAGACGCCGACGAGGCGCTGGCCACCGAGATCCTGGCGGCCATCCTGGAGGATGCGACGATGGAGTATCCGCAGGTCGCCGTCGATGACGAAGTCGAGCGCCACCTGCGCGAGTTCAAGCAGCGCATCCAGAGCCAGGGCTTTTCCTGGGAATCCTACCTGAACACGCAGAAAAAGACCGAGGACGAGCTGCGCGACGAGGTCCGGCCTTCGGCGGAACAGCACCTGCGCGAGAACATCGTGCTGGCCGAGATCGCCAAGAAGGAAGGGATCAAAGTCGAGGCGGGGGCCGTGGAGGCCGAGATCGTCAAGATGCTCGAGCCCTATGGCGCCCAGGCCCAGATGCTGCGGCCCTACATCGATAACGAGGTTTCCCGGCAGGGCATCGAGCGCCGCCTCCTGACCACCCAGACGGTCAAGTGGCTCATCGCCATGGCCACGGGACAGCCTTGGGCCGAAGCCGCCGCGGATCAGCCGCCGGCCGAGGTCGAGGCCGCCGAGGACGCGGCAGCAGCGTAGTGACAGGCGCCAGGCTGTGCCCCAGCTTGGGGCGCAGCCTGGCCCATGAAAGGCATTGCACCGATGAGCTATCCGAGCGCGTTGATCCCCATGGTCATCGAGTCCTCCGGCAGGATGGAGAGGGCTTATGACATCTATTCGCTGCTCCTGAAGGAGCGGATCGTTTTCTTGGGCACGGCCATCGACTCGAATGTCGCCAACCTGATCGTGGCCCAGCTCCTCTACCTGGACCGCGAAGACCCCAAGAAAGAGATCTCGCTCTATATCAACTGCCCCGGCGGCGTCATCTATGCCGGGCTGGCCATCTATGACACCATGCAGCTCATCCACGCCCCCGTCTCCACCATCGCCGTGGGCGCGACGGCTAGCATGGGCACCGTGCTCTTGACGGCGGGGACCAAGGGCCACCGCTATGCGCTGCCAAACGCCACCATCCACATGCACCCGGCGGGCGGCGGCGTGCAAGGCTACGCGCCCGACGTCGAGATCCAGGCCAATGAGTTGCTGCGCATGCAGCGCAAGATCATCGACATGATGGCGCGCCACACCGGCCAGACGCCGGAGCAGATCCGGCTGGACTTTGACCGCGACCACTATATGGACGCGCAGAGCGCGGTGGCCTACGGGATCGTGGACGAGATCCTGGCCGGGCCGCAGGACAAGGTCACGCCAGCCCCGGCAGAGCCAAAGGAATAAAAGATGGTCGACGGGCGGAGGCGATACCGCTACTGCTCCTTCTGTCATCGCTCAGAGCTGGAAGTGAGCCGCATCATCGCAGGGCCAGGGAGCGTTTCCATCTGCGACGAGTGCGTGGACCTCTGCAAAGAGATCCTGGAGAAGGACATCTCGGCGGCGCCGCTGGAGCAGGCCTTTCTGGAGCGGATCCCTCTGCCCAAGACCATCTATGAACAACTCGATCACTATGTGGTGGGCCAGGATCGCGCCAAAAAGATCCTCTCCGTGGCCGTCTATAACCACTACAAGCGGACCATGGCTGGCTCGCTCCTGGAAGGCGTCGAGCTGCAAAAGAGCAACATCCTGCTGATCGGGCCGACGGGCTGCGGCAAGACGCTGCTGGCCCGCACCCTGGCGCAGATCCTCGATGTGCCCTTTGCCATCGGCGATGCCACCGTGCTCACCGAGGCGGGCTATGTGGGCGAGGATGTGGAAAGCCTGCTGGTGAGCCTGCTGCAAGCCGCCAACTATGACGTGGCGCGCGCGGAAAAAGGCATCATCTATATCGACGAGATCGACAAGATCGCCCGCAAAGGCGGCGACGTGCCCTCCGCCAACCGGGACGTCTCCGGCGAGGGCGTGCAACAGGGCCTGCTCAAGATGCTGGAGAGCACCGTCGCCAAGGTGCCCCGCAAGGGCGGTCCCAAGAACCCCTTCCAGCAATATATCGAGATCGACACCAGCAACATCCTCTTTATCTGCGGCGGCGCCTTCGATGGCCTCGAGGAGATCATCGACAAGCGCGTGGGCGAAAGGCGCCGGGTCGGCTTCCGCAGCGACCAGGAGCGCGCCCAAGAGGATCTTCCCCTCGAAAACCTGTTGCACCAGGTGATCCCCGACGACCTCATCAAATACGGCCTGATCCCCGAGCTGGTGGGGCGGCTACCCGTCATGGCCTGCGTGGACTCGTTGGACGAAGAGATGCTCGTCCGCATCCTGACCGAGCCCAAGAACGCCCTGTTCAAGCAGTATCAGAAGCTTTTTGCGCTGGACAAGGTTGAGCTAGTGTTCACGCCGGAGGCGCTCGCCGAGGTCGCCAGGGAGGCGCTCAAGCTCAAGACCGGCGCCCGGGCGCTGCGCGGCATCATCGAGGAGACGCTCTTGGAGGCCATGTACGAGATCCCCTCGCGCAAATCGTTGCAGCGCTGCGTCATCGACGCCGAAGCGATCCGCAGCAGGCGCGTGAACCTCCAGGAGGCGGAAACGGCCTCCCCGACCCAAGAGGCTGGCTCGACCGAATAGCATGCGTTCCCTCATGTCTTTTCACCCATTCTCCCGGGAGTTGTACTTATGAAAAGCAGCGCAGAGATCCGCTCCACCTTTCTCCGGTTCTTTGAAGGCCAGGGCCACACCATCGTGCCCAGCTCGTCGCTGATCCCCGGCAACGATCCCACCCTGCTCTTCGCCAATGCCGGCATGGTGCAGTTCAAGGACGTCTTTTTGGGCACCGAGAAGCGCGCCTACACCCGCGCCACCACCGCCCAAAAGTGCATGCGCGTCGCCGGCAAGCACAACGACCTGGAGAACGTCGGTCCCTCGCCGCGGCACCATACCTTCTTCGAGATGCTGGGCAATTTCTCGTTCGGCGACTATTTCAAGCGCGACGCCATCTCTTTTGCCTGGACGCTGATCACGGAGCAATTGGGCCTGGAGCCGGAGCGACTCTTTGCCACCGTCTATACCGACGATGACCAGGCCGCCGCGCTCTGGCGCGAGGTGGCCGGGCTGCCCGACGCGCAGATCGGGCGGCTGGGCGCCAAGCACAACTTTTGGGAGATGGGCGACACCGGCCCCTGCGGCCCCAATTCCGAGATCTTTTATGACCGCGGCAAGCAATACTGCACCTGCGGCCTCCCGGAGTGCAACCCGGTGACGGGGAGCGTGCACGACTGCGAGCGCTGGTGGGAGTTCTGGAATCTGGTGTTCATGCAGTTCAACCGCTTGCCGGACCAGAGCCTGGAGCCGCTGCCCAAGCCCAGCGTGGATACCGGCATGGGCTTTGAGCGCATGGCGGCCATCCTCCAGCAGCGCGATAGCAACTATGACACCGACCTCTTTATGCCCATGATGCAGCGGGTGCAAGAGCTCTTGGGCGATAGCGACGCGGCGCGCCGGGACAAGTGGGTGGGCTATCGCGTCATCGCCGACCACAGCCGCGCCATCGCCTTCCTCATCGCCGATGGCGTGCTCCCCGGCAACATGGGGCGCAATTATGTGCTGCGCCTGATCCTGCGCCGCGCGGCGCGCTACGGGCGCATCATGGGCTTCCGGGACGTGTTCATGCCCCAGATCGTGGACGTGGTGATCCAGAACATGGGCGCCCACTATCAGGAGCTGCGCCAGCGGCGCGAGTTCATCCTCGAGGCCGTGGCCCAGGAGGAGGACCGCTTCCTCCAGACGCTGGATACCGGGCTCAGCCTTTTCGAGGGGCTGGCCCAGCGGCTGCAGGCCGAGCGGCAGACCGTCGTCCCCGGCAGCGAGGCGTTCAAGCTCTACGATACCTATGGGTTCCCCCTGGACCTGACCAAGGACGTGGCCAAGGAGCAGGGGCTCACCGTGGACGAGGCCGGCTTCCGGCAGGCCATGGACGAACAGCGCGCCCGCGCCCGGGCCTCCCAGCATTTCGTCTTTAACGAAGAGTCGGAGCTTTACCGGCAGTTGGCGCTGCCCGCCACCGAATTCCTGGGCTACGACCAAACCGACGCCGCCGCCGAGGTGCTGGCGCTGGTCTGCGACGGCCAAAGCGTCAGCGAGGCGACGTCGGGGCAAAAGGTGCAGGTCGTGCTCAACCGCAGCCCCTTTTACGCCGAGAGCGGCGGCCAGGTGGGCGATACCGGCCTGATCATCTCGCCGACGGGGCGCATCCGCATCGAGGACACACGCCGCCCGGTGGCCGAGCTGACCGCCCACTATGGGCAGGTGCTGGAGGGCCAGGTCGCGGTGGGCGATGCCGTGGAGGCGCAGGTGGACGTGGAGCGCCGGCTGGATATCGCCCGCAACCACACGGCCACCCACCTGCTGCACCGCGCCCTGCGCCAGGTGCTCGGCGACCACGCCCGGCAGTCCGGCTCGCTGGTGGCGCCCGACCGCCTGCGCTTCGACTTTACGCACCTCGCCGCCATGACGCCGGAGGAATTGGCGCGCGTCGAGGCGCTGGTGAACGACCACATCCGGGAGGACCTCCCGCTGGTCTCGCGGGTCATCAGCTATCGCGAGGCCATCGCCGCGGGCACCACCGCCCTCTTTGGCGAGAAATACGGCGATATCGTCCGCCAGGTGAACATTGCCGACTATACCAGCGAGCTGTGCGGCGGCACGCACCTGCGCGCCACCGGGCAGATCGGCCTCTTTGTGCTCCTCTCCGAGGCCAGCATCGGCTCCGGCCTGCGGCGCATCGAGGCCCTGACTGGCCGCGGCGCCGAGGAGCACGTCCGGCAGCAAGCGCAGCTCATCGCCCAGGTGGCCGCCACCCTGGAGACCAAGGCCGGGGGGCTGCTGCAAAAGGCGGAGGGGCTGCTGGCGCAACTGCGCGAGCAACAACACGAGATCGAAAACCTGCGCCGCGAGCTGGCGCAACGGGACGTGGACCAGCTCTTGGGGCAAACGCAAGAGGTCGGCGGCGTCCGCGTGCTGGCGCTCCAGGTGGAGGCGGCGGACATCAACGCGCTGCGCGAGATGGCCGACCTTTTCCGCGACCGGCTCGGGTCGGCGGTCATCGCCCTGGCGGCGGCCATCGAAGGCAAGCCCGCGCTGGTGATCACCGCCACCGCGGACCTGGTCGCCCGCGGCTTTGACGCGGTCAAGGCGGTGCGCGAGGTGGGCCAGGTGGTCGGCGGCGGCGGGGGCGGCCGCCCCAACATGGCGCAGGCGGGAGGCCGCGATGCGGCCAAGATCCCGGATGCCCTGGCCCTGATCCCCCAGGTGGTGGCTCGGACCGCCTGGCGACAAGCGTAATGGCGAACGACAACGAGGTCAGCCATGCCTAGAGCCAAGAGGTGGCTGCGGCGGCATGCCGCGCCAACGGCAGAGGGCATTACCTATCGCTCGCTGCTGCACATCGGCGAGGAGTGGGTGCGCGCCGCCATCGTGGAGGTGCGGCCCGATAGCGTGCTGATCATCGGCACGGCCAAAGAGCCGCGCATCGATATCGGCCCCGAGATCATGGCCTCCTCCCTGGCACCGGTCTGCGAGGATGCCCTGCAACGCGCCGAGGACATGACAGCGCACGTGATCGGCCAGTCCATCGTCCCCGACGAGGCGCTGCTCAGCATCTCGGGCGGGCACACGCGCAGCGTGACCGCCGCCGTGCAGATGGCGCGGCCAGAACCCAACAAAGAGATCGGCCAGCGCGAGATCAACCGCCTGCTGCAAGAGCTGCACCAGGCCACCGAGAAAGAGGCCGCCGCCCTGACCGCCCCGGCGACGGAGAAGCGGCGCGCCAGCGCCCAGTCGCTGGCGCTGTGGGACGTGCGGCTGGCCGAGGTGGCCGTGGACGACCACGTGGTCACCTCGCCCTGGCGCTTTCGCGGCGCTCGGTTGGGCGCCGCGGCCGTGGCCCTGTTCGTGGACCAGACCGTGATGGAAGAGCTGCATTGGCTGGTCACCTATTTGGAGCTATCGGCCCGGCTGGTCGCCATGCCCTGGGCCCTGGCTTCGGCGATGAGCGAGCAGGACGCCGCCATTTCGGACATGGTGGGCTGCGTGCTGGACACGCGCGAGAGCACGCTTTTTTGGCTGCGACGGGGAACGGTGGCGGCGATTGAGAGCTGCAGCCATGGCAGCCAGGATCTGTTGCGCGACCTGGGGGTGAGCCTGGGCGTGCCCCGCTTCCGCGCCGACGACCTCTGCCAGGCCTATTGCGCGGGCGAGCTGGAAGAGCCCGACGCCGTCCGGGTCGAGAGCGGCATGGGGTACGCGGAGCGGCAGTGGGTGAGCGCGCTGCAGGCGCCCTTTGCCCAGCTTTTGCCCCAAGGCGACGCGGCGCTCCCCGCCCAGCCTGCGCGGCTGTGGTACTGGCAGATGGCCCGCGCCTGGCCAGGGCTAGAGGAGATGTTGCACGCTTGGGCGGGGACCTGGCCGGTGGACCGCGCCCCCACCGTGGCGAGCGGGACCGTGCAAAACGTCCCCGGCGTCAGCGACAGGACCGGGCTGATCGGCCAGGAGCCGGCCGACCTGCCCTTGGTGGCCCTGGCGCATCACGCAGGCTATTTGGAAAAGGCCATTGACCCGCTGAACGCGGCGCTGCGGCGGATCTCCCTGCACGCGCGTTGAGCGCGGCGCGAGATAGAGCAATGGACGGCCGGCGGTCAGGTGACCGGCGGCATCACAGGCCGAGGAGCAACCGTTGGAGCAGATCATCGAGCTGGACTATAAAGACAATATCGCGAGCATCCGCGAGAAACTGGATCACGCCCAGGTCAGCGAGATCCAATTGGTGGTGCCCAATGGCCTGGCCGACCTGCGCAACAAGGTCTATCTCAACCTGGTGAAGCGCAAGGCGCAGGACAAGGCCATCAACCTCGTCTTGGTCGTCCGGGACCCCGAGATTCGCACCTTGGCCAAGGAAGTGGGACTGTCCGTGACGTCCAGCGTAGCCAAGGGGCATCACCTGCACCTGAAGAAGCGCAGCAAGCGCCCGCCTCGCGAGCAAAAAGCCCCGCCAGCCGAGACGACGCGCCGGTCCTCGGCGCAGGTCCGCCTGGCCAAGCAGCCCAGCGCGGTCTCGCGAGCCATCACCATGCTCGTCGTGCTGGGCGTGCTCACCGCCATGGCGGGGGGCTTTGTCCTGATGGTGGTCCCGGAAGCGACCGTGACCCTCTCGCCGGCCACCGAGCCGGTGGAAGCCCGCATCGAGATCACGGCGGTGCCCGATCTGCAAGCCATCGACTATGAGACCGGCCAGGTTCCCGCGCGGGTGCTGAACGTCGAGATGGAAACCTCGGGCAGCACCCCTGCCACCGGCAAGCGCGACATCGCCGATGCCCATGCCGAGGGCTCGGTGGTCTTTTCCAACAAGACCGACCAGCCGGTGAAGGTGCCCAAGGGGACCATCGTTCGCTCCACGGCGGGCACTCCCGTCCAGTTCTATACTGTCGCCGATACCGAGCTGGAAGGCCGGCGGACGGCTTACCGATCGGTTCCCATCATCGCCGCCGAGGCCGGGCCCAATGGCAACGTCCGCGCGTCCACGATCAACGTGGTGGAGGGGGCGCTGGCCCTGCAAGTGGACGTCATCAACGTCCAGGGGACCTCGGGCGGCGGGCTCAAGCAGGTGAGCGAGGTCACCTCGGAGGACATGGCGCGCGTCAAGAACGCCCTGATGCAGCGGATCCAGCAGGAAGCCATGGCGCGGCTGCAAGCGCTCATCGAGGGGAACGAGTTCATCCCCGCCGACACGGTCAAGGTGGACATCGCCTCGGAACGGTACGATCAATCGGCCGGCGCCGTGGCGGACGTGCTGAACCTCACCCTCAAGGTGGTGGCGCAAGCCGCCGTGGTGGGCGGCGAGGACGCCAACACCCTGGCCCGGAGGATGCTGGAAAGCATGGTGCCGGAAGGTTACGTCCTGTATCCGGAGAGCATCACCTACTATCCGCCCGAGGGGCTGCAGGTGGAAGGGCTAGCCGCGCGCTTTATGATGCGCGCCTCGGGGCTGGCCTGGGCCAATATCAGCGAGGCCGAGGTGCTGAACAATATCCTGGGCAAGCCGGAAAGCGAGGCGCTCACTTTCCTCTCGGAGCGGTGGGAGTATAGCCAGCCGCCCCGCCTGGAGGTCAAGCCGGAATGGCTGGGACGTGTGCCATGGATGCCTTACCGAGTAGCGCTCACCATCGAGACGCCTCAGCTACCCTGAGGCGCACCCTGGGGCTGGACGTGGGCGACTATTGCACCGGCGTCGCCCTCAGCGAGCCGATGGGGCTGCTGGCGCGCAGCCTGGTCGTCATCCAGAGCCGGCGCTGGGCCGTGCAAGTCGCCCAGATCGCCGACCTGGTGATCCACCACGAGGTGGGAACCATCGTCCTCGGCTACCCGCTGCACATGAGCGGCGAGGCGGGCGAGCAAGCCCGGCGCGTGGACCGCTTTGCCGACCTGCTGGCCGAGGAGCTGGCGCGGCGAGGCTGGTCGGCGGAAGTGGCCTTTTGGGATGAGCGGTTTACCACCGAGATAGCCGAGGATATCAGGCGACAAAACCTGTCGCAGCGGGGCGCTCGCTCGGGCGGGCGGGCAGGCCGCGGCGCGCGGGTGGACGCCACTGCGGCAGCGGTGATCCTGCAAAGCTACCTGGACCATCTCCTATCCAGGCGGGTCAGCGAGGCCCCTGGCCAGAGCGTGTGAGGAGGGAATGTGCGCGATTTCTGGAGCGGGTTGTTTCGAGTTTTGACCATTCTGCTGGTCATCATCCTGATCGTGGGCATCTTGGGCGGCGGGCTCTGGTACCTGCTGCGCCAAAACGCCCCGGCCCAAGATGATGGCGTCGGCGTGTCGCTGGATACGCTGCGGAATATCGGCGTGGGGCTTTACCTGCAATTGCAGCAGGACAAGATCAGCCAACCCATCAGCGACGACGCCTCGACGGTGAGCTTTCGCATCGAGGAAGGGGAGACGCCCGCCACCATCGCCCAGCGGCTGCGCAACCAGGGCCTGATCGCCGATGAGCGGATCTTTCGCCTGCTGGTCGGCTATCTCGGCGTGGATAGCAGCCTCGAGGCGGGCGACTATACCCTGCGCCGCAACATGAGCATGGAAGAGATCGTCGCCGAGCTGCAGCACGGGCTGGCCTACGCCATCAAGATCACCATTCCGGAAGGCTGGCGGCTCGAGCAGATCGCCCAGCTTTCGGCGCGCGAGGGGCTGGTGGATGAGGGGCAGTTCCTCGCCCTGGCCTCCGGCACGCTGACCTCCAGCGGCTTTGACTATGATTTCCTGCGCGACCGGCCTGCCGGAAGCCCAACCTCGTTGGAGGGGTTCCTCTTTCCGGACACCTATCAGGTCAACCCGCAGACCGGCACGCAAGCCTTCATCGAGCTGATGTTGCGCACCTTTGACCAGAAAGTGACCCCCGAGATGCGCCAGCGCGCCGCGGAGCGCCGCATGACGCTCTACGAGGTGGTGACGCTGGCCTCCATCGTGGAGCGCGAGGCGGTGGTGAACGAGGAGCGCCCGATCATCGCCAGCGTGTACCTTAACCGGCTGGCCAGGGGGATGTACCTGCAAGCGGACCCCACGGTCATGTACGCCAAGGGCTTTAGCGCCGAGACGGGGCGTTGGTGGAACCCGATGCTCATCGAAGAGGCGCAGACGGTGAACTCGCCCTATAACACCTACCTCTACCCCGGCCTGACGCCCGGCCCCATCTGCAACCCCGGGCTCGCTTCCATCCAGGCCGTGCTCTATCCCGCCGACACGCCCTATCTCTTTTTCCTGGCCAAAGGCGATGGCTCGCATGTCTTTGCCGAGACCTACGAGGAGCACCTTGTCAATTATGACAAGTATATGCGTTAGCGCCCCGGCGCGTTGACGCCGTAACGAAACAGGGAGGCCCATAAGGGCCTCCCTGTTTTTGTCATGACCCGTCGCGGCCGCTACAGCTCTTGAGGATGCTGCGCCAGCAGCGTCTCGGCGTGGTGCGCCCGGCCCGATCGCCGCAGCCAATCGGCGTAGCGCACCAGCGAGCCGCGGGTATGGAACGGCCCGCCCTCCCGGACCACGGTCCAAAGCGGGTCGGTGTCGTCCAGCGAGCCGGACATCATCTCGCCATGCCACCCTTCCAGCAGGCCCAGACATTGGTTGACGATATCGGGTCGCGCCTCCGCCAGGTTGGTCGTCTCGTGCGGGTCCTGCTCCAGGTTAAAGAGCAGGACCGGCGGGAAGGCCTTGTAGCCGTCGTGATAGGTGCGAATCATGATCCAGGGCCCGTAGCGCACGGCGCGCTGGCAGCTCCAGGCGCACTGGCTGACCACCAGGCACTCCCGTCCCGCCTCCTCCCCCGCTCGCAGCGCCGGGGCAAAGCTCCGCCCATCCCACAGCTTGGGCACCTGGATGCCCAGCAGATCGAGCATGGTCGCCGCCATGTCCATCTGGTAATGGAAGGCGCGGTCCACGCGGGCGCCGGGAAGCCCCGGCCAGCGCACGATCAACGGAACCCGCGAGGTGATGTGGTCCGCCGTCTGGTGGTCGCCATAGACGTTCAGCTCGCCCTGGTTCTCGCCGTGGTCCGAGCTCATCATGATGATGGTGTCGTCCAGCACGCCCTCGACCGCCAGCGCGTTCAGGATGCGCCCCACGTGGTCGTCGGCGTAGCGGATGCCCACGTCATAGCCATCGATCATGTGGCGAAAGTCGGCCAGGGTGGCGATCTCGTACACATCCCGTGGGAACTTGGGCGGGGAGGGCGGAATCTCGCGCGGCTCACGGGCGCTGTGCGTCCCATAGCTGGCGCGGTGCGCGGCCAGCATCTCCTCGGTCAGCCAGGCGGGGGCGGGATCGCCGGCAAAGGGGTTGCCGTACTCGTCCGGCGTGCGATAGGGCGTGTGCGGATCCCACAGGTTGACGTGCAGCAGCCAATTGTCGCGCTTGGCGTTGCGCTTGATCCAGTCCAGGGCATAGGGCGCGATCTCGTCGGCGCGCTCGCTGCCGCGCTTGCCCGGGTTGACCATCTCGCGCCAGCCGTTGTAGAACCACCAGGCGCCATGGCGCTCGGCGAAGGGGCTGACCGAGACGGTATAGATGTCGTTCTTGGCCAGCGCCATGATCCAGGGCCAGAGGTCGGCGCTGTTGCCAAAGCGCCGAGGGCTCCCCTCCAGCCGCAGGTCGGCGGCGGTACCGCCGTGGCCCACCACGCCGGTGTGGATGCCAAAGCGCCCGTTAAAGAGCGCGGCGCGCGAGGGCAGGCAGGGCGCATCGGGCACGTAGCAGTTCTCGAAGCGCACCCCTTCCGCGGCGAGGCGGTCGAGGTTGGGCGAGGTGTTGCGGTGATAGCCATAGCACCCCAGATGGTCGGGGCGCAGAGTGTCGATGTCCAGATACAGTATGCGCATGTAGCAATGGCCTCCTTGTTGTCGCGGGCTCGGAGGGCGAACACAAGGCTCGCCCCAACGAGACGCTGCCGCATTTATGCCGGGTACTCGTACCAATCCAGCAGGCCCGCCTTGGTCGCCTCCCCAGCAAAGAGGATCAGCGACGTGTACGAATCGGCAAAGGGGCGCCCGCCGCCAGTGCCGCGGATCACCGCGCCGCTATCGTCCACCACCTTGGGGCCGCCGCGGCCGCTATCGGCCCGCTCGGCAAAGGCGTAGAACTGGCGCGTGGCGATCTTTAAGTAGCGCAGGTCGCCGGTGAAGCGGTAAGCATGGGTGAGCGACTCGATAGAATGGACGGTGGGCGCGACGCGGCGCAGCGAGGGCAGTTCCTTGTAGTAAAAGATGCCGCCCGGCAGGGTGCAATGGGCGATCAGATCGTCCATCACGTGCGCGATCAGCTTTTTCACCCGCTCGTCGTCCTCCAGCAGCAGGTAACGCGCCAGCGAGTTCATGGTCAGGGCGATCATGAACACCACCCGGGGCATGGAGTGGCTGGTATAGGGGGCCAGCATGCCGCCATAGAGCTGATCCCAGCTCAGGAAGAGGTCCACCAGGCGGCGCGCCTCCCGCTTGAAGCGCTCCTCGCCGGTGGCCAGGGCCATGGCGACGATGGCGCGCAGCGCCCAACCGCCCTCGCGCACCGAGGCGATCCCCGGCTCTTGCATGTGCGGCTCGGCCATGTGCCGCATGACGTTCTCCGCCACCGCGTAGGCGCCCTCCAGGCCCTCCTTGCGCCCCGTCAGGTAGTAATAGTCCAGCAGGCCCTCCGTCCACTCGTGGGAAGGGGTCACGCCGCCGGTGACGTGGTAGGCGGTGTGGATCCGCAGCCCGCCCTGGTGCAGCGGATTGGGGCTATGGTGGCAGAGGTCCACGTCCAGCCAATGCCGCGCGCAGACCAGCGCCGAATCCAGGACGCGGCGCATGCCGGTGAGGGCGTAGAAAAGGGCGCAGGCGTGCGGGCGGTCGTATTCGTTGTTCACCCAAACCGTGTGCCCGCGGCCGCGGCCCTGCTCCGTATAGCCCGCGTCGGGCGCGTCGCCAAAGTGGAACATCCCCAGCGCCTCGGGCCGCTGGTCGTGGCGGATGCTGAGGAAGGTCAGCAGCCGGTCGGGCACGCGCTCCGGGATAAAGTCGAGCCCCCAGGGGTTGTTGTCGCGGTACCACTCGGCGGGCAAGGCGGGCTGATCGGGCAGTTGGAACTGCAGGCTGCGCGCGCTGAGCTCCTCCAACGGCGCATCCGCCGCGTGGAAGTGGAGCTGCAGGCGGTGGGTCTTGGCCATGCCCTGCAGCAGCCGCGCCGCCGGGGCTTGCGGCGGGTAGAGGTAGGCGGTGATGCCCTCCGCGCCGACGTGCAGCGCCTTGGGGAAATGCTGGTGCGCCTGGTAGATCGAGAGCATCAGCCCGGCGTTGGCGTCGCGCCAGTCGGCCCAAAAGTCCCCGTAGAAGCTATCCACATAGTGCTCATTGGCCTGATAGAGCACCGTCTCGGCGTCGATGGTGCGGTCCAGCGCCGGCCCCTCGCTCTCCTGGATGCCGGTGCGGTAGTAGCCCTCGCCCAGCGCCAGGTGCGGCGCCGCGGCGGCCAGCGGGCGCGCCTCGAAGGTGATCGCCTGCAAGCTCAGCTCGGGCTCGGCCTCGGCGTGGATGAACTGGTACTCCACCTCCACGTAGGGCTTGCCCGCATAGGCGGTGACCCGCCCGCGGAAATCGAGGTAGCGCTGGCCATCGGCCCGGCGGTGCTTGCCCTTGACGGTGATGACCACGCACAGCGGCCCAACCTCCTCCAGCTCGAGCTGGGTCGGGCCATCGGTGGTGTCCACGACCTGCCCGTCGTAGGTCAGGGCGAAACCCTGGAAGGGCTGGCCGCCCCAGACCGGCTGGCCGTCCAGGGACACCTCGGCCAGGGGCACAAAGCCCTGCCGCGGGACCAGGAAGGACAGCCGCCCGGTGTTGACCCGATAGCCCTCGGCCGTCTCGGCCACGGTGATCCGCTGCGCCAGCGGCAGGTGCTGCGGCTTGTCGGCCACCTCGAGGGTCAGGGTCTTGTCCAGGTTGCCGGGCAGGTCCGGCTGGCAATGGGCGATGAGCCACTTGATGCTGCCGTCCGGCCAGTGGGCCAGCACCCGCGTCTGCACCGGCAGGGCGCGCTCGCCATCGCGGATGGAGAGCAGGCGAGCGTCGTGGAGCTTGCCCTGGGCGAAGGGCACGCTCACGTGCACCGGCTCTTGCGGGCGATCGTATTTGCTGATCTTTTCCAGGTACAGCGTAGTCATGGTTCCCTCCTTCCGCCCCGGGGGCGCTATGCGGACCAATGGAAAGCGGGCACGAGCTCGGGCGAATCCACCAACGTCTGGCCGCCGACGCGCAGCGCGCGGAGGTTGGCCCCCAGCGCCCTGAGCAGCCGCCCGGACGGATCGCGGCGCAGCCACAACGCCTCGCCTTCGAAGGCGACGTCCTCGCAGCGGACGGCCTGCGAGCCGCCGTGGGCGAGGATGCACCAATCGCGGGCGCCGTCGCGCTCGGCCTGGAAGGCCGCGACCGTCGCGGCATCCCCAGCTTGCACCGCCAGCGGGCTCACGACGGGCAGGCGGCCCTCCCCAGGGCGCAGCGGCAGCAAGAGATCCGTCAGGACCAGGGGCAGCGGCGCCGCCAGGGAATAGGTCACGTCGGGCGAGGGACACTTTTTGTAGAGCGCCGTCCACCCCACCACCGGGTTCTCCTGGCCGGTCTCCACGCGGAGGCCCAGGCGCTCCCCCGCCACCGGGATGATCGCCAGGTTGGTAAGCCCCGCATCGGTGGTGCGCACGACGTTGCCCCGCTCCACGGTGTAGCTCCCCGGGCCCACGCCCTCCTCCGAAGGCGACTCGACCACCGGCGCCAGATGGAAAATCTGCTCCACTTGGTGTGGCCCGGAGCCGACGATCCAGTCGCTGAGGACGGCGTATTCGCCCTTGATGAACAGGATGGCGCGCCGGTGCTGCAGCGACTGGTCCACGCTGGCCAGCTCGGCCTCGCGCCGGTCGCCCTGGTAGAGGCCGCTCAGCCGCAGGGCGTAGCCCTCCTTGAACCACCCGGCGGCGTAATCGAACCCCGCGCTGGTGATCCAGGTGGTGTCCGGGTCGGGCCGGGGCTCGGGCCGCGGCAACAGGCGGCGATTCTGCCCCTTGCCGTCGATCATCACGCTGCTATGTCCCCGGCTGGAGCGCCAATAGGGCTCCCATTCGTCCTGCTTGTACTGATAGATGCTGGGGTCGTTGATCAGCGTGCGGCCCCCGGCGTGGAAGACCAGGTTGAGCTTGTCCTCGTGCTGATGGTTGGAGCCATAGTAGCCGGCGTCGAAGAGGAGGTACATGGCCTGAGGATCCCAGCTCTCGCGCATGACATAGTAGCCGGCGTAGGGAAAGGCGAAGGAGGTCTCGGCGGGTGGCCGGCCCTCGGCGCGAGCGGTGCTGATGTAGCGAAAATCCTCTCGCTCCGGGAAGAGCGCCGCCGATAGCCGCGAGTTCTGCGCCGCCGAAAGGATGCTCGGGCCGCAATCGTTCACCGTGGGCAGCGTCAGGTCGGGCTTGGCCATATAGACGTACATGTCCAGCATCCGCTGGTAATCGCGCTCGAAGGTCGGCGTCAGCGTCACGCCCAGCAGCCTGGCGAGGTGATAGACGACGCCGATGCCGTTCACGGGAAAGCCGTGATAGGCCGTAGAACACTCGGACTGAAAACCGTCGGGGAGAAAGCACTCGCGGTTGATCCACTCCATCCGCCGCAGGGCGCACTGCATAAAGCGCGCCGACTCGCGGAACTCGGGGAAAAGGAGCGCCGTGGCCGCCAGGCCACCGGTCTCCACCTGGAACCAGTTGTTCGCCCCGCTGGCCTGGTGGACCTGCAGGTAACGCCCGTGCTCCAGGTAGGACTTGGCCATCTCCCAGAGCATGCCCTCCCGAAAGATCGGGTGCTGGGCAGAGGTCAACAGGACGTAGGGCCACTGCTGCCCGCTGCGGGCGCCCACCTCCAGCGTGCGCCACTGGGTCAGCGGCTGCCAGCGGTTGAGCACGGGCGAAGTGTCGTACCAGGAGCGCCACAGCCGCACCAGGTGGCGCATGTACTTCTCGTCGCCGGTGCGGCGGTAGGCCAGGGCCAGCGCCTTGGAATGGAGATGGCCGTTGATCGAGACGTTGGACTCCAGATCGTCAAAGAGGATGGTGGTCCAGTCCACCTGCGGACCATAATCGTGGCGCACATACATGTGGGCGCGGAGGATCAGCACGTTGCGGCAGATGTCGTCCGCCTCGCCCAGGTCCGCGGCGGTGTCGCGCCCCGTCAGGAACGGCTCGGCGAAGGCCGTCAGCCGCCCCACGTGGTCGAGGTAGGCGGCCTTGGCGGCAACCCAGTCGCCCCGTTCCGCCGCGGCCTTGACCGCCTCCAGGCCCGGGTGATCGAGGTTCAGCGCCCGCCAAAAGCCCTCGTCATCGGCGCGCAGCCCGGTGGTGGGCAGCCCCGCCAGCGACCGGTTGCGCAGGTTGGTGCCCCATTCGAGCGTGTAATACTCGGCCCACTCGGGCAACACCGGCAGGTTCTTTTCCAGAGCGAGCTCGGTGGCGAACGCGATGGCCTCGCGCAGCAAGGGGCCGCGTTGCTCATCGCGCAGGGCGCGGACCTCGGCGGCGGCGCCCCGTCGGAGACTGGCCACCGCCTGGACGCCTGGCTCTTGCAGGCGGCTGGGCGTCGGCTCGATATAGCTCAGCAAACGGCACATGCCCGCGAGCCGCCAGGGTTCGGCGGCGGCAAAAGCGGGCAGGCAGAACCCTGCCAGGGTCAAAAAGGCCGCGCCCAGCGCCTTGACCAGCGGCTCGCGATGCACGTTGAAGCAATAGAGGTACTCGGCGTGCTCATAGATGGCAGCCAGCAGGTCGCGCCGCTCGCGGGCGGCCCACCCCGGCTCATCCAGCGCGGCCAGCAGCAACAGGCCGCGGATGGCGGTGGGGGTCAGGTCCCACGCTCCCGGCTCTTCAGGGATCAAATATGGCGCGGGATTGGCGCGGACAAAGGCCAGCAGGTCCTGGGGAGTGGCGCCGAGCGGCGCCTCGGAGTGGGGCGGCAGCTTGTGGATCAGGGGGACGAGCGCCGCTAGGCGGGCGGTCTGGCCGGGCTGGAGCTGGCCCAGCACCTGCTCCAACTCGCCGGCGGGCGGACGAAAGTAGCTCCGGTCCTGCATCATCGCAAACCTCGCTTTCTGATCGTCTGGGGATCTAGCTGGCGCCCGCCTCCGGCAGCAGCAGCGGAAGCGGCGCGCCGCTCTCGAACTGGCTGGCGTACAGGAATCGATAGATATCGTGGTAATAGATATGGGCCCGCTGCTTTTGGGGCAGCGAATCCACGAAATAGCCCTCGATCTGCTCCGCTTGCTCG
>Ga0123330_1000129_pt1 | contig 81817 bp, 70 predicted proteins | sample BioC13SIPDNA_2_FD_89704 | JGI IMG/M metagenome (GOLD analysis project Ga0123330, IMG submission 89704) | Anaerobic biogas reactor microbial communites from Washington, USA - Biogas_R2_A C13 SIP DNA | ecosystem: Engineered > Bioreactor > Anaerobic > Unclassified | place: Washington, USA... | reverse complement strand
CGGGGAGCCACTTTGATGGCGCAGAGAACACCATTCTCTGCGCCATCGCTTTTTCCGGCTCCGTTGCAAGGAATCCCGGCGGATTTCCCCGCAGGGCGAGCTCGATGCGGTTACCGGACACGACCGCCTGGTGGAGGGCGAGGCCCAGGAGCCGCTTCTGCTGGTAGGGGTTCGCGCGCCCGATGACGTCCCCGATGTTGCCCAGCGCGCGCCGGACGAGGTCCTTGCTCACCGACTCGCGCTCGATCTCCCCTATGGCGAACTCCACGTCCTCGAGCCCGCCCTCGAGTTCCTTCAACCTCCCGGCCAGCTCGTCCAGCTTCCCCTTCAGGAGCGGCCTGTTCTCGTCCGTGGCGAGGCGCCCCGCGTCCCCCAGCAGCCGGTCCGCCAGGTCGCGCACCCGGGTGGTCTCCTTCTCGAGCTGCGCCTTCTGCCCCTTCAGATCGGGGAGCTCCTTCCTGAGCCTGACGTTCGTCGCCGCGACGATCTCCTCCAGGATGTCCTCCCTGCGCGCGAGCTCCGCCATCCTCCCGAGCACGACGCGCTCGATCTCCTCCGCCGGCACCCTGAACCGGCATTCGGCGTTCCGGCAGGCGTAGTAGTAGTACGTCGTCCCCCTGCCGTTCGTCCCCGACGACCCCTCCATCAGCTCCCCGCACTTCCCGCACCGGACGAGGCCCCCGTTGAAGAGGTAGTTGTGCCGGACCGCACGCATCCCGTTGTGGCCGGCTTTCGCGTTCGCCTGGAGCAGCTCTCGCACGCGGGCGAACTTGCCCTCGTCGATGATCGCCGGCCAGACGGCCTTCACCGTCCGGTAGCGCTTCGCCTCGGGCGCCGACTCCCCGCCCTTCCTCTTCTTGTTGATCTCCTTCCTGCCGATGTAGGCGAGGTTGTGCAGGATGCCGTGGACGGCCATAAAGGCGAACTGCCGCGCCGGGTGGAGTATCCCCCGCCGCGAGGTGTACTCCTTCGTCCGGTACCCCCGCCGGTTGAGCTCCTTCGCCGTCTCGCCGATCGACCCGCATCTGAGGTACTGGTCGAAGACGAAGTTGACGAGCGCCGCCTCCTTCGCGTTCGGGACGAGGCTCCCCCGGTTCCGCTCGTCCGCGTCGTACCCCAGGAGGTGCCCCCCGTTCCACAGCCCCCGCTCCGCCCGGGCGAGCGTCGCCTCCCGGGTCCTCTCCGCCGTCTGCTCCCGCTCGAACTCCGCGAGCGCGATCATCATCGTGACGAAGAGCCGCCCCTGTGCGGTCGTCGTGTCGTAGTTCTGCTTGAGACAGACGAACTCGACGTGGTGCTCGTTGAGGAACTCGAAGAAGTTGAGGAAGTCCTTCACCGACCGGCTGATCCGGTCAAGCGCGGTGCAGAGGACGGTGTTGATCCTCCCCGTCCGGATGTCCTCGAAGAGCCGGGCGAACTCGCGGCTCCTCACCGAGTCCTTCCCCGAGACGGCCTCGAGGACGTACTTCCCGGCCTCGGCCCAGTTCTCGCCGCAGGCCGTGCGCTTGTACTCGATGTGCGCCCGGAGCCGCTGGAGCTGGTTCTTGAGCGAGCCCTCGGGGTTGTCCGCCTGCCGCGTCGTGCTCACCCGGATGACAAGCCCGCAGAGCTTCCTCGGGGCCTCCCCCACGCGCGCCGTCCCGCCGCTCATCTCCCGCCCCCCCTCCGCGCCTTCCCCCGGCGCGCCGCCCGCGGCCGCCCCGCCGCGGCCCTCATCCACTCGTCGATCTCCGCCCGGTCGAAGCGCCACATCGCCCCGGCCTTCAACGCGGGGATCCTCCCGCGCTCGACCATCTTGTAGATCGTGTGAATGGAAAGCCGGAGGTATTCCGCGACCTCCGGCAGGGTAAGGAACTCCGTCCGCCTCGTCTTCTTGGCTTTCATGGCGTTAGTATATCTTAGTATCCCGCCGAACGCAAGGACTATCTTCCCTCCTCCCGGCGCCCGCCGGGCCCCGCGGGCGGCCCCGCGCGCCCCGCCGGCCCCCGGTCCCCCTCCGCGCCCCCGCCGTCGCCGCGGAGGAGCCCCTCGCGCCTCAGAAGCTCGTAGACCAGCAGCGCCAGCGTCTCGACGAGGTCCCGCCGCCACTCCCGGCTTTCGATGTTGTCGTAGGTCCTCTCGATCTCTCGCACGGCGGGGTCCCCTCCCGCCTCTACCTACGCCCTCCCTTCGCATAGTGTCGGACGCCTCCGCAATCTCCTCCGTCTCCCTCCCCCGCGAGGAGGAGGTTCAGCATGGGGGCCGCCCAGGTTCGCGCTTCCCCGTCCACCTCGTCCCAACCTCCCTTGCCGCCCATCCAGTCCGTGACCCGTCCGTGATGTTTCCGCCCCCGCCATTCCCCTATCGTCAGGCAGTCGGCCGTCCGGAGCGCGAAAAAAACAGGGACCGCTCCGATGACCGACGCCTGGCGCCGACTGTTCAGCGAATGGGAGCTCGTCATAGCCCGAAGCGCCGTGCGTGCCCACCTCTGCCGGTGCCCCTGCCTCCGCCGCTACGACTTCGAATTCCTCCTCAGCGGCTGCCTCGCTCACTGGTACGCTCGGCACGGGACGTACCGCCGTGGCCGCGGCGCCTCCCGCCGGACCTATATGTCGCGCGTCCTCTCGCACCACCTCGCCGACCTCGCCCGCCGCGAGCTCGCCGAGAAGCGCCGCGCCGACCTCCTCGCCGTCTCCCTCGACGCCCCGCTCGACCCCGACGACCCCGGCCTCACCCTCCTCGACACGCTCGACTCCGCCGGCCTCCCCGGCGCCCACTCCTCCGATCCCGGCCTCCTCCTCGACCTCCTGTGCGCCCTTGAACGCCTCACCCCGCTCCAGCGCGAGCTCTGCCTCCTCCTCGCCGGATCCGTCCCCAAGAGCGACATCGCCTCCTTCCTCGGCCGCTCCCGCGACACCGTCTACGAGGAGATCCGCCGCATCCGCGCGATCTTCAGGAACGACGCCCTCCAGGAATATCTCTGACGCACCGCCTCCCCATTGCCTCACTCTATCCCCGTCACTTGCCATTCCATCTCTCCTCGTCCATCCCTTCAATCCCCTGCTTCTCGGTGCTTCTGCCCCTGGGATGACTGCGACCGGTCCACGACCCCAGCTTCCGTTCTTCCACTTCGTGCCGCTGACTCGCCTCCAAATCGTCTTCGGGCATACCTTGGCCTGCTTGCCGTTCAGCTCGATAGGGATGCATTACTCGACCGCTTGCCGCACCGTCTTAAGTCCGGTCTCTGTCGGGCGTAGCATCATTCGGCAGTGCGTTCGCCCCTCAGGTGGCGAAGATATATGATCTTTACCGATGGAACTGAGAGGGAATCATATTGACTGAGTAGGCGCATTGATTCGTCCAGAGCGCATAGACGTTAAACAAACTGGAAGTTGATTAACTGCCAAGGCGAAATTGACAAAAGGTGAAATCGCTGTACAATTCCAACGCCCTGACTAGTCTAATAGGTTTGTACGACCAGTAGCACAACAAGGCATATTACATAACAGGGAGCAGATTATCTCAAGGCAGAGTAGTAAGAAAAGAGTGCTCATGAAGATGAACCGTTTTTGGATTAGCGTGATAGGGGTGTATCTGCTATTACTGGCTGCTATCGTGGCATTTGTTCGATTTGACATACATGATGCGACTTTAAAAGCATTAGGCGCATTTACAGGTGCCTTTTTTGCTTTCCTTTTTATACGGGTGGGCGAATGGCTCACGAGAGTATACGAGAGGCAGAGGACTCATTATTCAGCCTTGGTCAAACTAGAGCATATCTTAAACAAATATTTAACCTATATCTCGGACAATGTAGCAGCGATTGACGAAATATCCAAGATCAGGCAGCGAACAAATGGTAATCCTCCGATGCTGAGTTACACCCGATTAGATACATTGCCAATAGATGAAAATATACTTCTCGATCTTGTTAATATACAACTCATCAATGAACTGGCGTCTTATCATGTTGATATTCGAAAAATAAATGACGATATTGAATCTATTAATGGGCTATATGATGAGATCAGAGAAGCCTTTGTACATCATTTAATATCACCTGAAGTTTATGTGAGCAATTTCGATGGTTATGTAAAAAAGCTAAACCTCGTAAAAGCATTTTTCTTTTGCTTAAACGAAGCGACCAATAGGAATTTAGCTATAATCCGAATCTTGGCAAGACAGAGGCCAATCTTTAATCGATTCCTAGGGAATATTTTTTCGAAATATCAGACGATGCCGCCCTCAAAGGAAATAGATACTGAGCTTATTAGACTTCAGGAGGAAGAACAAGAAACTCGCCGAAAGAGCCGTGAAAGAAACAACAGAATTCGTGAGGCAGTACCGAATTAATAGCGAGGGAAAGTCACAGTGAATGAAATATTTCTTAATGAAATAAAATCCCAGGCTGCAAATAAATTAGAGTACCAATTGAATTCCGTGGATTCAACCGATGGCAAAATTGGCGTCATTTTAGGATTTGTGGGAGTAGTAATAGTATTAGCCTTTGATAAAGTGCCTTCGAATATATGCGCCCTTATCTTCTTTCAAGTAAGCCAAATATTTTTCATCGCGAGCATAGTTACACTTTTTTTCGGATACCGTGCTATTCGATTACAAACAGGATTGAGTATCAAGGGATATTTTAAAAAGCTAAATGAACATGCAAAAGACAATGACAGCACTTCATTTACCCAGGATCAAATATTATATTATGACTATGCACTGCGTGAAAATACCACTCAGCTTGAGCAAAAGAATAAATACTTATCGATTGGGATCATACTGCTGCTTATGGGGCTGATCTCATTTGCCATAAAGACACAACTTGAAGGAGGTCTTACAATGGCAGCCAAAGAACCGAAGGAAGAAGAACGCGTTACCATTGATCTAGATTTGATGGACTCTATACAAAAGGGGGCAAGTTTTAGCATAGGCAAAAAAATTGATCATAAGAAGAAAAAGAAAGAGAAATAGGTATTGAGATCTCGACGAACACAGGGGTCCTAGCTGAGCGATTACAGTTGGGATTCATATCGACAACCTCACACTCACTCAGTATAAAGTGGCTATGTCTCCCCTCTACCCATGGGCATCTGACCCATCGAGTAAATGTTTGTCAGTCTATTGCCTCTTTTGGGGATCGAAAACTCCAACCAGCCCGTGATGTTCTCGGCGTCAGCCCGATGATTCTATCCGTTGTACGATCTCTTGCGGCCTCTTGAGAATTATATATCTCTACATAATGTCTTAGTTGATCTATATTATCCGCAACAATCCAATCCCGTGCTCGAACAACTATTGTCTTGTTCATGAGATCTACAAAATCGGGCGGTGCATTTCCTACCAAATACTGTGGCCTGTTATCACCTTTCCAATACAATACCCCAAGTTTATTCGTCAGAACCATAAAGTGCTCATGTACTTCTGGATCTGCAAAATATGGTCGATCTGTAACTATAAAGCTTTGGCCTTTTGCATAAAGAAATTTGACTTGAAGTGGTTCGTATCGCCCATAGCATTCTGTTACGACATTAATCATGTTCTCCAGTACTAATCTCTTTAGCTCTCGTTCTGGATTAGCACTAATCAAGCCGCGGAAACTTGGCTCTCCCTCGATTAATTTTATTAGCGTTTCGATATTATAGCGCGACCTCTGCTCAAGCGAAAATAGTCCCATTCCAAAATTGGTCAGCGTTAGAGCATCTCTAATTGCTAGCTGTTCATCTCGATGAACACATCTAACAATATGCGCTAGTGCGGTTTCGAAATTATTCAACCAGCCCATTTCCATCGCTGTTATTCTGCACCCATCTATAATTGGAACATATAGATCTTCAACCGCTGCAAATGCAAAACGTCTTCTGCCTCTTGATCTTTCAAACGTGATTTGACCTTCCCTTATATGATAAACGTGAACACCATATCTTAATGCTTTTCTTTGCTCCCAATATTTCAACATGAAGCATGGAATGTAATGATTGAGTTTGTGGGTTTCCATAAGCGCACGCCTCTCCGTCTTACTTATATGGCTCCAAGAATGTAGTGCTCTATGAGGTAGTTTTGACGGATAAATGGGTAACGCTTTTCGGGTTCTTGATTGTGATGATCTTCTCGGAGAGTAACCAGTTTTTCGACTGCTCGACGCCACACGTCGCATACCGTTCTCCTGCTCATGCGGTGGACCTTTTTAAGCTCTATAAAATATAGCGCATAGCCTCGAGCGCCTTCCCCCCTCTATTTTATTCCCGCATCTCCTCCCGTCTAGTGCAAAAGACCACGCAGGAGGCCCGTCGCCGCCGCCCTCCAATCACCGCCCCCTCCCCCGACATTCCCCGCCTCCCCCGCGTATGTACCCTCCATGCGGCCGCGATCCCCCCCGCGCCCGCACGGAGGCCAAGACCTATGAACCCCAACTTCTGCAAGTTCGTCTTCCCCGCGAACGTCTCCCCCGATCTCCTCGAGGGCCTCGTCGGGCTCGCCGTCCTCAAGGCCGAGCGCATCTTCGGCCGCGCCCGCACGCGCATCTACGCATCCTACACCCTCGCCCGGACGCCCCCCTGCTGCGTCATCGACACGTCCTCCAAGGTCGGCCGCTTCGTCGCGGAGGCGTTCGTGGCGCTGGCGCTCCAGTTCACCGGCGGCGACTTCACGGTCGTCCGGCTCGATAAGTGGGAGCCGTGAGGTGACGCCGAGGCCGGCCGCCCCGACGCCCGCCGGCGCCCCCGCCCATCCGCCCGCATTCCACGTCACCCCCTCCCCCTCCCCCTTCCGCGACCTCGTCGAGCGCATCCGCGACGCGAACGACATCCTCGCCGTCGTCTCCGAGCGCCTCCCGCTCGACCGCTCGCACCGGGCCCTGTGCCCCTTCCACGCCGAGACGTCCCCGAGCTTCCACGTCGTCCCCGCGGGCCAGTACTTCCACTGCTTCGGCTGCGGCGCCGGGGGCGACGTCTTCCGCTTCGTCGAGCTCCGCGACCGCGTCCCCTTTATGGAGGCCCTCCGCCTCCTCGCCGCCCGCGCCGAGATCCCGCTCGCCGGCGTGAGCCACCACGACATCCTCCATATGAAGGAGACCCGCCTCGTCGGGGAGGTCCTCGCCGCCGCCGCCGCGTACTACCACGCCCGGCTCACCCCGGCCGCGCGCGACTACCTCCGCGCCCGCGGCCTCTCCGACGAGACGATCGCCCGGTTCCGCATCGGCTGGGCCTCCGGCGGACTCCTCGAGCACCTCACGCGCGACGGCGGCTTCCGCATCGAGACCTGCCTCCGCGCCGGCGTCGTCCGAAAGACGAACGGCGGCCGCGCGGGCGACTTCTTCTCCGACCGGATCGTCATCCCCAACATCGTCCGCGGCCGCGTCGTCCACCTCACGAGCCGCTCACTCGGCGACGCCGAGCCGCGTCACCTCCACCTCCCCGGCCCCATCCCGCACCTCTACAACGAGGACGCCCTCCGCGCCCCCGAGGCCCTCCTCGCCGAGGGCGTCTTCGACTGCCTCGCCGCCGAGCAGGCGGGCTTCCCCTGCGCCGCGCTCTACGGCGCCGGCCCGCTGAAGGCCGACCGCCTCGCCCGTCTCGCGTCCTCCCCCGCCGTCCTCTACCTCTGCCTCGACGGCGACGCCCCCGGCCGCGAGGCCGCCCTCCGCCTCGCCGACTCCCTCGGCGAGCGCGCCCGGCTCGTGGACCTCCCCGACGGCCTCGACCTCGCCGACTTCCTCCTCGCCCGTCCCCCCGCCGACCTCCGCGCCCTCCTCGACGCCTCCCCCACGCTCGTCGCCCGCGAGATCCTCTCCATCCCCGCCTCGTCCCCCAAGACCGAGCTCCCCCGCCTCCTCGCCCCCGTCCTCGCCCGACTCGCCCGCCTCGGCCGGCCCGAGGCGGAGGCTTACCTCCAGTACCTCGTCCGCCGGAGGTTCGAACTCAGGAAGGAGGACGTCGACGCGTACCGCGCGACCGTCAAGCGCCACCGCGACGAGGCCGAGGCCTCGGACCCCGGCGAACAAGGGGCGGAGTCCTCCGGGACGTTCGTCTGGGAGGACTACCAGCCGTTCAACCCCGCCCAGGACTACCGCGCCGGCAAGGCCTACTTCACCGTCCACCTCCAGCGCCGCCTCTCGGCCGCCGGCCCGCTCGTCCGCCGCCCCTACGTCGTCACGAGCGACCGCGAGATCTTCCCCCTCGCCCGCGCCGAGCTCGACGCCCGCGGCCTCCGCCTCCAGCGGGCCGACCAGGTCCCCTCCGACACCGCCCGCTGGTCCGCCTCGCGCGCGGCGAGGAACGGCGTCCACGCCTTCCTCCGGGGCGAGGCCTCCGTGGATCCCGCCGCCCTCTTCGACCGCATCCGCGCCCTCTTCGCCCGCTACCTCGACTACCCCGAGCCCCTCTACTACGACTTCCTCCCCCTCTGGTGCGTCGGGACGTACCTGTTTATGGCGTTCGAGAGCTACCCGTACGTCTACCTCTCCGGCACGAAGCGCACCGGCAAGACCCGCACCATCGAGGTCGCCTCGCCCATCTGCTTCAACTCCGTGATGTCCGCCTCGATGAGCGACGCCGCGATGTACCGCTCCACCGAGAACGACCGCTGCACCGTCTTCCACGACGAGGCCGCCCGCTACAGCCGCAAGAACCGGAACGACCCCTCCGAGCGCCTCGAGATCTTCAACTCCGGCTACAAGCGGAGCGGCTCCGTCCGCCGCTGCGTCGGCGACGACAGCGTCCCGACGGACTTCTCCACCTACAGCCCCAAGCTCCTCGCGAGCATCGAGGGCCTCGAGCGGACCTCCGCCGACCGCGCCATCACGCTCCACCTCCTCCGCGCCCGCGACGAGGTCCCGAAGTTCTCCCACCGCCTCGGCGAGGCCGGCTTCCGCGAGATCCGCGACTCCCTCTACGTCCTCGCCCTCGCGCACCACGCCGAGATCGCCCGCATCTACGCCGGCCTCGACCCGGTGAAGGGCCTCCGCGACCGCGAGGACGAGCTCTGGAGCCCCGTCTTCGCCCTCGCCGAGTTCTTCGACGCCGCCCGCCTCGCCCGCGACCCCGGGATCGCCGAGGCCGACCTCCTCTCCTCGAGGATGATCCGCCTCGCCTTCTCCTGCCGCGACCGGAAGCAGGAGGACGAGCTCGAGGAGAACCCCGACAACCGCATCCTCGCCGCCCTCCTCGACTTCCTCGACGGGCGCGCCCCCCTCCTCGACCAGGACGGCGCCCCGACCGACCTCCACGCCTCCGACGCCGTCCTCGCGCACGTCGTCTCGCGCGACGGCCTCGAGTGGGTCACCAAGCACCACCTCGGCAAGGTCCTCCTGAAGCTCCAGATACTCAAGGACCGAAGGACCGACAGGCCCTGGCTCCGCACGGACGGCCGCCGCCTCACCCCCGCCGGGAAGCAGGTCCTCTGCTACCGCCTCCCGGCCGATCGCGTGAACGACGTCGCCGTGCGCTACGCCCTCCGCGGCCCTGACAGCATTTTGGAGGCCGGAAAATGCTAACAACGAATGCCAACAGGAATGCTCACAGACCCAACTCGCTGCGCCCCTGCGCGTTAGGGCGGTCTACCACTCGTTCTGTTAGCTTTTTAGCGTTTTTCCGGGGAGGGGCCCCCCCCTCTCTCCCCACGCGCCCCCCGCCCGGGGCGCGCGTGGGGAAAGGGCCCCCCCTTCCGGAACGCAAATTCCGCCAAAAGACTCACAGCGCCCAGGGAAATCCCCGCAACCGCCTGCGCCCCTGCAGGATGGCGCTGTTAGCATTCCGGCGCGAACGCTCAGAAAATCCCAACACAATCCTAACAATGCTCACAGACCTCCCCCGCGGCGCCCGCGCCCGCCCCTCCTCCTGCCGGCCACCCGACCCCCGCCCACGGCCCGAACCGCCCTCCCCGAGGGCCGCGGAGGCCTCCTGACGTGTCCCGGCTCGATTATCTCTACAAGGAGATCCCGTTCGACCCCTTCTACCTGGACACGCTCGCGCGCACACCCGTCCCGGCGGAGGATCCGAAGAAGGAGGAGAGGAGAAGGAGGGCCCGCGAACGCCTCGTCAGGGAGCGGATGCACGCGGTGCGGCGGGCGATGAAGCGGGAACTCACGCCCCGACAGAACGAATGTCTGACCCTTTACTACCTTCGCGGCCGCTCCCAGCGCGAGGTCGCCGGCCTACTCGGGATTCACCAGACCACGGTGTCGCAGCACATCCGCTACGCGCTGAGGAAGCTGCGCAGGGTTGTAGGAGACTGAGTGTTGATCAGGAGATCATCTGTATCTTCTTCGTCCTCATCATCATCTTCATCTTCTTCTTAATCTTCGTCTTCAGGTTGGCCCCATAACAGCATTCGTTGACTCCCGAACGCGCCTCACGCCACCGATAGCTCGCACCCGCTCGCGCTTCTCTGCCAGACGTAGTCGTAGACCTGGCCCGCGATCTCCTCGGTCTCGACCTCGGTGAACGGCGGTCTGGGCAGCCACTCGTAGAGCCGGTCCAGGATGTGGATCCTGACCTCCGCCTGTGTTGCCTCCTTCTGTGTCCAGTCCCGCATCGGCCTGAGCAGCTCCTGCAGCGACAGGAGCAGCTTCCGGCTCGCCTGCTTCAGGCGCTCCCGTTCGGCCTTGCTAATCTTGTCCCTGAAGAGCAGGTCGAAGAGCGCGAGCTCATCATCGGACAGCCCCTCTGCGGCGGCGCGCTTCTGCTCCTCGTCGAGGCTCGCGGCGAGCGCGAGCAGCTTCGCGAACGTCTCCTCGATCGTCGCTCGGTCCTTCTCGCGGTTATAGTCCGCGATGATCTCCTGGTACTTCTTGTAGTAGTCCATCCGCGTCGGGTTGCGGGCGAGCATCTGCGCGAGCTTCTTCTCGACCACCTCCCTGATGTCCTGTAGCGCGGCGTGCTTCCGCCTCACCTTGCGGGCGAACTCGTCCCGGAGCTTTGCGAAGTCTATCCGGCTCAGATCCACCGTGAGTCCCCCGGCGCGGTCGTCGCCCGGGGTCGATGCCCGGATGGCCTCGTTGACGATGCGGTGCAGCTCCTTGAGTACCTCGGTCACATCGGCGGTGTCGCGCCGTTCCTGAAGTTTCTTGTAGATGGATTCGATGTGGTCGTGCCGCTCGGCGTACGCCAGGGCGCCCGGCTCCATCAGTAGCGCCTTGAACCGGTCGAACACCTGGCGCGCTATGATTTCGAAGCGGCGCTTGTCCTCGTCCGACGCGTACACGGCGTCGACCGCGTCCCTCAGCGCCTCGATCCGGTCGAATCCCCTCGCCCCCCGCAGGCGGCGCACGTCGAATCCAAGTCCGAGGAGATGCTTCTCCGCCTCTTCGATGGCCTGCTTCAACGCCGTGACGAGCTTGCCGATCGGCGCCACTATTTCTCCGCCGTCCCCGGTCTCCCCGTCCCCCAGGGCGTACTGCGCCAGCGCCTCCTGCAGGCTCTTGAGCATCCCGTTGTAGTCGACGATGACGCCGCAGTCCTTCCCGGGGAACACCCGGTTCGCGCGCGCGATGGCCTGCATCAGGTTGTGGGCCTTCATCGGCTTGTCGATGTAGAGCGTGGCGAGGCACTCCACGTCGAATCCCGTGAGCCACATCGCGCAGACGATGGCGATGCGGAACGGATGCCCCGGATCCTTGAAGGCGTCTTTGGCGTCGACCCGCTTGCCGTCCGGCGTCTCGAAGCCTGTCTTCATCACCACCCGGTGCGGGATGATGTCGAAACCCCATTTCGCGAAATCCCTGACCTCGTTCTGCGCCTCGCTGATGATGATCTCGATGATCGTGCTCTCCATCCACTGCGCCCTGCCGCGCAGGGACTCGAGCTCCTCCCCGAGGCGTTCCTGAGCGTCGGGGTCGGCGGCGCTGGCCAGCGCCGCCTCCTTGGCGGGGATGAGGGACTTCAGCTGGGCGAGTTTGGCCTTCCAGCGCGGCTCGATGCGCTGGTGCATCCTTGCACAGGTGATCTTGTCGATGCAGACGAGCATCGACTTGCCCGTCTGCCACCGCGTGGAGCAGTGCTCGACGAAGTCATCGGCGAGCTTGTCCAGACGGTCGTCCGCGGTGATGACCTCGTAGTCCTTGCCGAGGAGATGCTCGAGAAGGGCGCTTTGGTCGGGGTCGAGCTCCGCGCGTTCTATCGCCTCGGCGATCCGGTCGTTCAGGTCGAGCCGCGCGATCCCCAGCTTCTCGCCGCGGTTCTCGTAGATCAGCTTGACCGTTGAATTGTCCTCCTCCGAGCGCTTGAAATCGTAGCGCGAGATGTAGTCGCCGAAGATGCGCCGCGTCAGCTCGTCGTGCTTGAAGAGCGGCGTCCCCGTGAATCCGATGAAGGAGGCGTTCGGCAGCGCGAGCCGCATATTGCGTGCGAACTTTCCCCCTTGGGTCCGGTGCGCCTCGTCCGAGAGCACGATGATGTCGTCGCGCCCGCTGTACTGCTCGGTCACCGGCTGGTTGAACTTGTGTATCAGGCTGAACACGTAGCGGTGGTTTCCCCCGAGGATCTCCCTCAGCTCTATGCCGGAGCTGGCGCGCGGGGTCTTCTCGTCGGTCACGCCGCAGCCGATGAAGGTCCTCCAGATCTGGTCATCCAGCTCCTCGCGGTCGGTCATCATGAGGAAGGTGAAGTTCCCGGGCACGACGCGGCGGATCTTCTCGGCGAAGAACAGCATCGCGTACGACTTGCCGCTCCCCTGCGTGTGCCAGAACACGCCGAGCCTCCCGAGATCGGGATGGGCCCGTCTCACCAGCGGGAGCTCGTCGTCACCGTCCCGTCGCGGCCCGGCCGCCGGGACGGCCGCCCCGGCGGGTCCAGGGTCCGCGACCAATGCCTCTTTGGACTTCGGCATCCGGTATTCAACCACCCGCCTTCCCGGCGGGAACTGCCGCTTGAGCTCCTCCTGGCGCAGGACCGATGCGACCGCGTTGTTCACTCCGAGCACCTGCTGGTTGCGCGCCACGATCTTGCGCGTCCCGCCGGCGCGGCTGTCGTCGAACACGATGAAGTTCTCGACGATGTCGAGGAGGCGCTCCTTGTTCAGCAGGCCGTTCAGGAGCCCCTCGGCGTCCACGCGCGCCTTCCCCCGCTCCGAGTCCCTCTTCCACTCGACGAAATGGTCCCAGTGCGCGGTGATCGACCCGTAGCGTGCCGCATCCCCATTGCTCACGATGAGGAACGCATTGTGGTGGAACGCGTGGGCGATGCTGTGCTCGGAGAGGTAGTCGGCGAGGTTGTTGTCGTACCCCTCGCGGATGTTCCGGTACACCGCCTTCAGCTCGATGAACACTAGCGGCAGGCCGTTCACGAAGCACACCAGGTCGGCGCGCCTGTTGTAGTGTGGGACGCGCACGCCCTGCACCTTGAGCTCGCGCACCGCAAGGAAGCGGTTGTTCCCAACGTCGCGGAAATCGATCACCCGCGCCCGCTCGTGGTGCGTCTCGCCGGCCTCGTCGCGCCATTCCACGGGGACCCCGTCGCGGATGAATCCGTGGAACTCGCGGTTATGCTGGACGACCGAACGCGAGAAGTCGATGCGCGTGAGCTTTTCGGCCGCCTGCGCGCGCGCCTCCTCCGGCATCCCCTCGTTCAGCCAGGCGAGCGCCGCGCGCAGGTCCCGCACCAATACCGTCTCCCGCTCGGATGTTCTCCCCAGCGTACCAGCCGGACCGAAGGTCTCCTCGTTCCAGGCGTAGACGCTGTCCCATCCCAACACCTCGTGCAGGTGCTGGGCGAACGTCGCCTGTACCAGCCTGTCCTCGCTGTTGATGTCGGTAATTGCCATAGCTCGATTGGCTCAGTATTGGCTCAGTATTGGCTCATTCGCCGGCGCCGCCTCGGGCATAACCTACGCCCCGCCAGCGGGTTGCGCGCCTCTTGGCCCTGGCACCGGCCGTTCCCGCACCGGTTTCGGCCGGATTTCGGCCCCTCTCCAATCCAATGCCCCCCGTCAGGCCTTCTCCCTCAGCCGGTAGCGTGCGCGGCTCCGCTCCCCTTCTAGGACGGCCACCTTGTCCCTTACCAGATTTTCCAAGGCGCGCTTGAGCCGGGAACGGGGAACCTCCGCCCCTATGCGGGCGCTGATCTCTCCGATTCTCGAGCGCGGGTAACGCCGCAGATCCTCCCGCACCAGCTCGGCGAGTCTGTGCGGCTGGATCCGCTTCAGGGAGGTCGCGAGCTTGACCCCCGAATCCCTGAGCAGCGCCGGGTCGACGAAATAGCGTGTTCCTTTCGTGCGGCCCGTCGTATGCACGAGGCCGAGCCGGGTTAGCCTCCCCAGCCACGGGGCCAACGCCTCCGCACCCTCCGTCTCGAGCACCGCCGCCAGTTCGCGCGCGGTCATCCCCTCCGTCTGCGCCAGGGCTCCCAGCGTGATCCTCTCGCGCTGCGTGAGTTCGAAACGCTCATCCGCCGCCGCCATCAGGCCCAGCACCCCCGGCTTCACGATGCGCCGCTGTATCGTCACCGTCACCGAGTCGGGCCCCTCCTCCGGCACGGGTGCGGGGCGCCCTTGGGAGAGCAGGCGGTCGTACATCAGGTCGAACCCGCTCCCCTCGCGCTCCATCAGGCCGAGGTCGTGGAAGATGCGCGCCAGGCCCTCGTTGCGGCGCCGGCTGGCGTGGAGTATGTTCCGCGGCGTCACGCCCAGGGGCAGCCGTCCGGGGTTGACCACCTCGAGCCGGTCCGGGTGCAGGTTGAGATAGATGTCGCCCTGTTGCGTGTAGGGCCTATGCACCAGTGCATTGACCAGCAACTCGCGCACCACCTTTTCGTCGTAAGCGGGCACGCTTCGGCGGAACATCCCCTCCGACACCTCGTAGTTCTCCCGGAAGTCAGGGATCTCCCGCCAGACTGCATCCACGAGCTCCACGGGCGACAGGGCGCAGTCGTCCCATACCCACTTGTTGATCTTCTTCCCCTGCTCGTCGTACTTGATCGCCTGTATGAGCGGGGCCGTGCCCAGCGCCCTCCTGGCTGCCGCGGTGCCCAGGAGCAGCACGCCGAGCCGCGTGAGGCAGTCCCCTTCCGCAAGTCCGTAATGCGTCAGCAGCTCGTCGGCGCCCTTCTCCTTGACCGACTCCTTCGCCCGGCCGGATACCCCTATGCCCCGGACGAACCGCTCCAGCTTGTCCGGATCCGCGGCCGCCCGCAGCACACCGCTCGCCATCGCCTCCCACGGCCGGCCCGGTCTCTCGCTTATCAGGCGCGACACGTCGTTGCCGGTCACCGGCACGACTGTGTCGGCCACCCTGATGAAATAACGTCCCTCGGTTGTCGATGCCACGCCGGGAGATCTGTCCACCACCAGCTCGATGAACTCCCCGCCGTTGGCCGCACGTCTCGTGGCCGGAAGGGCCTGCACGTTCACCGTCAGCTCTCCGATGCGTTTGCGGATCCTGTCCAGCAACCCCGCCTGCACGACCTGGCCGACCGGGGGCAACGTCTCCCCCTCCTCGATGCCGATGAGAAGCCGCCCGCCCTCGCCGTTGGCGAAGCCCACGCAGAAGCGAGCCAGGTCATCCCAGTCCGCCGTCTTGCCGGTGACGACGCGCAGCGACTTCAGGTCGGTGCGCTGGTCCTCGGTCGTCATACCTCTATCTCCCCGCTCATCAGGCGCGGCAGCAGAAGGTCCCGGGCGATACGGAGCCTAATGCTTTGAGAGCGCAGCATTTGAATCTGTGCAAATATAGGCTCTGCGATACGGCTATATTCTCGAACTAGTGATGCCTCAGGCATTAATACTTCCTTCTCCTTGAGAAACTTAAAATGTCTTGCATAGAAATAGCTGGATAGATCTATCTCTTTGAGCGCGAAATATAGGTATTCGATGCTAATCCGGTCTGTATTCGGATAGATAAGCTGTGTTCCGTCAGCGCCACGTGCAAATTCGAAATTTACATATTTTAATACCCTCGTATGGTCACCAAAGACAATCATTGGCAGCGGAGAGAGATAAATAGCATCCACATCGTCAGTATATCCGCCTATGAAATCGGTCGACTGATCCACACAAGGTATTGGCCCTTCGGAGAGATACTCTTCCTTTGGAATCTTTTTCTTGCTTTCTATCTTTGCCAGAAGATCTCCTACCTTCTTGCTCCCCCACCCCGCCGGCACCCCATTGACGATACGCGTATGCTCGTGTCCGGGGAAACGAAGCCGGATGAACCATTCCCGGTATATCTGCCGCGCTGCTTCCTCCAATAGCGCAATACGCTTTCTGTTGTTGTCGATGAGATTATCGTAAGTGGCTACCAAGGTTTCGATGCGTTTTTGAATATCCACGCTGGGCAACTGAAATGAAATAGCCTTTAATCTCGCGCCGGAGAGCTCCTTGAATGTCGCACCAGTTGCATACGACTCCAATAACTCCGTATTCCGTTTGAGAAGGTAATATACATACCCTGGAAGAGCCACTTCGCGCTTGCATACAAGATTCTTGAATCCCTGATTCGTCGCGAGCGGACTTGCTGCTATTGCCACATAGCCAATCGGCGCCCGTGTCGTTAGCAGAACTGTCTCCTCCGGAAGCAATACTGCCGAGGAATTACGCAAACCCTCATCGGAAATGTCGCGCTCACCCGATGCAATATACCGCGATTCGTAACCAGATAGGTCTTTGGGCGTAATCCAAGGGATTCCACCATCCCAATAAGCATCATTGCTCGTGGATGGAGTACCGCCGGAATGGACATCTGCGAATTCTTCGACCTTGAGCTGTCTTGGTTTCATATCCCTAGCTCTTGGAAGTTCTCTTGAATCTTCATTGCCAACTCTGATGCCTCTTTATTTAAGTCGGCGAGTTCGGTGTGGATATCTTGAAGGGCCTGCTCGAAATCGAAGTCATCATCCTCTTCAGTTGCAGCCACGCCGACATACCTGCCCGGGGTGAGACTCCAGTCCGCCGCCTCGATATCCCTCTTGTCCACGAGCTTGACCAGCCCGGGCACATCCCTGAGCTCGGCCTCCGGGAATCGGTCCTGGAGCCATACCACCTGCCTGTAAAAATAGGCGGCATCCTTCAACTGCTCGACCGCAGCCCTCCGCTCTTCATCAAGTCGCTTCACCAACCGGCCCGTGCCGCGGCGGTCATACGCCTCGGAGATGGCATCATCTCCCGCCAGTTCGACGCCCATATCGGCCAGACGCACGGCCAGCTTGTAGAGCAGGTCGACCTGCTTGACCAGACCGCGGATTGCCTCGGCGCTCGAATCGAACGCCTTGCGGGCAGCGTGTTGTGCATCGTTCTTTCCGGGCAGCTCCTTCGCGTATCTCCGCCCGAATGTGCCAAGAGCGGAGAGCAACTTCTTTGCGTCAGCCGCGTAGAGCTCCGCCGCTGTACGCAGTTCGGTTAGGGCGTCGTCGAATGCCTTCTTGTCCTCGGCGGCGATGGCGGTGCGCTTCGCCGCCGTTTTCGCGAGCGCCTCGAAGCGCCCGCGAACGTCCAAGAGCGTTCCCTCGAATGGCGTCAGCGTGTCCAGGATGGCGGCGGCTTCCGAGCAGATTTGCCCGAGATACTCCCTCACCAACCCTGCGAACTTCTCCTTCTGTCCGCGATGGAGCCACACGATGGCGGCAAGGTTCTTCATCTGCTCGGGCGAGAAGTCGTATATTTTGCGCGTGACCTTGCGGTAGACGTTCCGCGCGTCGAGCATCAGCACCTTGTCTTTGCGCTCGGCGGGCTTGCCCCTGTCGAAGAACCACAGTTCGCAGGGGACGGTACGTGTGTAGAAGAAGTTCGACCTGACGGAGAGCATCACGTCCACGTTGCCCGTCTCTACGATCTTCCGGCGCACCTCCCGCTCCCCGTGCCCTGCGCTCGATGCCTGCGACGACATCACGAAGCCGGCGCGCCCCTTCTCGTTCAGATAGCTCCAGAAGTAGGAGATCCACAGGTAGTTGCCGTTGCCGACCTTCTTCTGCTTGTTGACCCCCGGCAGCCCGAAGGGCAGGCGCGGATCGCCCTTGATGCGCTCGGCGTCCACGAGGTCGACGTTGAACGGCGGATTTGCCATCACGAAGTCGCATTTGCCCGCCAGCGTGTGCTCATCCTGGTAGTACGTGATGGCATCCGCGATCTTGCCTTCCAGCCCGTGCACCGCGAGGTTCATCTTGGCAATCCGGATGGTGTCGGGGTTCTTCTCCTGGCCGTAGAAAACGACCTTCTTCGCGGTGTCGCCCCCCCTCCTCTCGATGAAATGGCTCGACTGCACGAACATCCCCCCCGATCCGCAGGCTGGATCGAACACCGTGCCGTGGTCGGGCTCGATCACATTGACGATCATCTGCACGAGCGAGAACGGAGTGAAGAACTCGCCGTTGTCGTGGGCTTTCTGCATCGAGAACTCCGCGAGAAAATACTCGTAGATGCGGCCGAAGACGTCTCCCGTGGCCTTCCTAATCTCCTCGCTGTTGAAGAGCCGCATCAGGTCCTCGAGCACCTTGGGCTCGAAGATGCCGTAATCCTTCGGCAGCACGCCCTGCAACGGTTCGAATTCCTCCTCGATGGCCTTCATCGCCTCGATGATGAGTTTGGGGAGGTCGGTCCCCCCTCCACCGGCCTGTTGCATAATCCAGTCGAAGCGGGACTGTTCGGGGAGGTAGAGCGCCCGCCGGGCGATGTAGTCAGCCGGCTGGATCTTGCGCCTCGGCATCTTCCCGCTTGCCCGGTCGGCCTCGATCTGCCGGTGCGCCGCCTCGAAGCGGTTCGCCGCGTGCCGGAGAAAAATCACCCCCAGCACCGGCATAAAGTAGTCGCTGGAGGTGAGCTTTGAGTTCGCTCGCAGATTATCCGCCGCTTCCCACAGGCTGATCTCGAGCTTCTTGATGTTTTGCATTGGTCCCGTGATTATAGTGGATTTCGCCCGGTTCGCCTATGCACAGCGAGATATTTGCTTATGCCGGATAATCGGCTTGTAGCATCATCGGATTCATTTGCCCTTCCCCGATCGCAATACCTCCGTTTGCCACAGACCACTCGCTATGCCACTAAGATCCGGGAATAGTGTTCTCTGATTGATCCCGACTTTCTCTAGATTCTCCAAAATGCCGGTTTTGCATTCAGCAGGCACCGGCCATACCGCCAGTTCTTCAATGTCGAAATCCTTCTTCCTGTAGTCATCGGGAGCGTATTCTTCCAGATTCTTCCAGGGGTTATGTTGTATAGTGAATATGCTCGACTGAACCGTCATCCTGATGGATGCGTGGAATGGCTGGATGATCTTGACCCCATGCACTTCCATTGGCGATTTGAGCTGCGGATCGAAGATATCTATCTCTTCCGCATCCTCTCGCTGCCGAAATGCCCATATCGCCCCTTCGGTGTTGTTATCATCAGCACAGGCCCAATATAGAGCCACCAATGGATTCGGCGTCCAATCGAGCAGCCTCACGGGAAGCCCGTGATGCCGCGCAAGAATCAGCGCTTCCCACGGACCGATATCGCGTCGGCAATGCAGATATGCATAACGGCGGAATCGGTGAAGCAGATTGCGTTCTTGTTCCTCCGTAAATCGATCTATCACCTTCCCTCCGAATGAATGTTTTCTCCCTATGCTAGGCCGCAGTCCATACCCGCTGTCTCTTTGCCCGCGAAGATACACGGGCCCCAGATACTGTCCTCGCCCAAGCGCCTTGATCTGGTCAAGAAGCGCCTCCACTCCCCGGATGGGCCCTCTTCTTTCGAAGAACTTGTTCACATCGTTCCCCCGCGGGCATGAAGTGCTTCTCACGGTGACTAATCTAACGCCCGACCTTGCTCAGGACCACACCCAATTTCCTGACATCTCTGATGACCACGTCCGCCATCTTCTCAATGCTCATCCCGGCCCGCACTGGGTGAGAGCTGCACAGTGAGTTGCTGTCAGAACTCCAACCGGCAAAATGCTTCTGGAGTTTCAGCATATTCTTATCAGCATATCCCTCGATTAAAAGCCCGAAATCCAATGCCGTATCATCTGGCCCTACCCAGACAGTTAGATATCTCCAATTGCTCCATTTGGGGAATCTTGCATATGAATATACACACCTCGAACGGCTGGAAATGTGTTGAGATCTGCTGAAGCGTGGTCTCGTGATGATGCGTTGTTTTCGGACTACCGGTTCGATGTAAGTGATCATCTCGTTGAGGATCTTCACGCACTTCTTTTTGAAGCTGATGGCTTGTCGGGCGATGCGCAGGTCGCTCTTGTCAAAGGGATCTACGGGGATCATATCGTTCTCCTCCAGGAACCCTAGGAATATTTGTCCGATGGGCGATAGTGAACGATTGCGCCGTTTCAGCTTCGCGTAGAGGTCCTCGAAATAGCATTGCCCGAGAAAACGCTCCGATGGGATCTCCGGGCTGTCGATGTCTTTGGTGGTTAAAAAGGCGACGTCCCCTCTCCTGAGGTGCAGATACTTCCTGAGTTGCCGCATCCACCCCTTCCCGTACACCTTGGTCTCCGTCTCATCCGCGGAGATTTTGACCTCGATCAGGATTTGTCTACCCGCGCCCCTGAGAACGATGTCTACGATCCCGCTCCCGTCGCTCCGGCTCCCAAGAGGCACCTGGGATTCAGCCTTCGCACGTCGGAATCCCCTGGCCACCCGTCCGTCGCGGATGATGTGCCGTATGAATATCCGGCGGAAGGCTGGATCCTCGTTGATGAGGTGCACGATAACTTCTGTGGTGAAGTTCTCCAGATCTTGCTTGACGGGGTTTTGGCTGTATGAGGAGAGACGACACAGAAAGTTCGTACTCATCGGTCGTTCCGTTCCGAAATGCCTGGGTTTGTGACGACTGATGGAACTGGCGTATGACTCGCAGGCTTGCGATATCTTATCACCGAACGCCGCCTCCTCCAACCGCTTATGCGGTCGCCCTGCGTTGCGGGACAGTCAATGATTCCCCTGGACCTCTTTCCCTCGCCCACGCACAACAGAATCCAAGGGATGGGATGTAAGCCCGAAAGGCAAGAAGCGCGCCGGCATAGCCGTCACGCTTCTTGCGCCGTCACCGCTCCGCCGGGCCGCCACTGTCGCGGCGGCCCCGCTCCGCTCCGGCCTCGAACGATCCCCGGCCCGTCACGCCCCGTGCTATGGCCTTGCCCCTCCGGGGCAGCCCTCCGGCGCCCGTCGTTCGCTGCCGCGCCGTGCCGGGAACATAGGGCCCGGCGCGGGGACGCTCGCTCCGGGGCTCCTCCGGGCCCGGCCGCACGAGGCGCGCCGGGCCTCCGTTCTCTCCGGACCTCCCCCCTCTCCCGCGCGCAAGCGTAGAAGCAGGGGGGAAAGCCCCCTCTCTGCTCGGCTCCACTGCGCTCCGTCGCGTGCGCACCGGGCGCTCCGGCCCCTTCCGACAGTGCGCGCTATTCGTCGCCGGACGGCCGTAAAAACGGCCGACCGGCGACACGCGCACTGTCTCCAGGGGCACGCTCGCGAGCGTCTCCGGTGCTCGGCGACCGCGCTCCCGCGGTCGCCTCCGCTCCTCGACCCGCGCTCGCTCTCCGCCGCCCTGCCCGCCCGCGCTCCGGGGGCGCTCTCGCTCCGCTCGGCGGCCCGCAGACGCGCTCGGCTGCGCCTCGCTCGACTGCGGACCGCGCGCCCCCCCTCCGCTTGGCGGGCTGCTCGCGCGCCTCCGCTCCGTTCCGCCTCCCTCCGCCACCCCTTTCCCCCCTCTCCCCCGGCCATCGCCGGGGGATTCACCCCCCTTTTCCTCCCCCTCACCCCTCGACGGTGCTGCGGCTCCGTCCGGGGGGCGGCCCACGCGGAGTTCGCTCGGCAGGCCGTAGCGGCTCCGGGCCTCGGCGCGCCGCGTCGCTCCGCTCCGCGCCACCGGGCAAGACGGCGGTCCGCACGCCTCGTGCCGGGGGACCCATATTCCCTTTCCGTCACTCGTCGTGCGAGACCGCCTCTCCCATAATGGCCCCATTATGGGACCTTGCCCTCGCCTCGGCCCTCCCGCCGCCCTTCGGGGTGACATAACTTCGTTATATCACCTACGCCTGCCTCGCTCACTCCCGTCTCCGACTGCGGCCGCATCCCCGACCTCCGCCTCCGCTCCGCGTCTTTCAACCCCCTCCCGCCCATGCGCCTTGCGCCCCCATTCGGCGGCGCAAGACGCCCCTTTCCTCGGCCCCGCCTCCCCCAGTCTTGGGGGAGGCGCCCCCTGCGGGAATACGGCCCCAGAGCGACGTTGAAGCGGAGAGGGTACGGAGAGGGTCACCTCAGATAAAAAGATCCCCCCGCACCACCTTTCGGCGATGCGGGGGGCTTCCGGAGCCACCGGACCCTATGCCTCTGTTACTCAGGCGGCATGAACGGCGGGGTAGGCGGCGTGCCTTCATTCTCCTGCAGGTAGTTGATGTACTGTGCGACGTAGTAGTTGAAGCCGCTCATCGCCCACCCGAGCACCTTGATGGCCGCGTCCCAGGCGTCCTTCGTCGCCTGGTCCTCAGCGTGGTAGGCCGCTACCGCGTCGGTGAAGTACCCTCGGATCGTCATCTGTCCCTCGGTCTTAGGATTGAACGGGATCACGTACTTCCGGGCATAGTTCAGCCCCTTCCAGATCGCATAGACCAGCGCCTTCCCCAGTTGTCCCCTGGCGTCCAGCGAGAATAGAGGACCATTTACCTTAGCCATCCTTTTTCACCTCCTCCCATTTTTGAGGTTTGTCTGTACGGATGGGAACGCACTTGTTCCCTCACCTATAGACAAAATTAAGGGTATCTTTTATGCTCAGGTTTTGTTACAATTTTTATATCGTTTGTCAATGATGTCCTTAACCGGGAGGTGACAAATGCCTCTCCACCGGAGCCTAAACCTAAAGAAGTTCGTCAATTCCATCGATTGGGCGTTGATGGAACGCTACATTAAGAAGCAAGTCCCCTCCAAACTCCTCCCCGTTAACATCATCATGGACGGCGAATATGTGAATCATCTCCTCACCCACCTGAAGAAAGAAGGCCGGGAGGATCTTTCCAAGAAGTTGCTGGAGGGATTCACCAAGCTGAACGACATCGGGCACAAAACGATGAACGTTCTCGTGCGGGCCTGTGACCTTTATAACATTTCGCACTCAGGCAGTGAGCGCAAAGCCAATCTCGCCATGCGTCTTTATCTGAATCACCCGGAGGCCTTCAGGTACGCCTACGACCGGTATTGCTATTACGCCTCCTCGTCCACTATCCGCGAATATCCTGTAGCGAAGGCGCCGGGCAAGTTCACCAAAGCCAAAATCGACGCCTTCAAGAAGTTGGTAAGCGATTTCTATGGCCGGCAGGAAAAAGGCTATGAGGTAGATGTCCGGCACCACGACGACGGCCCCGAGTCTTTCCTTGTGGTTGATCGGGGATCGTATTATCAAACTCAAACGGTTTGGAAGGCCGGTAAGATCGATACGATCACCTATCGCCCGGCAGACGAGGATGTTCTTATCTTCAATAGGGATAATTCGATCCTCTCCATCAAGGCCCCGTATAACAAGGACAGGAGGAATTACCGGGCCGCCTTTTACCAAGCCATAGTCGGCGATGCCGAACCGGAACCCGATCCCGAGGCTCTTTACACGTTGAAACCTGTCCAGAATGGAACCTTCGATTGCGCCGGCGATGAAACCATCGCCGGAGTCAAACTCCTCTCCGTCAAGCTCCGCTTCTCGAAAACCGATACTATCTTGTTAACCTCCGCCGATCTAAACAAGGCCCTCAAGGGCCAATTCTCCTCCTATTCCCTCAAGGCTGGAGAGATAGTTCACGCCAAGTTTGAATTCCGGGTGATCCTAAAAGATAAGGAGCAGCGGGTGAATGTTGAGATCACACCCCCAAACATAACCGACCTCTACAAGAAAGCCTATGCTCCCATCATCGCGGATTACCTGATAACGCAGAAGGTGAAGCTGAAATGATCCGCTGGCTTCTCCGGGAAATGGAGAAAGACCCCTCCCGTCTTTTCATGGAGAAAGAGCTCGCGGCCCGCTCAAACAAGGATTATGAGCGGGCGAAGACAGACGGCTTTCTTGACTTTGCCCGTCTCGAAGTGGGGAAAGATTATGTTCCTTGCCCGGATCGCTGCGCCCTCCCATGCTCGGGCATGAGGCTCACCCCGCCCCCGGCGGGAAGTAAGGGCATCGCCGCCGTCGCCTTCTGTGACCAAGACCCCGACGTTGACCCTCTGCCCTTTACCAGAAAAGACCTCGCCGCATATCGCCTCAACCTTGATACCGTCAGTGAGAAAATCAGGGAGATCAACTCATTCAACGGTAAACCTTCGAGGCTGGACAACCATCTTCTCTATCTCGGCGAGGCCCAGGCCGGCGGTTTTACCCTGGCCGTAGTTCTCGCCCTTTTCCCGGACGCCCGGGCCGCCTCGGAAGCGCTCCTTGCCCTCCCCAATATGCTGTCCGGCCGCCCAGACCGCTGCCTTGCGGTTTTCCCCACTCTCCAGATCACCGACCAGGCCGCCCTCGTGAACCTGGAGAATCACGACGTTTACACAACCACGCTCACCGAGAAAGACCCCTTCAAGATCGATCTTTCCACGGCCTTAAAGAAAGCCCCGGCCCGGCCCGTTATAGTCACCCTCACGCCGGCGCAGGAAAAGGAGTTCACCCGCCACGGCTTCAAGAGCCGTCTCCCCATCGAGATCACCGGCGAAGTCGAGCGGAGGGCCGACAATATAATCCGCGTGGCGGGCGCCAAGGTCCCCCTTGAGGACGCCGAGTATCGGCTATTTCTCCGCCTCGCCGTGGAGCTTTTCAAAGGCGGGGACGGCTCCATCTACAAGGGCGATCCCACGGCACGCGGCGGCCTCGTAGACGAGGGCATCTTGAGACCCGACAGCATCGATCAGACCATCCACCGCCTCCGGGGAAAGTTCACCCCCGCTCTCCAGGGCCTTTCCCCGCGCCGCTTCATCGAAGCCTACCGCCAGAAAAACATCCGCCTCTCCACCCACCCGGCCTACATCAGCTTCGATAAAGACCGACTTCTTCATCATCACGATGTTAAAATTCAGCAACTAGCGATATATCTACAACTTTAAACATGCGGGGGGGGTATTTTGGAGAAATTCTACCCATATGAGTGACTGGTCTTAACCGACCGTCGATATGCAAAGTCTGCTCACAGACTAGGTGAGGGAAATAACTAGAATCCAGCAGGTTCGAGTCAAGAAATGGTATAACAACCATGCCTTTCCCAGTACCGTCAGAAGAAGATATGCGACAATCCTTGGGCCTACAAACGGCTCCGGAACATGTGCGCACAGGTGGATTCAAGGCCGTCTATCGTATGTGGAACGCCAGAGGGAAACGTGAAGCCCTCAAAGCGGTATTCATTCCGCCAGCGGTCTCCGATGAAGAAATCCTCCGCCGCGACCAGCTCGTTGCCAGAGCCACCAGGGAAGTCATAGCACTGGGGCAGTGTGAATCTCCTTATTTGGTGAGGCTGGGAACAGTCGCCGCCGCGATGCATACCATCGGTAGCAATGACTACCTCGTATACAGCGAAGAATTCCTCCCCGGTGAACCGTTGAACGAATGGATTGGCAGGCAGCCGCCCCCGTCTTATGAGGCCCTGCATGCGCTGTTCACCATCCTCATTTCACTGATCCGTGCGCTAACTCAGGTCGGATACCTTCACAGGGATATCAAGCCCGACAACATCATAGACACGGGTATAGAGGACCGGCGATTCGTTATGCTGGACCTCGGGATTGCCTACAAGATGCACGGAACTGAGCTGACACAAGGGGGAACTCCCCCGGGCACCCTGAGGTATATGGCACCGGAACTCTTGCGACCCGACTACAAAAGCAATATGGATTTTCGCTGTGATATCTACGCCTCGGCACTGACGATCTATGTGCTGGCGAGCGGAACGCACCCATTCGCACCACAACCGGAACACGCATATGCAACTGTCTACAGAATAATGAACATCAGGCCGCAGCCGCTTGCTTCATATCGAGGAGACATACCGGCGGGCTTCTGTTCTCTCATCGATCGATGCATGCGTAAGAAGCCTGCGCTCCGGTTTGCGCAATTGGACCTCGTCGAAGATGAACTCAGGAAGGTGCAACCATGAAGATATTCGCACAACACGGTTTCGGCCCAAAAGACAAGCTGGAGCGAGGACTCGCGGAAGGTCAAATCTCTGGTGTTGTGTTCAGCCCACGGTACATCACGCCCGAGAAAATGCGTGACCAGCTTGCTCTGTTACGTGGCGCGGGCGGTATGCTTCTGATGGATCCCGAGTACTTTGCCACTGCATTCCTCCGACACTCGGATCCCAATCTGGGCAGTCTGGAGCAATGGGACCATCTGGTGACGCCGCGTCGGGCGGCACTAATTTCAGGAACAGCCGTGCGGGATATCATCGAGGCATCGCTTCGTGTTCAGGGCGAGCTAGGGCTAGAAGAATGGATCGCACCGAACATCTATGTGCCGAAGGCAGACTCGATCGATACAGCCATAGCTCTCAACTTCATCGGGCATACCAAGAGGATTGCCACTGACTTGGGAGGTGCCTCCGTCTATGCAACGCTGGCCGTAGACCGTGACGCCATCATACACGACGACGATTTCAGAGACATCCTCGATGCTCTCACGGGGTTGGAAACACCACCGGATGGATACTATGTGCTCGTTGGCAGCGGTTCTGCCCGCGATAGCGGAAATTATGTACGCTCGGACCTCTACCAGTCCGAAGTCATTGCTGGTTGGATGTATATCAACTATGTGTTATCTATCAACGGCGCTCGGGTTCTCAATGGGTATTGCCATCTGCTCAGCCCGTTGATGGGGGTCGCTGGGGCCACGGTTTGTGCTAGCGGATGGTTTTCCACGCTCAGACATTTCTCTATAAACAAGTATGCGAGAGACCGTGGAGGAGGACAGCAGCCGGTTATTCGGTATGTCAGCGCGCCGCTTCTCTCCCATATCAGAGCATCCGATTTCGATGATTTCAGATCCGTTGTGCCAGATGTTGCCACCGGCTCCCCCAGTGATGCCATCTATAAGGACGGTGAGCCTTCACGTACTGAAGAGGCGCTTCAGTCGTGGGAAGCGTTGAACGTACTGTGCACGGAGGTATGCACAGGTGACACCGCAACGGACTTGGCGAGTTTCCGCCTGCGTATAGAGCGAGCGTCTGAACTTTGGGCCAAATTACAGGAGGCAGGTTTCTCCCAGGACGTGGAGGCAAACCAGGAAAGGCTTGAGGCTATGCGGGCTTCACTCGACCTTTTTGAGCGATGGGCAGAGCTTGCGTAGCGGCTAAACTCACAAGACCGATCGCATTAATGTAGTATTTTGCAGATTTAGCGGCGGCGGCCCGAGGTGTGAAGTACGCCCTAATACGGTCACTGTCCGGGCAGAAGGACCAAAGCCCCACCTTGATCTTGCGGAATGTGTCGAGGAACGGTATTGCTCGCTGCGCCACGGCCGGCGGCAACACAACCACAGCCTGATTCGAGAAGAAGCGGTAGCGCGACGCCTGACTCATCGCTCGCCTCCAGTCGGTTAGCTTGCTCTCGAAAGCTCGCGTGCAGGGCTTGGCGATGCGAGCGAAAGAAGCTACGTCTGTGAATGTCTCACCGGGAGGTCTCTGCCACACTACTACCATCAGGTCGGCAATACCGTATCCGTTTACGGGTATCTCACGGGCGAACGCCATCTGTGTTCGCAACGCGCCAGAGTGAATCAACGGGGCCTGCAAAAGATATGCGCGCATAAAGGCGATCGTGAAACGATCCTCGACCGTTGCGGTTCCGTTTCGCCCGGGCAGGTTGCGCCGCGGTTCGCTGAACCTCAACTTCGGTACGGTTACTAACGTCTGTCCCATCTTAGCGCTCCAGTCGAACTGAAACACAGAAGGTGCGTTGCCCCACATCTCCTTTGGCACTTATACTCGGGCGAGCTAACCAATACAATATGATCACCTAACTCGGCTATCATGACTAGGGGAAAGCAAGACCGCAATGCTAACAGGCACCCCCGCTCCCAGGAGTACCCGCCCACCGGTGTGTTCTGTCCGGCAAGAGCTTTGCACAAAATGATCTCCGGATCAGTAAAATGAGGGTGCTATCTGAAGAACGCACAATATACGAAACGCCCTAACTAATATTGTAACTCATTATGGCTGTGCACCACAACGATGGCCATAAAAAATCGGGATGTGATAAATTTAAAACAGGGATGAGAGCATTTTTAAGAGCTTGGTACATTGCTTTTCTTTCGGGAGGTTTAAGATCGGTCGGAGCTTCCGTTCGGTGACCTTCCGGGAATAGAGCGGATCGCCGAGGGCATCCAGAGCGTCTAGAGTATCCGGGTAGAGCCGGAGAAGGCCCAATACCTGGGAAACTCGGGCATGGGATAGCCCGATCGCCCTGGCAAAGGTCTGTTGAGACCGGAAATTGCCCGCCTTCATCGCCTCCGCCCATTCCCGGGCGAGGAATATCGGATTCCGGTAGGTCCGGATCACTCGGATCCGCCTCATCCGCCGGCGGTCACCCTCAAAAACGTAGTCGAACACGTCCCAGATAATTGTTCTGTCTCCCCTCCTCCCGGGGAGCCAAACTAAAAGGGCCCCAACCGGGGCCCTTTTAGTTTGGGATTGAGCGATCCCGCCTAGCGGGAGAGTCGAAATCCCTTCTGGGATTGAGCGATCCCGCCTAGCGGGAGAGTCGAAATCCCTTCTGGAATTGAGCGAGCATGGGGCGGAAGCCCCTTGCGAGTCGAAATCCCTTCTGGAATTGAGCGAGGGCCGCGAGTTCCCCGAAGGGGAGGATCGAGCGCACGCGACATCTCTTGAAATCCCTTCATCGAATTATCTCAAAACTATATACTTCCTCCATGCTTGCCGCACCAACCTGGCATCTATACATTCTCCGTTGCCGCGACGGCACCTACTACACCGGCATCACCAACGACCTCGAGCAGCGGCTCCATGATCATAATCATGGTCAAGGCTGTCGATACACGAAATACCGCTGGCCGGTCCGGCTTGTCTATCCCGAGACGCTCCCTGACAGGAGCAGCGCAATGAAACGCGAGGCCCAGATTCAGGGGTGGAGCAGACAGAAGAAAGAACGGCTTGCGCAAAGCAGGGGCGCGTCGCCCCGCAGGTGAGTTTATCCTGAGCGAGGGCGTCAAAGGTGCCCGAGTCGAAGGGAGTCCTGCCCGGGGAGCCAAACTAAAAGGGCCCCAACCGGGGCCCTTTTAGTTTGGGATTGAGCGATCCCGCCTAGCGGGAGAGTCGAAATCCCTTCTGGGATTGAGCGAGGGCCGCGAGCTCGCCGAGAAGCGCCGCGCCGACCTCCTCGCCGTCTCCTTCGACGCTCCGCTCGACCCCGCCGACCCGGACCTCACCCTCCTCGACACGCTCGACGCCGCCGCCCTCCCCGGCGCCCACGCCGCCCGCGCCCGCCCCTCCTCCTCCCGCCGGCCACCCGCCCCCCGCCCACAGCCCGAACCGCACTCCCCGAGGGCCACGGAGGCCTCCTGACGTGTCCCGCCTGGATTACCTCTACAAGGAGATCCCGTTCGACCCCTTCTACCTGGACACGCTCGCGCGCACACCCGTCCCGGCGGAGGATCCGAGGAAGGAGGAGAGGAGAAGGAGGGCCCGCGAACGCCTCGTCAGGGAGCGGATGCGCGCCGTGCGGCGGGTGATGAAGCGCCACCTCACGCCCCGCCAGCGCGAATGCCTGCGGCTCCGCTACCTCCGCGCCCTGTCACAGCGCGAGGTCGCCGCCCGCCTCGGCATCCACCAGACCACCGTCTCCCAGCACATCCGCTACGCGCTGAAGAAGCTCCGCAGAATCTTGGGGACGTGAGCGAAGGGTCGGAGTGCTGTTAGGGGCTCAGGCTGCCCCGTTGAGTGCTTCGTGCAGGACGGCTTCGAGGAAACGCTGACTTTCAGCTTGGACAGCGGTAATTTGCGCCTCGAGCTTGTCGCATATCGCCATCAGCTCATCTACCTTGGCCACGATGCGGCGTTGCTCGGCAAGGGGGGGGAGAGGTAGGCATATGTTTGCAATCGATAAGCGATTAAGTGTTGCCCCTTTAATTGCATCTTTTGTATCACCCAATCTGGCAAATTGTGGAAGCACCAGGAATAGATAGTCATACATCTCTGGCAAGTATGGACGGATCGAGATGATTGCTTCATTGTGATACGCTGCTGTACCAAGTTTAGATATCTTCCCTATCGTGAGTTTGAAACTCATGATCATTGTTCCACTAGGCGACGGCTCCGCGCGGAAGATCTGGTCTCGAGCCTGCTTACTTACTGTCTCCTTCGTAGCGACAACAGTACCTCCGTCCTGCATGTCGGCGATGCTAACCCATGGATAATCACCAGTATTCCAAAAGCTGGAATCATGTCGGGATGGTGTCCTTCCCGCCGAGAAAGATGCAACATCCCCGAAGAGTATCCATTTCCAGCTAACCGGCAGTTCGAACCGTTGATGGTTATCCTCGGATTGTTGCACTAAATCATTTCTCCTGTCTTGGACTGTCTTTCTTGCCCTCCCCTTCTCAGCCTGAATACGCCTTATCAAGTCTGGCACCGGCTCATCCTTCGGATCCTGCCCGACAAGCTTCCCCCGCACTGCGAGGTCCAGGATGGTCCGTCTGAGTTGCCAGATATGTTCTTGCCGCACAGTGAGGCGCGGAAGATGCTCGAGGTGGAACCGAACGTGCTCGCGGAAGGATTTCTCATCCGCCCCGTTGCTCAGGCGATTCAACGATGCCGCCACCAGCCGGTCTCGCTTATCTTCGCGCTCCTCCTGGGCTGTTTCTAAACGATCACACAGAACCATTAGCTCATGCAAACACGCCTGTGATCGCGGTGAAATGATTGGAATGGGGGTCTCACCGATTTTTCCAATCGTAAGGCTCACGTTGGCCGTGCCAATCATCTTGGCGACAAGAAGCGGTTCTTTATAAGCCCATAGGTATTCGTAGAGATATCGCGCCGAGATGATCTCTGGGGCAAATGGAATCACAGCACAGAGAATGTTGCCAAGAGCAAACTTCCCTTCCTGATAGTGCATTCTCTTCAAGCTTGCGTGCCCATGCCCCGTGGATGAGATCAGCGGCACGATGGCGGCGGCTCCATCGAATTGATATTCTGCGGAAGTTGCTCGCTCTTTGGCCAGAGTCACAAGTGGATATTGCCCTGGCGTTGCTTTTTGAATTCCTACACTGCCTTTTTCGATTCTAGCGATGGTTGCCAATCGAGCGAACACCATTTCCGGCGAGACAGTGAAAGGGATCTCATCTTCCTGTATCGTATCGCTGCTATTGGTTGCCCGCCTTCTGGAGATCAATGCATTAGCATTCGCCTGGATCTGTTTGAGTAGTTCGACCGCAGGCTGGTCCTTCGATTCTTTCTTGACCAGCTTTCCTCTGATCGCAAGGCCGAGGATAAATCGTCGCAGTCGTTGAAGGGCATCCGGGTTTTCAGTGAAGCGGCTGAAATGGGCTAGAAGTGGGACGGGTCTCATCGCAGCAGTGATTCCGACAGAATTACCTTGAGCTTATCACGTAACGCGGCGGTTTGCTTCTCAGCTTCGTTCAGTTTCGCCAGCAGCTCCGCCGGGTCGCCGTGATCATCCTCGACCGTATGGGGGTTCTTGAAGTCGAGGTTGTAGCCGCGCGCCTTCACCTCGTCGATGCCCACCTTCCAGGCGACCTCGGTCTCCTTGCGCCCCTTCCGCTTCGCGCCGCCCCACCACTCGACGCAGGGCTTGAGGTGCTCCACGCGGATGGGCTTGGTCATCGAGTACGCCTTCTGCCCCTCGGGGACGCGGTGCTCGTAGAACCAGGTCTCCCTCGTCTCCTCGCCCTTTTCGAAGAAGAGCAGGTTGGTGCCGATGCTGGCGTAGGGTTTGAAGACGCTGTTGGGCAGCCGGACGATGGTGTGGAGGTTGCACTCGTGCATCAGGTGTTCCTTGAGCCGCGTCTTGACACCCTCCCCGAAGAGCGAGCCGTCCGGCAGCACGACGGCGGCGCGCCCGCCGGGTTTGAGCAGGCGTATGATGAGGGCGAGGAACAGGTCCGCGGTCTCGCGCGTCTGGAAGTGCTTGGGGAAGTTGGTCTCGATCCCGTCCTCCTCGCGCCCCCCGAAGGGCGGGTTTGTGAGGACGATGTCCACGCGGTCGGCCTGCCCGTAGCTGATGTACGGCCGCGCGAGCGTGTTGTCGTGCCGGACGAAGCCGGGGTCCTCGATGCCATGCAGGAGCATATTCGTCACGCAGAGCATATGCGGGAGCTGCTTCTTCTCCACCGCGCGGAGGGCCTGCTGCATCCGCTGCTCGTCCTCGACCTTCTTCACGTAGCGCGCCCGCATATGACGTATGGCGCAGGTGAGGAACCCTCCCGTCCCGCAGGCCGGGTCCAGAAGGATCTCGCCGGGCCTGGGATCGATGCGGTCCGCCATGAACGCGGTGACGGCCCGCGGGGTGTAGTACTCCCCCGCGTTGCCGGCGCTCTGGAGGTCGTTGAGTATCTGCTCGTAGATGTCGCCGAAGTGCTGCCGCTCGGTCAGGTTGTTGAAGTCCACGGCGCTGATCTTGTTGACGACCTGCCGCATCAGCTGGCCCGACTTCATATAGTTGTAGGCGTCCTCGAAGACGCCGCGGACGACCCGCCGGCGGTCCCCGGGCTTGCCGGAGGCGGGGAGCTCTTTGAGCGCGGGGAACAGTTCGCCGTTGACGAAGTCGAGGAGCGCCTCCCCGGTGATCCCCTCGGGGTCGGCCGCCCAGGTGCGCCACTGGTACTTCTTCGGGATCGGCGAGCGGTAGCCGTCGTGCATCAGCTCGAGCTGCTTGTCCTGGTCGTCGATGATCTTCAGGAAGAACATCCAGCAGAGCTGGGAGATGCGCTGGGCGTCCCCGTCGACGCCGACATCCTGGCGCATTATGTCCTGGATGGACTTCACGACGTTGCGGACGGACATTGCCTAGACTACCTCCTGGTAGAGCGCGTCCTGCAGCTCGTGGACGGCTTCCTCGAAATCCGAACGGGTGCCGAACTGCTTGATGAGTTGCACCGGCGTCCCCATCGCGTCGAACGGCGAGACCTGGAGTATCCTCGGGTCGTCGAGGTCGAGCACCCCGTCGTCCTGGTACTTCAGTAGCAGGGCGTCCAGCACGGCGCGGGCCTGAGGCCCGTATTTGCTGAAGACGTCGCGCTTGCGGACGTTCTCGGCGCGCTCGCGCCGCGTGAGGGGCGGGCGGTCGAACGCGACGTGGCAGATGAGGTCGAACGGGTCGAGGTTCTTGCCGACCTCTTCGGCGAGCGGCCCGAGCGGAAGCCCCTCGGCTGCCAGTTCCTCGACGATGGCCTGCTTGCGCTCCGCCTCGTTCCAGAGCTGGAGGAAGTCGTCGAGGCTCGCGAACCGCTTCTTGAGCGCCTTCTTGGTGAAGTCCCGCAGGCTCTCCGTGACGAGCTTGCCGTACTCGTCCAGGTACTCGACGCGCTCGGCGATGATGTTGGCGCTCACGCCGTCGACGTAGATCTTGTACCGCTTCTCCCCGTCGGGCGGTATCGTGATGTCGGGCGGTTCTGGATAGTCCACTATCACGGTCTCGTCGTCGCCCGGCTCGGGAGGGTTGGGGCCCTCCCCCCCGCCCTCCGGCGGACCGTCGGGCGGGACGATTGGACCGCCGTCGGGCGGCTCATAAATCTGGACCGGCTCGCCGTCGAAGTCGGGGTCGGCGAAGTGTCCGGTGGCCCCGCGGAAGTCGATGATCGTGAAGTAGTACTTCTTCGTGTCCTCGTGCACGCGCGTGCCGCGCCCCACTATCTGCTTGAACTCGGTCATCGACCCGACGGGCCGGTCCAGCACGATGAGCCGGCAGGTCTGCGCGTCCACCCCCGTCGAGAGCAGCCGCGAGGTGGTGACGATGACGGGGTACTTCGACTCCGGGTCGATGAAGTTGCCCAGCTCCGCGCACCCCTCGGCGTCGTTGCCGGTGATGCGCATCACGTACCGCTCGTTCTCCTGGCAGAGGTCGGCGTTCTCGTTCACCAGCGCCTGGCGCATCCGCGCGGCGTGCTCGGTGTCGACGCAGAAGACGATCGTCTTCTGGAACCGGTCGCCGCTTTCCTTGAGATAGTCGGAAATCTTTTTCGCCACCACCTTGGTGCGGTCGTCGATGACGAGGGTGTGGTCGTAGTCCTTCTGGTTGTAGATGCGGTCCGGCACCTCGTTGCCGTCGCGGTCCAATTTCCCCTTCTCCGGCCGGTATCCCTCGACGTCGCGGTCGATGTGGACCTTGACGACCTTGTACGGCGCGAGGAAGCCGTCCTGTATGCCCTGCTTGAGCGAATAGAAGTAGACCGGCTTGCCGAAGTAGTCGATGTTCGAGACGTATTCGGTCTCCTTCGGCGTGGCGGTGAGGCCTATCTGCGTCGCGCTGGAGAAGTGCGTCAGGATGTCGTGCCAGACGGCGTCCTCGGCGGCGCTGCCGCGGTGGCACTCGTCCACGATGATGAGGTCGAAGAAGCCGGGCGACAGCTCCCGGAAGAGCTTCTGCCGGTCCTCGGGGCCGGTGATCGCCTGGTAGAGGGCGAGGTAGATCTCGTAGGAGGTGTCGATGCGCCGCTGTTTGTCGAGCGCCGTGGGGAGGGCGACCGCCAGGCCGTCCTCCCGCTCGATGGTCTTCGTCCCGGTGCTGAGCTTCGCCATCGCCTTGCCGAACGGCCGGAAGTCGTTCACCATCGTCTGGTCCACGAGGATGTTCCGGTCGGCGAGGAACAGGATGCGCTTCTTCCGCCCCGACTTCCACAGGCGCCAGGCGATCTGGAATGCGCTGTAGGTCTTGCCGGTGCCAGTGGCCATCACGAGGAGGACGCGGTTCTGCCCCTTGGCGATGGCCTCGATGGCGGCGTTGATGGCGTTGCACTGGTAGTACCGTGGCGCCTTGCCGCTTCCGTCGTCGAAGTAGTCCTGGAGGACGACCTTCTCCTGTTCCGGCTCCAGGCCCTTCCACCGACGGTATCTGTCCCACAGCTCGGCCGGCGACGGGAAGGCGTCGAGCGCCAGGGTGGATTCCTTCACGGGACAGGTGCCGGTGCGGTCGTGGAACACGAACCCGTCTCCGTTCGACGAGAACACGAAGGGGATGTTGAGGGTGACGGCGTAGTCGAGGGCCTGCTGCATCCCGTCGCCCACGCTGTGGTTGTTGTCCTTCGCCTCGATGACGGCGATGGGGATGTTGGGCTTGTAGTAGAGGATGAAGTCCGCGAGCTTCCCCTTGCCGCGCGTGACGAGCCGCCAGCGGACGATGATCCTGCCCTTGGTGAAGTACACGTTCTCGCGGACCTGCGCCATCTCGTCCCATCCCGCCCTCTTGACGGCCGGCAGGATGAACTTCGAGCAGATGTCGCGTTCGCTGAGCTGCTTCTTGTCCACGAGGGTCTCCCGCAATGCAGAACCGGATTATGCCACGATACGCCCGAACGGTGGAGATGATTTTCTCCACCCTATACTCAATACTGTTCGCTATCGTCCCTTCGTTGCTTCATCGGCTGGCGGATTGTTTGCCTGCGGGTTAGATAATTCACCCCCGTGCAATGTTACCGTTCTCAATATCAGGTTTGCCATTATCCAAAGGGAAGGCATTGGGATATAATGCTTCGAATCGCGCATCTGCATTGCGATCGTCCTCGAAGCACGGACATTATTACGCCAATGACTAGCTTTTCGGACACAGATTTCGACTCGCTTAACGAGAAGCTTGCTAACGCTGGCTATCTGAAGAAAGCCTACGTGTCTAAAGATGCCTATTGGGAATTCAACTTCGAAGGAGATAATAAGCGGATCCTCGCCGCGGTGATGCGGTTCTTCAGGGAGACGCATTATAGCATTAGCAAGAAGGAGATCAGATTGTTAGGCTGGATGCTGGAAAACACGAACTCAGAAGGGCAATGCGCGGGTTCAGACCATGAATGAGCAAAAACGACCTATGCCAACACCGGATAGCTTATCCCATCCATCATTATCCTTAGCCAGAAGCCAATCTAATGCCGAACAAGAAGCGGCCTCGAGACAAACTGTATATCTATCATTCCACGACGTTATCAACCCTCAGACCACCAATCGGTTTATTGGGGCCTGTAACGACATCTTGAATAGGCAATTAGCGACCGACATCTACGTACTCTTTTCCTCTGCTGGTGGTGCAGTAGAATGTGGCGTAACCCTGTACAACTATCTTCGCGCGCTTCCTATACCTCTCACTATGCATAATATTGGCTCGGTCGATTCTATTGCGACTGCTGTTTTTATGGCCGGGCAGCGCCGTTTTGCGGCTTCAGCCTCCTGCTTCCTTTTTCACGGAATCAATTGGACTTTTCAGGCCCCTACTTCCACAACCTATTTCCAGCTAACTGAGATATGCAACCGCGTCGGCGCGTTAAGCCAGGTTGTGCAACGCATAATCACAAAGAACTCCAAACTCACAGAGGCGGAGTTACTTCACCTATTCGTTAAGGGCAAGACGGAAACACCCGACTTCGCACTCGCAAAAGGCATCATTCATGAAATCAGAGAAGTGGGCCTACCCCCTACCCCGCTAATATTCAACATCTCAGAGGGCAAAGCATAAGCTCTAGCAAACGGACACCGCAACCTAGTACAAATACAGTGCAAGACAGCAGTATGCAGAATACGCCGAGCAGAACATTCCTTCCTGAGCAATTCTTCCCTGCCCATAGCCTGTGCTTTTTAATTCACAATTCTCTTGTTGAGCTTGTTCGCTCTGGAGAGAAACAGGGAATATTTTGGCATCGCTTAAGTAATTTCGACGAGGCAGAACGAAAGCAACTAGATGCGGCAGCTGACGTTTTTGAATGGCTTGAGCTGTCAGGTCGCATAGAAGAACGGGCTAAAGTTCTTCGGACAATTACATTTCCTGCCATTCTATCGGATTTTTTGCATTTTATTTACGAGGCACTCGAGACTGCACGAAAAGCCAAGCTTAATGTGGCTTATGCGCTTATTCGTAAACCCCTTCAAGAAAATTTGTGCTTACTCGAGATTATCGCCGCAGATTTAGAGAGATTTGGCAGTTCTATGGCAGAAGATCCAGCAGAAATGCTTTCACATAGAGGAGGCGAGGTATCTGAACATTCGAAACGCATCTGCACAGTGCTTGAAATTCTAGGTGAATCCAAGAGATTCGATGCCGAGTACATTGCACGATTGCGTTATGACAAAACCGCCGAGGATGGGTTCGATGGTATCTGCAATAAAGCTATCCATCTATTTACGCACCATAGAGCCATCCATACGGAACCACTCAACATCAATTTTATCTTTTCTGACTGGGATGCAAAACTAACCCAATGGAATTTAATATATAGTCGATTACCATACATCCTCTCCTATGCCAAACGCCTCATTGAACATATATGTGCAACCATTATCCAAACAGATCTCATCTATTTGGCGGATATAGACCGCAGAATCGCCTCCGCAACATTACTCTGGGCTCCTGGCATAGAGGAGCACTACCGTTGTCAGTTTATCGAGCAGTTCGTCGAAGAAACTCGGCTACGTCTCTTTCAGGAGTGTGATGCTGCAGGTTATCGCGAACCGGGATACAAGGATCTTGTTCGTATGAGTTCAAACGGCTCATTTCCAGGCGAATCCCGATTAAGAGTAATGCTTAGACACTATCACTATTCTGCCGCTATTCGCCGGAATCTTGCAGCTGTTCGGCAGGACTAATCACCGCCCTCTGCATCTTCCACTTCCTTATGATCGTCTGCATAAGTATTATGTTGATCTAACAGGGCAAGAAGCGCGCCAGCATAACCGTCACGCTTCTTGCGCCGTCGCCGCTTCGCTCCGGCCTTGGCAGGGCGTCAACGCTTGCGCCGCGGTTCCGGGATACCCTGAGGTATGGCACTCCCCCCGGATCGTATCTTGACACGTATACGTCCATAGTATACGATATCCCTATGAAGGACCTGGTATCGGCGCCGGACTTCGAGCAATTCGACTGGAGCGGCGGCAACGACGAGAAGAACTGGAAGCGGCACGGCGTCGCGCCCGGGGAGGCGGAGCAGGTGTTCTTCAACACGCCGCTTCTCTGCGGCGACGACCCGGCGCATTCCGGGACGGAAAGAAGATTCTACGCGCTGGGGCGGACGGACGGAGGCAGGGCCCTGTTCATCACGTTCACGCTGCGCGGCCGCCGGCTGCGGGTGATCTCGGCGCGCGATATGAGCCGCAAGGAACGGAGGGCATACGGGAAATGACGAAGAAGCGGATTCCTACTTTCAGGAACGAGGACGAGGAGCGGGAGTTCTGGGCGACGCACGACTCCACGGGGTTCCTCGACTGGTCGAAGGCGAAAAGGGCCGTCTTCCCCGCCCTGAGGCCCTCCACCAGGTCGATCTCCCTGCGGCTGCCGGAATCCATCCTCGTCGGCCTGAAGATGCTGGCGAACAGGCGGGACGTGCCCTACCAGTCGCTGCTCAAGGTCTTCCTCGCGGAGAAGGTCGAGGAGGAGCTCCGGCGCCTGCGCGTGAAGACGGCGCACGCCAAATAGGATGGCCCCTGGGGGGAGGCCGACTCACACGTTCACCGGACCTGCCCCCCGTCGTCGATCCCCGGCCCGCACAGTACACTCCAACGTTCGGCCAGACCCGTAGCGCCCGATATGGCCCTCGCTCCCCTTCCGCCCACGTTCGTCCGGGCGCCTCGAGAAGAAGCCTGTAAAGCAAGAAGCGCGCCGGCATAGCCGTCACGCTTCTTGCGCCGTCGCCGCTCCGCCGGGCCGCCACTTTCGCGGCGGCCCCGCTCCGCTACGGCCTCGCACGATCCCCGGCCCGTCACGCCCCGTGCTTATGGCCTTGCCCCTCCAGGGCAGCCCTCCGTCGCCCGTCACTCGCTGTAACTTCTCCGACTGCGGCAATGTCTGCCCGATGGACGTCGTCCGCATCCGGGGGAGGTACCACGCCGTCTGCCCCGAGCACGACCACATCGGCCCCATCGCGCTCGGCGAGGACGACCTCGCCCGCTACCGCCTCTCGCTCGACGCGCTCGCGGGGCTCATCCGCCGCGACAACGGCCTCGGCGGGAGCGCCTACCGCATCACCCCCCGCCTCTACTTCCTCGGCAACCGCCTCGTCGGGCGCCTCGCCACGGCGTTCGTCTTCGCCTGCTTCTCCTCCGCCCGGGCCGCCGAGCCGCACCTGCTCTCGCTCCCCTCGCGCCTCCCCGCGCCCTGCGCCTCGAGGGCCGTCGTCGTCACCCCGTCGCTCGACCTCGAGCTCGAGCCGATCTACCCCCGGCTCCGCGCCGCCTCGCTCCACCCCGCGACGCTCCCCGAGGGGTTCGGCAGAAGCCATTTCCGGATATCGTACCTCGCCGCGCTCCAGCGCCGCCCGCCGTCCGGCGTCCCCGCCCCACTCCCCTCCCTTACCCCTGAGCAGCTCGCCGACTGCGAACGCCACGGCTACCTCTGCCGCGACCGCCTCCACGTCCCCGCCGGCCGCCCCCGGCGCCGCCAGCGGGCCGTCCTCCTCAACGGCGAGGAGATCGCGCTCTCCGACGCTCTCTTCGCCCTCCTGATGCGCTTCGTCGAGGAGCTCAAGAAGGGCGCCGGCGGCTGGGTCTCCCCCTCAGACCTCGCCGCCGCCGGCCTCATCATCGACGTCGAGCACCGCCAGCGCTACAGCCAGCTCCGCGACCGCCTCCGCCCCGCCCTCCGCTACCGCGACGGCGAGAAGTTCATCGAATGCAACCGCTCCAAGGGCTACCGCCTCTCCACCCACCCCTCCTTCGTCACCTGTGGCCCCTCTTGCCCGGATCCACCATACCCGTAGTTGCCTTTGGACATACTCCTCGCATCTGATAGAGTAAGCGCAAGAGACGGGGCGTTACTAAGGGCGCAGGCGTTATGTCAGAAAATCCCCCCAATATCGGTTGCTCCAAGCACCATCGGCGCTGTGCGCTCTGCGATTGCCGGAAGATTATAGGCATTGGATGGCATAGAACCCCCTCCTTCGCGTTCTGCAAACGATGCTGGCCATATCTTGATCCCACGGTCGAATGGTTTGAGGCCAGAAATGAGGTGCTCCGAAACTGCATCGGACAGGTGCTCGATCAGAAACCGCCTCTGTTCAAACTCCTTGGCCAGGGGCAGGCCCACGTCAAGATCAAGGACGGCGAATGGCTTACCGACCAGGTGATCCGACATCTTTCGCTTCCCCGTGGCGACATAACGTTTGAATTCGCGCCACTCGAATCCCCCGTCGCCGGCACAGTGGAGTTTGCCGATGGCAAGTATCACGTCAGGATGTCGAAGGCGTTGGAGGACAATTTCAGGGCCGTCTCAGCCGTTCTTATTCACGAGATGATGCATATCTACCTCATTTCTCGAGGGATTTCCCATCCGAAACCGGACGAATACGAAGAGGCAACTGATCTGGCTTGCGTGCTGATGGGGTTCGGCATACCGATGTTGAATGCCAAGAGGGCATGGCAGGTCGACAGGGGGTCCCTGGGGGCGCGAGGCGGTGGAGGCGGCACTTCTTATCACATCATCGGTTATCTCTCGGAGCAGCAAATCGGTTATGCCTTTGCCGTCTTCCTTGCTGATCAGAACCTCTCCCTGGAGGATGTGGAAAGGCGCATCGATCCGCAGTGCCGTTCTCTCGTCACCGAAGGATTGCTCTTGGAGCGCACATATCGCGGGCGTGTTGTGGCCAGGCGCAAAGCCCGCGATTACATCTCGGAGCATCCAGCGGAGCAGCCGTTAGCCGGGTTCTCCTGTCCAGCGTGCCTGCAGAAGATGGCCGTCCCCACTGCAACAATCCAACGGATAGGCATTCTCAAGCTGAACTGCCCCAACTGCCGCTCAGTGATACATTTCGACGGCACGCGCATCGTGAGATTCATCGGCTCATTAAGATAGGTAGTTGCATAATCTGCTTGCCACTTATAAGGAGCACGAATGACATCACGACTGATTGCGCAACTTAAACAGCGATTTGCATCAGAGGTGTTGTGGCATTTCGTTGGTCGCACCAGGTCGGATAGCGGGCGTTACGAGGATCTGCTCTCTATTCTTAGACAAGGGCTGCAACTGGGCAAGGGGAAGGAAGAGTTCAGGTTCTATTGTAAAAGGACAAAGAAGTGGAGATCCCTGGAGGGATATCCAGCTGTGTGTCTTGCCGATATTCCTCTAAAAGATCTACATATTCACGCCGAGAGGTATGGGGAATATGCAATCGGCTTCCACAAGGAAAGTGTAATCAGATATGGCTTCAATCCTGTGCTCTACGCAAATCAACATTCTGGTGTATTTCACGATTTTATCTTTCTAAGAGATAGGTTGGAGGATCGCTTAAGAAAGTTGAGCGTTGAGGCAGCCACCGATCTGCAGAAGTTGCTACTACTCCTTGGGACTGTTACCAAGGCGGGGAATTTGCAGGCGAATCCAGTCGCGGATATAGATTGGGATAAAGCGCAGGTGAATAACTTCTACTATGAGCGCGAGTGGCGCCATGTACTACCATGGCCTTTTCAAGCCAGTGATGTCGCCATGGTCATACTCCCGGACCGGAGGATAACAGATTTCCTTCGGGACCGTAAAAGCTCTGGTCTAAAAATCGATGAGCGGACTCCAGTATTGCCTTACAGCATGATTTATCGGCTATAGGTGGATAATGGAGGATATCATCGGCACACCCGCTGCAGACCATCGTTAGAACCGACCATGTTTGATCTTCTCTTATAGGCTACCACCTATCCTTAGTCCAGTGCCCCTCCTTGATCCTTGACTGCTCCACCTTCTGCTTCTCGAGCCAGGCCTCGATGTCCTTCATCCTGAACCGCACGGTTCTGCCGATCTTGTAGAATGGCAGATTCCGTGTGCTCGTCCAGTTGTATAGCGTGTACCGCGAAATGGAGAGGAACTCGGCGAGCTCCTCGATCGTCATCATCTTGTCCTTGCCGCCGTCGATCGCCTTGGCCATCTCGATCCACTCTTCCTTTCCCGCCTCGCGCATCCGGCCCCACCGCCGGATATCCTCCGGGTGGAACCGCACGATCCCGCTCCTGAAGTACCCGCTGATCTTGTAGTGCGGTATCCGCCCGCCGAACACGTAGAACCTGAAACTCGACTCCCCCATCCCCAGACACTCTGCCGCCTCCCTCGCCGTCCACAGCGGCGTCAGCCCTGCATCCCCCTCGGCACCTTCAAGATGCTCCATATCCGGCATCCGCATAGATGTTGATTACTGCGCCGTGCTCTTGGCCTTGCCCTTAGCGGTGCTGAACTCGGCTAACAGCGGCGCGTGGTCCGACAGTTGGCCGACCCATTCCTCTTCTATGACCCGGCAGGCCAACAGACTCTTCCCGGTTTCCCGGTCGCAGAACAGGTGGTCATCCTGATATGGCTTGGAACCCTTGCGCAGAAACGTCCGGACCTCCATTTTGTTTTTCACCCAATGGCAGTCCGTCCAGGCCACGTCCTCGGCCCGTCGGAAGAAGGCGGCCCCCTCGTCTCCGAACGCCCGTGCGGTATTCCAATCGCCGCCGATTATGAACATCCTGCCCGCGATCTGCCGCTGAAGACACCTGAACGCAAGGTCGTTCAGATACGGCCTGCCTTTGGGATGCTCGGGCCGACGAAGGTCATCGATACCCGGGAGGCCGGCGGCGTCAAATCCGCGCATACTCAGATACTCTTGGACTTCCTTTGCGGGGGTGTGAACCGTCGCCACGAGAACGTCGCGGCCATCGGGGAGACGCACCTGCCCCGCCAGGACATAGTCATAGAGGATCTGCAGCCCTCGTTCGGCGAACAGATCATCCCTCTCCTTCAACCGCAGCGCCCGTTTGGCGATTATGACTGAGCCCCACCGCAACTGCTTCACGTGTCGCCCCACGACGCCCTGAAGGATGGTCCACCCCTGCGTTTCCCACGAGGGGATGCCATCGGCTTGTACCTCTTGGAGGAGAACGAGGTCGGGTTCCAGCTTCCGCAGGCGGTCCCAGGCCATCCGCTGCTGCTCGAGCGAGGTGCCCCCCGCGACAGGCGCCCCACCCAGATTCCACGAAACAACGCGAAACATATCTTCCGGCATCTGTGCTTACTCCCAGTGCTGCGCATATTGTCATAGAATACGCGCGCTGTTCAATGAGACTCTTGTATCCTCTTTCGGTCCTCTGCAGGACGGTCACCATCCGTTCCTTATGTAAATCCGCGACCGCCTCCGTCCCGCCCTCCGCGACCGCGACGGCGAGAAGTTCATCGAGTGCGACCGCTCCAAGGGCTACCGCCTCTCCACCCACCCCTCCTTCGTCACCCTTGAGGCGGCCCCGCCAACCCTAGCGTCCTCTCCGCGGTGAATAGAGCACATTCATCGGTAGACGTGATCGCATTGCGGTGTAGAATACACAGGGTAGAACGACTGTTCCCAATCGACACCATACACCTCTACGGTCATTCGATGGAAATCTCGGGACAGACCATCGGCGAACTGACCCTGCCCGGCATCCTTGTCCACGAGCTGGCGCATTATCTCGTATGCGTGTTGTTCCGCCTGAGAGTGCATAGCTTCGCCTACTACCCGGACCAAAAGACGCTCGGGCACGTCTCTTTCATTCCTTCGAGATCCCCCTTCGTCAACTTGGCGGTGGGCATTTCGCCGCTGTTGCTCAATTCCGCAACCTCCGCGCTTGTCCTCGCGCCTGTATGGTATCTGATGATCCACTATGGCTTCCGGCTGTGGCATCTGCCACTCATCTACTTCGGGCTTTGCGTCGGATTCCACGCGGCACCGAGCAACGCCGATCTCAAGGTCGCGTTGGTCAACGAATCTTCCATCGGCTGGCTCAAGAAGACCCTGGTACTCAACCCCCTGACGTTCCTCCTCGCGCATCTCAACCGCCCCGAGGGGGCCTTGGGCGTCTTTGTCACGGCACTCGCGATTGTTGGCGCGTATTTCCTCGCCTCCCTGCCGGCGGGAGCTCTGCTCTCCCTGTATCTCGCCGCGGGCCTCTGTGCCGTCTACATGCTTTACAGAGTCGCCCGCCATCAGGACGTCCCTCTGGTCGTACTATCTCTGAGGTTGTTATGCCCGTTTGTGGAGTGGCTGTGGTTGTGCCTGCTGCTATGTGTGGCAGCGGGGGCGGCCGTCTATCTTGCCTTCGTCGCAACGTCTCTTACCAACTATGCGGCAGTGCAGATGGGACTGCAGCGGTATCCTTCAGCCGTCATAGCCGTATTGACCGTGATCCTGTTCGTGCCGGTCGTCTTCGCCCTGTACGGGCTCCACATCCTCTTCCTCGGCGCCCACCGATGGCTCCAAGCGGCCGTCAGCACGCTGATGACACGCATAGAGGCAGGGCGTTCTGGGAGGCAGATCATTCGCTGCGCGCTTTGCGGCCAGCGATTGCGGGTGCCGATCTGCCCCGCGACCATCCGCGTGACCTGTCCGTCCTGCAAGGGGAGGTTCTGTCACGATCATCGGGGCGCATAACGTGCCCCGACGTCGGAGGACTATGAGCGGCGGAATAGAGAGAATAATCTACGGGATCAAAGATATGGCCTTCGGCGACGTCATCGCCGCCTCACGGAAGGCCAGGATGGGGGGTTTCATCCTGGGCTCGTGCCTAATCGACCAGATGGCGTGGTTCTGCATTGACGGCGATGGACTTGGCAATCACTATCGAAAATTCATCACGGCGTATATGCCGCCGGGCTACGTGCCTGAGGATATGTGGGAGAGCGTTCGTTCGGCCCTTGTACACAGGTACTCCGTGAAAGGCCCTTACCAGTTCACACACGGCAGGGGGGCGGGAGAGCATTTTTCCAAGGATGCCAATGGCAGGATTAATCTGAACCTCGAGGACTTTGTCGATGACCTGGGCTATGCCGTAAGAGGTTTCTGCAACCGTCTCCGTACAGATACTCAGGTGCAGGCGTTGGCACTTGCCAGATTGAGCGACAAGGACTACCCGGGGGTCCTCACAATCCGAGGCGGCGATTTTCAGGCCGAGCAAAAGACAGTGGTCATCTCGAGCAGTGATATGATCCGGGCCTCGGACGTTCTCGCCGAAACGATCTCCTTCCTGACAGACCTCGGGGTTCGCCATATCAATGATTACCCCCGGGAGAACATCCTTGCCAACCTCCCCGCTCTCGACGAGCTCAGGCGGTCAATTGCTTTTCCGCTAGACCGGTCTGCTTACGCAGATGCCCGACTTCACTGCACTGAATTACTCAACTGTAAGAATATGCTCGTCGAATTGGTTCCATAGAGTATTACTTGCCGTTGCCGGTAATGGGACTGAATTATCCGGTCTTACTAATGGAGGTATGGTCACTATGCCCGCCACTAAGAAGATGAAGCCGGGATTCTCAGCATTCTCTATCAGAGATATACCCACCGACCTTTGCCTCAAGCTATTTAAAGATGTGGTGTGGAACTATACAGTCGTTCTTTTTGCAGTCCATAAGACTCCATCTGGTTGGGTTCGAAATCCCGCTGGCTCAGGGACCCTTATCTCATACTCAGGAAAGAAATATATTCTTACAGCGTACCATGCCTGGCACAAGTCACTTCGTAATGCTGACTATGTCGGGATTTTTGTTAAACCGAATTCGAGCTTGTATCAGATCGAAAGGCGGCTGCTGACCCCCATAATGATAGGTCGTTATCCCCCCACACATCCGAGAAGGGGTCCAGATCTAGCACTTATTCCATTAGGGCTACCCAATGTCTCATGCCTCCAGGCAAACAAAGTGTTTTATAACATCTCAATCAGAGGAGATATGTCGCTGAAGGCTTCCCCAAAGTGCAATTTCGGCTTGTGGTTTGTGGCCGGCGCTCCTGCTGAACTCCATAAAACTACTCCACATGGCATTTGTTTGGCAATCCGTGCTTATGGATCCGTGCTTCGCGCTTCTCACATAAGAAATGGGTTTGATTATTTCGACTTCTCCCTTGACCATCCAGATAGACCCAGTATGCCTTCTACTTTTGCAGGCCTGAGTGGCGGGGGCCTATGGCATGTGCATTTAAACCGGTCGAGAAGTACTGGAAAGATATCCTTTCGAGGCAACCCTACTCTCGAGGGAGTGATTTTCTATGAGGAGTTTGAGGCCAAGGGTATTGGATACATTCGCTGCCACGGTCGCCGAAGTATTTATCGTAAGCTGCTCTCAACCATAAGGCGCCCGAGGCATATGAGATAGTCTCGGCTGCCATAACTTACGTTGGTAATCATTATCCCCCCCTGCAAGGCATATTTTTCGGTGCCCGTCTTGGACTGTTCGAAGGCCAATTCTGGCGTTGGATAATTCAGCGGAGTTGGCATCGTCGCCCAGCAACCAGTATCTTCTTGAGCCTGGATTCCTGCGCCTCTTCTGGAAGCGCGGTAAGTGACCTGAGCTTCCTCTCCGTGACCGCCCGTGAGTGGAGCGGATCCCCCAGCGCTTCGAGCTGCCGGAGCACCCCGGGGCCGAGCTCGAGGAGGCCGAGCATCTGGGACACCCGGGCGTGGGACACACCGATCGCCTTGGCGAAGGCCCGGCGCGTGGTGAACCCGCCCGCCTTCATTGCCTCAGCCCACTCCCTGGCGAGGAAGATCGGATTCCGGTAGGTCCGGATCACTCGGATCCGCCCCCCTCGCCGGCGGTCGGCATCAAAAACATAGTCAAATACGTCCCAGATAATTGTTCTGTCTCCCCTCCTCCCGGGGAGCCAAAATGAAAAAGCCCTCGTATGAGGGCTTTTCATTTTGGGATTGAGCGATCCCGCCTAGCGGGAGAGTCGAAATCCCTTCTGGAACTGAGCGAGGAGCGGCCTCGGGGTCACCTATGTGTCGATAAGCAAGCGTAGAGACACTACGCCCGTGAGGCCTACCGCCAGCCCCAGTAGGCCCAGCCGTGGCCGCTGTACGGGTCGCCGCTGTCGACGTAGGGGAAGAAATCGGGCGACACCGATTCCCCGGCCGGCTGGTAGTTGATCCGAATCAACGGCTCGATCGGGGACGATTGGGCGAGATCGCACAGATCCCTGTCCCAGTACGTCGACCCGTCCGAACCGATGTACAGGTTCCGATCATCCCCGCCTGTTATCTGAGGCAGATATACGTTCTTCGTCTGCCCGCCATCGTACGTCACTGTCACGTAATCGCCCGCCTGGATGGCAAAATCCTCGGAATCGCGCCCCACCCATACCCCCACCGGCTGCGGCGTGTAGGCGGCCCCGTCCGTGAAGTCATTGCTGTTGTCATTCACGATGCCGAAACCATCAGGATAGATTTTCGGTGTACTCGCCAGGCCGAAGTAGAAGAACCACCCTCCCTCCATGCTCGAACGCGTCGTCGCGATCTGCAACCCCTCCACGTCCCCGATCTCCAGCGCCGCATTGCACGGCATCGGCGTCCCCGTCGGCGTTTCCGTCGGGGTCTCGGTCGGCGTCTCAGTTGGCGTTTCCGTCGGCGTCTCTGTGACCGTCGGTGTCTCTGTCGGCGTTTCCGTCGGCGTCTCGGTGACCGTCGGCGTCTCTGTCGGCGTTTCCGTCGGCGTCTCGGTGACCGTCGGCGTCTCTGTGACCGTCGGGGTCTCAGTTGGCGTCTCGGTCGGCGTCTCTGTGACCGTCGGTGTCTCTGTCGGCGTTTCTGTCGGGGTCTCTGTGATCGTCGGCGTCTCTGTCGGCGTTTCTGTCGGCGTCTCTGTGACCGTCGGCGTCTCAGTTGGTGTTTCCGTCGGCGTTTCAGTAGGTGTCTCGGTTATTGCCGGCGTCTCGGTCGGCGTCTCTGTGACCGTCGGTGTCGGAGTCTGCGTAGGCGTTCGAGTCGGCGTCCGCGTGGGGGTCTGGGTCGGAGTCGGCGTGTATGGAGTGTACATGACGTAGGCGTATTCCAGGCCGATCGCGGGATAGGTCCCCGAACCAAAATAGAAATCCGCGCCGATGATGAGGGAATCTATCTCCGCCCACGTCCACGGGTTGCCGGTTACTGGATTTGTGTTGTATGTCTTGTATAAAGTCGTGGGCGTTTCCGGCTGTACAACTTCGCCCTCGATAATCGTGCCATTCGTATAAAGCACGTGCCGGCCATAGCTCGAAGAGGTGGTTTGCATCCGATACCAGACGGTGACGCTGTTGATTACCCCACTCGCTGAAGCGTGATTATCCAGCGTGTATAGGTCGCGCTTTATCACTCCGGCCCAGATAGAACCATTGTAGTTGTCATCACTCCAATCCTTCACGTTGAGATAATGCGCCTGGGTAGGGACCGGATAGAGATCCGCTTGATGATCTCCATTCGGGTAAAGAACTATCGAATCCGCATAGCATGTCCCGCCCAACGCCACCAGCGCAACCATCAGTATCATTATCATTCTGTTCATATTCGCCCTCCTGTTCATATTCGCCCTCTCGCATGAACTGGCACTATAGCTGTTGATTATTCATAATCATTACGGTCTTGATGCTAAATCTCCCGTGATTGAGTGTCAATCATAAATCAATGTCGATTTCCTTTATGGTTTCCCGTTTACCTCCCGGACAGGTTTGAGTGATAATGCGTTTAAAAGCACCTTCTTTGCCTCATAAGCAGGACGGCCAACGGGAATCAGGAAAAAACGATTTCTTATCAATGCAATTCAATGGGATCGGGAAATGATATTTCTTATCACTACCCCCGCCGCTGCCGCAGCGGCAAGGAGGTTTTATGAAAAGGTCCCTCGCATCGCTCGCGCTGACCGCGGCGCTCCTCGCGCTCGCCGCGCCGCTCGCGGCGCAGGGCGAGCACCCGGCGATGGTGATGGACGACGCCACGATGCGCCAGTGGGTCGAGAGCTTCGAGTCGGCTCCGAAGGCGTACATCGACCCCGCGATCAAGCCGAAGCGGGGCTCGAATAGCGTCCTCGGCTACCTCACGTACGACGCGGCGCAGCGGAATCAGGGAAAGTGCAGCAACTGCTGGGCGTGGACCGGGACCGGCATTATGGAGGTCGCCCTCGCGGTGCAGAAGGGCATCTACAAGCGACTCTCCGTGCAGTACATCAACTCGTGCCAATCCTCCGTGATCGGGAAGACGTGCTGCGACGTGGGGTTTCTGTCCGATTTCGCGGATTTCTACACCGCGACCGGGAGGGCGATCCCCTGGTCCAACTCGAACGCGGACTGGCAGGACGGCGACGGCACGTGCCACACGGCGTGCGGCTCCGTCTCGACCTCCCCCTCGTACAAGATCGTCTCGATCCAGGAAACCAGGATTGAAACGCACGGCGTGGGCAATGAGACGGCGATCAGCAACATCAAGAACGTCCTGAACCAGAACAAGGCCGTCTTCCTCGCCTTCTTCGTGAGCAACCAGGCCGACTGGCTCGCCTTCGACTTGTGGTGGAGCAGCAACAACGAGTCCGCCGTATGGACTTTCGACGACTATTGCAACAAGTATGATTCGAAGCGGCTGGGGCACGCCGTCCTCTGCGTCGGGTACAACGACGAACCGGGGAACCGCTACTGGATATTGCTCAACAGCTGGGGCACGGCGAGCGGCCTCCGGCCGAAAGGCCTCTTCCGGCTCAGTATGGACATCGACTACGACTGCAGGTCCACCCACAGTCCGGAACCGTACTACAACTACTTGTGGCAGACGGCGAACGTGAGTTTCGGCAGCGCCACGCCCACGCCGCGTCCGCCCGTGCGCCTCGGCACGAACGAGACGAGCTTCTCCGCCGAGGACGACACGATGTACATCTGGGGCTACGCGGACGCCATCTCGACGTCGTTCTACCCGTTCGTCAGGGTCGTGACGCCGAACTACGGCACCTACTATCTCACCGCGTGGTCGATGCTCTACGCTGGGCCGATGCCGTACTCCCGGTACCCGATCACCACGACCGGCATCGACGGGCTCAGGCTAGGCGGCTTGCAGTGGTGGCACTTGAAGCCGGGGACGTACTACCTCGAGGGGGGAGGGGTGAACGCGGCCCAGCCCGTGACGGCGTCGGGCGCGTACAACTACATCGGCTCGGTCCACCGGACCCCGTTCACGCTGAACTGAGCCGGTCCTGCCGCGCCGCGCGGCGTACAAGGGAGGCAGGAACAAAATGCTGTCCCGCGTTCAGCGGGGTGTTCTTTTATTCCTGAGCCCGCAGCCCATTTCGGAGCTTCTCCACGATCCTGTCCCGGAGGATGTTGGGGGCCGGCGTTTTTACGTCCGGCATCCAGGACAGCACCCAGCGGATCAGTTCCTTGCGGCCGGTCGTCTCTATCCGCATCTCGACGCGGCAGTCCCGGCGCGTCCGGAACTTCTGGATCGCGTGCCACTGCCACTCAGGGATGTAAACGGCCGATTTCGGCTCGAAGAGGAGCCGAATCTTCAAGACGTTCTGCCACCGGCGATCCCGAATGCCTGCCTGGCGTACGACCCGGCATCGAAGTCGGCGGGGCGGGAGAATGTGTACGGACTCGGGGTCGCCCATGTAGTCGAAAAGCGAGCGTAAAGACAACTACGCCCGTGAGGCCTATCACCAGCCCCAGTGGGCCCAGCCGTGGCCGCTGTACGGGGCGCCGCTGTCGACATAGGGGAAGACGGGCGACACCGATTCCCCGGCCGGCTGGTAGTTGATTTGAATCAACGCCTCGATCGGGGACGATTGGGCGAGATCGCACAGATCCCTGTCCCAGTACGTCGACCCGTCCGACCCGATGTACAGGTTCCGATCATCCCCGCCTGTTATCTGAGGCAGATATACGTTCTTCGTCTGCCCACCATCATATGTCACCGTCACATAGTCTCCCGCCTCGATTGCGATGTCCTCCGAATCGCGCCCCACCCACAGACCCACCGGCTGCGGCGTGTAGATGCCCCCGTCCGTGAAATCATTGCTGTTGTCATTCACGATGCCGAAACAATCAGGATAGACTCCCGGTGTACTCGCCAGGCCGAAGTAGAAGAACCACCCGCCGTCCGTGCTCGACCGCGTCGTCGCGATCTCCAGGTTCGTGATGTTTCCGATCGTGAGCGCCTCGGCGCACGGCGTGGGGCCCGGCGTGGGGGTTTCCGTTTGGGTCGGAGACGGGGTCGGGGTCGGCGTCCCCGGCACCTCGTCGAACGCCACGCAGTCGACGTAGACGGAGTTCGCGTTGCTCACGTCCTCCTTGCAGTCGATCAGCAGGTCGGCGTACGCGGCGTTTTCCGGCGCGGTGACCGACGCATACGATTTCGTCTCCCAGACGTTGAACGCCGAGTTGCTCCAGCCGGTCGTCCCCGGGTACAGCGAGATGATCCCCTGGGCTGCGTCCCTCCATTCGACCCGGAGGCGCATCCTGGTGTCGCCGATGGCCCCGGCGGCGTAGGCGACGTAGAAGGACCCTGAGAAGTTGTACTGTTTCCCCGCGGTGACGGCAAAAAGATTGGAGCGGATACCGCGGCCGTCGTACACGCCGGTCGGGTCAGTGAATCTGCACGAGTACGAGCCGTGGCATGCCACGGCGGCGGACCGGACGATCATGGAGGCCGTCCCGACCTTGGTCCAGGGGAGCAGGTTCGCGTCGTCCTCGAAGCTGGGATTCGACAGGTACGCCCATGTCGGCATCGCCGTGGGGGTGATCGTGGGCGTAAACGTGGGGGTAAGGGTGGGCGTCGGCGTGGAACCGGTGGGGGTCGACGTCGGGGTGGGCGTCGGGCCGGTCAGGGTGCCGCTCACACTGACGTTGTCGAACCGCCACGTCTTGTCGGCATCCGTCGTGAGGGCCTGGAGATAGATCACCAGCGTATCGCCGTTCAACCCCGTGATCGACCGGTTGATCCACGCGGCGCCGCAGTCGTCGTACTGGACGAAGAAGAGCGTCGGGGAGCCCCCGTCGATCTCGTAGAAGCCCGCGATGTAATCGTCGCCGATCATCGTGCCGGTCTCCGCGATGTCGACGGAGATCGAGATATCGGCGTACAGGTGTAGGTCGATCGTTGCGCTGGTCCAGAGGCAGGTGTTCGCGAGCCGGTTGCCCGAGAAGTGCCGGTTGCCCGAGACGGTCTGCACGCACCAGTGGCCCCACGGATACCCGCTCGCCGTCCACCATCCCGCCCGGCTCGTGTCGCCGTCGTTGGAGTCGCTGAAATCCTCGTACCATATGACCGACGGGGGGGGCGTGGGCGTCGGGGTTTGCGTGGGCGTCGGCGTGGGGCCGGTGGGGGTGTGCGTCGGGGTGGGCGTCGGGCCGACGGCGAGATTGTAGACCACGAGGGCGAAATCCTGGTCGGTGGCGTCGGCGTTCCCCGGGACGCCGTCTCCGCCCAGGCCAGTCGCCACGACCGTGACGGTGACGTTCCCCGTCGTCCCCGCGGGGAGGAAGACGCACTCCGCGTTGTTGCGCACGTCCGCGCTCCCGCCGGAAACCGAGGATCCCAGGCTGAAATTGTTGCCGCGGTAGAGGACGCCGTCGATCGTCACCTGGAGATCGAGGTTGTTGACGTAGGCGTTGCCGGAGGTCGCGCCGGGGGGGTCCGTCCAGACGAGGGCGACGCGGAACGGTTCGGCGGCCGCGGCGATCGTCCCGTTCACCGAATGCGTCTGGCCGGGGTCGCCGAACACCACCGTCTGGTCCACCATCACGCGCGGCGCCGCCTCGCTGAACGCGAGGCCGAGGTCGACGAGCCCGTACCCCTGGCTGTTGCTCGGGAGGTTGTCGCCGGCGGAGACGCCGGTCAGGTGGCGCCCGGCGTGCAGCAGGTAGCCCTTGAGGAGCGCCGGGCTCGGCGCGCCGATCGAGTGGACGCGCCCGAGGAAATTGTAGACGAGCGAGGCGCACCCGGCGAGGGCGGGGGTTGAGTGGCTGGTGCCGGACGATTCGGCGTACTTGGTCTGCCCCGAGGGGCTGTACTGGGTGCACACCCCCGTCCCGTCGTACGCAGGATCGTACGACGCCGCCCCCATGATGTGCGAGCCGGGCGCGACGATGTCCGGCTTGACCCTGCTGTCGCCGCAGGGCCCCCGGCTGGAGAAGCCGACGATGTCCTGGGCGCTGTTCGCCGACGTGTCGGTGACGCCGCAGCCGTCCGTCCCGATCGCGTTGTAGTTCTCGCTCGCCCCGACGCAGAGCACGTTCTTCGCCGTGCCGGGACTCCCGACGGTCGAGGAGGAGGGCCCGTCGTTCCCCGCGGCGAAGACGAAGAGCATCTGCTGGTGTCCGGCGGTGCCGCTTTGCGCGTCCCGCGTCCACCCGTCGTACGCCTGACAGTCGGTGTCGTAGTCCCCGGAGGTGGACGCCCCCCACGAGTTGCTGCTGATCCTCGTCCCCGCGGCGAACTGGGCGTTCACCATCGTCGACTCGGTCGGGTACCCCCAGGCGCCGCCGTCGGTGAAGATCTTGGTCGAGGCGATCCGCCCGTACGGCGAGACGCCGAGGCCGTAGTTGTAGCCGGCGGAGTCCTCGTTCGCGGGCGTCCCGGCCCCGTCGTTGTAGCCGCCGACGATCGAGCAGTTGATGTTGCCGTGCCCCGCGACGGCGTTGGGCGAAGATATGCCGCTCGCCCCGGAGGCGATATTCGCGTACTGCACGCGGGACGGCTGCGCGCCGCTGTTCAGCTCCCTGAACTCGCTGTTCGCGGGGCTCGAGGCGCTGCCGTTATCGAAGCCGTCGTCCACGATGTCCACGATCGGGTACGACGACGGCGTGGTCGGGAAGCCGAGGCCGGCGAGCCACGCGAGGTACCCCGGGGCGGACGGCTGCGTCAGGCCGGCGTTGAGGTTCCCGGCGACGATCTGGTCCTGGCGCTCGCACGAGAGGGTCGGGGCGACGTACGGCTCAACCCACACCACGCCGGGAAGCCCCGCGATCCCGGGGAGCTGGGCGCCGGGCACGGCGAGGCGGACGTTGAGGTACCTCCCGCCGAGGGCCTCGCGGGGCGGCGAGATCAGCTCCGCCGCCGCCGCGGCGAGCCGTTCGGCGTCGGCGAGGGCGCCCGGGCCGTAGTTGAAGAACTGGACGGTCACCGCGACCGGGGCATCATCCCGCGACGCCGCGTCGAGACGCGGGGAGAGGGCGTAGTGCGGATGGTAGTCGCCGAGGAACTGGACCGCGCCTCCGGTGCCCGCCGCGTTTCGCAGCGCGACACCGGCCGCGTCGTCTCCCCAGACCAGGTAGGCGTTCTCGGGGATGTACTGGACGACGCGCGCCCCCTGTCCCGCCAGAAGCTCGAGATCGGCGTCGGTCGGCGGCGCGGAGAACTGCACCAGCATCAAACGCCCTCCCGCCGAAGGCGGGGATGCGGCGGCGGGCGCCGCGCTCTTGGTGTCGATCGGCCCGCGATGCAGGAGGATCTGGTCGAAGTCGGGCCTCGCCTGGACGCCCTCGATGGAGGAGAAGGCGTTCAGGCGCGCCGGGGGCACGAGATACACATCGTACGCCCCCCGCCTCGCGATGCACGTCCACCCCTGGCGCGCCGCTTCCAGGGCGGCGGGTCCGTCCGCCGGCACGAGCACCTTGGTTCCCGCCTCCGCCGCCCGCGCCTCGCAGGCGAAGGCAAAGACCAGAAGGAAGGTACTAACCGCCGCGCCCGACAGGATCGCCGCTCTCCGCATCATTCCCCCCTTCCTCTGCGCTGGCAACGTGGCAAAAGGTATTAAAATGACGAGTGTATCACCGATCCATAGCGCTGTCCACATGGCAGGCGAATTTCAGGCGGCGCGTTGGTGCGAAGAGGGGCATCGCGGCTGGATCGTTCAACGGGCAGGGAGCAACGGGGCACGGTCGAGGCGCCACCCTGGGGCCGTTCAGGGAAAGGCTTCGAGGATCTCCCCGGGCGTCTCGAACACATAGTCGGGGGAGTGTCGTTTCAGGCTCTCGAGCGTGTTGTACCCCCACGAGACGGCGCCGAAACGGATCCCGATATGCCTGGACGCCTCGACATCCCTCAGTTCGTCGCCGATGTACACGGTCTCCGCCGGCTGCAACTGCTTCCTCCAGAGCACCCACCTCAGCGTCCTCACCTTGCCGAAGATGTTCGAGTTGCAGGCCAGGAAGTCGAATACCTGGATCCGGTGCCTGTCCAGGAAATCCTTCACGATCCTCTCGCAGTTGGAGGAGACGATGCCGAGCATGTACCCCCGCCCCCTGAGCGCGGCGATCACCCCGGGCATCCCCTCCACCGGCGCCACCCGCCCCATCCCCTCGCGCATCTCCGCCCTGAGGCGCAGCACCAGCCACGGCACCCTGTAGTACGGGATCCTGAACTGCGCGACGATGTCGCGCACGTGCTGGCCCCGGAGATGCTCGGCCTGCGCGTCGGAGATCGGCCGGTAGCCGAGCTCCTGCGCCACGTGCCGGGTCTTCTCGAGGAACAGGTGGTAGCTGTCCGCGATCGTCCCATCGAAGTCGAAACAGATGCACGTTTTCTTCTGCCGCATCGTCCCGCGGACCCCCTCCCGCCACTGCCGCCCAACGAGCCGACGCCGCCCGCGCCGTTCAGCGCGCCGGCGGCCGCCTCGCACCGCCGCCCCTCTTCCGCTCGATTCGAGCACGGGGAAGGGCGTCGGGGAACGTCTCCCGGATATATCGGAGCAGCTCCTCCCGCGCGAGACAGCGCCGCATCCGAAGCCCCGCGCAGCGCCTGACGCATCGCGAACGGCGGGCGGACCCGCGACGTCCGCGGCTCAGCGAGCGGCGCCCACCCGGTTGTAGATCAGGGAGAAGATCAGTCCCGCGACAAGACCGTCGAAGAACGCCCAGATCCCCCCGAACACGCCGCCCAGGATCGTCGGCCCGTATCCGATATAGCAGGAGCCGAACAGATCCACGATCCGGCCGCCCCATCCGGCAGCCGCGGCCCACCCGGCGCAGACGATGTAGAACGCCCACGTGAGACCCGCCGCGATCGCCGCCGCCTTGACGTTCATCTTCTGCATCCGCTCCTCCCCGCAACCGCCGACGCGAGGCACGCGCGCGGTTGCCGCACGCGATGGGAACTCCACGCCCTCTGTCGTGCGCCTGAACCGGAGCCGCTTCTTTTACATTGTACCAGATTCCCCCGAGTCCGGGAGATCGGCGACGGCCCGATGCTACTGCGCGGGGGCGCTCCCGGCCGGCGCACGATGGCCTCGGAGGCCCGGACGGCACGCGCCGCGTTGCCGCGCGACCGGCGTCGGTTTCGAAACTCACCGACGGGGAAGCGCCCGGTCGAATCGCGGACGACCGGCAGGGTATGCGCGAGGGACAGCCGCGGCGCGTGCTCCTCCCCGCGCAGAATGCGTTTGCATATCCCCCGGCCGCTTTGCTAGCGTTGCGTATGCGGCGGCGGGGGTTTCGCCGCCGTTGGAATACACGGGGCCCGCGGCCCCTCCGGCATAACGCGGCCGCGAGAAGCGGCGTTTGAAATCGCCGCGGAAAAGGAGGATGCGATGACGAAGCGGTGCGGCATCTGCCTCGCGATGCTTCTCCTCGCGACGGCGGCGTACGCGGGCGCGCGGATCGACGGGAAGATCACCGCGATCGACGCGGAGAAGGGGACGCTCGAGATATCCGGCGTCACGGTGATCACCAAAGACGCGAAACTGTGGGACCTGATCTTCCCCTCCCGCCTGTCGCGGCTGAGGGTCGGCTGGGGCGTCGAGGCGACGGGCACGTTCACCGGCCCTCGCGAGTTCACGGCGACGCAGCTCGTGGCCAAGTATTTCCGGCACTACGAGATCCAGGCGAAGGTCGACGCGGTGGATGTGCGGGCGCGCACGCTCTCCATCTCCGGCATCACCGTAAAAATCCCCGCGGATTGCACGTTCGAGGACGAGAACGGGGACGAGACGACCCTCGAGAAGCTGCCGGTCGGGAGGAAGATGGAGGTCGAGGGAGACTGGACCGGACCCGCGGAGTTCACCTGCTACTCGATCGAGGTCTGGAAGGAGAAGAAGGAGGAATGCCCCGCGGGGGATCGGAAGAGCTGACCGGAACGCGGATACGGAACAGAAGGCCGGGAGAACTGTCCCGGCCTTCTTTTCGTCCGGGCAGCGCCGGCCGCGGCTACTCGATCGCGTGTCTCCTGACCGCCTGCGCGACATCCAGCCCGAAGATGCGCCGCAGCGCGGGCGCCGCCCCGAGCGGGAGCAGCAGAAACGGGATCAGGAGCGCCGCCGCGAACTCCTCCATCCCGACGAAGGTGTCGATGCGGAACCAGACGCGGCTCAGCGCCGCGTTCAGGCACCGGGCGACCCCCAACGCGACCGGGACCGCGATGAGAAGGGCGGCGAACCCCATCGCGACCACCTCCGCTAGCACCATCCGGGAGATCGGCAAACGGCCGTACCCGAGCGCGATGAGCGCGGCGAATTCAACCTCCCGCTCGAGCAGGTGCATCGACATCGTGTTGACCACGACGGCGAGCGCGACGATCGATCCGATGACGACGGCGAGCCTGATCAGCCCGACCGCCTTCCCGAGCTGCCCGCCGATCGCCTCCTCGAGCTCCGCCTTTGCGGTGACCCGGCCGACCTCCCCGGACGCGTAGAGCCGCGCCACCGCATCCGCCCGGCCGGTTTCGCCAAGTTCCGCCATCACCCCCGAGCATCTCCCCGGCAGGCCGAGGATGCGGCGCGCCGTCTCGATCGGGACGAAGCAGTCCCGGATCGAGAGCACGCTGACGAGCCCGGCCACCCGAAGCGTCCGCTCCCGCCCCCCGGCCCTCACCGTCACCGCCTCGCCGAGCGCCGGCGGAGGGGCGTCCGCGAAGGCGGTGTTGAATATGATCTCGTCCGCGTCGTCGCCGGAGAAGCCCCCTCCCTCGGCGAGGGGGAACGGGCTCATCCGCGACCGTGCGGGAACGCCGACGAGCCGGTACTCGCCCGCGCCCCCTCCCCCGCCGCGCACCGACGCGTAGCCGCTCACGAACGGCTCCGGGGCGGAGAGGCCCGCCTCCTCGCACAGCCTGATCCCCTCGCGACAGGCCCGGGGCCCCGTGAAGTCCGCGACCACGTCCCACCCGTAGCGCCGCAAGAGGGACGCGCTGCTCTCTATGGCGGAGGAGAGGGTGACGACGAATCCGGCGGTGACGCCGAGCCCGAGCGCCAGGAGGAGGGTGGTGGCCGCGGTCAGCCCGGGCCTGCGAAACAGGTTGCGCGCCGCCGCGCGCTGGGGGAGCGTCCCCGGCATCGCGCCGCACCGCCGCATCGCGGCTTCCACGAAGGGGGAGCGGCGCAGAGCGAAGGCGCGCCCGGACCCGCGGATCGCCTGGACGGGTGAACGTCTCGCCAGCCCGAGGACCGGCGCGACGCCGGCGACGGACGCCACCCCCACCCCGATGAGCAGCCCCGCGGCCATCGCCGCCGGATCGAAGGCGAGGGCGAGCGGCGGCAGGTCCATCGCCGAGGCGTAGGTGCCGGCGAGGAGGCGGGTCACCGCGGGCGACGCGGCGAGCCCGAGAAACCCGCCCCCGCTCCCCAGCAGGAGGCCGAGGAAGAGATAGGACCGGACAATCGCCGCCGGCCGATACCCGAGCGCCATCAGGGCGCCGATCTCGCGGGACTGCGAGACCGCGATCCGGTGCACGGTAATCCCCGTGGCGGCGAGCGTCACGACGCTGAAGATCCCGACGATGGCCAGGGCCAGGGAGCGGAACAGCTTGAGGTCCTGCCGGAGAAACGCGATCCCGAACTGGTCCTCCCGCCGGAGGACGCTCTCGATCTTGACCCCCGCCGCGGAGAGACGGTCGACCACCCGCCGCTCGATTTCGCGAGACGGCCGTCCGCCCCCTCCCGCCGCGGCGCCGAAGGTGACGAGCAGCTGGTTCACCGGGTCGGCGCCGCCGACGTAGCGGGAGAGCGCCCCGATCTCCCTCCCACAGGACTCGACGGGGACGTAGATCACGCCCAGCGAACCGGGGATCGGGACGAGCAGCTCGGGGGTGGCCGTGCTCGCGAGGAACTCCGGGCTCCTGGAGATCCCGGCAATCGGCCGCGTCGATCGGACGCCGTACACGCTGGCGGTGATCGACTCCCCCACCCCGTAGCCCCGGCCCCTGAGCCCCCGGTCGATCATCACGCCGTCGCCGCCGCCGGCCGGGAACGCCCCCTCCTCGACATCGAGCGTGTTGACCGCGGGGTTTTCGCCGGCGCGGATGAAGACGACCGCCGCGGGGAGCAGCGTTTCGTCGGGGAGATGGATCGCCCCCCCGAGCACCAGGCGGGGCAGCGCCTTTTCGATCCCCTCCAGACCCTCCAGCGACGGCAGGCGGCCGGCGCCCGTCGGGGCGAAGGAGACCTGGAGGTCGGCGAGATTGTGCGCGGTGCAGTAGCCGTCGACCGAGCGGCGGAGGGTGCGCATGGCGGAGAACCCCCCGGAGAAGATCGCGGACTGACAGGCGATGATGAGCGCCACCATCACCCCCCGCAGCCCCATCGCCCCGAGGTCGCGGAACGCCTTGCGGGTCAGTAGTCTCATTGAGGCCGCCGACGGGGGCGCATCGCCCCGTATCGAGCGCCGCCGTTCAGCGCGGATCCGGCGCCGGGGCGCCGCTCCCGCGCCGCACGGGATGCGGTGCCGCCTCCCCTCCCATTTCGCCGGACGCGCCGGCGATCGTGCCGTTGCGGAGTTGGACGATCCTGTCCGCCCTCTCCGCGACGCGCGGGTTGTGGCTGACGATCGCGAAGGTCGCGCCCTCGGCGGCGTTCAGTTCGCGCATCAGATCGACGATGCGTTCGCCCATCGCCTCGTCGAGGTTGCCGGTGGGCTCATCCGCGAGGACCAGCAGGGGTTGTTTTGAAAGGGCCCGGGCGATCGCGACGCGCTGCTGCTCGCCTCCCGAGAGCTGATCGGGGAACGCGTCGTCGCGCCCGCCGAGGCCGACCCGCCCGAGGTAGTCGCGCGCCCGCTCCCGCATCTCCCGCCGGCTCGAAAAGGGAAGCAGCTCGAGGGCCGCCTCGACGTTCTCCCGCGCCGTGAGGGTGGGGAGCAGATTGTACGACTGGAATACGAAGCCGACCGCGGCCCTGCGGAATTCGGTCAGTTCCGAACGGCGCATCCGGCTCAACTCGAGGCCGTTCACGAGCACCGATCCGGAGTCGGGCGCGTCGAGCGCCCCGATGATGTTGAGGAGGGTGGTCTTGCCGCACCCCGAGGGGCCGAAGATCACCATGAACTCGCCCTTTTCGAGTTCGAGGTCGACGCCCTTGAGGACCTCTGCGGCGAGGGCGCCGGTGCCGTAGGATTTGGTGACGCCGCGCAGGCGAACGAGGGGCGTCTTCGCGTCCGGTTCGCGCATCGCTTCCTCCCACGCCCGCGCCGCAACGGGCGGATCAGTCCTCGCCGAGGAGCTCCGCGGGGGCGTCGACATGCCAGACGCACCCGGCGCCGTCAGGCTCCATCCGGATGCGGAACCCTATGAAACGGGAGAACTCGTCGTGGAACGGCCCCTGGCAGTCGTACCGGCAGAACGTCTCCCTCCGCGGCCGCACCTTCTCGGGGATCTCCCGCATGGCGGCGACGTAGGGGCACTCGCGGAACTCGATCTTTCCGCCTATCGTGCGCCCCCGGTCGTCGACTATCTCCTTCGCCGCGTACCCGGTGCTGTTGTAGAGGAACTGGTACTCGTAGAAGGTGCGCAGCACCTTCTCCCTCAAGATCAGGAGCCCGATCTTCTCGCGCAGCGCCTTCCCCGGGGTGAAGCGTTCGAGGACGTTGGCGACGCGCAGGTGCAGGGAGGCGTGCTCCTCGCGGTAGTCGCGCTCCATCCGCCGCACCCACTCGACCGCCTCCGCGCGCCCGAAGCGCTCCTCGATGTGCTCGATCGTCTTTCCGTAGAGGGAGACGTACGGCCCGAGCGTGCGCTTCCACATCTCGCGCGCCGGCATCTCCTCGATCCTCAGCAGCCGCTCAGCCGGCATCGGATTCCCTCCTCGCGAAGCTCCGGGGGACATACCCGCGCGCGCCCAGGAGGCACGCCTTCCCCAAACGCCACAAGAATTTGAACGAGGCGGACACGCTCTTGAGCGTCCCCAGCGGATTGAGGCCGAGCGGGTTCCCCCTCCATCTTCTCCTCAGGAGGCCGAGGTTGAGGTAGGTCCGCACGTAGAGCCTCGTCAGTTCGCGGAAATAGGTCCGGGTCGGAAGCGCCGTCTTGAGGACCGGGAAGATCAGGTCGAAGAAGCGGAAGTCGCGGGTGACCAACTGGTCCTGCATCCCGCTCCAGAGCTGCGTGCCGGGAAGCGGGGTCAGACTCATATACTCGGCGTACCCCTCCTTGTGGATGCCGAGGGACCTGACGTAGGCGAGGAGCGTCCTGAAATCCTTCTTCGTCGCCTGCGGACGCATGATGAAGCCGAGGTCCGGCGTGATCCCGCTGCGCCGGAGTATGCGCACGGCCTCGTTGTTCGTCGCGACGCTGGAGCGCTTGTTGAACGACTCGAGCCCCTCGTCGGTGCACGACTCCACGCCGATGTAGACGTTGGTCAGGCCCAGCCCCGCCCATCGCTCCACCAGGTCGGGGTTGGCGCAGATGAAATCCGCCCTGCCGAAGCACCAGTAGTTCTTCCGGATGCCCCGCCTGGCGACGGCGTCCGCGATCGCCTGCACGCGCGGGCGGGAGACGAAGAAGTTGTCGTCGAATATGTACACGTACCGCTCCTCGATCCGCTCCAGCTCCTCGGCGACGAGCTCCGGGGACCGCATCCGGTACCTCCCCCCCGTGAAGTCCCATATGCAGCAGAAGGTGCACCGGAACGGGCACCCCTCGCTCGTGCGGAGCACGGCGATGGGACCGACGCCGAAGACGTGGTAACGCATCCTGTACGCGGCGGAGATCTTCCTGTCCGGAAACGGCTCGCCGTCGAGCGATTCCGGGAGGGCGCGGGCTGGGGTGCGAACCATCTTCCCGCCGCGGCGGATGTAAAAACCGGGGACCAGGCGCAGGTCGCCGCCGGCCTCGAGCGTGTCCGCGAGTTCCGCGAGCGCGGGGACGCCCGGACCGATGCCGACCGCGTCCACGAACGGTTCGTCGAAGTCGCCGGGCATGAACGTGGGGTGGTATCCCCCCACCACCGTCACCAGGCCGGGATCGCAGCGTTTGGCCCGCCGGAGAAGCTCCCTGACGGCGTAGACCTGGGAGGTAAAGCAGCCCATGCAGACCATCCCCGGCTTGAAGTCAGCGATCGCCGACTCGACGTCCCTCTTCTCGAAGACGAGGTCCAGCAGGCGGGTCTCATGACGCGGCGCGAGGCTCGCCGCGAGGAGCTCGAGGCCGAGCGGCTCGAACGCCGCCAGATCCATGAGCCCCGATGCGGCGCACTCGGGGGGGTTGATGAACAGCACCCGCATAGGTCCCTCGTTACCCCGTCACGGGGCGGACGCCGGGCTGAAGCTCCGCGCCCGCTCCCCGACTCCCCGCCCGCCGCCCACCCTGCGGAGGTACCACCGCCCCAGCGCCCGACCCGCCGCCCCGAAGACGAGTTGTTCCCTGACGCGCCGCGACGGGCAGAGCAGAAACGGGAGGTAGAGAAAATTCGACCAGACCATCGCGATGCCGAAATCGAGACTCTTCCTGTCGGTGATGTAGCGGGGGACCGGGGCGAGGAGGCGCAGGCCGAAGCTCTCGTACAGGCCGAGCTCGGGATCCAGCCGCCGCGGGGTGCCGTCGCTCCCCCGTACGCGCATCTCCATATACTCGCGCGCCGTGCGCGGATCCGCGCCGTCGGGCCGGTTCCCGGCCCGGGTCCGGTCGCGGAGCCACCGGGCGTAGCCGGGCATCCGGCCGACGAGGGCGATCCCCCGAAGGCGCAGGCAGGCGCACCTGCGCGCCGCGGCGTCGATCAGCGCCTCCGCGGCCCCGATGAAGTAGCCGTGCGGGTGCACCGCCAGATTCACGCCGAACAGCCAGTTACCCCGGGGATCGTGGGTGGTGATGTAACCGTCCGCGGTGATCTCGCTCCACGAGGCGGCGAGGGGCCTGCGGGGGTCGAAGCGGAGCTTCATCAGATTGACATGCCCCCAGATCTCGCCCTGCGCGTCCTCGAAACAGAGCTGCCCCTCCGGAAAGATCGCGCGCTGCGAGATGAAATGGCCGCGGTCGAACTGGACGCCGTTCCGCCAGGCGATGGATTCCACCCAGCAGAGACGCTCGATGTCCCGCTCCTCGATCTCGCGAACGCGCATCGGATCTCCCGCGCGGCCGGCGGCCCCGGATCGAACCGTGCACGAAGCCGTGCCGCTACCGGCGACAGTGCACGGTAGCACATCGGGATGCCTGACGCCAGACTCCTCGACGACGACGCGGTCGAAGGGTGCGGAAAGGCCCCGGTCGCCCTTACCGCCTTCGGCGGGGATCTCGCCCGCCTCGATCGGGCGGCGCGACGAGATCGCCGCCTCTCCCCCCCTCGCCCGTTCCGCACGCGCGGGGCGTTTTACCGTGCCATCGGCGGCGCGCTGTGGTATAAGCATCCGTGCGCGCGGCACGGCGCCTGTTTCCTCGTCTTTGAAAGGAGGGTTCGAATGGCCGCCATCGATCGCATCCATGCACTGGAGATCCTCGATTCCCGGGGAAATCCGACAATCCGGGTCTTCCTTCGCCTCGACGACGGGCGTGTTTTCGTCGCGTCGGTGCCGTCCGGGGCCTCCACCGGCGAGAACGAGGCGGTGGAACTCCGCGACGGAGACGGAAAACGTTACGGCGGCAAGGGGGTACTCCGCGCCGTCGAGAACGTCAACCGGGTCATCGCCCCGGCCCTGAAAGGGAAGGACCCGTCGCGCCAGGCCGAGCTGGACCGCCTGATGATCGAGCTGGACGGGACGCCGAACAAGGGCGTGCTGGGCGCCAACGCCATCCTCGGCGTGTCGATGGCGGCGTCGAAGGCGGCGGCGGAGGCGGCGGGCCGGCCGCTCTACGCCTACCTGGGCGATGGAGACGCGGTGCGCCTCCCCGTGCCGATGATGAACATCCTCAACGGCGGCAAGCACGCCGACAACAGCGTGGACTTCCAGGAGTTCATGGTGATGCCGGTCGGCGCGCCCACCTTCGCCGAGGCGCTTCGCTACGGCGCCGAGACGTTCCACGCGCTCAAGAAGATCCTCTCCAAGAAGGGGTACGCGACGAGCGTGGGCGACGAGGGCGGCTTCGCCCCCGACCTCAGGAGCGACGCCGAGGCGTGCGAGCTGATCGTCGAGGCGATACAGGCGGCGGGGTACGAGCCCGGCAAGGACGTCGCGATCGCCCTCGATCCCGCCGCGAGTTCCTTCTTCGAGGGGGGGAGCTACCTTCTCGCCAAGTCGGGGCAGGGGCCGAAATCCAGCGCGGAGATGACCGCCCTCTACGAGCGCTGGATCACCGACTACCCGATCGTCTCCATCGAGGACGGGCTCGCCGAGAACGACTGGGACGGGTTCCGCGAACAGACGGCGCGGCTCGGCGGCAGGATCCAGATCGTCGGCGACGACCTGTACGTCACCAACACCCGCTTCATCGAGCGCGGGATCAGGGAGAAGGCGTCCAACGCGGTGCTCATCAAGCTGAACCAGATCGGCACCGTCACCGAGACGATCGAGGCGATACGGATGTGCCGCGAGGCGGGCTGGAACTACGTGATCTCCCACCGCTCGGGAGAGACCGAGGACACGTTCATGGCCGACTTCGCCGTGGCGATGGGCGGCGGCCAGATCAAGACCGGCTCCGCCTGCCGCAGCGAGCGGACCGCCAAGTACAACCGCCTGATCGAGATCGAGGCGGAGGCGGGACGCGCGGCGGTCTTCTCGAACCCGTTCCCCGGCGGCCGATGACCGGCGCCGGCCGCACCGGATGAACCGACGCCCGATCTCCGCGCTTTTGTGGGTCTGCGTCCTCCTCTCGGGGGCCGCCGGGCTCGTCTACGAGGTGCTCTGGGCCAGGTACCTCGCCATCCTGTTCGGCAACACGACCCACGCCTACACCGTCGTGCTGGCGACGTTCATGGGGGGGCTCGCGCTGGGCGCCTTCTCCCTCGGGCGGCTGGCCGACCGGATGCGCGAGAAACTCCTCCTCTACGCCCTCGCGGAGATCGGCATCGCCCTCTTCTGCGTCTGGACGCCCCGCCTCGTCGCCTTCTCGAGGACCCTCTACCTCGCGGCGGTCCGGACATGGCCCCCGCAGTCGTGGCAGCTCACCGCCCTGCTCTGCGCCATCGGCGCGGCGATCATGCTCCCGCCGACCATCCTGATGGGCGGAACCATCCCGGTCCTGAGCGCCGCCCTCACCTCCTCCTTCTCCGCGCGCGGGAGAACGGTGGCGCGCCTCTACTACCTCAACAGTTTCGGCGCCGTGCTGGGGACGCTCGCCTGCGGCTACTACCTTGTCCACCGCCTCGGCCTCGGCTTCACGCTCCTGGCCGCGGCGGCGGTCAACCTGGCGGTCGGCGGCGCCGTGCTGGGCATCCGGCTCGTCTCGGGGCGCCGGACGGCGCCCTTGCCGGGCGAAGGGGCGGCGGCCGGGGCTGCGCCCCGCCCGTATCCGCCTCTCCTCGCCGCGATCGCCCTCGCCGCGCTCTTCGTCTCGGGAGCGGCGGCGATGCTGTACGAGCTGGTCTGGATCCGGCTGCTCTCGCTCGTGTTGGGCTCCTCGACGTACTCGTTCTCGGCGGTCCTGGCCACGTTCATCTCCGGCATCACGATCGGCGCCTTCATCGTCTCGCGGCGCCCGCCGCGAGAGAACGCCGCGTTCCGCGCGCTCGGCCTGTGCGAGGCCTGCGCCGGGCTCCTCCTCATCCTCTCCATCCCGTTCTACGAGCGGCTCCCGTACCTGTTCATGCGCCTCTCGGACCTGCTCTCGAAGAGCCCCGCCTCCTTTCCGCTCTACGAGGGGCTGAAGCTGCTCGTCTCGTTTCTCGTGATCCTGCCGCCGACCGTCTTCCTCGGCATGACCCTCCCGCTCGCGGGCATCGTGGTGCCCCACGGGCAGGCGCGGCTCGGGCGGGGCGTCGGCGGCGTCTTCGCCGCCAACACGGCGGGGAACATCGCGGGGGCTCTCGGAACGGGGCTCGCCCTCATCCCCGCCCTCGGCCTGAAGACGACGATGGAGCTCGGCATCGCGGCCAACCTGGGGCTCGGCATCCTCATCGTAGCTGTGGACCGCGTTCCGTCCGCCGCGCGAAAAACCGCCTTCTGCCTTCTCCTCGTCGCGGCGTTCGCCGGCTATCGGGCGCTCGTGCCGGCCTGGAACAACGCCCACTTCACCCTGCAGGTGTTCAGGCCGGAGGACACCCCCGTGTACCCCTCCCCGAGCGCGATCGAGGCGGGACGGAACCTCCTCTACTACCGGGACGGGGCGAACGCGACCGTGGCCGTGATCGACGGAGGCGACGAGTACCGGGCCCTGTTGGTGAACGGAAAGGTGGACGCCTCCACGGGGGGGGATATGTCCACGCAGCTCCTCCTGGCGCACCTCCCGCTGACGCTCCTGCCGTGTGCAGAGGACGTGCTGGTCATCGGGCTCGGCGCGGGGGTCACGGCGGGGGCGGCCGCGCGCCATCCGATCAAGACCCTGGACGTCGTCGAGCTCTCCGCGGAGGTCGCCGAGGCGTCCGCGTTCTTCTCCGAGGTGAACGATCGCGTGCTCGAGGAGCCGCGCCTGCGCCTCTTCCTCGAGGACGCCCGGACCTACGTGCAGCGGACCGGCGCGGCGTACGACCTGATCATCTCGGAACCGTCCAACCCCTGGATGAGCGGCGTCGGCGACCTGTTCTCCGCCGAGCATTTCAGGGACTGTCTCGGCATCCTGAAGGAACGGGGGGTGATGGCGCAGTGGGTCCAGACGTACGAGTTGGACGACGACACGTTCAAGATCGTCGTCAAGACGTTCCTCTCCGTCTTCCCGCACGCGTCGCTCTGGGAGATCGACGGGAACAACACGCTCCTCATCGGATCGCGCGGCCGCCTGGAGCCGGATCTGGAGGCGTCCGCGAGGCGCCTCGCCTCGCCGCGCCTGCAGGAGCAACTGCAGCCCATCGGCCTGAAGGACCTGTTCACGCTCCTCTGCCTCCAGATCGCCTCCGACGCCGGCCTTCGCGGCTCGGTGCGGAGCGAGCCGGTCGTGCAGAGCGTCTACTCCCCCCTCCTCGAGTACCGCGCCCCGCGCGCCCTCTATACCGGATCGTACGTCAGGACCTACCTCCAGCACCTCGACGAGCGCCCGTACGCCGCCGCGAAACACGACCTCCTGCTGAAGCCGTACCTCGAAACCGGCCCCGTCCCCGCCGACGCCCTGAGGAACCTGCTCGGCTTCCTGAAGAAGGCGAAGGGCGGATACTTCGCCTACCTCTCCCTCCCGGTCCTCGATACGCTACGCCGGGAGGCGCCGGGGGACCGGGAGCTGTTCCTCTCCTGGCTCGCCTCGGACCTGGCCCCGCTCCACGCCCGGCTCTGCGAAATCGAGGAGCGCATCCGCGGAGGCGACCGGGACATCCGAACGCTGGAGGTCGCCGCCGGCCTTTTGCTGAAAAGGTACCTGATGCTCCGCTCGTTCCTCGCGCCCCGCCTCGCCGCCGAGACGCTGGAGCGAATGGCGCGGTGCGCAGAGCTCGCGGGACGGGACGCCGCGCGGATCTACCGGCTGATGTCGAAGCTCTCCCTGCACGAGCGCGACTACGGCGGGTCGTTCGCGTACCGGCGGAAGGCGGAGGCGTTGTCGGAGGCCGAAAACGGAAATGCGGTCAGGCGCCAAACGAAGCGGGATCCCCGCCGATAGCCGGGATCGGCCCCCGCTCCCCCGCGCCGGGGAACTCATTGTGCCGACGGAGATCGACGCGATATGAAACGGCCCGTTCGCCTCCTGCTTCTCTTCGCGATAGCCCTCTGCGCCGGCTGCCGCCTCGTCGAGCCCGCCCCGCCTCCGTCCCTCTGCATCCTCCACACAAGCGACATCCACGGCCACATCCTCCCCCAGAGGGTCGCCGGCGAGAGGCATCGGATCGGCGGAGCGGCGGTTTTAGCCGGCTGCGTGAAGAAGATCAGGGAGGAGAACGCCCGCAGGGGAATCCCCACCCTCCTCCTCGACGCGGGGGACTTCTACATGGGGACGCCGGAGGGGGACTCCTCGGGGGGACAGGCCCTCGTCGAGGTGATGAACGCGCTGGGCTACGACGCCCTCGCCGTCGGAAACCACGACTGGGACGGGGGCGTTGCGCGCCTGCGCGGGCTCGCGGAGCGGGCCGCGTTCCCGTTCCTCGGGGCAAATGTGATCGTGCGGGAGACGGGGCAGACGCCCGCCTTTCTCCGGCCGCACATCGTCAAGGACTGCGGCGCCGTGCGGGTGGGCGTGGCGGGGGTCACGCTGGAGGATTCGACGCCGATGCCGATACCCGGGACGGCCGCGAGCATCGTCTGCCTGGAGCCGGAGGAACAGCTCGGGAACTCCGTCGACGCGCTGCGGCGCGACCGCGCCGGCCTCGTAATCGTCCTGAGCCATCTCGGGCTGAACGGGGACAAGCGGTTAGCCCGAAAGGTCGAAGGCGTCGACCTGATCCTCGGCGGTCATTCGCACCTGGCGCTGCGTGAGCCGTTCCGCTCGCCCGAGCACGGCACGCTCATCCTCCAACCGGGAAGCTACGGCAGATACCTCGGGAAGCTCGATCTGACGCTGGATCCTCGGTCGAAGCGGGTGGCACGGTACGACTACGCGCTCATCCCCCTCACGGAGAATCGGTGCGCCCCCGACGCCGCGATGGAGGCGCGCGTGGACAGGTGGCGTGCGAGGGCGGGGAATCGCTTCGACGAGATCGTCGGCTGGTCTGAGTCCGATTTCCTGAAGAATCGGGAGGGGGTCGCGATGCTCGGCGAGATGATCGCCGACGGGATGCGGGAGGCGACCGGGGCGCAGATCGCCTTCAACCAGCGGCACGGCATCCGCGGCCCCCTGCTCGAGGGGGAGATCAGGTACCGCGACGTCTACGCGATCATCCCGTTCGACGACACGCTCTGGACCGTCCGCCTCACCGGGAAGCAGGTCCGGGGGATACTGGAGAGGGTCCTCTCATTCCGCCGGCCCGACAACCTCAGGTTCTCGGGTCTCACGGTCGACTACGACCCGTCCGCCCCCCGCAACGCGCGGCTATCTGCGGCCGCCTGCGGCGAAACGCCCCTGGACGACGAGGAGGTCTACCTCGTGGCGCTCAACACCTACCTCGTGAAGTGGGGATTCATCCGGGACCTGGTCGCGGAAGGGAGCGCCCTCACCGACACCGGCATCATCGCGCGCGATATGCTGCGCGACCATATCCGCGCGCACAGCCCGGTCTCCGCGAAACGGTTCGCCGCGCGGCGTCTCGTCGCGGTCGAGCGCACGGCGGGCGGCGGGCCTCGCGGGGCTGCCGCGCGGGGCGCCGGCCGACGCGCGGACGATCATCAGCCGCCCCGGCAGGACGGTCGCGAGGGCGCGCTGAACGTCCCCGGCCGGAACTGACGGGGGGGGCGCCGCCGCGAAAGCCCCGTCCTCGCAGGCGGCCCGGGGAGAACGGGTGACGAGGAGGCGCGCCGCGCACGCGGGGACCTCAGCCGGCAGGCGGCGGCGCATCCGCGGGATCGGCGCAGATTGAGTCGAGCCAGTTCTCTATCCCCTGCGTCAGCATCCTGAGCGGCGGTTCGGAGATCCTCTCGTTGCCCGGGAAATCCTCGTAGCCGAAGTTGTGGTTGCTGTCCGGGATGATCAGCATGTCCTTCTGCACGTTCAGCTCGTCGTAGAGCCGCCGGTTGTAGTCGATGACCGCCTTCGAATCGCAGTCCGCGAGCACGATCAGCACCTTCTTGCGGGCCGGGAGCGGGAGGTGCTGGAAGAGCGCCAGCGGGCCCGCCATCCGGTCCCACTCCCTGGGGGGGATATCCAGACCGGTGGCGCGCTTGATCTTGGCGAGGTAATCCCTCTTGTCGATCTCGCGGTACTTCCCCGGGGAAGGGAAGTTGCCCGCGGAGATGGCGATGATGTTCGCAACCCGCTCGTCCGTCGCCCCGGTCGCGAACGCGATCGCCGCCCCCAGCGAGTGCCCCATGATGGTGAGCGTGTCGCGCCTGACGGGGAGCTGCTCCGTCATGTAGGCTATCGCCGCCTTCGCGTCCGCCGTGAAATCGAGCCCCACCGGGCGGCCGATATTGGAGATCGAGGGCGACTTCCCGAACCCGCGCAGGTCGAAACCGAAGACGAGGTAGCCGCGGCGCGCGAGCCCCTTCATCAGGGCGCGGTAGAACGCGGTGTCCTTGCCGTCGGGGAGCGTCCCGTGACAGAAGAGGACGCCGTGCCGGGGCCGCCGGAGCAAGGAGGCCGGGTAGTAGACCTTCCCGGCGAGGGCCTTGTTCGCCGGCCCCTCGAACGACACCTTGACGACGCGGACGCGCAGGTTCGAGAGGAACCGCTCGACGCGCGGGCCGGCGACGAGCCCCGCGACGAGGAAGACCGCGGCGAGCGCCGCGCGCGACCGGGCGATGGCGACGATTCTGCTGGGCATGCGGCATGCTCCGAATAGGGCGAGGGGAGGGGGGAAAGTATACCCGACGCGGGGGGGGAAAGGCACGGGGAATCGGCGCCTGTCACGAAAACGCACGCGTTGGGGAGGGCGGGAGGGAAGGTCAGGGGCGCGGGGATGCGGCCCCCGCCTCGGCCGCCGGGACCACGGCGACCGAGACGGCGAGCGGGTGCAGGACGGAGTCGAGGTACGCCTGCTCCCCGCCGGGCACGTAGCGCACGGGACAGAAGACGTAGACGGTGAAGGTGTAGTTCCCCTTGGGCATCGACTCGATGCTGGTGAGCGTGTAGCCCGAGTTGGCGATCTGGCCCTTGAATTGGCACGGTTCGTCCGGCGTCGCCTCGTCGTCGGAGTAGAAGAGCTTCTTCCCGATCATCGCCATCCCCGGGTCGAAGATCGTGAGCGTCATGATCGTCCCCTGCGGGCCGTGCGCGAGCTTCCACCGGTACGGCCCCGAATCGAGCGCCGCCTCTCCCCCCGGCTTCCCGGTGATCGCGATGCCGCTCCTGTTCCGCTCGTTGCACCAGGTCATCCCCTTCGCCTCCGGGGAGAGGTCGTCGGTGATCCGCATCGTGACGCTGCGGGCGATGGCGCTCAGGGGGAACGGGATCTGGAGGAGCGACGGGAACTCGCAATGGTACGGGTAGTAGGCGCTGTCGCTGTCGATCGTCGCGCTGTGGAAGGGGCCGGCCAGTCTCAGGGCGCTCTTGACCCGCCGCGAGACCCGCACGGGGCCGTCCACGTATCCGACCGGCGTGCAGGAGAAGTCGTCCTGCGTCCAGGTCGCCTCCCCGAGCAGCTTCAGGTCGAGCGTCAGGCGGAGCTTGTACAGGTCGTAGATGTTGCGGCCGTCACCCCCCGCCGCCTCCGTCAGGGCGAAGAACGACGGGACCTGTATCGCCTTTCGGTACGGGAAGCCGAGGACGTAGTAGGGGCTCGTCACCCAGTCCCTCCGCGGGTCGTAGGTTACGTAGTCGGTCTCCGACCGCGGCGCCGTCTTCTCGAAGGCAAAGAGGTAGAGCCGGCGTTCGGGCCCGCCCAGCGGATCCGAGACGGTGATCTCCGCCCCTTCGACCGCCCCCGCGGGAAGGGGCTCCCCTCCCCTCTTCTCCCCCGCGTCCCGGTACAGGAAGAGGATCTCGTCCGCCGGGCCGAGCGCGCCGCGCCTCTTCCCGGTCGTCCCCCCGCCGTAGGTCGTGTAGATCAGCGCGCCGTCCCTGTCCCGCTCGTCTATCTGGAACGGGGCGGGATCGAGGCGCCCGTTCTTCACGGCGAACGCCCCGATTCGCTCGTAACGGGCGCCGAGCATCCCCGAGACCTGGCGCCCGCGGAGGATCACGACGTCGTTGATCCGTCTCGCGGCGCCGCCCGGGGCTCCCTGGGCAGACGCGACGCGGGGGGCGGAGAGGGCGGAGAGGACGGCGATCGCCGCGACGAACCGCGGGAGGCGCCCCGAAGACGTTTTCGTTCGCATCGCGCGCTTCCCCCCGGACAGGACCGCCTTCGCGACGGCGGCAGGGAGCATGGTAGCACGGACAGCCTTCCCGGTCAAACACCGCACCTCCTTTCGACGTTCCCAAGCCCGCCTCGCCGTGCTAGAATGCTATCCGTGATGAGGACGCGCACCACCCCCGCCGCGGCGCTCCTCGCCCTCGCGGCGGCGCTGCTCGCCGCCGGGTGCGGGAAGCCCGACGACTACCGCCCGCGTTACTTCTCGTTGCGCGAGGAGACCCGGCGGAAGATCGCCGACCTCGACGCGGCGCGGCGCGCCGACCGAGCCCGCTACGAGCAGCGCCTCATCGGCTACGAGGCGGAGTTGCGGCGGCTCCGCGCCGAGCTGGCCGCCGCCCGGCAGTTCCCCGCCGGCGCGGACGCCCCCGGCATCCCGCCCCGGGCCTCCCCGCAGGCGCAGGATTCGGCCTCCCCGGCGCAGGCCCTCGCCGCCCTCGCCGAGCCGGTCGATCCCGCCGCCGAGGAGGAGGAGACCGTCGCCTCCCTCGTCGAGGCGTTCATCCAGGACTACGAGGGGCTCATCGACGAGGGGAGGCGGGCGCGGTTCCGCAGCGACTTCTCCGCCTACCTCGCCCTCCTCAGGGACGACACGCACGCCCTCCCGGCCTCGCAGAGAAAGGACGCCGCCCTTCGGGACCTCCGCGCCCGGGCCGAGGCCGCAACGAGCGAGCGCGAGCGCCTCCAGCTCAGGGAACGGATCTCGATGATCGAAGGGGCGAGCGCCGAGGACCTTCCGGGGGTGCTCGACTACTACCACCGCCTCGACGGCATCCAGACCATGAACCGGCTCCTCGACGAATACGAGATCCCCCGCGAGGAGCTCGCCGCCGCGGGGATCGAGCCGCCGCCGAGGAGCAGCTGGCAACCCGAGGCGCGCGAGGTCGCGGTCAACCTGCGTTCCTTTGCGGAGCAGTACGAAGCGTTCATCCCCTCAGGGATGCGCGAGCAGTTTCGCCGCGACAGCGCGGCGTGCGTGGCCGCGCTCTCCGCCAGGCCCTCCGACGAGGAGGTCGTCGCGCGGCGCAACGCGATGCTCAGCGACATCCGGGAGCGCGCGGCGGCGGCAGGCCCGGAACGGCAGGAACGGTTCACCCGGCGCATACGGGAGCTCGAGACGGGCTCCCTCGACGCCGTCCGGGAACGGATGCAGGCGGAGCGCCTGAACGAGGTCTCCGCGCTCGTGGAGAAATACTCGATCCCGCGGCATGAACTCAGGGAGTCGGGGGTCTGGTACCAGCAAAGGCGCCGCCGCTAGGCCCGCGGCCCCGCCCGTCTTCCCCGGGAAAGGCGGTTTGATTCAGGCCATGCAACAGGCACCGGGCGCCGCCGAGGCGCCGGAAACCGTCATCCTCGTCCCCGGCCCGCTCTCCGACCGGGAGGGGCGCCGGCTGCTCGAGGAGATCGTGCGCGCCGCCGGCGGGGGGGCGTCCCGCATCGCGCTCGATCTCTCGGAACTGGAGCGTCTGGACAGCCGGGGATGCGCCTGGCTCATCCGCGCCGTGCGGGCCGCGCGGCGCCGCGGCGCGCAGGTCGGGCTCCGCGGGGAATGCGGGGAGGCCGCCGAGGTCATCGAGCTCCTCTCGAAAAGCTTCGCCGAGGACCGGCCGCGCCCGCCCGCCTCGGCCGGTTTCCTTGAATCGCTGGGGAACAAGGCGTTCCGCGCCCGGGAGGAGCTCCTGGACGCGTGGCGTCTCGCCGTGGACGCCGTCTACTGGTCGTTCATCGCGCCGTTCGAGGGAAGGGGACTGCGGTGGAAGGGGCTCGTCACCGAGATCGAGGATATCGGCATCCGCGCCATCGGCATCGTCTCCCTCCTCAACTTCCTTCTCGGCCTCGTCATCGCGATGCTCTCGGCCGCCCAGGCATCCACCTTCGGGGTTCAGATCTACGTCGCGAGCCTCGTGGTGATGGGGTTCGCCCGGGAACTCGCCCCGATCATGACCGGGATCGTGGTCTCCGCCCGCACCGGCTCGGCGATCGCCGCGGAGCTCGCCACGATGAAGGTCTACGAGGAGATCGACGCCCTGAAGGGGATGGGGTTGAGCGTGTCGAAGTTCCTCATCGCCCCGAAGGTGCTCGCGACCCTCGTCGCGGTGCCGATCCTCACCGCCATAGGGTTCGTGACCGGCGTCGCGGGGGGGTTCTTTTTGAACGCCATATCCCTCGACTTCACCTTCGACCGATGGTGGGAACAGACGATCCAGGCCTCCACCGTCCGCGACCTGGTGCAGGGGGGGGTCAAGGCGTTCAGCTTCGCCGTCATCATCGTGATGGTCGGCTGCCATAACGGCCTCCGCGTCACCGGGGGTGTGCGGGGGGTGGGGATGGCGACCACGCGGGCGGTCGTGATGGACGTCTTCTTGATCGTGGTCGCGGACCTGCTGTTCACGACGATCTTCTACTACTTCCTCTAGGGGGGCGCGGTGGAACGGAAACCGATCGTGGAGGTGCGCGACCTCGTGGCGGGCTACGGGGACTACCTCGTCCTCGACCGCGTCTCCATGGACGTGTACGAAGGGGAGATCATCGCGGTGATCGGCGGGTCCGGCTGCGGGAAATCCACCCTCCTGAAGAACATGGTCGGTCTCTTGCGGCCGGTCTCGGGCTCGATCCGCTACTGGGGGAGGGAGATCACCGCGATGGACGAGGAGGAGCTCGCCGAGCTCCTCCGGAAGCTGGGGATCGCGTTCCAGTCCGGCGCCCTCTTCAACTCGATGACCGTGGGCGAGAACATCTCCCTGCCGATGGAGGAGTACGGGGATATGGACCAGGAGCTCAGGGAGATCCTGGTCGGCATCAAACTCGACCTGGTCGGGCTGTCGGGCACCGGCGACCTGATGCCGGACGAGCTTTCCGGGGGGATGAAGAAGCGCGTCGGCTTCGCCCGCGCGATCGCGATGGATCCCCGGATCGTCTTCTTCGACGAGCCGTCGACCAGCCTCGACCCGATCATCGCGGCGGGCCTGGACAAGCTCATCCTCGAGATGCGGCGCCTCCTCGGGATCACCGTGTTCGTGGTCACGCACGACCTCGGCTCGATACGCCTGATCGCCGACCGGATCGTGATGCTGGACCGGGGCAGGGTCATCTTCACCGGGACCGTCTCCGACGTGGAGAAGACCGGCGTCGCGCGGGTCAGGCAGTTCTTCGACCGGCAGCCGGACAAGACGATCGAGGCGCGGGGCGTCGCTACGGTGTAAGGCGTAACGGAAAAGGGGCGGAACGGGGTGAGCCGATGGCAACGAAAAACCAGAAGGTCAAGGTGGGCGTCTTCATGGTCTTGGGCCTCGCGCTGATCGTCGCCATCTTCCTGATGGTGACGATCAAGAACCGCGAGCCGATGGACACGTACTATATCCTCTTCACCGAGAGCGTGAGCGGACTCGGGAAGGACTGCGCGGTCCTGTACCGCGGCGTCCCGGTCGGGACGGTCCGGGAGGTCCGGGTCTCCGACCAGAACGAGGTGATCGCGAGCGTGGGGATCGCCACCCGGCGGGTCACCCTCCGCCAGGGAACCGTCGCCACGCTCGCGATGAGCAACCTGATGGGCGGGATGCAGGTCGAGCTGAGCGGCGGGGACCCCGGCGCCCCTCCGATCGAGCCCGGCTCGACCATCCCCTCCAAGACCTCGATCATGGAGAACGTGACCCAGGATCTGCCCAAGATACTGGAGAACATCCAGACCATCCTCGTCAAGCTCGACCGCTCGATCGGGGAGGTCAACACCGACCGGATCGGATCGCTGCTGCGGAACGCCGACGAGGCGATCGTGACCGCCAACACGACGCTTGAGGAGATCACCGCATTCCTCAAGACCACCCGGGGGACGATCCTGAACACCGAATACGAGATCACCAGGACGATGCGGAACCTGAACGAGGCGATCGCGCAGGCGACCCGCGCCTTCTCGCGCCTGAGCGAGGAGCCGTCGTCGGTCTTCTGGGGGCGCCGGGAGCCGCACGAGCCGCACGCCAAATGAAGGGGGCGGATGCGGCCTGAACGACAGGGCCCCGCGCGCCGGCGCGCCCGCGCGCGGATCGACACCGAGAAACGGGGGGATGGAATGAAGAGAACAGTGCTGGCTGCGCTGATCGCGCTCGGGGCGGCGTCGTGCGCCTCCCGCATCCGCACCGACTACTACCTGATCGACACGGAGCCGTCGCCGCCGAGGGCGGCGGAACGCCTCCCGCTGACCGTCGCCGTCAACAACGTCCGCGCCCCGTCCCGCTACCTCGACCAGATGAACTACCGCGCCCCGGGGTTGCGGGCGGGGTTCTACGAGTACAGCCGCTGGATGGAGCCGCCGGCCGAGATGGTGCAGCGGGCGTTGTGCCACGCCCTCCGGCAGTCGGGCCTCTTCGAGAAGGCGGATCCGTCCAACGGCGCCTGGAACCCGGACCTCGTCCTCCAGTGCACGATCCTCGCCTTCGACCAGGTGCGGGAGAAGGACGGCGAGTACGCGGAGTGCGCGCTCGCGATGGAGCTGGTGCAGCGGGAGAAGGGGAACGCGGTCTGGTCGAAGGAGCTGCGCGTCCGGGTCCCGCAGGAGAGGAGGGGCGGGTTCGCCGAGGCGATGAGCGAGGCGGTGGCGAAAACGCTCGCCGAGGCGGTCGGCGACATGGCGGAATCCGCCGAACTCCGGAAACTGGCGAAGGATGCGCTGCGCGCGGCATCCGTGCCGCCCACGGCTCCCCTCACACCACCGACCGCACCGTGAATTTCCCGTGCAGGGCGGGACGGCTCGTCTTCAGGACGTGGCAGATCTCCTCGGCCAGGTTGCGCGCGACCGCCTTGATCCGCTTGACCTCGTCCCGCTCCAGGGTGAGGAGCTTGCTCTCGCGGTAGTCCCGCACGAGCGCCGCCAGCTCGTTGGAATCGTTCCTCGAGACGACCGCGTCGATGATCCGCATCCGCTCCTTGTGGTCCTCGGGGAGCTCGGCGGACTCCTCGGAGGCGATCTCCAGCATCCGCCGCGCCTCGTCGGGGGAGACCGGGAAACGCAGCACCCTCTCGGCGCCCTGCGCCCTCACCATCAGCTTGGTGGCGGCGAGGGGGGTCCGGGCGGAGTGGAGCACGAAGTAGGTCTCGGGCCCCGCCCCGTCCGCGCTCCCCTGTCGCGGCACGCCGACGACCTTCACGAGCCCGTGCCCCTTGTAGACTATCGTATCGCCGATGCTGAACATGGTCTCCTCCCGCGGGTATGCGCACAACGAAACGCGTCGTCTGGAATAGGGGGACACTATACCACAGACCGGCCCGGGTGACGGCATAAAAGACGTTACGGCCGGCCGGAGGGGCCCCCTCGCCCGGGATCGGCGGGGAACGCCGACGGGACGAGCGGGAGGCGCTTCAGCGTCCGGACGGTTTCGAGTATCGCGCGCCCGGAATCCTTCGCCGCCGCGGACATCTCCCGCAGGACGCGCGACGCCTGCCGCCGGTCCCGCGCATGGACCATCGTGTAGAGCGCGTACGGCCAGGACGGGGCGGTCCGCCGCGCGTAGCAGTGGCTCACGGCCTCGAACGAGGCCAGGGCCCGCCCCGCCTCCCCCACCCTCTCCCGCGGCACCTTCCAGGCGACGAGCGCGTGGTAGCCCAGGCCGAGCGCGCGCCCGTCGAGCACGGCGCCGAACCGTCGCATCCGGCCGGAGGCGAGGCACGCGCGGACCGCCCCGACCGTCCCCGGCGGGAACGGCGCCGAAACGAGCGGCAGGTCGTTCGGGATCCTCCCAAGCGCCGCGCGGGGGCGCGCCCCGCCGGCCGGGCGCGGCGCCGGGATAGGCCCGCGGGAGATTTCCCCGCCTTTTCCTCCGCGGACGCCGAGATCGAAAACCACGCCGAGCTTGAAGAGGCGCGTCGCGGGAAGCACGAGCATCCGCCGCGGACGGATCAGGCGCCGCAGCTCCCCCAGCCGCCGGCGCCGCTCCGCCGGCGACGCGCTCGCGAGCGTAAACCAGACGTTGAGCGGATGGCGCCGGAGGTAGTTGTGCGTGACGCCCGCGAGCGCCCCGATGCGGGCGGCGGCCGCGCGGACTTTCAGGCGCGGGACGGAGACGGCGACGAGAACGGTGTCGAGGCCGCACGCCCGCGCGTCCCAGCGCGGCCCGATGCGCCGGACGATCCCCTGCGCCTTGTACCCGGCGATGCGGTGAAGCAGCCGTTTTTCGGAAATGCGCGCCCGCCGCGCGACCTCGGCGTACGGGCGCCTGCAGACCGGGAAGCTGTCCTGCAAGGCGGCCAGGACGCGGCGGTCGGTCGCGTCCAGCCGCATCCCCGCCCTCCCCCTTGCGCGCATCCGCATCTTCCTCCGTTGTCTCGCGGGAACGATGGACACGGGCCTCCGCCGCGCGGTTCGCGGCGCCGCCCCGCCCCGCCCCCTCACCCCGGCGTGCACCCGGCCTCCCCCGCCAGCATCTCCCCGCTCCCGGCGTAGGCCCGCGCGCGGCACCCGCCGCAGATTTCGCGGTACGCGCACGCCTTGCAGGGCGCCCCGAGTCTCGACGGATCGCGCAGGGAACGGAGGACTGTTGACTTGTCCCAGATCTCCCCGAGCCCCGCGAGCCGGACAGAGCCCGCCGATACGGGCAGGTAGCCGCAGGGGAAGATTTCGCCGGTGTGCGACACGAAGACGACGCTCCGGCCGCAGAGGCACCCGCTCCCCGCGGCGCTCCCGCCGGTTGTGGAAGGCGGACCGGCGGGACCGCGCTCGGCGGCGAAGCGGGCGTATTGCGGCGCGCAGGTGAGCCGCGCCTCGAGACCGTACGAGCCGGCGCGGGCGTGGAACCAGCTGAAGAGCTCGTGCCCCTCGCCGCGGCCGAGCGCCTCGTCTCTCGCGAGTTCGAGGCCGCAGCCCACGGGCACAAGGACGAACAGGTGGACCGCGTCGGCCCCCTCGTGCGCGGCGAGCCGGAAGACGCCCGGGATATCCGCGCGGTTCCCGCGGCAGACCGTCATGTTCACCTGCGTGCCCAGCCCGGCGGCCTTGAGCGTCCGCAGCCCCCGCAGCGCCGCCTCGAACGCGCCCTCGACCCCCCGCACCCGGTCGTGCGTTTCGGCGCCGGCGCCGTCGAGGCTCACGCTCGCCCGCCTCACGCCCGCCTTCTTCAGCGCCGCCGCGACGCCCGGCTCGACCATCGTGCCGTTCGTGGCGAGCGCCACGGGGAGGCCGCGCGCCGACGCGAAGGCGGCCAGTTCGACGATGTCGGGGCGCGTCAGCGGCTCGCCGCCGCTCAAAACGAGGAGCGGCCGCGCCCACGACGCGACCTCGCCGATGAGCGCCCGCGCTTCCGCGGTCGAGAGTTCCCCGGGCGCGGCGGACAGGCGCGCCTCGCCGCGCCGGCAGTGCCGGCAGGCGAGGTTGCACGCCGCCGTCGTCTCCCAGAAAAGCACCCTCAGCCGATCTTCCATCCCGAATCCATCCAAAACGTTGCGCGCGACCGGTTCACCTGCAGACGAGCGTCGACTCGGAGGGGGAGCGCGACGCATCAGGCACGCCCTTGCGCGTGCAGCTCCTCCTCAGCCAGGTAGCAGGCGGGGTCCTCGGCCCAGAGGCGGCCGTGCACGGCGAGCGCGCGGGCGCGCATATTCCCGTTGCAGAACCCCTTCCACCCGCAGCGCCCGCACCGCCCCTCGAGGAGCCCCGCGCGGTCCCTCAGTTGCCGGAGCAGTTCGCCGCCGCCGCGCCAGATCTCGGAAAACGGCCGCTCCCGCACGTTCCCCGCGCGCAGCGTCCGGCTGAACTGGTCGGGGAAGACGTTCCCCGCCGCGTCGACGCAGGCGATGCCGACGCCCGAGCGGTTGCCGCCCGCGCGCAGAAGGAGCGCGCGCGCCGCCTCCGCGCGCGCCGGGTCCTCCGCGCGCAGGCGGAGATACAGGTAGACCCCGTCGGCGTGGTTGTCCACGGTCAAAAGCTCGAACGACGGATCCAAACTGCGCGCCTCGCGCGCCGCCCGGACGAGGAGGTCCATCGCCTCCCGCGCCTCGCCGGGGTGGAGGATCTCCTCCCCCATCCCCTCCCCGCGGCCGCACGGCACGAGGTGGTAGACGCAGAGGCGGGTCGCGCCGGAGGAGCGCGCGAAGTCGATGACCGGCTCGAGCGACGGGAGCGTTCGCCGGGAGAGCGTGAACCTCACGCCCGTCCTGAGCCCCGCATCCCGGCAGCGGCGCATCCCCGCGGCCGCCCTGTCGAACGCCCCCTTGACGCCGCGAAAGGCGTCGTGCGCCTCCCCGACGCCGTCGAAGCTGATCCCGACGTACGAGAAGCCGGCCCTCTTCAGGGCCGCGGCCTCCCCCTCCCCGATGGCGGTGCCGTTCGTGGAGAGGACCGTCCTGAGCCCCTTGGAGACGGCGAACGAGGAGAGCGCGCGCAGGTCGGGCCTGAGGAGCGGCTCGCCGCCGGAGAAGAGGAGGACGGGGACGCCGTACGCCGCGAGATCCTCGATCATCGCCCGCGCCTCGGCGGTCGCGAGCTCGTCGTCTGCGCGCCGCCCCTTCGCCTCGCTGTAGCAGTGGAGGCAGGCGAGGTTGCACGCCTCCGTGCAGTTCCACGCGACCACGGGCGCGGCGCCGGCGGCGCGACCGTAGCGCAGCGCGTCGCCCGCGAAATCGCCGCCGCAGACGAGCTTCGTGACGTTGATCATTGTTTCATTATCGCAGACGTCGCATGCGGCCGCAACCGGCTGAACGCGATGCGCGGGTATCCTCGCCCGCGAGAATACCCGCGCAGATCAAAAGGCCGCACCAAGGCCGGGGATCGTCCTGCCTGACCGCCGGCGTCCCCCGGTCCGCCGTCCGGCCGCCGCAGGGCACGCGTACGTGCGCCCTGCGAGGAGGGTGTCAATCAACGCGCCGTCAGCGTCCAGCGGTCCACCGTGCCGAAGTATATCAGGTTCGACGCCGAGGTCGTCCGCGTCGCGTCCACCGTCCCGCCCTCCAGCACGTACGTGCCCGTGGGGATGTTCGAGAACGCCTGGAAGATCGCAAAGTACCCGAGTATCGGTGACGACACCGTCAGCGGCCCCGCCTCGAACCCCAGGTACGGCACCGGCGAGGCCGAGAACCCGACGTTGCGCTGGTAGTAGAGTGTCCGCCCGTCCGCCATGTTGACGCGCACGAACGGGTAGCACGGCGTCGAGAACGGCCACACGTCCGCGTAGACGGAGATCGTGTCGGAGGTCTCGTACTCCGTCTTCTGCGGCGCGAGGACGATCGGCATCGGCCCGCCCGGCGTCGGCGTCGGCCCCCCGGGCGTCGGCGTCGGCCCCCCGGGCGTCGGCGTCGGACCGCCCGGCGTCGGCGTGGGCGTCGCGGTGGCGGCCGGCTCCTGTCCGATGCAGTATAATTTCGAGTCATACGAGGCCACGTATATCCTCCTGTCGCCGCCCACTGCCGGGGACGAATAGATGTTTGTTCCGGTCTCGTAGCTCCAGGCCAGTCCGCATTCAACCGTGACCGCATAGAGCCGGCGATCGGTTGATCCGAAATACACCAGGCCGTTGCTCCCCAGGGCAGGAGGGGATTCGACAGTGTATGATGTGAACGACCACCTGAAAGACCCATTCGACGCGTTGAGCGAGTACAGATAGCCGGAGTAAGAACCGAAGTATACGGCGCCGTCGGTCCCCAGCGCGGGGGAGGAAGCTATTTTACCCCCCGACCCGAACTGCCATTTGAGCGTTCCATCGGGGTTGAGGCAATAGAGATGGTTGTCTTGAGAGCCGAAGTACACGGCGCCGTCGATCCCCAGCGCGGGCGAGGAGAAGATGTCGTCCCCCGTCACGTATGACCACCAGGAACCCGTAGGCAGGCGCATATACATCCTGTTGTCATAGGAACCGAAGTACACGGCGCCGTCGCTTTCCAGCGCGGGGGAGGATCGTACGTCCTCCCCCGTCCCGAGCCGCCATTTGAGCGTTCCATCGGGGTTG